>Ga0210399_10000337_pt1 | contig 38017 bp, 36 predicted proteins | sample IncBWC14MmetaG_FD_150865 | JGI IMG/M metagenome (GOLD analysis project Ga0210399, IMG submission 150865) | Forest soil microbial communities from Barre Woods Harvard Forest LTER site, Petersham, Massachusetts, United States - Inc-BW-C-14-M | ecosystem: Environmental > Terrestrial > Soil >... | reverse complement strand
TTGGTCAGATGTCCAGGCCCGGAGATTGGGCATATCTTTTCACTTGCGTGCATTCGTTTCTCCTGGCCCACAACATCCTTCCAAAACCTAACGACGTAGTATTTACCTCTGACTTCAATGTGGCCACTTTGACCAGATCGGCGGCTCATGCACTTTCTTCTTTCCCGCTTTTCTGGCGTCGCTCTCGCGACTGTATCAATCACGCGGCCCGACATCAATGGTGTGTTTGATTCCATTCTTAGTTCTCTGGGTTTGGAATAGATTCGACGGGTTCGCGAGCCTAACGCTCATGCTCCGAATTTTTCTCGCCGCCTTCGGAAGAGTTCAATTGGGGTTGAGTTGGCGGTGTTGTGAGTTCGGCCACTGCTTTCTCTACGGTGTGGCGGGCGTAGTAGTCGGGATCAGCTTTGTCGTCGGCGCGATAGTCAGCAATTCGGCGAACGACTTCATCTGGGCTATCCCCACGGGCTAGGGCGCGTTTTGCGTATGCCCAATCGGCTTCGGACTGGCTCCGGTGGCCTGCCGGGAGTTTCCGCGTCCCAGGCTGCCAATCGCCAAGGTGTCGGGGCGATTCGGGGGAATCCTCCGGAACCCGGAAATCCTGAGAGTGATAGATCATGTCGGTCTCGTGATGAACGCGCACGATGAACGCCTCGTTGTACTTTCTGTTCACGAATCCAGGCAAACGAAGAAGTCGTGAGATGTCCGTGGCGGCGGGATCGCCGCCGTAGCGCGAAGCCAAAGCGCGCAACAACGATTCCGCCTCATCCTTGTCGAAGTCTTCCACTCGCCAAACTACTTGATGTTTGCCGGGGGACGTGTCCAGAACGAAGTTGGGCGCCGGCACGTCGCCTGTCGTGCGGATTGACTGGAGCGAAGCTCCAGCTTGCTCGTCGAGGTCGAGGTATGCGTGGCGGATTTCGCGGATGTGTTCCTTGGTCCGGCTCCGAGCGCCTCCCATTACGGGATTCATGGCAATAAAGATGTCGGCGCCGGAGCGATTCTGCTCCTCAAGCCAGGCTTGGAATGGAGCGCTTGCGATCGTTTCGGCTGCCAGAATCCGTTGCATCGTTTGTTGCCGGGTCCGATTGCGCACAAGGACTGCTACTTGGTCGCCTGGTTCATGAAGCGCGAACACGTATTCGGGTGCAGTTAGAAATCGAGGAGTGAATGATGAGGGGTCGCTCATACATGCTCCTTTGACGCGACATAGACGGCGCAGAAATCGAAGAGGTCCGCGTCCGGGTCGTAGCTGTTGATTTCGAGGACTTCGGAAACGAATCTACGGCCCGGCCTTCGTTCGATATGAATCACGACGTTGAGCGAATCGCCGATGTTCGTCTTGATGGCGCGGTACGGCAATTCGACGCCGCTCTGCAAAACGCAGCTCGTGAACCTCGCCAGACCCTGCTTGGCGGAACTGGCATGAATCGTGGACAACGTACCGGCGTGGCCGGTGTTGAGAAGCTGCAAGAGGTCGAACGCCTCGCCGGAGCGGATTTCGCCCAACAAAATCCGGTCGGGCCGGTGCCTGAGGGCTGCTTTAAGGAGGTCGCGTATCGATACGGCTGGTACGCCGTTCTGCTCCCGACGTGCTTCAAAGCGAACGAGGTTGGATTGGACAAGCTGTATCTCGGCCGTGTCTTCGATCAACAAGATGCGTTCATCCGGGGGAACGAATTTTCCGAGGGCATTTAGCAGCGTGGTTTTTCCCGTACCGGTCCCGCCACAAATCAACAGGTTTCGGCGCTGCAGGATGTAGTCCTCGAATCGGTTCGCCAAGGCACGGGTTATAGTCCCGCTCTCAATGAGGTCTGAGATTTCGAAGTGACGCACGTTGAACTTCCGAATCGTGAGTGTCACACCACGCAAACTGCAGGGAGGAATGACGGCGGCAACGCGGCTTCCATCGGGCAAACGCGAATCGAGAATGGGCTTCGCCTCGGAGATGTCATCACCGAGCCGCCTCGCGATGTTCTTGACGGCAACGAGCAGTGAGCGCTCTCCGAGCGAGATGCCACGAACCTGTTCGACGAAGCCAGCCTTCTCGACGAAAACCTGGTCCGATCCGTTGATCATGACTTCGCTGACGGATTCGTCGAGGATGAGATGTTCGATTGGTTTCAAGAACGGAAGAATGGTTTCAAAGCCAGACATCAGAGTTCTCCTCGGGCGAGTTGCTCGAAATAGGACTTATTGGGGTCGTTGTAATAAGGCTTCAGGTAGCAAAAGGTCGGCGGAATTGGATTGAGTCCGTCGTAAGCAATCGCCACCGACTGGGCGTTCATCAACTCAGTGAACGTCTTCATGTCGAAGCGATAGTCCGTCTGCGTGTTGTAGCTTTTTGAGGCGGTGATGTTCGCCCGGTGGGAAACAGCTTTTCCTGTCAGCAGACTGACACTCGCGTCATGACCGCTTTCGGAGAGGTTGTAGCTGACCTTGAGGCGGTCTTCGCGGCCGCACAGTTCGCTCGCTATCTTTGCGGAAAAATCATCCGAGAGACACAGAAAGATCTTCGTCCGAAAGGTCTGTAACAACGTCCTCCAACTGTCGCCGGGAAGGGACGAGCGGAGCGAACTGATGCTCTGTGTCGCGACGATCGGAATGCACTTAGCTTGCCGCGAGAGGCTGAAGAACTTTTCATCGCCGGTTGGGTCGCTTTCACCCACGGTGGCGAAGTGCTGGTATTCGTCGCAAAGGAACAGAACCTGGCGGAAATGTCGGTCTTTGTCCCCTTCAATCTGCGGGATGCGATTCAGCACCGCGCGCTCGAAATCAAGTTTCATCATTACGCCGATCGCCTTTGCCAGACCGGCGTTCATTCCTACGGGGAAGTTCAACGCGCACACCGCACCTTGCTCCAAAAGCCAGGAGAAGGAAGGCAACGGCTTTCCATATTGGCCATTGGTGTTGAGTTTCGGGTCGTAGCACTCGCGCTTCGGGCAGAAAACACGCTTCACTTTCGGGTTGTCGTCAAAGAGCGACAGGAATACGGAAATGCCTTCGACGATTGAGGTGCGTAGTTTCGTCTCGATGCGTTTCCAGTCTTCGCGGAACCAGCGCTGAACGGCGTAGAGCTGTTCGAGCTTGTCCTTGTCGGCATACGCGGGATCGAGAATGGTCAGCGGCTCGGCAGAAACACCCATGGCATGAAGCTTGTCCCAGAGTTCCTTCGAAGCCTCTGCGAGATAGCGTTCTTTCCCCGGGTCATTCTTGAAACCGAGCCCACCTAGCTCCGCGGTGCGTGCCCCGAAAACTTCGGGGGTAAGGGCCACGAAGTGACGGCCCATGATGATCTCTTCGGCTTCGCGGATGCGCTGTTCCAGCAGGGGCGGTGAAATGGCGCACTCATAGACACTGAAGAGCGTCACATAGTCGTAGGCGATCTTGTGCAGAAGGATAATGAACTTGACGAGATTGGTGTACGCCTGCTGCCAGAAAGGCTCTTTGCCCCGCCCGAAAAGATTATTCAACAAGGATGCGATGTTGAACGCGAGGGCGTAGGCGTCGAGATCGTTGTGCAGCGGGTTGTAACGGAAGTCGGAATCGAGGCTAATTTCGACATAGTCTTCGCCACGGCCATGACGTTCCAGAATTGCCCTCACCTTGCTGCAGAAATCGCCCTTTACCTCCAGGACAAGGGCGCCAATTCTGCGATCCTTGTCGCCCGCCTTGAACGCAAGGATCTGCTCCGCAAACGGATACATAGCGGTTGCGGTTTTGCCCGACCCCACTGCGCCAAGGATGACGGTTCCGGTGAACAATCCGCGCTCGGGTATGGTCAGCCAGTGAGGCGTTTGGCTTGGGCCCGGCTTGCGCGGATTGTGCACCTCGCCCACCACCAGGAAGAGCTCATCGCGTTTCTTAGGATCGGGATAAGGCGGAAGGTGGCCGGGAGAGACCCGCTGCCGGTATTTCAGAGTGGCGACATAGAGCCCTGAAAGCGTCGCGAGATAGAGAAGGTAGGGTGTGGTGAAAAGGCCCATGTTGTACAGCCACCGGAAACTCACGAACGCGTTCGGAGCGCGCAAAGAAATCATGTGGAGAAAGAACGACTCTTCCGGGAACGGATGCGCATAGAACAGGAACGCACCCGTTCCCATCGCCAGGAGGCTGGCGAGGAAGTGCCGCGACGTTAGGACCCGCTGAATCATGGCTTCGCCGTAGCCTCCACTCCGCGCCGGGCAGCCCCGGTATCCGCATTTCTCTTCTGCTCTCTCCACTTCCGGTAGTCCTGATCCCGCCAGAGCGTTTTCTTGATGGCGGAGTTGAGGACGTGGTCCGCGCTGCTTTCGATGAACTGAGCGTAATCGTCGAGCAGGAGACTTACGGGCTCCTCCAACCGAAATTCACGTGTGAGAATTGCAGGCGCTTTCTTAATGATGGACATGGTGTTTTCTCCTTTACGGTTCGACTTCCGAAACTCTTCTTGCCCGGCGGAAAAAATCGGAGGCACTGGATACGGTGCCCAGGGCGGGAGCGACCCCAAGAACTTTTTGGGCGGCTGAAAGCCCAAAAAGTGGGGTCGCTCCCGCCCGATTTGGAGTTTTTTCCGCCGGGCATTTTTTCTTGGGGTTGACTCCTTCTCGTTGACTCTTCAGAACATGCCTGTGCCACAAGGTGAAGGACCCAGAGCAGGGACAGGTGCAGGATGTTGTTTTTACCTTCTTCACTGCTCCTCCTCGTCCGCTTCACCGGAATCGGCAAACGGCTTCAAAATTCGGGCTTCGAAGTGCGCGGTGTGCGGCAGGTGATGGCCCTGAAACGTGGCCCGAATGTGCGACTCGGGGACGCGCTCGGCCTTCCAGGCCCTGTAAAAGTGTTCGAACCGTTCGCCCGCAAAGCGTTCCTTGGAGAGATTCCTGAAAATGAGGTCGGCTTCATTGAGGGACCCGTACTGGTGCAGATCCCAGGCTTTGCGAATCGAGAAGTAACGCAGTAAATCGTCGGCAGGATTGGATTGGAGTGGCACGGTGACGAGGGCATGGAAGAGCTCCCGCGCTTTACCGAAATGGGCGTCGACCCGCGCCAGATACAAGAAACGAAATTCCCGCAATTCGCGGAAGAGAGACGAGTAGCTTTGCAGGTGATGGACGAAGGCCGACAGATTGGCTTCGCTGCCCTGAATGAAGGAAAAGGTCACAACGCGGGATGCCGATTGGTGGTCCTCGAAGAACATCGGAAAGCGGTCGACGAAGTATCGAACCGTGGGCTGAACACTGCGGTGACTCAGGTAGGTTTTCGAGGGAAGATGCTGCGACTCGACCTTCAGTTCGTGACAGAAGACGGCGACTTTGTCCGCTTCGGTTTCGAGATACGTGACGTCGGGATGTCCGAGTACAAAATCGAGAATCGCAATCCGCTTCCGGATGTATTCGAGTTCATGGCGCCGGCGATTGCGCAGATTCTCGCGGCCAAGCTGCCGGTACAGCTTTCGGGCGAAGAGATGATAGACCGCGCCGTGCCTTGGGAGCGGAGCGGTCCTAGCGTGCTTTTTCAATTGGAGCTTGCTCCAGAACAGCGTGGTGCGCTTCCCCCACTGAACATTCAGAAAGGCGAGGAATTGGCGCGCGACGAAGTAGCCCGAATGGGTTGCCACAACGTAGAGAAAACGCGCTTCCTCTTCGGTGTAGCCAAGCGCTTCCAAGGCACTGACATGGACTGGTTCGATTTTCATAGCGAGAGGATCCGGGCAGTGAGTTCCGCTTCATCGAGGACGCGGCGGAGCTTCGAAGCATCTTCGCGCGGGGCGTAGAGGGAAAAACCAGCCTTGGCCTTTTGCGCCAGGGAGCGCGGACGGTAGTTCCGCGTGGCGAGTTCCAAATCCACGTGTCTGCGCCCTAGCTCCGCGGTTTCGTATTCGAGGCGAAGGTCGGGGATTTGGACTTTGCCGCCGACGACAACCAAGCCATGCTTTTCCGCGAAGCGCTCGCGGATTTCGTGGGTGCGGCCTGCCTCGCCGAGCTGTGCAAGGTCTCGATGCAGGTTCCGTTTCAATTCATAGTCGAGCACCACCCGCAGGGGCCTGCCCCCGGCCTCCGCAATGCCCGCGGCTTCACGCTGATAGAGGCGATAGAGTGCGGCGTCGTGCTTGGCTTCGCGCGGCTTGACGAGGCCGTGGTAGATTGCTTGGCCCTCCGGCAATCGGCCCGATTTCAGGACAAGGCTCTTTCCTTTCTTGGTCAGAACGAGGAGACGTTTTGTTCCGCTTCGTTCGTCATTCAATGGCTTCAGCGCAATGAGTCCCTGTTGCGCGAGACGGCGAATCTCACGATTCATTCGATCGGCGTCGCCGGCATAGCTGAATTGAACGAAGTCTTCCGCATCGACGACGCGAAAAGTGCCAATTTCGACGAGCGTCGTGAGTTCCGAATCGCGAAGAAAGTAAGTGCGGTCGCGAAAGTAGTAGGCACGGGGAGAATCGACCATTTCGGGTCTGCGATCCTTGCCTCGCGGAGCAGGATGTTGGATTTTGCTGCCACGGTCCCCGATCTCCCGCGCGTCAGTAGGAATTGACTCTGCGGAACCTGCCCGGCGCGTACTTGCCGGATTGCGTTCCTCGCTGTTGCGAATCGGCTGGGGTTCCGTCGGAAATGGATCGCGAGACATCTCAGGATTTCTCCTCATCTTGGGTTGGCGCGGGCATCTCGATCTGTCCGACCTGGAACTGCCTGTCGAGGTGGGACAGCTTGCGACCGGTGTTCTTCAAAAGAAACTTTCGCTGCAGGAGCAGCACGGCACCGAATACGTTGAAAAACAGAACGGACGCGAATGCCAAAATCCATCCGCCGTAGGCATGAAGCAGGACTGCCTTGTAAGAGGCCATGAACTTCAGCTCACCCATGAGCCAGAAGCCGTAAGCGAGAAGGAAAGCGATGGTGATGAGAAGCGCGTTCGCGATCATGACGAGCCTGCTACGGAGTCAGCGTTCGGTGAGGATTTGGAATTACCCATCCATTCAAATGAGCGGGCGGGAGTCCGCAGCAGCCGAGGCTCTCCTGACGTGCGCCGTTTGTTCGGAGGGCGAAGGACCGTGGGATGGGCTGTGGCGAGTGCGAGGGGGAGATTCGAGGGGTAAAAGAGGAAGTGGCGCGCGGAGGTTGGGCCGAGGCTGCCAGGCGGACGCCCGCGACTCGTCTGCTCTCCATATTCCGGGAAGGTTTCATTTGAACGCCTGGTCTTCGCGGAAGTAGGAGATCGTCAGTCCCAAGGGATTGATGGGGATGAGCTCGTTGGGCACGCGGGACTGGAAAACGAAAACGAAGTTGGCCGTGTAGAGGTCGCGCTTCAGCTCGCTGTGGTCGGCTGCCGAGTAGTACACCATGTAGAAGTCCACGCGCGCGCGGTAGGGCGGCGTCTGCAGCTCCTCAAGCGCGACCTTCTTCACATCGATGTCGATTTCGGAAGCCGCGGTGTTGGTGAGGAATTTCCGGATGATGTCGTCCTTCCGGTAGGCGTCGAGAATGCCATTCGCGAGCTTGCCGTCGAGGAAGTAAAGCGACTTCGCGAAGTCGTCCTGGATGGTGTAGCGGTTCCTCCGGTAGAAGAGCTTCGTGAATTGGGAGAGAAAGTATTTCGCTTCGGCGTCCTGCGGCTTGTACTCGAAGTTGTGATAGTTGATGGCTTCCGCGCGCCCGAGGTCGTCGATGCGGATCACGAGCGGCCGGAAGTTCTCGAAGGTGCGAATGGTTCGCAAATCGACGAGCGCCAGTGCTGCGGCGATCAGCGATACGAGGACGAGTGCTATCTTGAGATAGGTATTGGTCACCATCGGGTCACCGTAGGATTCGAGATAAAGCCGCTTGGCGTCGTGAAAGGTAGCATCGCGGTCCATCACAGCTCCTTAGCAATTGCGGCTCCAGCAGCAGGGGCTTCAAGGATCCCCGCCGAGCTTCCGCCTGCGGTTCCGCTGAAGATGTGGTTGGTGAGGGCCGGGACTTTCAGCAGGACGTAAATCGAAGCGACAAACGTAATCAGCAGGACGGGAAACCAGCCGATGAGCTGGAGCGTCGAAATCGTTCCTGTTCCCTGCAGCGTGAGGACACCAATAATAAGGTTGCCGATGATGTAGACGACCGCCGCGGCGATAACTTCATAGAAGGCGTATTGAAGGAAGCAGCGGAGCCATCCCCAGAAGAGCCATTCGAGTTTCGGCACGATAAAAAAGGGAACGAAAATGGGGCCAACCAGCACGCAGACCGCCGTAGCGATGAATCCATAGGCAATAACCACGATGGAGATTGCCTGAGCGCAAGCCAGCAAGATAATGACGACGATGTAGATCGCCATGCCCAGGAAGTCCGTGACTCCCGGCGCGTCAATGCGCGCTTCAAAGTCCCCGATGCGGTCCACAATCGTTTGCAATTCGGCCTGGTTGATGCGGTTCGCGAGGAACTGCGCTTCGTCGGTGATCAGGTTGTGAAAGCTCACACCGATGCCGGGGATGGGCGTGCTGTAGTAATTGATCATGGCAAATCCGAAGGAGATGGTGAGAAGAAGGCTTGCGAAGTTATCGAACTGGAAGGTGTACTTACCGCTTGCGGCGGAAAGGGCGGACTTGATGCCATACCAGGCCACCAGAATGGTAGCGAACATGCGGAACAGGTTCTGCCCCATGGCATCGAAGAAGCCGAGGTTCTGCGTCAGAAGATCGTTGATCGCCTGATACAGGAACTGCAGGAAATCGGTCTGCATGGTCTCGGCTCCTTCGGCCGTGAGAGAGGAAGCAACTTACGGCATACGGAAGTTCTGCAAAGAGTTTGTGAGCGTGCCGGTGACTTGTGTCAGGTTTGCGCTGAGGCTCGCCTGCCGGCTGATTTCGGCGTTGATTGCGTTGGTGGTCATTTCACGCTGCTGCTTGGCGGAGATGGTCTGCTGCTCCAGGAGCGAGGCGAGCAGCTTGTTGGAATCCTGAATCGACCGCAGGGTGAGCACATTCGTCGCGTTGATCTTGTTCAGGACCGCGACTTCGGAGTTCAGGCTTTCGTCATCGGACAACGAGTCCTGCTCGAGATTGTTCATGCGGGCTTCAAGCGCCGTGGCGTTTCCGCGGATTGTGCCTATCGTGGAGAGCGCGTTCATGTTTGCCCCGTCGGCTAGTTCGACGGAGGCGTACTGCGACTTCACACGCGCCTGTTCCTGATCCGGCATGTTCGCCAGCGCTGATTGGTTGTATAGCCCGAGCTGGGTCGTAGCGCGTAGATAGCCGTTGATGGTGTTCAGGTCTGCATTAACGCCGCCGAGCCAGCCCGACGTATTGCCGTAAGTGTTGGTGGCGGTGACATTCCGCCAGTTCGAAAACTGGGCGCGATAGCGCGCCGGCATGTTGTGCAGATTGCGCGACATCTGAAGCGCGAGGTTGTACGCAGTCACGGTTTGCGTGTAGGTCCTTTGCAACTGCGCGAGATGCTGCTGCAACTGGTAGTAGCGCAGCAGAGCGTTGTGGTAATTGGTAGGGTCGTAGACGATCCCGCTACCGAACTGCGCAGAAGCGGCGCCGACGCAGAGAACTGTCACAAACAAGACGGCCAGTATTTTCTTTCTCATGGACTTCATCCTTTCCTCCCTCAGAGATTTGAAGGTATGGTGTGGTTCGCGTAGTCGGGGAGCGCGAGGTCGCCCGACAGATAGATTTTGACCCGGTGCCCCTCGCGGATCGTGATGGTCGGAAGAACGTTCAGGAATTTGTCGAGGATTTGCGCGGAGGATTGCGCGGTACTTTGCGCGAATCCCTGGCGCATGAGGTCGGTGCCGGAAGCGGTCAGCGCGCCGGAGGTGCCTCCTACGGCGACGGCACCGATCGCGCCAATCGCGAGCGAGGCACCGAAGGTGCGAAGGTAGTGGTTGTTGACCTGGTCGCGAAGCCCGGCATCTCCAATCTGGTTGAGACCCTGGAAATGGTCAAGGCTCGTGGAATACCCATCCGGCATGATCAGCCGATGGAACGAAACGGCAAGCCGGCTCTGCCCAAAGCTCTCGACTTTGCGTGTTTCTCCGAGAAGCTTCGTGCCCACGGGGATCAACAGATGCTGGCGGTCGTGGGAATAGACGTCGGTTGTGAGAAGGCACTCGATGGGCCCAGACAGTTGTCCATCGAGGCGGTTGACGAGCACGGTTTCAAGCACGGTTCCTTCAAAAAGAACGTAGGTTTTGCCTGTCGCCGCGGCGGGTGCGCCGGCCGGCGCGGCAACAGGATTTCGGTTTCCCTCCTTTCGGTTGCTTTCCGCAGCGGAATCCTTTACCGGTGTCTGGTTCTGGGTGGGAACAGCGGAAGGCTGCAACGGCTTCATGAGTTCAGCGAGCTGCTGCGCATTCGCCTCAGCTGCGGCGGAAGACGGCGGTTCGCCTTCATGAGGGGCCGCAGTCGCTTGGGACTTCCGATAGGTCAGCGCGACGTTCGAGGCGAAGAGCGAAAGGTATTCGCGCTTTTTCCGTTCGGCCTGGATCGAATCCTCCGTCCGTTCCGGCGGGTTGCTTCCAGCTGGGGACTGCACCACGGGCTGCTGGTCCGGTCCCCCGGACGTGAGCGTGCGGTTTTGCTGAGCCAGAGCGTTCTGCGCCACAGCTTGTTCACGCTGAAGTTCCTGTATCCGGTTCTGCAGGTCCACGATTTTCGCTTCGTTCACTTCGAGTGGCGCCTGGACGGCTGGCGCGGACGGAGCCGCCCGCGTCGGAACGGGAGGTTTCTTGCCACCGGTCAACCACATGATGAGGACCATGAGCACAGCAAGGCTGATGAGCAGCCAGGACTGCACGTTCTTGGGCAGGAGGCCGGGCGGTTTCGGCGCTTTATCCTGAATTACGGCAGGGGAAGTCATGGAAGTCTCCCTACTTCCCCGCGACTTGCCGCGAGAAGTTTAATTTTTTCTTGCCCACTGCCAGATAACCCGAGTCAACGATCTTCGAAACGATATACACGCCGTTTTCAAGCTGAAATGAGATGAGGTTTGGCTTGCCGTCCTTGATCTCGTAGAGTGCGGGCTTCTCACGGGCCGCGCAGCGGATGTAAGTGAACCCGTCGTCGTGGTAGATCGCGGAAACCAGAAACGGCTCGCGGGCGGACTTTGCGTCAAGAAGGTAGTCGAACCGGAGCTGCGTCGCGTAACTCGAACGGAATTGCTTGACCTCTTCCACGGCGTGCGCCTCGGCGGCGTGGATCTGCTCGCCGGTCTGCTGACGAATGTCCGCCAGTTCCTTCTTGTACGCCTCCGCGTCGGCGGCCCGGACATAGCCGCGGATTGAGCTGCCTGCGGAGGTTCCTTCCTTCGGTTCGATGAACAGTTTTAGGTCGGGCTGCGCGTTCGGGTCGCCGCTGATTTCAGCCAAGAGAAACGAGTACACGTGCCCGCTGGCGGTAATGAGGTTGAGGTTGCTCTTGATGCCCGACTGCGCGGGATGCACGTAGCAGAGGTTGTGCGACCCGTTGATGATCCAGAATTCCCGGTCCCCGGTGGTGAAGTCGAGAATTTCCTCGTCGTCCGGCAGGACGATGAGTGTCGAAAAGCGCAGCTTGGCATGGACCTGGACGATGTCTTCCTTGCTGTACTTGACGACGCGTGCTGCGGGATCGGAGGCGAACGCTTCGGCACCGAACAACGTGACGAGCGCAATACAGAACAGAAACACCCGAATCGCTGAGCTTTTTGTGACTCCTGACAGTGATGCCTGCATGTTGGTTTCTCCTTTTTCTAAAACGAGACTTTTCAAGAATTTGTGTTTTCGAACAAACGCGCTATCGACTGCGCTGCCAGCACAAGTCCGGTAGACAAAAGGGCGAGCACGATGGGGACAAACACGAGTCGTAAGCCAAGCAGCTCCACGATTGCCATGACTGTGGGGATCACGGTTGCCCTCCCGCCAACACGTCCAGGCCCTTTTCGAAGCCGTGAGCGTCGAACGCTTCCTTTCGCTTGCGGTTGTCGTAGGGGTCGTTCGTGTAGAGCCAATAGCTCCGCCGATCGACGTGAAGGTTTGCGACCTTGGCCAGTTCCGGCGTTTTGATCAGAAACTGTTGCTTCGGAAGCAGCGCCGCGATGAGCGTGACTTCAGTGTCGTTCAAATGAAACTGACGGCGGTACAGGTCCTGGTCCATGTCGGGATTCGCGAGAAAGATCTTGGTCGCGCAGCTCTCGACGATGACGTCGAGGAGTTCCGACCGCTTCAGCTCATCGAGCGATTGCGTTGAGAGGATCATGGCGGCGTTGTGCTTTCGCCAGGTCTTTAGCGCTTCCGTGACGTACCGCCGGATGCTGGGATTTCGTAGAAACACCCATGCCTCGTCGATAAAGAACGACTTGAAAGTGGAGGACACATCGCGGTTTGTGATGACCTCATTCGCGCGATGGAGGATGTAGAAGAGCAGCGGCTCGAGCAGTTCCGGGTAGCGGCTCATTTGTTGGAAGTCGAAACACTGAAAGCGCGAGAAAGAAATGGTGTCCTGCGGATTGTCGAAGAGAAACCCGAACTGTCCTCCACGCAACCATTTGGCGAGTGCATCGGAGAACTGGCGGGGGAGCATGTTGGCCAAAACGTCAAGCGTGCGAAGCTCTGGGTCCAGGGAGTAAAGGCTCCCGATTTGCTCAAACAGTTCCCGCTCCGTCGAGGCATCGAGGCGTTCCACTGCCGCGCCGAGGAGCACCTTAACGAAGAGCGCCAGAAAGTCGAGGTTGGGTTTGGTGGGCGGCAGGCAGAACGGATTGATCGTGAAGTCAGAACTCTCGTGTCCCACGCGCAGGTAGGCGCCACCGAAGAGGTGCGTCAAGCTTTCAAAACTCCCGCCCAGATCGAAGATGAAGGTTAATGGATCGTATTTCTGCAGATTGGTGATGAGGAAGTTGAGGAGGAAACTTTTGCCGCTTCCCGTCCGGCCGAGAATCATGGAGTGAGCTACGTCGCGATAATGCAGGTTCAGGAAGTACGGCGTGCCGTGATTGGTTTCGAGCACGGCAAGATATTCGCTGCGGAGTTGGTGGTTTTTGGCGGCGCCCGAATGGAGCGTGAAAAGAAACGAAAGGTCGGCGTAATTGGTGTTGAGGAGGTACAGGTAGCGGAGATTGAAGGCGTGATTCCCAGGCACGGCCGCAAGAAACGCATTTAACAGGTTGTACCGTTCGTCGTAAAGCTGCGCATCGTGCACGCCAAAGACTTTGTAGAATTCGGCTGCCGCGCATTCGACCACGGTAAGGTCGAGGTCATAGGTCACGACGGTCAGAGAAAATTGTCCGAAGTAATTGCCCCGGAGCTCGATCTCCTCGATGCCCTTGCCGAGCTCGCGTACCTGGGATTCCTTGGCGTCGTCGAGCAGGGCATCCTGGGCGGGCGCGTCATTGAGATTGACCTGGCTGAAGAACGAGCGCTTGGTATTGTGAAAATGCCGGCGCTTCGCTTGTATGACCCGCCGCGTCCTGCCGGGTTCTTCCTTCTTCCACTCGGTGACAACGTGAAAGTTGGCGCGGACATCGAGAAGCGCCTTTAGGAGGAGGGGAAAGGTGTGGGCAGAGGGTTCTTTGAGCGTCAGGACTTTGACGTAGTGGTCGTCCAAACGGAGGTGCCCGCGGTGGCATTCGAGATGTGATTCGGGGAGGTAGTAGTCAAGAAAGGTGTCGTGTTTCAACTTCGCATTATCAACCTTCAAAGGATCGAAATTAAGCGTCCGCTTGAGCACACGGAAGGCCTCGTCCTTGCCAAGGATCCGAGCGGAAGCGAAATCACTGACATGCGTGCGGAAATTGTCAACTTTCTGCCGAAGAGCAGACTCCGCCCGCGCCAACTCCCGACTGTTCAAGCGCACAGACTCCTGCGAAGAGAAGCGCGCACGCAGGCCGGCAATCGCCTTCCGGGGATTCTCGGGGATTTCCATCAGCGTGGTTGAGAGCGATCGGCGCGCAGCAAGAGCCGGACAGAGCACGACGAAATAAATCGAAAGGGAAAACAGCGTGTCGGCCTTTTCACGGAAATAGGCGACGCGGTCGCGGATGGCCGCGTCCACAACCGGTTTTCCGCAAAAAGAGTGGGGAATATCGTGCTGGTTCCGCTTGAACAGCAACTGATAGACCCGGTAGTTTTCGTCAAAGAGTCGCAATGCTGATTCAAGACGCTTGGTCAGCGCATCGACAGCCGACGCGTCCAGGCATTCGTAGTCCACACCGTCGAATTCGAGAACGATGCCCGCATCTCCCGATTTGGTGAGAAAGACCTCGTGTCCGATGAATCCAAAGAGATTCACCATCGCATTTAGTGATCCGGCTTCCTCGTAGTTCTTGAAAACACGCTTGAGATTCAGCATGAGTTTTCCCGGAGGACGGAAACGCAGGTGAGCTTGATGGGATCGTATTGTCTGCGGAGTTTCGCAGCCCGCAAGAGCAGCTTCAGGATTTGTGGGTCGGTGGCGGTCGCCCACCGCGCGACAAAGTACAAAAGAAGGAATATGAGAACGCCGCCCGAGAGGCTGTTGAGCAGGTTGAACGTTGCGGCACCGAGGCACATCGCGAAGAAAAACAATTTCCGCTCCGCACCAAGAATGGTGAGCGGGCGGGAAAGCGACCGCTGAACAGGATTGATCCTGCGTGTATTTGTCATGGGCCTTCTCCGTTTCAGACCGACCTCACGGAAAGAGCCAGGCCATGAAATTGACGGCAGCGATGGCCATACCAACGCCAAAGAGAACACCAGCGAGGACACGCTTGGACCCGCCTTCGCCGAAGGCGAAGGTCAGCCCGGACACGACGATGGCAACGAGGGACAGCCCGCGAGCGATAGTGCTTGTGAATGCCTGTTGGAGAACATTGACGGCGTTCTCCCAGGGGGAGTTACCCGTTGTCTGCGCAAAGGCAGGTGCGGCCAGCATCAAACCAAAGATCATGCTTAGAAATCTGGGCACGAGTCGGGAGAACGAAATGGTGCGGCGAAGGAATCGTTTCATGGCAACAGGCTCCAGGCTCAAGTTTTAGGGAAGCTTTCACCGGTCTCCTGTGTTCACACAAACAGGAGTGGGCACGAGCCCCGGAACTAGGTGTCCCCTGCGACCTTATGGATGATTCGCGGCAAGACGAGAAACTGCCTGAATCGCGGACAACCATTCCGCCCGAACGTATTTGGCAAAAACTTCCCTCTATATAACTAATCAGCAAAACATGAGGAAATTTGTGTCGCATCTTCTCAAAAATATTTGTGCTCCTCGGATGGCGAGCCGATTCGATTCGTTATGTACGTTCTTTCGTTCTCTCCTGAGCCACCGTCGGTGACGGTCTTCGCGCAGCTTTGCGAAGCTTCTGGAGCAGGCGCTTAATCTTTTGCCGCAGGGCGTTCGAGTATTCCCCGTTTTGCTCTCCGAAATTCCCTTCGAGCTTGATATGGACAAGAAGCTCCAAGTCCGAGCCGGTGAGCAACCCTTCTCTCTGGCAGCGGCAGAGAAAATGCCGCAAGAGGACCGCTTGCTCGATGGGTTCGGGAATTCCAAAGACAACTTCGGATTCGGTGACCGGTTCGTCGCGTTCTGCATTGCCGGGAGTGCGTGTTTGGCGCTCCGCCCATTCGAACATGCTGCGTTTCGCCATACGGGAGATGGCAAAGGCGAGATGAGAATTCCTCGCCAGTAACTCCGGAGAATCGATCGCTTCGAGCAGGGAGGCAACGAGGTGCTGTGCGGTGTCCTCCCCCGAGAGGAGCGGATACCGTCGATGGAGTTGCCGGACGCCGGAGTGAAGGACGGGGATAAAAGCGAGCAGAAGAATATCGCGCAGCAGAGTGCTGCTTCCGTTTCTTTCCCGGAGGTGAAGTATTTCGAAAAGAATCCCATCTGCGGGATGCGTCCCGTTACCGTTGCTCCGGCAGGAGCGTAAATGCGCCGTCAGTGCAAAAGAGTTCGGAAACCCGGACAGCACGAGACTCGAGGCGGCCACTTTGGAGAAGCCATCTTGAGAATCAAGTTCATACAGCTGTTGTTTCAGGTTGAGTTCCAGTTTGCAGAGGAGACAGTGGCACGAGGAACGAGTTCTCATCGAAGGCCCCCAGATTGCGACCATCAGGGCTGGCGCGCGGGTGCGCGCTGCGCGGACTTCAGCGCATCTTGAGTTTCCTGTCGGCAGCGGGGACGGGGCCGGCAGCGATACTGCGTGAGCGATACGTGCTCCTCTCGCTTTCCGCACTGCTTGCAATGCGGTGAAACAAGAAAAGCCCGCCCATCCTCCTAGAACGAAGGCGGGCTTGTCCGCCTTTTCTTTTTCCGGCCGCATTTCCGGACAACCACGCGCGTGCCGCTCAAGCGGCGCGGCACGCAAGCCGTTTTGCGGCCTGCGTGCTGTAATTGGCGTCCAGTTCGACGCCCAGATACCGCCGGCCCGCGAGCTTGGCCGCAAGAAGCGTTGACCCCGAGCCACAAAATGGGTCCACAACGAAATCGCCGGGGCGCGAGAAGGACTGGATGAGAGGCGAGAGGACGCAAAGTGGTTTCTGCGTCGGGTGCAGGCGATTGCCGGAGTACCTCCATTCGATAACGTCGGGAATGCGCACGGCGGGAAAGGGAGGATTGCCTTTCACGAGCAGGTAGGCATTCTCGTGGTGATAACGGAGGAACCGTTCGGTCGAGGCATACCCCTTCGGAAACGTCAGATGGCCGGCAAGATGAAACCCAGCGCGACGCCACGCAGAGATGAACTTGTCCGCTTGAGACCAGCCGTAGAAGCTGACGCAGAAGGAATCGGGCCGAAGGATGCGGAAGATCTCGGCAAATGCCGGAGCGACCCAGGAGGCATCAGCATCGTTTGCGATGCTTCGGCCGTCGCGCGAGCGGTAACGGACCAGGTATGGCGGATCGGTCAGAACGAAGTCCGCGCTGCCCGCGGGCATGCGCCTCATGACTGCTATGCAGTCTCCCTGCACGACGGTGTTGCAAAGCTGCGTTTCGGGGACCTGCGTGGTGGATTTTGCTTGCTCGTTCATGATGGGTTCTCCTGTTTCGGGGAGCTCTGCTCCCTTCACAGCGCCAAGCGGGAGCAGGGAGCCGAAACAGAGAACCGAGCGGAGCGATGAGGAAGGGCCGCGGTGGCCCGGGCCGCAGTCGAGAGTGCCACCGGGGTTTGGTGGCAGAGCGCTGCTAGGGCCAACGGGAAGAGTCCCATCGCGGAGCGGACAAAGAGCAAGCGAATCCAAACGCGGATGGCGCCGAGCGGCAATGGAGCAGCAATGCGGTGCAGTTCAGGAAGGAATCAGGATGGCGCGAACGGAAAAGCAACTAAGGAACGATCAACAGGGAAAAAACAAAAGGCCCTCCGGCACAGCCGGAGGGCCTTCATGCCGAACGCGTCAGAACGGAGGCTCGCTCCGATCCGACGTTTGCGTGGTCGCGGGCGCCTCGGGCTCGGGTTCATTGCGATCGAGCTTGCGCACGACGTCCGCGCGAATCGACCACGACGTGACCTTCGCCGGCTTCGACTTCTTGCCTTTGCCGTTCGGCTGCCCGTAAGTCGAGCTGACGAGGCTCCCCTCGATGAGGACGTGCGCACCCTTCTTGATCGCGGTGAGGACGTACTCGGCGAGCCGTGGGCGGAAGATCGAGATGCGGTGCCACTCGACCTTCGAGGCCCATTCGTCCTCGGCGTTTTTCCAAGAGCGCTGCGTTGCAACGGACAGCACGGTGAACTTCGAACCGTTGCCCTTGGCTTGGCGTTGCTCTGGATCCGCCCCGACGAATCCAATGAGAGTTACTGAGTTGAGATAAGACATTTTGTATTTCCTCTTTTTCTGCCCCATTTTCTTGGGGCACCCGAGTGCGAGGGCTTCTGCTCCCAAAGCAAGCGGCTGCATTCTGGGAGGGAACCAATTCAGTTCAGGGAGGAACCGGGAAAGCAGAAGACGCGAAGCTGCCGGGCGCAGGAATTAGCCCGAAGCAGTGCCCAAGAAAATGAGCGGCGGAAAAAGCACAGTCTATCGGACTCAGTGGGCGTTTGGGTCGGAGATGCGAACGGAAGAACGACAGAGGCAGAACGAGTAGATCGAAATCCCGGTGCCATCATTGTTGAACGACCGCGCGATTGGTTGTGCCTCTAACCGGGGGCATCGTTGGGAATGTTCTGGTTGAATCGTCTCCGGATCGCCACTCAGAAATTGGCCAGACCACTCAATACAAGCGCGTTTGTCGGTCCTGATCCGAAGATTGCCTGAGTGGCCTCAAGGTGGCTTGGGTGAGGGATGAGTCATGGGTGCAGCCTGGCGTAGACTGAGATGTCTATGACTATTCATCTCACCCCAGAATTGTTGGCCGCCGATCTGCTCCCAGTTGGAAGTCCGGAGTTTTCTGCCACAATCCGGGCCCACGGCGAATATATGCCTCTCGCCTACGTCCTTCGGCTCTCGCCTCTCATCCACCGAACACTAGCCGCTTTGCCACAAACCGGAATTTACACTTCGCGGGAAATAGGGCTCGATGGCGCACAGGCTTTTTCGACCTACCTCCATGAGACTGTCCATTGGTGGCAGCATATCGGCACTACATACGGCCTTATGTGCAGCCTGAGCTATCCGTCGCGAGCGCACGGAAACTATAACCAGATAAAAAAGCTGGTTTCGCTTGGAGCCTTGAAAAAGTCCGTGCGCCAGATGGCGGAGAAAGCGACCGGACCGAGTACGCCCGATACCGTGAAGGGGCTCGCAAACATTGTTGTTCACAACCACTTCGATTTAAGCGCGTTCAGCAAATTCTCTTACAATCAGGAATTTGCGAAAACCATCGCCTCCAACGTCATGTTTGAAAGCCTCGGGCACGTTATGCACATGACGTATGCGCACAACTTACTTGCAATGGCGGCTACGGTCGACAAAGCATTTGCGACATTGCCCGACCCGCGCACGTGGGATGCACCATTCCGGAAGTTGAAGGACGATAAGGTCGAAGGTTTCTATTACGGGTCGCGTGTCGGCCTGTGGCCGGTAGGCGCGCGCGAAATTATGGAAGGACAGGCGTGCTTTTCTCAAATGCAATATTTGCATTTCGCGTCCGGAGGTGAGTTCGAATGGGATACCTTTCGCGAGCTTGGAATGTTGCATGGCGTTTACGAGGCGGCATTTAAGGAGTTCTTGGACCGCACCGAGCTTGAATGGCCATGCTCCATAAATCATCCCACCGTCGCACTATTCCTCCTACTCTGTGACATGGCGATAAACCCTGGTTCGGGCTTCCCCTTTGATCTCTTCCCGCACTTTCCCAGCTTTATCGACGACACGATACCGGGTATACGTTTTACGGCGATGGCCCGGATGATACGGCTCAAGCAGCCTGAGCTACTCGGTGTCATTAGACGCTACAACCGAGATGAATACGAAGACGTCTCCAGCCGGATCAGCCTCATGATGCTGAATCCCTCTCCGATGCAAATTGCCGCGAAATGTGACGGTTGGGCCAAGGGGCCGATGCTTTCTTTGATGGAGGAATACCGAACCTACGACTACCAACCAGAAAACCACGTCGTTCGTGTCTTACTGTCTCACTATTTGGCGTTCTCGCAAGACAAGCTACTGACTCCGGAATTATTCTGTTGGCCCGGCGCTTGGATGGCCGGCGAGAATGTTTCAGAAAGAATTGCGGATCTTTTCGAGCATCATGGCGCGTTGTTCGTGGATCGCGAAACGGATTCTGGCATATATCCACGGATGCGAAAAGACTACGACGAAAAGGCTGTACAGAAAATGTTTGACTATTTTTATGCCGCCGTAGTTCCCTACGAAATGACAGACCAGATGATCGTCAAGAGTGGCCCCTTCGAATACAAATATGATTGGCTGAAGCCATCAGCTAGTCCGGAAGAGTTCAAACGGTTTGCAGACAGGCACTTCAAAGCGGCTTATGGGATCGCCCCGGATGAGATCGAAATTGTTTGAGATATATGGCCGGTTCGGTGCGTGCGGCGTTCCGGCTTTGCCGACTTCGGGGTCAGTCCCGTTAAGTCGGCTAGTAGGAAGTGATCTCCGGGCTTGGCATCGATCCTAGACGGATTACGGAAGTAATCGACTTCCGAGGGACGCCGTTGTAAACAAAGTTTCGACGGTCCGCGTCAACTTGGAAGACCACTGCGCGGCGACTCTGCATTTTGCTGGGGCGTCTTCGGCGTGTCGTCGATTTTCCGCAAGAGGGACTGACGCTCGGCTGCGTAGATTTGCGCCCACTCGTAGAGCCGCGCGTTATGAATGGCGACTGCGGCAGGAATCGCCAGCAGTTTTGCGAGACGGAAATGCTCGGTTGTGAATGCACGTGGCAGTTTGCTGCCAATCGAAAACAAACCGAGGACGGTGTCCGATACGACGAGGGGAACAGCGATCCATGAGCGCACCCCGGCAAGCGCTTTGTGCTCGCGCCACTCGGACTCCTCTCGCGTATCCGCGAGATGCAGCCCCTTCTTCATAACGAGGACGCGCCGCAGCAGCGCGTTGTCGCCTACTTCTAGCGTCACGACGGGCCGGTTCGCGGATGCTGGAGGTGCCTCCCGTGCCACAAACAGCCTTTCGTTCTCCTCGGTCAGAATCACACTGGCAGCGTCGTAGGGAACGATGCGAGATAGCGTTTGGAGCAGCGTGTCGAGCACCGCGTCCATGCGCAAGTTTTGGGTAAGTGCCAGGGTGGCCTTCCGAAGGGCTTCGGCTTCTGCGCTGGCGCTTTCAGCTTCGGCACGCGCGGCTTGTGCCGTTAACAGATGCTCGGCCACCTGGGCATCGGCGAGCTTTCTTGCCGTTATGTCGAGCGCAGTCCCAAAAAGCTGCCGGACCACCTCGCCAATGGCGGGAACGGGATTGCCCTTGACCCACACCCAGCGCACAGCGCCGTCAGCACGAACGATGCGGAACTCTTCATCGAAGTGTCCTGTATGGACGGCGTCTTCGAGTTTCGCCAGCACACGAACTCGGTCCGCGGGATGAATGAGGTCCTCATAAGAAGAGGGGTTCCGTTCGATGCTTTCGAGTGACCGGCCGGTGAGCTTCTCATAGGCGCGGTTGACCGCGACTACCTTCTTGGTCGAAGCGTCGAGGAGCCAAAACACTTCCTCGATGTTGTCGGCCATCTGCTGATAAAGATTGTGGCTTTCGCGAGCCGACTGCTGCGCCTCGACGCATTCCGTGATATTGCAAAGGATCATGACATGCCGGCCAGGAAGGTAGTTGGCCGAAAGTGTGCAGTGAGCGAAGACCTTTGAGCCATCCGCGCGAACAAGCTCAGTTCTCCAGCGGTGATTGAAATTTCGGAGAAACATCTGCCATTGGCGTTGGAACTGCTGCCGGTCCTTGAAGAATTGGTCGAAGCAATGGCCCACGAGCACGGCCGGTGGCGCGCCCAGAATGGCAAACGCGGCCGGGTTCGCATCGAGGCACACGCCGTTGTCATCGAGGATCAGGATACCGTCGAGAACGTGCAAGAAGATGGAAGTGAATTCGCGCTCGGTGGCGTCGATTCCCTTCCGGTCCTCTAGCCAGCCACGAGCGTAAAGAATGCCGGCGCAGACCTGGGCAAGAAGAACGGCTATTAAAGCGGCGACCTCGAGATTCGAAGTGTAAACACGTCTTCCCAGAGCGAGAACCACAAGGGAGGCGGCGAACGCGATCAACAAAATTGAACCGGCGCGAAACCACATTGGTGCTCGAGCGGCCGGAACGAAGTCGGGACGCAACTTGCCGAAAATGAGCTTCGAGGTCATGAAGGGATTGTGGTCAACACTTTATACCATTGGGCGATTGAGAGTGACGGTCTGGGCCGAGGACCGCGCGAGTCAAGGCAAAGATCCAGAGTCGGCTAGCTCTCGCCCCTTGTTTTCTGACGAGGGGCGTATGTATTTGTCTGGCTCTATAATCGCTCCGCAGCGTTGACACATGAACTTTTCCTGCCACTGTTTGAACTTGTTCGGACGAAAGAACAGGTTGTAGATCAGCGAACCAAGTAGATAGGCGGGCAGAAGCAAGACATAGACAACGGAGAGAACGGCCATCGCCCAGGAAAGTTTGCCTTGAGCGTCGAACGACATCAGGATGAAGAATCCGAACAGCCAGAGAACAATAGGTCCAAAGTAAGGCAGTTTTCTTGGCGGATTCAACAACCGGGAGAGGCGGCTCTGGCTGGTTCCCAGATACCGGCCCAATAGTGCGCCGTCGGCGCCCCCCCCGAGGAGCAATCCCAGGAACCAGCCTCGGGACTCATGGATGCCAGCGGCATGCACCAACGAGACCTTCCTCAAATCGGTCGAACTGCAGTTCGGGCAAACCATAAGGAGTTAACGCCCATCCCTGCGTAATCGTACCAATCGTCTCGAACAAAAAGTCAAACTATCGGAAAATGTCCGGAATTCCGGACATCGTTCCGTGGGCCTCGGAGGGAGGAGAGTCGGAGTTCTGTAATCAATTGTTAGAGGTCGGCGGCCTCATGGTCTGTCCCCTCGAGCCGTTTGAAGCGTGGCATTCGAGCCCGGACCTGGTTAAAGGTATCGGTCGGGTCCTCTCCTAGAGCCGTGGACACCATGATCGAAGCGGTCAGTGACGGCGTGTGCTTTCGGCGCTCCAATTTCCCGATGTATTCCTCGCTATAACCGCTTCTTTCAGCCACGTCTTTCTGGCTGAGGTCGAGTTTCAGGCGAAGCTCTCTGATGACGCTCGCGAATGCAGCTCTAACAACAGGATCCATCCTGTGTGGTTTCTTGGCAGTACTGGCACGCGGGTTCGCCATGAACGCACCAATAATGAGAGCTTGCAAAGCATAGTTCCAGGAAGTATACTATCCCTTAACGACCGATCGTGGACTTTGACTTGCACGGGGCGAGCGCAGGCGAAACCTTGTGCTAGTGCTCTCACCTTCTCCTGCGGCTGCCAGGAAGCAAGCTCTCGACGCGTCGGACCAGATCGGCACCGCTGATGTTTAGGGCGTTGGAGATTTCAAGAATGGCCGTAAGGGAAGGGTTGTATTTTCCTCGCTCCAAAAGGCTGATGTATTTGGGATGGTACCCACTGTCAAAAGCCAGGGTTTCCTGCGTCATTCCCCGTTCCTCGCGCAGCGTCATTAAGACACGGGCAAACGCCCGTTTCTCGAAATATCCACGATCTTCGGCACTGCCAAGGCGAGCCATTGATGTACGAATCGTGGCCCAGCTCAGTGTATGGTTCCACAAACTATACTATCCCTTGTTTAGAAACGAAGAATAAACAGTGTCGAGCTCCTTCCCAGCAGCGCGCTTTCCCGCAGTACCTCTTGGTAGAGAAAGGGCAGCTACCGAATCTATTTCAACAGATGGGTTTGTACCGACCGGGATACCGTCCGACGAAGTCCTAATTTCCCGGATCTGCGCAGACGATTCCGAGGCGCTTGGCCTTCTCTTCAGCCGATACGCGCGCCTCGTTTGGGCCATCGGCCGAAGAATTCTTCGGAACAACGAGGAAGCGGACGATTTGCTGCAGGATGTGTTCCTCCTGGTCCGTCGCAGAGCGTCGGTTTTTGATTCCTCGAAAGGCAGTGTTCGGTCTTTGCTCGTACAGATGTGTTACCAGCGCGCGTTTTCAAGACGACGCGACCTGGCGCGCCGGAATTTCTATTCCGATAGGGACGTCAATGGAAATACGGTTGTTGCCAGTTGCTGCTCGTCCTTACCTCCGTATCATGAAGGCCTTGAGGCACGAGTTGGGAGGGCTACGCTTAAGAAGGCTCTCGAGGATTTGTCCACCGAGCAGCGGGAGACGATTCGACTTTGTTTCTTCGAGGGATACACACTCGAAGAAATTGCGGAACGGTTGGGGCTATCCTATGGGAATGTCCGTCATCACTACTACCGCGGGCTGGCAAAATTGCGAAAACATGTGGCCAGCGAATAGGGTTCCGACGGCAAGTATGCAGAGCGCGCAGGTGTCCGGAATTGTGAACGGAATCAGATGGGGTAGATAAGGAAGTTGAAACGGTGGTAGGGTACGAATCGTATAGCGAATCGCCTGTGAGTTGGGCCCTACCCCGCGGATCGAGCAAGCCTCTAGAAAGTCTTCGGCTGAGATGGTTCACGTGCGAGTCCAGAAGTCACGATGGTAGAGGGAATGGGAAGTCGGGAGCATGAGGTGCGGCCGGGTGCGCGACGGCATGAAGAGTATCTTGAACTCTGTGCCTTGGCGGCTTCGGGCAGTTTAACCGATGCAGAGCAAAGGGAGCTGCGGGAACACGCCGCCCTGTGTGTGGAATGTCGCGAAGCGCTAAAAGAGTTCGAGTCGGTTGTTGATCACGTACTTCCCGAACTTGCGACCGGAATCGCGGAAGAACCTTCACCTGATCCATCATTTTCCCAAGACAAGGCGGAAGCTGCCTTCCGCAAGCGTCTTTCCGAGGAAAAAGAACGAGAACGGACCGGCGCGGAGGAGGACACTTGGCTTTCTCCACTGATCGTGCGCCGGAGTCGCAGCTTTCGCCGCCACTTCGACCGCTACCAGTTATGGCTCCCCCTCGCAGCGAGCTTGCTACTCTGCGCGGCACTCGGAATTCTCACTTACAAGATGGGAAAGAACAAAGGCATCGAATGGGCGCGGCTCGAAGAACGTGGTACGCCGCAGGTGCCAGCGGCCACAGCCGAAGCGCGCGAAGTGGCTCCGCAGAAATCAGATTCGAGTGAAGGAGCGCTTGCCGGGCGCGACGCGGAACTCGCCAGCCTTCGCCGCGAAGTCGCCCAGAAATCGAGCGAACTCGATAGCCTGAAGGCTCTTTTTTCATCGCAGCAGTTAGCGCTGCAAACAAGTGCTAATGACAAACAGCAACTAACCGAGGAACGTGATCGTCTGGCCCAGCAAGTTTCGGTAGAGGAAGCGAGCTTACGGGCGACTGAAGAGAAACTCAAGAGTCTTGACCGGGAACAGTCGCAGTCTGCGATGCACACGGGGACGCTAGAAGCCAAGATTGCCGAGCTATCAAATTCACTTGTAGAGCGGGATCGTCTTACTGCCGAGCAGCAGGAGATGCTCGCCAAGGACCGCGACATTCGAGAGTTAATGGGCGCACGGGATCTCTACATCACGGAGATCCACGATGTTGTCCGTACAGGCGAAGCGCAGAAGGCTTTCGGGCGCGTGTTCTTCACGAGGGGCAAGTCGCTGATCTTCTACGCCTATGACTTGAACGAGACACCAGGTGTGAGAGAAGCGAGCACCTTCGAAGCGTGGGGACGACGGGGACCGGACTGGAAGCAGGCCTATAAACTCGGGGTGTTCTATGAAGACAACGCCTCGAAGAGGCGCTGGGTCGCAAAGTCGACTGACAAGAAAACGCTGGACCAAATTGATGCGGTATTCGTAACGGTTGAACCGAATGGCGGAAGCCAACAGCCTACAGGAAAGCCAGTCCTTTTTGCCTACCTCAAAGTAACTCCGAATCATCCATAAAGAGAAAGCCTAGAACTGCCGGCTTCGGGGCAACGGCGAATGTCACGTCCGGAATTCCGGACACTTTCGCACAGTGCCGATTAGTTTGCGTCCTCTCAAAGATAATTCCCAAGGAAATTAATTAGTGGTCTGCGGGATTGTTCCGCATCCGTGTTGGTACACGAACGGGACAACGGGGGTTCACTGTGCATCTTTTAGCGGGAAAAGGAGTTCTCGTGCGCACAACCCTCGGGGCCTGGTTTCTAGTCATTCTTTGTATTTCTGCTTCCGCGCAATCGCCTACCGGATCAATTGGGGGCATCGTGTTCGACCCCGATGCGAAGATAATTGCCGGCGCGGAAATCATCATCGTCAACGACCTGACGCGAGTGCAGTACGAGACGAAGACCAACAACGAAGGCATCTATGCCGTACCGAATTTGCCGCCAGGTCCTTATCGCGTGCAGGTGTCCAAAATCGGTTTTAAGACGCTGATTAAACCGGACATCATTCTGAACGTACAGGATGCCATCACTCTCAATTTCACATTGCCGGTCGGTGCGGAATCGATCACAGTGACGATCGAAGGTGGCGCGCCGGTGGTCAACACAACAGACGCAGCCGTAAGCACGGTCGTGGACCGCCAGTTCGCGGAAAACCTGCCGATGAATGGACGCAGTTTTCAAACGCTAATCGATCTGACGCCGGGTGTGGTGGTAACGCCAAGCACCGGCCAGGATGCGGGGCAATTTAGTGTGAACGGGCAGCGCGCCAGCGCAAATTACTGGATGGTGGACGGTGTCAGCGCCAACATCGGCGTGAGCACATTCTTTCCAGCAGGCAATGGATTCGGTGGCGCGCTGGGAGGATTGAGTGCACAGGGCGGCACGAATAGCTTAGTGTCAGTTGATGCGTTACAGGAATTTCGGATTCAAACCTCCACATACGCCCCTGAGTTTGGCCGAACACCTGGCGGCCAGATTTCAATTGTTACGCGCTCCGGAACCAATCAATTCCATGGTTCTCTGTTTGACTATCTACGCAACGACATTTTTGACGCGAACGATTGGTTTGCCAATAAAGCCGGTTTGGCGAAGCCCGAAGAGCGGCAGAACGATTTTGGAGGGACGTTTGGTGGTCGAATCTTAAAGGACCGTACATTTTTCTTTTTTTCTTACGAAGGGTTGCGCCTTCGGTTGCCACAGACAGCTCTAGATACTGTCCCAGACGCAGCGGCGCGACAGAGTGCCACTGCGGCGATGCAACCTTACCTGAATTCTTTCCCGCTCCCAAACGGTCCGGATCTGGGTAATGGCATAGCGCAGTTCAATGCGAGCTATTCAAATAGCGCCACGCTAGATGCCTACAGTCTGCGAATTGATCATAAGCTGAATGAAAAACTCTCTATCTTCGGCCGTTACAACCATTCTCCCTCTGAGAACGTTCAACGTGGCGGTTCTGGCAACTCTTTAAGCCAGGTGGCCCCGTCAAAGATTGCGATTGACACAGCCACAGTTGGTTCCACGTGGATTGTTTCCCCAAGCGCCGTGAATGATTTGCGGTTCAATTACAGCCGAACGGATGCATCGAACTCCATTTACCTGGACAATTTCGGGGGTGCTATTCCACTGCCGTCGCTAACACTGCCAGCGCCCTACACGGAAAAGAATGCCAGACTCTTCCTCGACATTTTTTCCCTCGCGGGCGGTCAGATCGACATAGGGGAGAACCTCAAGAATCTCCAGCAACAGTTTAATGTGATCGATGGCATGTCTTGGCAAAAGGGACCTCACGGGCTCAAGTTCGGTGTAGATTTCCGCCGACTGTCGCCTAAATACGGTCCGTTCCTATACGGTCAGGCCGCATTTTTCGGTGACGTACCTTCGGCCGAGAACGGAAGTCTACTCTTCAGCGAACTGCAGTCAAACGCAGCCACGACCATCCTTTTTCATGAGCTTGGAGTCTACGCACAGGATACATGGCGCGTTGTTCCGCGATTGACCGTGACGTACGGCCTGCGGTGGGATTTGGATTTTGCGCCGAGTTCTGTCAACGGACCGAATTTTCCAGCGGTGACCGGCTTCAACCTAGGAAACCTCTCAGATTTGGCTCTTTCTTCGGCGGGATCTTCTCCATTTAAGACTCAAAGCGGTAACGTTGCACCACGACTTGGAATTGCTTATCAGCTGTCTCAGAGGACCAAGTGGGAGACCGTGCTTCGAGGAGGAGTGGGCGTCTTTTTTGACCTTGCGAGTCAGGAAGTGGGCAATCTGCTCAGTGAGCCCGCTTATCCGTTTCAGTCAGCCGTTTTCAACTTTGGTGGTACGTTCCCGCTCAGTGGCGCGAAAGCTGCTCCTCCTGTGATTACTGCTCCCGGTGGGGGAAAGGGAACTATCGTGGCTTTCGATCCACACTTGGAATTGCCTTATACGCTCCAGTGGAACATCGCGTTGGAACAGAGTCTCGGAAAACAGCAAACACTCACGGCCACTTATATCGGAGCAAGCGGCAGACGATTAATCCAGACGGCGGATGTACTTGCGCCCAATGCGAACTATGCGGAAGCGATCTTAGTGGGGAACACGGCAGAATCTAATTACAATGCGCTTCAGCTTCAATTTCGGCGACGCCTGGAAAGGGGGCTGCAAGCACTCGCGTCCTATACGTGGTCACATTCGATCGATGACGCTTCCGCAGGGTCGCTTGGAAATGCAGGCAATTCAGGTGTTCCAGGCATCAATCCAAACCAGGATCGCGGCCCCTCGGATTTCGACATCCGTAACACGTTCTCAGCCGGTGTGACGTACGATTTGCCGGCCCTCGGCACGAAGGCGCTAGTCCGAAATCTTCTGCGCGGATGGTCGTTCGATAACATCATCCAGGTGCGTTCTGCCCCACCCGTGAGTGTGTATGACGGAAAGTTCTTGTTTTTGAATCAGGGATACGCACAAGTTCGTACTGACGTGACTCCCGGAGTCCCTCTCTATCTTTATGGACCGCAATTCCCCGGTGGCAAGGCATTCAACAACACCCCAAATGCGGGTGGGCCTGGGTGCGTTGGACCGTACTGCCCGCCCCCTACGGATGTAAACGGTAATCCGCTGCGCCAGGGAAACCTGAGTCGCAACGCGTTGAGAGGGTTCGGCGCCACCCAATGGGATTTTGCGGTCCATCGCGAGTTTCCGTTGCACGAGGCGCTCAAGCTGCAGTTTCGTGCGGAAATGTTCAACGTCCTTAATCACCCTAACTTTGGACAACCGGTAGGAGATATCAACAATCCTCAATTTGGCCAGTCCACGGAGATGCTTGGTCGAAGCCTCGGCGGCGGGAATGTCGGAGGTGGCGGCTTGAGTTCCCTCTACCAACTGGGCGGGCCACGCTCGATCCAATTAGCCCTCAAATTGATGTTCTAACCGCAACTCGGTAACTCGATGAAGCGAGTCCGCTGAGAGGAAAGGGGGAAGTGCGTGGGCACTAGTAACACCTGGCTCGTGGGAATTTTCTTGGTAAATTGCGCATCCTCTGCATGGGCTTTGCCCATTAGCGGAGCGCAGGCCGAGGCAAGTGCCCTTCGAGTTGAAGATGCCGTGGATCTCCGCAAGTTTGGCGCATTCTCACCGATTCAGTTCTCGCCTGACGGGAGGTCTCTCGCGTACGTGATCGTAGCGAGTCAAAAGAACGGTCACGTCGAAACGGAGATGCAGCCACGGACTGGCGTTCCTTGGTTTGGCCAGGGATGTGACGTCGCTGTGATGAATATCGAAACGGGGGAAGAGCAAAATCTCACAGGCGGAAAAGGCAATAACTGGCTTCCGAGTTGGTCGAACGACGGACGCTACCTCGCATTCCTCTCGGACAGGGACGGCAGCGGGCGGGCCAAACTCTGGGTTTGGAGTGCGCAAGAGAGGGGTCTGCGAAAAGTTTCAGAACTTCCGATTGACACTGATCAACTAGAGTGGACTCGGGATGGTCGTGGGCTGATCTTGACGACACTCAGAGAGCAATTGAGTGGCGATGAGCCTGGAGAAGGTTTCAATTCGGACGGGACGACGACACCCATCCCCAAAATATCAAACTCGACCGTTACTGTGTATTCGTCAGGTGGGTACCAAACCGGTGCTCAGGGCTCGGCACAATCCGACCCCTGGAGCCTGGACCGGAAGGTGCGCAACATCGTTGTTCTGGACGTGCCGAGCGGCCGAGCAGAGGCACTCGTTCTCAATGAGAGAGTGACATCGCTTGCTTTATCTCCGGACGGCTCACAAATTGCTTATCTGAGCCCTAGGCGTTTCGAACAGCCAGGTAGCCAGCAAATTGTCTTCGACGTTATATTCATGGCGCTGTCGTCGAACCAGCGCAGGGTGGTGGCTTCAGCCATTCGCTTCGACTATGGCGCATTATCTTACAGTTGGTCGCCTGACAGCCGATACTTTTGCTTTCGCACCGGAGGTCCTCTGGAAAGGGCGAACGATGTGTACGTCGTAGAAAGCGCAGACGGAAAGGTTCAGAAGATCTCTGCGTTCCCGGAAGCAAAAGCGGAAACTCCTCACCGGTCGCTGCGACCTTTGTGGGATAGGAGCGGCCGGTATGTCTACCTCCTCCGCGACGGCTCGCTTTGGCGAGCGAGCCTAACGGAACATCGGGTGGTACGCATTGCCGGCATATCCGATGGACAGATTACGCAGTTGATAGCGGAGTCGGGGAGGCTTGCCTGGGCACCGGAGCGGGAGAAATCAACTATTGTGCTGGTTCACGATGATGCGGAGAAAGAGGACGAATTTTACAGGATAAACTTGGCCGATGGCAGTTTCTCTCGCGTATTGAAGAGGAGCGAATGCTATTCCTGCGCCTTGGAGGAACAATTCGTTGCGGTGAGCAACGATGGCCACTGGGCGGCCTATTTTGCGGAAGACGCACAACACTCCCAAGACTTGTGGTTGAGCAACTCTAGTTTTCAATCGCCCAGGCGATTGACGCATCTGAATCCGCAGTTCGACAAGTACAGGATGGGGGAGATGCGCTTGGTTAATTGGTTGAGTGATGACGGTGAGCTTCTGAAAGGGTCGTGGCTCCTGCCATCGGGATACCAAGAGGGCAAACGATACCCGCTCATTGTATTTGTCTATGGGGGCAGTTTGTTATCGAATCGGCTCGATCGCTTCGGTCTTGCCTACTTCGGTCCCTTCAACATGCAACTCTTTTCGACGCGCGGGTATGCCGTTCTGCTGCCGGATTCTCCTCAGCATATCGGAACGCCGATGTTGGATCTTGTAAAGACGGTGCTCCCTGGCGTCAGCGAGTTGGTTCGTTTGGGAATCGCCGACCCAGAAAAGGTTGGCGTGATGGGGCATAGCAACGGCGGATACGGAACGCTGGCGTTGATCGTTCAATCGAAGCGTTTCCGAGCGGCAGTCGAAGTGGACGGTATGGGAGATTTATTGGGCTTATATGGCGAGATGAGGCAAGACGGAAGTGCCTATGGAACATCTGTCGAGCACGGTCAAAATGCACTTGGTGGCAGTCCCTGGGAGGTTCGCGAGAGATTTGTCGAGAACTCGCCGGTTTTCTATTTAGATAAGACTGATACACCTCTCCTGATCGTTCAGGGAGCCGACGACACAGCCGTCGCGCCGTTTTTGGCCGATGAAATATTTGTGGGGTTGCGCAGGTTAGGTAAGGAAGCGGAATATGCGAAGTACGCAGGCGAAGGGCACGAACCTTCCTATTGGAGCCGGCCCAACCAGATCGACTTCTGCACGCGCATGCTCGACTGGTTCGAAGTTCACTTAAGAGACCGGGCACAGAATTAGAGTGCCGGGGCGCCCGATTGCATTGGGCACCCCGGCTACTTTTCACTCGTCGGCTTGATACGCGGGAGTTGATAGGATCTCCTCGTGGTCCGGCTGCCCAGAGCCCTTCATAAGAGACTCAATGGCAGTCGAAGCCGGTCCCAATACAACGAGTTCAGGCTTTTCGTATTTCATGATGTTCACCTCCTTCCTTTTGTGGATTAGTTCTCAGCTGAGAAAAATGTTCGATGAGTTCGGTCAATCTGTTCTTCACCCGGGCTATCCGGTCCCAGTTCGTGGAGTCATCTCATCGGGCAGAGCTGGTTCCGTCTTCTCTCTATGAAATGAGGTGGTGAATTTTTGATTCTCGGTAAGCAGAACGTGCCAAGGTTGCAACGCGTTTAACCAGTCTTCGATTAGGAATGTTCGTCTCAACGGCACAATAGGAAGGTCGCGTCCTCCACAAGCGTTCTGAAGGACTTCTGAAAACTTTCCGGGATCGATGAAACCCATTGCGGAGTTGAGCATTCCATTTGCTCTTGCCATAAGCCTGCTAGATTCAGCCTTTAGCAATAAGAATGGTTTCCTCGTCACAAACGCTTTGCGCTTGCGGTTGAGGACTTCTGCCGGAACAATCCCGGCAAGCGCACGGCGCATCAATGACCGGCGTTCTCCCGGACGGACCAGTTGGTTCCTCGGTATTGAAAAAAGGAATTCGAGCAGGTCCCGGTCGAGGTAGGGGTAGGCTCGTTCAAAGGGTGGGTCTGATGCCAGAGCTGAGCAGGCGAGTTGTCGCTGCAACGCTTTGAGGGCGAAGCGATTTTCCTGAAAACTTGGTAAAGCTCGTAGGAATGTAAGCCTGGTTGGATATCCGGTGAGAGCATTCAGATTTTGTCGCACGAACATTGGATGAAGCCACAAGGCGGGACGCATGCGTTCTGAAAGACCAGCGATTCGAGGTGGCAGGAAGCCCGAAAGCACTTCTAGAAGCAAGTGAATCCACGGTTTTCTTTGATTCAAAGCCCAGACCTTCAGTTGATGCGCGAAAGCACCGAAAGAGCCCAGCACGAGAAGATCAGCTAGTTCCGGGGTTGGAGTCGGGACTCCACCCATGACTTCATCCCCGCCGGTCCCAGACAGCAAAACGCGGCTCTGGCTAGAGGTGAGGCACTGCATGAATTCCTGATGAACCTCTTGTGGACCAGCAGCGAAAGCAGGAGTGGCGGGAAAACAATCGCTCAGGAATCCTGAGTCGAAAGTGCTTTGCGAACCAACATCAATATGGCAACCGCTCCGCCCACGTTGTTCTTCGACCTTCTCGAAATACGGGCGTTCATTCCAATTGGGTTCCGCATCGCTGTAGTACGAAACCGTGTCAAGCCTTGGCGTCGCAGCGAGTCCGCGGGCGAGCAGGCTGTCCGCCATGCCGACGATGGAAGTTGAATCCATCCCGCCACTAAGCTCGGCGAGAACAATGGAATCGGAACGAAGGCGCCGCCGTACCGATTCCGCAAAGACGATACGAAAGTGATCTTCGTACTCAGCGTCGGTATCGTAGCGAATTCTCTTTGCGGGATCAAAATCCCAATATTGCGTGGTTGACTGTTTGCCGCTGTGAAAACGGACAAAGGTAGACGGCGGGACCGACTCGACGCCAACATAGGGCGTCAGATGGGTTGCGGGGAAGAAAGAGAACCAGCCCGCGATGTATTCCTCGTCGAGAGAGAATTTGTGGTTGGCCAACCTCACAAGCGGTTCAAGAACTGTGCTCCAGACAACTTGACCGCGATCAAGCGAGAAATAGAGATGTCGTACTCCGATCGGGTCCTTCGCTAGGATCAGACTTTGATCGGTGGGGTTCCAGATGGACAGCGCCCAGTCACCGATTAACTTCGCAAAACAGGCTATTCCCCACCTCTCGTAAGCTGCCCCGACCATTGAGACGTCCGCGCAATCACGCAGGTCAGGGAGTTGTAGCAGTCGCAAGAGTTCTTCCCGATTGTCAAGACGCCCATCCCACGTAACGACGGTACCAGACTCTGTTACTAATGGCTGAATCTCCCGATGTGACTCTCGGGTGGTGCGAAGCGCGCAATAGATTATGCTGATGTCTTGCCCTATATAAGAACTGTCTCCGTCAGGACCGTAGGGAGAAAGCATGGAGCGCACCTTGTTGAGGTACTCCTCTGGTGGCTGCCAGCTGTCGAAATTCCATCTGCCGAAAATGACGCCCATGAGGGTTCCTCCCTGTTTCAAATCTTGTGGTCGACTAGCACCTGTCGAGCACAGCGTAGATTTCAGGCATATAGGCCTTGTCGTTCACCACGCGCCCGTCGACCTCGACCCACGCGTGGGCTATAAACGGGGTCTGTTGAGCGCCGATAACCATCTGGGCGGGCACTCCATATCGTTTGAGCAGGCAGGCTGTGGCCGCTGAACGCTGGAGGCAGAGCACCCTTTTCCAATACCAGATGCAGGCCATGTCGACTGCCGCACAGATTCGCTCCACGCCGTCGGGAATGGGCACCACGTTGTTCACCTCGGACTTGCGGACTCTCTCATATAGTGCCGCGAAATCTCCTCGTACCAAGTAGAGGTGAAAGTGAAGCAGCTTCAGATACGCCTGCAGGACAAGTAGCGACATGCGCATACCTCTTCTTTCAGACGAATTACTGCAAAGCAGCGGGCTGGACAGAAGAGATTGGTTGGTCTTGAATCAGGCGGAGCATCGTACACCTCGATCCGGCAGTCGAATTGCTTCGGAGTGCATGCGCCGTGCCAAGCTGCGGAGGAATCCGGCTTCTAATGAGTTGTGTAACGCATCGGGCGAGCACCATGCATTACCGGCAACGGCGTAAGAAAAAACTGCAACGAGGGGAGAGACCGCGATCGTACGCGTGAGGTCTTCCGAGGAAAGAAACGAGCGCCAAGGATCGAGATAAGCGGCTGCTACTCGATTGCATCCGCGCGCGTCTGCAATGCCGCTGCGTCGAAGGTGCTCGGCGAGATATTCGAAAGTAGTGAAAGGATGTGTTACACAAGCTTCGGCCCAATCCAGGAAGACGCAGCGCGAGGGAGTAATCAAAATGTTGCCAGGATTGAAATCGATGTGCCCCAACGTTTCCGGAAAGCCGGAATCCTGAAGGACTGAGATGGCCGCTTGTAATCGTTCTCCAAGAAAGCCAAGTTCGCGAATTGTGAGAGGCCGCGGAGACTGTTTTTGCTGGGCAGCCATGAATCCGGCCATGCGATTCAGAAAGGGCGGAATCAGATCTAGGAGCTTTGACAATCTTAGATCCCTGCATTGATTGTCCAAGAGTGCGCAACACTTTCCGATCGAGGCAATTTGAAGTTCCGCGAGGTTCCCCGTGACCCTCTCCCAGACGGAAAGCTCTGTGAATTGGTCCAGAGTGGCGTTTGAAATTTCCTCGGCGAGCCACGCATTCCACAATCGATGGACTCCCAGGATTGGAGGCAGGTATCCGGGAAAGAGCCGAGTAAGGGATACCGTAATGGGAAGTTCGTGACGGTTGGGTTCCCCCGTAGCCTTGAACCAGAGCGCCGGCCCATTTGTTTCGAAACGGATTAGACTGAACGTAGGACTCGCATTGAACTGACGAAATTTCCCCGTAAGGGACAGACCGACGACGGTGGCCGCAGCTCGGACCCAATCTGTCACGACAGTGAGCCAGCCGGGTTTTCCAAATATTCCTTGCAGCTCACCCCGGCGATATTGGTCGAGGGTTGCCAGCGATCTTTCGATCACCTCCAAGACACCAGAGTCTTCGAACGAGCTACCCGACAACAATGCAACCGAGACCCACTGCATTCCGGTGTGAGCGCTTGTCGACGGCCGGCAAACCTCGACGACTTGACATTGAGATGGAGCATAGGAATGAGTGCCGCCTGAGAGCGAAAACATGCAGTACGTTTCGAGACCCCACGTGTTCTTGATGGCAGCGGTAATTTCTTCGGCGACTCTGGTGTGTGCTGGCACGGTCAGGACCGGAACACCAAGGCCACCGGGAGTGGTCTCAAGAAGAATTTCTGTCGCGTCATTCCGGTAAAGCAGGATCCGAAAACCATTTTCGCCGAGCTGTGTTGACGTGCACATATAGGTTGTTCGTTTATCGCGAGGCTTGAGTCTTGGGCGCCCCTGGGTCCAATAGATGGTGTTTTTCGAGGTGCGCAAGGAATTCCCGGAGGTCGCTTTTCACGGTCTCGCGGTCCGCGCCGAACTCCCGACTGATTTCATCCGCGATCCGGGATTCGGGGTAGCCAAGTTTCAGGAGTTCAAGGATGCGCGAGCCGACCGGGTTCAACCGAAACATTTGCCCTTGGCGGATGTCGAGGAGGACGGCGCCATCCTGGTCGTGGGTCGAGCGAATTTGTTCCGATAGCTTCAACGCGAAAAACCTCGGCTTTGAAAGTCGAAAAGACTGTTGATGGGTGTGAGCCTGTCAGAGGCCCCAGACGAAGGCCACTAACTCGAATAAATATTCTTGAACTGACACTAGCTCCTCGAAAGCCCTATCCCCTGAATGGAATGAGTAAGAGAAGAGGGACTTATTTGCCGCGCGACCGTTCGCATTTTGACTCTATTTGTTTCAGAGAAGGGAATCCGACCGATTCCCGTGTGATATTTGCTTCAAGGCGGTGAGGGAAGCGAGCGAATGACGGTCACAACTTGTCCCACTACATGCGCATCGACGCGATTCCGAAGGCGCTCTGGGCGCACGAAGCCTTCGGCATAGGGATGCACCACGATAGTGCTGTTTTCCAAGTTGCAGCTCGCCAACACAGAGGATCCGTCTCGTCGCGTGACAAGATAAATGGGCTGCTCCCAGGGAACTTTGCGGCGAAAAATGCGAGGCCTTTGCTTCCTTCGGTCTACCACTACGAACAATGCCCCGGCAAGGGATGGGTGCAACGGTTCGAGCTGGCCGCCGACCCAGAAGACATCGCGCAAGGAAATTTCGGGAAGCCCGCACAAAGAAGGAAGAGAGTGCCTCAAGAAAAGGGGCACGTCGCCAATTCGCCGCAAAATCGTTGTTAGAAATCCGCCAGCGGCCGTTCGCTCAGGGCCCGCCATCTCTTCAGCTCCCGGAGCCCGCTGGTCCAAACCATTCATCCACTCGTCTGGGATCGGGGTGGTGGGGGTGCCGCTGAGGCCCAGCCCAAAGCAGTTGAGGAGGTCAGGAAAACGGATGGGATAGAGGATGCAGACAGTAAGCAACTTGTGGATGTGACGGGGCGGAACACCTCTTGCTTCAAAGTCTGAGAGCCACCCGGGAGTGGCGAAGTATCGCTCGTCGCCAAGATTGTTCCCGACGACGCGGCTCATCTCTGACGCCCGACGAAGTGAGAGGCCTGCGCGCAAACGAGCGCCGCGCAGAAGGAGAACAGCAGGACGTTCAACACCATTTCTCTGCTTGAGAGGGCCGGGCGCCCAGAGCTTCGCGAGGTCAGGAGCGACCTCGGATGGAGTGAATGGCGAGAGTCCCATTCGCTTGTAAGCAGTCATGGGGCGGAATTCCAGGTCCAAGATTCCGAGGATTCTTGCCTCTGAACCGAGTTCCAGCTCAACATTCGCAAAAGGAAGCTGGGTCGCCATCAGCGCCACGCGATTTCCGGTCTCGAAATACAATCGGCAGCAGCAAACTCCGCGACTATGTTCGATGAGAAAAATGTGTTTGGAGATCTTTCCTGGTGGTGTGGGAGAAATCCGCTCCGTGAGCCGAGGGTTCGCGCGCACAATGCTTCCGGGGAGGAGATCGGGAAAGGCAAAGGCGTCCTGCCTGCCGATCTTCACGTAGAAGTACGGTCCGCGGTCGGTCAAAACTATGGACCCCAGGCGCCGTTCGCCAGACGGTTCAAGGAGCTGGCTCAAAGGCGAAACGGGAGGAGTCCTGGCACCGCCCATGCGGTCGCGGAACCAGGGAATGGGTTCACGTTGATCGTTCAGGCTGCTATCCAGCAGTGTTGTCCGGGGGTAGGGAAGTGCACACTGCAAACGGGGAATGATATCTAACCGAAACCCGAAGACCGCCAGCCAGTCGACCAGGCTGTAGCCGGAAACCCGACTTAGCGCAACGAGCTGGTGAATCGTGGGATTCCATGCTTTCGAACGAAGTTGAAAGTAGAAGTTGCGAGGAACGTGATAGCCCGACTCGCGCGGGTACATGGCCTTCGTGAGAACAGAAACTTTATATACGGTAAGGTTCCTGGCAGCGAGAATCCCACGGACACGGTCGACAATCGTGCGACCGGTGGCTGCCGCCCGGCCGCGGGGAGATGCCTTCGGCGAGCGGGAAGCGCGACCATTGGCCGCAGGCAGAGGGGGTTCCGGGCCCTTGTTTCGGTTCATGAAGAGTGCTGACGGGAAGACACGCCGCGTCCGCTACGATGAAAGAGGAGCAGTGTTTTTCGGCGTAATTTCTAAAAGCGTCCGGAGTTGTGGACAGCGTGTCGGATCGAGTGCTTTTGGCAGTTTGCAGATTCAACGAGGCTTATCCACGCGTAAGTCGACAGTAACGTATTCTCTGGAGTATTATTCGCGCATGGCTGATACCGGGGTCTTACAGCAGGCGGGTGCGAGGCTGAAGAGAATACGCGTGCGTCTCGGCTTGAGCCTGCGCGCTGTTGAACAGCGCAGCACTGAGTTGGCCGCGGAGCGTCAAAACCCAGATTACGCTCTTTCAAAGGCTTGGATCGTCGATGTCGAGAAAGGGCGCTTCTTGCCGGGCAGCTTTAAGACAGCAACCCTCGCCGTGATCTATCAGCTCGAGATAGCAGAGATTCAAAAATGGTACGGCATCGAGCCTGACCAAATCGCCAAAGAGCGTCCGCTTTTCCGTCCGCCGTAGACCCACCTT
>Ga0210399_10000336_pt1 | contig 38072 bp, 31 predicted proteins | sample IncBWC14MmetaG_FD_150865 | JGI IMG/M metagenome (GOLD analysis project Ga0210399, IMG submission 150865) | Forest soil microbial communities from Barre Woods Harvard Forest LTER site, Petersham, Massachusetts, United States - Inc-BW-C-14-M | ecosystem: Environmental > Terrestrial > Soil >... | reverse complement strand
TATGAAAGGAAAGGCACTGCAAGTTCTTCTGGTTGAGGACAACGCGGGAGATGCCCGTTTGCTCCGAGAGATGTTCAGTACGGAGAAAGCGGGCAATTTCGAATTGACGCACCTCTTGCGGATGAGTGAAGCGGTGGTTCACCTCGCGAAAGGTGGAGTGGACATCGCCCTGTTGGACTTGGGATTGCCGGATGCGCATGGTCTAGAAACCCTACGGCGGGCGCGCGCGGTGGCGCCCGATGTCCCGTTGATTGTGCTAACGGGCTTGGATGATGAGGCTCTGGCCGCCGAAGCCATGAAGGAAGGCGCGCAAGACTATCTGATCAAAGGGCAGATCGAAAATCGCGCGCTTCCCCGGGCTCTTCGCCATGCCATTGAGCGCCAGCGCATGCAAGGGGAGACAAACCAAATCAGGGAACTGCAGCTACGGCTGAAGGATGATTTCTTGTCCCATGTATCCCACGAGCTTCGTTCTCCACTCACGGCCATCTATCAGTTTGTCACCATTCTGGTTGACGGACTAGCGGGTGAAGTACGTCCCGAGCAGTCTGAATATCTGCGCCTTACTTTACGCAATGTCCGACAACTGGAATCCATGATCGCCGATTTACTGGAAGTCACTCGCATCCAAGGGGGAAAACTGAATATCGAGCTGCAAGCCGCATCGCTCCGCGATGCCATTGCGGACACGGTCAGCATGTTCGAAGGGAGTGCAGCGGGCAAAGGAATAACGCTGCGCGCGAACACACCAGCGGACTTGCCACCGGCATATGTTGACCCCAGCCGCCTCCGCCAGGTGCTGATCAATCTGGTTTCCAATGCCATCAAGTTCACTGCCAAAGGTGGCAAGATTATGCTTCAGTCGCGAATTTTCGAAGAAGATCCATGCTTCTTGGTCGTGGAAATCGCAGACACGGGATGCGGAATCAAGCCGGAGGTCAGCAAGCTGATTTTTGAACGGCTCTATCAGGCAAGCGATGGTGGCGAGGCGGGACGAAAGGGCCTGGGGCTCGGCTTGTATATTTCCAAAGAATTGGTTGCAAGGCAGGGCGGCAAAATCTGGGTCACGAGTGAAACCGAGAAAGGCAGCAACTTTTTCTTTACTGTACCCGTTTTTTCGCTTGCGAATCTGATTAGCCCGATTTTGACAAACAATGAAGTGAAGCCAGGGGATGGCATCGCCGTACTGTTGGTGGAGATGGGTTCTCAGGACGGCCTGCTCTCGCCTGATGTGCGACTTGAAATGTCTAATGTTGCCCGTACGCTTCTGCAACGGTGTTTGCTTCCCGACCTGGATGTGGTCCTGCCGAAGATCAACTCGGGGGATGCCCAAGAGCTCTTCTTTGTCGTCGCCTGCACGAATAAACAAGGTGCGGAAGTAATGAGCAAGCGTGTTCGTGAACAGTTTCGGCGTTGTGGACAACTTCAACAGGCGGGGCTCACTTTTAGGGTTTCTTGCAGCTTTCTGCCGCCGCTTTCGAGAAGCGAAACCGAACCGATTGAAGAGTTTGCGGAACACGTAGCTGCTGGAGTTCAAGAACATATCAACACGATGATCGAAGCAAGGAGCGTACCGACATGAGCAACAAAACAATCCTGATCGTGGATGACGATCCTGACGTGCGGCTGGGCCTCCATGTACGTCTAAGAGCCAATCACTACAATGTTATTTTTGCATGCGATGGAATGACGAGTATCGCGGAAGCACGGAAACACATGCCGGACCTGATTATCCTGGACCTCGGGTTGCCGGCGGGTGATGGCTTCAACGTCATGGAGAGATTGAAAGCAAACGACAATCTGTCTTTGATCCCCGTGATCGTCCTTTCCGCGCGCGACCCCAGTGCAAATCGGGAACGGGCGCTCAAAGCAGGAGCCAAGGCATTTCTGCAAAAACCCGTGGATAATGCCAAGCTCCTCGCGGTGATTCGAAAAACCTTGGGTGAAAAAGACCTCACGCCTCAAGTCGTTCATGATTTGGGTGAGGTGTAAGGAAACGATATTCAGTGTGAAGTGGCAGGAACATCGGCAAAGGACCGCTACGGGGAAATCGCCATGAAGATTAATCTTGCGAAACAATTGGCAGACGAGATTCCGGACGACATCATGGCGACGACGCCTGAGGGAATCCCGCCAAAGGCCGCCTGACCATGGCTACCATGCTAGCTGTCGATGACAACTCTACCAGTCGGGAAAACGTTGGTTCCCTCCTCAGTCAGTTCGAGCATCGCGTGCTGCAGGCCGGGAATGGTCTCCAAGGGTTGGAGATTGTTCACTCAGTCAGACCGGATCTGACTATCGGGACGTCCTGATGCCAACGATGAATGGATTCGAGTTCGTAGCCAAACTTCGTCAGGACCCGAGTACGTCGCATATCCCTGTGATCTTCTACAGCGCAACCTTGCTACTCCCGCCGTGCGCTCATACGGAAGGTGCGCGAGGTCTTAGACTCAGGTCGGGTTGAGTCGGCGGCTGACAAACACTGATGGGATCATCAGATTGCCGGGTACGGAGCACTGTCCAATGGAAATGACCGCACGGGTTATTCTCTTCTGGTCCTGGATTCTTCAGCAGCCTTGGCCCGAACTGGCCTGCCTGATTGCCCTGCCGTATGTCTACATCGCGTACCAGAGATTGCATCATCGCCGCCAGGACGAACTCTTCCGCGTTATCAGCGAAAACGCCGCAGACCTCATCGCGCTCGTGGAAGTCACGGGCAAACGACTGTACAACAGCCCTGCTTACGAGAAAGTTCTTGGCTATACGCCCAAGGAGTTGGCTGCGACAGGATCGCTTGAGCAGGTGCATCCGGAAGACCGCGAGCGCGTGATCGAAGTCGTGAAGCAGGCTCGGCTCACCGGCGTCGGGAGGCGCCTCGAATACCGCATGCGCCACAAGGATGGGACGTGGGTCTGCCTTGAGTCTACTGCCAATGCCATTCGCAATCGCAAGGGCCAAGTCACCCAGTTGGTCATCGTCAACCGGGACATCACGGAACGCAAGCGGATGGAGGAACAACTCGAGCACAATGCTTTCCACGACGCGCTCACCGATTTACCGAATCGCCGCCTTTTCCTCGATCGTCTTGAGCACGCCATGGACCATGCGAGGCGTCATCCTGAGTTCGTGCTCTCTGTTCTGTTCGTGGATATCCGCGGACTGAGCGTCTTCAATGAAACCATGGGCCGCGCAGTCGTTGACCAGCTCATCATTGACATCAGCAACCGGCTCAAGGCTCGTCTCCGGCACGACGACACTATCTCCCGTTCCATCCCGACCGGTGGCCCCACCCAGCTGGAAGGCCACGAGACTCTCGCACGCATGGATGGCGATCAATTCTCCGTGCTCCTGGAGGGCATCAAGGGACCAAGCGATCCTATGCGTGTTGCCATGCGAATCCAGGAATGCTTGTCCGCACCCTTTACCGCTCGCGGCGTAGATGTCTTCGCGTCCGCCAGCATTGGCATGGCGCTGAGTTCTCCGTCGTACCACCAGCCGGAAGAGATGCTTAGGGATGCGGACATCGCCATGTGTCGAGCCAGAGCGCAAGGCACCTCCGGTCGGCAAGTCTTCGACGCCAGAATGCATGCCATAGTCGTCCAGCGGCTGAAACTGGAAACCGATTTGCGCAAGGCCATCGAGCGCAAAGAGTTTCGCGTTTTTTATCAGCCCATCGTCCGGCTGGCCACTGGCCAGATCGCGGGCGTCGAGGCGCTTGTCCGTTGGTGGCGCAATGAGTCCGAACTCGTCGGACCCAAGGACTTCATCGAAGTCGCTGAAGAGACCGGATTAATGATTCCTATCAGTCAGTGGGTCCTGAGGGAAGCGTGTCGGCAGGCTCGTGCATGGCATCTCCGCTTTGACACCGATCCCCCGTTGACCATGACTATTAATGTTTCGCCCCGTCAGTTCGCGCAAAGCAATCTGGTCGCAGAAGTGCAATCCGCCCTCGACGAAACGAAGGTGGAACCCCAGAGCGTGCAGCTAGAAATCACCGAGACCACGGCCATGAGTGATCCGAATACCACGATTCGTGTTTGTTCTCAACTCAAGGAGATGGGTGTTCTTCTCAGCATCGACGATTTTGGAACCGGCCATTCGTCCCTGAGTCGACTCCACAGTCTCCCCGTGGACGTTCTGAAGGTCGATCGTTCTTTCATCTGCGGAATGGAGGAAGATGCTGAAAACCGCGAAATCGCGCGCCTCATCGTTACACTCGGGCATCACTTAAACTTGAAGGTCGTTGCCGAGGGCATCGAAACGGCCGGCCAGCTTACTTACATCGAACAGTTCGGCTGCGAATTTGGCCAGGGGTATCTTTTCTCCCGGCCCGTGGATCACACGGTACTCGAAAAACTTCTTGCGGCGCCCTACAATTTGACTGCCGAGTCCAGCTTGAAACCCCGCTCTTGACTGGCCCGTCGGAACTGAGCGGAAACGCTGCCTACATCCAGTGCGCCTCACTACCTCGCCTACCATTCGAGTACGCCGGCGACATTTCTAACGCAGATTTGCCGAGTACCTCCGACCCTGGTAGCGTGGGCTATCCGTCGCCCGAGAGATCCCAGGGCGCACTACGGTAGCGAGCGGTCACGAATGCGTTCATTCCGGACGGCCGTCTCGACTCTTCTGACTGCCGAGCGATTACGACACGGAGTGGCGCTGGGTCGCGGCGGCTGCAAAACAGAGGAGCGGTTGATCTGGCTGCGCCTGCGGAGCCTGCGCGCCGGTCGCCGTCGGATCCGCACCACAGGCCAGGGCCACGAGAAGCGCTTCAAAGCGCCTCTTGTCCGCTTGCTCCGGGATAACAAACGTTACGCCAACCCCGTATTGTGGAACGGTTCTCCGCACCACGCACATGACTCGGAGCGGAACATTGAGCGACAGGTTAGCGCAAAACTTGGCACCCGGTTCCGGGGCCTCTTTCAACTCAATGAACATGCCTTCCCGGCTGATGTTCCTGACGCGGCCCCAAACACTCTTCGAACGCCGTTCGATTTCAATATCTACCTGGAATTCGTACCGCGGAGACGCACGAAGATTCACCTCACTCTGAATAGGCTGGCGGCTGAGAATCTCTTCCACGAAGCACCTCTCAAGACACACGATGTGGCATGGCCCCGGATGCGTCAATGGATCCGCGGTACCACGCTAGAAGGTGCACGACTTCATTTCGCTCGCTCCTAAGAGAATTCAAAGATTTCCGCTCGGCCCAGTCCAACACTGGAGAACTATGGTATGAGGGGCTGCGCACTTCATAGTGTTTCAAACTGGAACATTGTCAGGTTTTCGGATGCAGTAGCGTGGCCTCAAAAAACGTTCACGCCGTAAATCGCGACCTTTATCGCGCGTTATGAAGACTGTCGAGATCCAGATTCAGTTCCAAGACATTCACGCGGGGTTCGCCAAGAACTCCCAGGTCGCGGCCCTTCGTATGTCTCTGCACTAGCGCGCGCACAACTTCTTCTTTCATGCCACGCGAATGGGCAACGCGAGGAATCTGGAATTCAGCAGCCGCAGGGGAGATGTCCGAGTCCAAGCCAGACCCCGAGGTTGTCACCAAGTCGACTGGGATCGGAGCCGTTGGATTCTCCTCCTGAAGTTTTTGCACGTCGACCTTGACGCGCTCAATCAAATTCTTATTCGTAGGTGCCAGATTCGAACCGCCACTGGACGTTGCATCATAGCCGGTTCCTGCCGAAGAAGGCCGCGAGTGAAAATACCCAGGTCCGAGGAACGCCTGCCCAATGATTCTCGAGCCCACGAGCTTTCCATTTTTTTCAATGAGTTGTCCGTTCGCACGGTCATGAAAGAATACCTGTGCTAGTGCGGTGACTCCGAGCGGGTAAATGAGGCCAAACACGATCGTCGTCACCAGGGTGAACCACACGGCAATGAAGAGGTTCTTTTTCATCAAAGCCTCTCAAACGAACCGAAGATACGTCAGCAAGACGTCGATGAGCTTGATTCCAATAAAAGGAGCAATGACCCCGCCCAGACCATAAATCAGCAGATTACGCCGAAGCAGCGCTGCCGCTCCCACCGGCCGGTACCGCACGCCTCGAAGGGCCAGCGGTATCAGAACAATGATAATCAATGCATTGAAGATAACCGCCGATAGAATGGCTGATTGCGGGGTAGCAAGGCGCATCACGTTGAGGACATTCAATTGCGGAAACGCGCCCGCAAACATTGCGGGAATAATCGCGAAGTACTTGGCCACGTCGTTCGCAACGGAAAACGTGGTCAGCGCACCGCGAGTAATGAGGAGCTGTTTGCCGATTTCTACGATCTCGATGAGCTTTGTGGGATTGGAATCGAGATCGACCATGTTCCCAGCTTCTTTGGCGGCCTGCGTTCCAGTGTTCATGGCTGCTCCGACGTCGGCCTGAGCAAGTGCCGGAGCGTCGTTTGTACCGTCGCCGGTCATGGCCACGAGTTTCCCCTTCGCCTGTTCCCGTTTGATGAGCGCCATCTTGTCTTCAGGCTTCGCTTCTGCGAGGAAATCGTCGACTCCGGCTTGGCGGGCGATGGCCGCCGCGGTCAGCGGGTTGTCACCCGTGATCATCATCGTGCGAATGCCCATCGCGCGAAGATGGTCGAAACGCTCCTTCATGCCCCCCTTGACGATGTCTGTAAGAGCGATCGCGCCCAGCACGCGGCCGTTCTCCGCAACCAGTAGCGGCGTTCCGCCCGCATTCGAAATCTCACGAACACAGACCTGCAGCTCCACAGGAATGCCCCGACCGCGGTTTTCGCACAAGTGGCCTATCGCCTCGAGTGATCCCTTGCGGACTTCGCGGCCGTCAAGGTCGACGCCTGACATCCGAGTTTGGGCGGAAAATGGGATGAAACTTGCGGCGTGAGAAGAAAGATCGCGACCGCGGAGGTTGTAGCGTTCCTTAGCGAGCACCACGATGGATCGGCCTTCCGGAGTTTCGTCAGCCAGCGAAGAGAGCTGCGCGGCATCGGCGAGATAAGCCTCTTCGATGCCGGGCGCGGGGAAAAATTGGGTCGCGGCGCGGTTTCCGAGAGTGATCGTTCCGGTTTTGTCCAGCAACAGCACATCTACGTCGCCTGACGCTTCGACCGCGCGGCCTGACATCGCGATGACGTTTCGCTGAATCATGCGGTCCATACCAGCGATGCCTATAGCGGACAGAAGTCCTCCAATGGTCGTGGGAATTAGGCAGACAAGAAGGGAGACCAATACGAAGATGTTCTGCGGGGCACCCGAATAGATCGCAAACGGCTGAAGCGTCACAACAGCGAGCAGAAAGATGATCGTGAGACCTGCCAACAAAATATTCAGGGCAATCTCGTTCGGAGTTTTTTGACGTGATGCTCCCTCAACGAGCTTGATCATACGATCGAGAAAGGTTTCGCCGGGATTGGATGTGATACGGACTTTGATCTCATCAGAAAGGACGCGTGTTCCCCCGGTGACCGCCGAGCGATCGCCGCCGGATTCCCGAATAACGGGTGCAGACTCGCCGGTGATTGCAGATTCATCCACGGACGCCACACCTTCGATCACTTCGCCATCACCGGGAATGAAATCCCCGGCCGCCACAACTACGATATCCCCTGAGCGCAATTTCGAGCTGGGTACACTCTCGATCGTGTTATCGCAGGTCAGCAGGCGAGCTTGAGTTTCAGCCCGTGCTTTACGCAGGGTGTCTGCTTGTGCCTTGCCGCGGCCTTCGGCCATGGCCTCGGCGAAATTCGCAAACAGCACCGTGAACCACAGCCAGAGGGTGATCTGCAGACCAAAGCCAGTCTGACCCGCGCGATGAACGAAGTTCCATACAAGTTGGATGGTCGTCAGGACAGCACCCACTTCGACCACGAACATGACGGGGTTCTTGACCATCGTGCGAGGGTCCAACTTGCGAAACGAGTCGGTCACTGCCCGAGCGAGAATCTTCGTGTCGGTGAAGGACTGGTTTCTAACTTTGGCGACTGGATCCATGGGAACCTCAGAAAGACTTTCCTGCCACCATCAGCAGGTGTTCGAGAATTGGCCCCAGGCTAAGCGCCGGGAAAAATGTGAGCGCACTCACGATGAGAATGGTGGAAACGAGCAAGCTCGTGAACAGCGGGCCTGTGACAGGAAAAGTCCCCGCAGATGCCGGAGAAATCTTTTTCTTAACCAGGTTCCCGGCGATGGCCAGTACCGGGATATGCATGAAGAAGCGGCCCAGCAACATGGCTAGCGCTCCGCTGGAGTTGTACCACATGGTGTTGCCGTTCAGGCCGCCGAAGGCGGAGCCATTGTTGCCTACCATGGACGTATAAGCGTAGAGGACCTGTGAGAGTCCGTGCGGACCAGGATTGGAGATACTGGAGGTGCCAAATGGCTGCACCACGGCGACTGCAGAGAAGCCGAGGATCACAAACGTCATGATTAGGATCGAAAGCATGGCCATTTTTACGTCATAGGATTCGATTTTTTTCCCCAGGTACTCGGGAGTTCGTCCCACCATCAGCCCAGCGATGAATACCGCAAGGATCACAAACACCACTACACCATAGAGTCCGGAACCGACGCCGCCAAAGACGACCTCTCCAAGCATGATGTTGATCATCGGAACCATGCCGCCCAGCGGCGTAAACGAATCATGCTGGCTGTTGGCCGCACCGCAACTCGTGTCGGAAGTCATGGTGGCAAACAGCGCGGAGTTCGCGATTCCGAAGCGGACTTCTTTGCCTTCCATGTTGCCCCCGGGTTGCAGGGAGCTGGACCGCTGATCCACGCCCGCCAACAGAGGGTTTCCCTTGGCCTCGGCCCAATAGGCGGTGGTCACGCCCAGCAGAAACAGCACCACCATTGCCGCCCACACGGCCCAGCCGTGCCGGGGCGAGCCGGTCATGCGGCCCAACGTGTAGGTGAGGCCCGAGGAGATCGCGAAGATCAACACCAGCTCGAAGAAGTTCGAAAATGGAGTGGGATTCTCGAAAGGGTGCGCACTGTTGGCGCCGAAAAACCCGCCGCCGTTGGTGCCCAATTCCTTGATCACTTCCTGTGATGCCACCGGCCCTTGGGCGATCACTTGCTGGTTCACAACTTGCGCCGACGTCTTTCCGTCCGCGCCTGTCACCTGCACGGTCTGCGGTTCGGTAAGCGAAACTGTGGTGTACGGCTTGAGGTTCTGGACGACTCCCTGAGACACGAGCATTAACGAGCCGATCAGGCAGAGCGGCAGCAAAACCCAGAGCATGCAGCGAGTCATGTCGACCCAGAAATTGCCGAGCTTGTCGGTTTCCTTGCGCGCAAGGCCGCGAATGATTACAAGTGCCAGCACAATGCCGGTCGCCGCAGAAGTGAAGTTGTGATACGCCAGACCGGCCATCTGCGTGAAATAACTCATGGTCGATTCGCCGCTATAGTTCTGCCAGTTCGTGTTGGTGGTAAAAGAAGCGGCGGTGTTGAAGGCCAGCGCCGGCGGAACGTTGGCCAACTTCTGCGGATTGAAAGGCAGCCACTGCTGCGTGCGCTGGATCAGATAGAGGAGCACCATGGAAACGCCACTGAACAACAGCATGGCGACGGTATATTCCGTCCAGCGCATCTCCTGTTGTTCGTCCACGCCGGTCAGGCGATACACGAGTTTCTCGACGGGCTGCAAGACCGGGTCCAGAAACGTCTTTTCCCGATTGAATACGCGCGTCATGAAGATGCCGAGCGGCTTGGTGACCGCAAAAATCACTCCAAGCACCAGTAGGATCTGGAACCAGCCATTTGCTGTCATGGTCAGAACCTCTCCGCCTTCAGCAGGGCATATAGCAAGTAGCCACCGAGAAGCGCACAAATGCAGAGCAATATCACGTTAGCTGCATTCATACAGTCGCTCCTATCTCAGCCGTTCACAGCCGCGGACATACAGGATGGCGACTGCTACAAAAATCACAGTCGCGGCAAGAAAAATGACGTCGAGCATATGCTCCTCTTTCTCGCTTGAGCGATTGCGCCCGAGATCCGCCGAAACCGTCGATCATGGCGAGTCAGAACCGCAGGATTGCGTCGATCGCGAACATGAACGGATCCCGGTGGGTGCCCGCGCGTCCCATGCGTACTCGCACCCTGACGTCCGGACACGTCAAGATCAAATCGTTGAACAACCGTTGCTAAGACAGTGAGCGTCACCGAAACGGGGGAAGTACGATTCAATTCGCTCGTTTCAGCTCACTGCATTCGGCAAACGGGATCGTCCCCACAATCAAGAACACTATAGCGAATCGCTATTGAGGAAGTCCTGAGAGCTTCATAAAGATTCCATAAGTGCCAGGGCTAGTCATCCCGGACCGGCGAAAAGAGATCGGGCTGCCCGAGCTATTCCCTTGAGAACTCGGAGGCCATCCTCCTGTGAGCCGGTATCGAACTGCGCTCCCGCATGATCGACGGCATTGCTGACCATGGCAACCGAGGCTACCGAAGCTCGCCTGGCGACGCCAAAGGCAAAAAGCGATGCGGCTTGCATCTCCACCGCGAGTACCCCCTCCCTGGACCATTGATTGAGTTGCGTTTTGGTCTCGCGGTAAGGGGCATCCGTCGTCCACACCCTGCCCGAGCGGACGGCCCATCCGGTGGTGAGCAACTCCCGCTCTAGAAGCGGGACCACCGGCGACTCACAGGCGACCTCGCTGTCTGGCGGCAGGTAGTGATAGGAAGTTCCCTCGTCACGAATCGCGCTGGATGCCACCACGAGACAAGGGAGCGGTAGATCGGGAGACACGCGGCCGGCGGAGGTCAGCCCGATGATAAGTTTGGCCCCCGCCGCTTGGAGCTGTTCGGCAATCAGTACCGCGTAGGGTCCGCCGATGGTTCGCGCGATGATTCCGCAGGTAACCCCTTCGAGATCCACCGTGAACATCGAGGTGTGGAAACACGCCCAGGGCCCGAAGGGCTTGGCTATGCCCTCTCGAACCAGCCAGTCGGTGAGATCTCCATCGAACTCCAGAATGCACACGGGAGGAACGATTCCGGCCGGGATCTGCCGGCTTCGTCGCACATCGTCGATCAAGTTCATAGGGGTGAATGCGGACGGTTGATCCAGCGCATGGCCGAGAATCGGAAGGGTCGAATCTTCCGTCATGCCCTGGATCCCTCAGATGGCCGCATTCGGGTTGCGAAAATCTTCATTCCACGATGAAGCAGTATAGACGACATCGCTGGACGGAACGAGCACACGCGTTTTTTTATTGCGCGTCCATCCACTTATCCGACCCCGCCAGCTTAACGGCCACATTCGTAAAGAAGATTCGAGCAGACTGGCCGTCCGCAACCCCGCGATGGTCCGTCGAGACAAGCAAAGGGCCAGCATGCTTATACCCCACCCATGTTGTTGAGAGGAGGCTCGGCTTCTTCGGGCCACCCCGATGATAGGTGAATTCCTTGACTCGCCCATCGGGCCCAAGAAAAAGGTCCCAGGTATCTCCTGGCGTGTAGCCGCCAACTTCCGCAGGATATTTCACGGTCACTAGCGTCGCCGTACCCTTGCCCACGGGCAATTGTTGCTTTTCCTTGACTGTCACAACGGCGCTGGTATCCCAATAAACGTGGAAGGGGAAAATGAACCAATAATTGTCGTTGACGAAACCCGGCTCAATTTCGTCTTTCACGTTGGCAGGCGCGCTATTGATTTGAGACCGGAGATAGGTAACCTTGACCGGCTTGCCGTCCTTGTCTTTTGCTTCATAGGTGACTTGTCCGGTCTTGGGCTCCCAGGTCCACGTGCGTGAGAGACTCACTTTCAAAGCAGGGAGCTCCAGGTTAAACGTATAGCGGACCGCATCTAATTGCCCATACGAATCAAGACCATAGGTCTTGGCAAGTTGTTCGACAATGGGGGGCCGCGTCTGTGCCCGGGAAGTGCCCGCAAGGAACAGCACCCCCCAAACTAGGAAACAGATCGTGATAGAACGGCGCAACTTTGTCATAGAGATCCTCCTCAGTGAATGAATCGAACGTCGTCTTGGATGCCGTACAAAGGTCCCTGGATGCGTAAATTCATGTGGTGCAAATGCCCTCACTCTACCTGGTCCGCTGAGCATGGTACTGCGGCTGGTCGTGTGATCCTACGCAAAGCGATAATGCCAGCAGCTAATGCCACGGATCCGTATTCCAGCAGCATAATCCAGCCGGGAACCACCCACGGCTGCCCGAGTGTGCGCAAGCGCCAGACATAATAAGTAGGAATAATGCTCAATGTCCAGATGAGGATCGGCAGCGTCGAGGTCGATCGTAGGAACGGCAGCAGCCACAGCATGTACCATGGATACACAACCGGTGCACATAAAAGCGATGCTGCCATTGGCCAAGCAAACGCGTCCGAAGACCCTTCCGCGGACTTTCTTCTCATCCACATCGCGGTAAGAAAGCCGACGAGCACTGCCAGCCCCGCCACGACCTGCGGAGCCGTCACTCGCTCGAGCGTTGCAAAAACGGGATCATTAAAGCGGAACCTGTGCACGTAAGTGCCAAGCGAGCCGATCGGAATCCGGCCGTGGTCGAGAAAAGGTAGGTATAGAAGTCCGACGGCGATTGCCGCCAGCACGGCGTCGCGCAAACGAACCCGCTTCCAGTAGAGCGGCAGCAGTACGATCGGTAGGAATTTCACTGAAACAGCCAGCCCAAATGCCAGGGCTGCAACGGCACGCCAGCGCCTCACGAGCGAGGCCGCGGAGACCAAAAGCAGCAGCACTCCGACAACATCGACGTGACCGCTGCCCGCCACCTCAATCGCCAGCAGTGGGTGCCAAGCATAAGCCAGAACCCAGTGCTCTCCCTGCCGGGTACAACGCAAGAAATCGAGCAACACAAACACAATCGCAAAATCACAAAGTACAAATACTACTTTCAGCGTGAACGTAGACTCGTGAATCGCTGCTACGCCGCGGAAGAATAGCTGCGCCCCCGCTGGGTAGGGGCTCGGCACCTCTGGATTATTCAGCGTACGCGTCTCAGATGTGTGCAAGCTGGCAAGTGCCGGGTCGCTGGGAACCACGATGTAAGGGTTATAGCCGAGCCGCTGCACGCGGCCGTCCCAAACATATCGATGAATGTCGTCGTCTAAACCTGGTAGCATTCGCAGGAATTGAAAATGCCACAGAGCAGACAGGGCGAGACCGAAGAAGATGACGCGCCTCGGAAATTCTGGCGAGAAGAAGAGCTCGCGGATAGCCAGGAGGTACGCGACGCCAGCCACCGCCAGAGGAATGAAAAACGACGGTTCACCTGTGCGGCTGAAGTTGCGTGCGCAGATCGTCTGCGCCACAAGCAAAATGGCGCCGAGTCCGTACAGCCTGTGCGAAGGCGTGAGTTTCACAGGCCTCCCATTCAATGGCGAAGTTGCGCGACTGCTTGCTGCCATTCGTCGAACCAGCCTGCAGTCCTGGGGGCCTTCGCAGGAGCGAGCCGCAATTCCCGAGCCAGCCGAATCAAGTCGTTTGCGACGTCGATGTCATAGAAGGGTTCTGTGGAGCCGGTTGAGAGTTCAAGGACCTTCGCGCGCGTCAGCAATCTGTCGAGCGCACTCCTGGTGCCCATACGATCGCCTTCAAAGAGCGCCGGGTGATCGGCCTTGGCGCCAACCAGATAATAGCCTCCATCGTGGGTTGGCCCGACAACCACGTCATGCGTGGCGAGTATTTCGAACGCGCTGTCCAGAACCGACGGAGCGAGGTGTGGACTGTCGCTATTGAATGCGATGACGTGCTGCCGTCCGTCGGCAGTGAAATGTCGAAAAACAGAGGTGAGTCCTGCTGCGAGACCTTCGCCTTTTTGCGCCACGACCTGCACGGTATTGCCTAATAGGTCCACCAATTCTTCCTGATCCGATTCAGGGCACATCACCGCGACGTCCACGCTCGTCAAGGACGTTGCCAACGCCAGGGTGTCCTCCAAGAGGCAGCGATACAGCGATGTCACAGCGGGAGAAGGAAGGCTCTCGGTGAGACGGGTCTTGACCATGCCGGGCGTTGGGGCTTTCGCCATAATGACTAACGTGCGGTTTGGGTGAAAAAAATGCGCCGTGGTCGGGCTAGAGGATTCCATGAGAGATTGGTCCGTCGGGACTTAGGCCGGTCGCGGCGTTCCCGCCCTTCGGCGTAGAAAATAATAGCGCACGATCCGGCTCAGGATGAACCACGCTGCTCCTACCGTGCCTTTCACCGTACCGCTAATTTTGGACTTTCCAATGCGCGGGTGGTAACTCACAGGGACTTCCACGATGCGAAATCCCGCGATGGCTCCTTTCACGATCATTTCCACCGCCCAGCCGTAGGTAGCCTCTTCCAGGGCGAGGGCGCGCAGCACTTCTGCGCGGCCGGCACGAAACGGACCGAGGTCACTGACCTTCACGCCGTACAAAAGCCTGATCAGGCCGGCGGCGAGGCGATTGCCGAAGGATTGGTGCCAGGGTAGCGCGCCGGGCTTGCTTTTGCCCCCGAAGCGCGAACCCAGCGTAATGTCAGCATGCCCCTCGCTGATCGGAGCCAGGATCATCGGCAACTCCGAAGGACGGTCGCTGTAGTCTCCGTCGAGGAAAACGACCACATCAGGATTTTGCGCATTCGCAAGCCCTGTCAAACAAGCGCGCCCGTATCCTCGGCGAGGCTCCTGGATGACTTGAGCCCCCATCTTTCGGGCGAGATCGGGCGTCCCGTCAGTCGAATTGCTGTCGACAACGATGACCTCCGTGACGAGATGGGAAGGTAGATCGGCAAGCACACGGCCAATGGCCTGCGCTTCGTTATGGGTAGGAATGATGACCGATACTCGCATGCAGATTCTATCGTCACCACCACAAGGACGCGGAGCGCCGCCGTGCGAGCAACGCGTCGATGCCCCAAGCACGGCCTGCGCGTCCCACGACGAGTCCGAGCGATGCGACCACCGGAACCAGTAGTTCCCAAATCCATGACGTACCCAATTCCGTGACCCAGAGGCTGCCGAGAAACAGAAATGCGACAAGGGCAACAGGACGGGTAAGCAAACCAATGACCAGCAGGATCCCCACCGAGATCTCCATCCCGGCCTGCATGGGACCTGCCATGGCCGCATGGCTGGCCATCAATCCCAAAACCCACTTCCATGTCGCCGGTGAATGGCTGTTCTTGATGTAGTAATTGATCACCCCTGCGTAGCCCGCCGGAGTGTAGGCCCCCTTCCCCAGATTCTCGAAGAAGACCGACACGAACATCGCGCCGACTATCAAGCGAACCAAAGCCAAGCCGTTTGCCGCATCGGGGCGGGCGGGGAGGTTGACTGGCGCATTTTGTGCTTGAGTTGCGTTTGTCGTCATTTTAATCCCCTCGGCAATAGATTCCACCCTCGACTAAGGGCGCAATCTTAGACTACCGGACCCGTTTGTGCCAGAAGCCACGAGCAGAGGGTCTTGCCGATTTGCCTTGGCTATGACCGGCATGCGTTTGTCAGAGCATTCGTCAACTGCGCTTGATGATAAAAACTGTCTTATCGTCAATACGATCTTCCTCGCCAATCTGTCGCAGACGATCGTCTCGCTTGAGAGCGCATTCGAGCAGTGCATTGCAGATGTCTTTTGCCGGCAGCAGGTTGTGCTCACGCATGACGTTTTCAAGCTGCTGACGCTCCTCCTTGCCGCTTCCGTCATAAACCCCGTCGGTGTAAAGGAAGAAAATGTCCCCCGGACTCATCAGCGTTAGCTCTGCCACATCCGAGGAGTTCGCCCGCCTCTGCCGAGATTCCAAGGAGAAATACCTGTTACGATCCGGATCATCTTCGGCGATCTGCAAGCCGAGGGGCAGAAATTGCACCATCCGGCTTTTATCAATCTCCATGAACTTGCGGTATTCCCGAAAAGACCAGCGGTGGCGGATGTCCAAAATTCACGAATCTAAAATAACCATAAGGATGTACTTCGCCGTAAAGCATAGTGGCAATCTCCTGGGCGCTCTCTTTCTCGCTTCTGCCGAGAGCATTACGAGCGGTGACTGACAGGGCCAATCGCAAGTTGATCCTCTCGAACAACTCCGCAGTCGTTTTTCCCCGATGATCGAGTTCGGAAAGCATAAGGGCATGAAACGTGTCGTGAACCGTGGATGCGATTGTCGCTGAAATGATTCCGTGTCCTTGAGCGTCCACTACCAGGACGCCCGCTGTACTGTAAAGCTCATGCAGGTCTTCGGCGACCCGCACCTGCTCTGAACTCCGAGCCGCTCTATATTCAGTTTCCATCTCAGGTTTATAGCCCGGCCTCGATTTCAACCATTCGACATGGTCGTCCACTGAATTGCGTGGCGCTGCACCCGTCGGAAGCGGCTCGAGGTACTCCTTCGATCGCTTCACTGCCCGCTGAATACGTGCTTCGATGTCGTACCGTTGCTGGAAGTTTATATATTCAAAGAGGTCGCCGCCGACCGTCCCGACGGGAATAGAATTGCCGTACATCTCAATTCCTTGCACATGAGGGATTGCTCCTTCCACCGGCTTCAGCCGCTTGAGCAGATATTCATCGATACTTGGGGCGTTGTAAGTTTTTGCCATAAGAGAATTCCAGAATGAGGCGAACTCACTCCTGTGATGCTTTCCGAGGGCAGGAGGATGCGCCACTCCTTCGCATCGCGTCTATTGTTCCTTGGTATCGATCTGTTCCGGTGAGTGCCACTCTGGCCTAATCAACAGCAAACATGTCCGCAAGTGCTTCCGTGTTCCGTCGAGCCTGTGAACGCTGTCGCGCCGAGTACAACCAGCCCATCCTAATCGCGCGCAATCACGATAGTCGTACAAGCGCTTTCTCCTTTGGGGAGCTCACGAGCGGGAGCCATGCGGACTTGCAGCTTTTGGTCTTCTCCGCGAACAATTGGGCAATAGAAGTCCGGATGATCGAGAGCGTTTTGGATGCGGCGCCGCCCGGCACACCCGCCATAACAAGACTCGAGATAAACGCAGGAACGGCAAGCCTCTGGCGTGGTGCGCGCCTGCACAAAGGGCGGAGCTTCTAGAAGTCTTGAGCCGAGCGACAGTAGGAGTGAGAGGGGTTCGCCAGCTCCCGGCCAGTACACACAAGGCTGAGTAGTAGCGCGGGGCGTAACCCGCACCGTGCTTACCCCGCAACCGCCGACCCTTGGGGGCAAACCTACCATTGCTCGAACCAACGGCTCGCCAATAGCAATCACGTCGGTTTGTGCCAATAGGGCGCGAAAGCCTCGCCAATACTCTTCGTAACTCAAGGCGTATACGTCAGAACGTACGGCTTGGTAAACATTGACGCGCAGCGGCGCATGGTAACGCTTGGCCACGCGGGCCACTTCGGCCAGGCACAAATAGTTCGATTTCATCATTACGGCAATGAAGGTAACGGGAATCCCCAACCTGACACAGCGCGCTGCCTGGTCATGGATCAGGGCCCAATTGCCGGAACCGCGCTGGGCGTCCTGCTGGAGCTCTGTGGGATAATCCAGGGAGAACTCGATGTCGTGGAAGGCACAGAGCTCGTCATCGGTGAGCACGGCCGCGCTGTGGCCGTTTGAGGTGATGGTGAGCTTCACCGGTAAAGTGCGCAGATAGGCCAAAATCTCTCTGAACTGCGGGTGCATTCCGTTCTCACCGGTTCCCAAATTGACGGAGCGGACCGGCAGGCTTTCCATCACCGATCGCACCTGTTCGAGCCTAAGCCGATCGGTCCGCGCCGGATCGCGGTAGCAGAAAGAACAAGCAAGGTTGCACTCGTTGGTTAGCCCGAGTCCGAGGGCAAATCCTCCGGTCGCAGCCGGCCGGACCAACGCAGAGTAGGAAGCGGAGTGGGTGTCGGCCTGTGTCATGGTCCCGTTTCCTTGCTCGATGACGCACAGGAATGGCGAGCGATTACCTGCAGGTAGCGCGCAATCGCAGCAAACTCTGAGCGCACTCCAAGAGCCGACTCCAATTTGAATATTTCAGAGTATGCATCCGCCAGATTTTCCAAATCGAGGTAGTCGAAAAACACGCGGACACCAAGTTCGGCGACGACTTCCAAGCCGGGTCCGGCGAGCAAATCGCGCACCTCGGCAGGGGCAAATACGCGCACGGACTCACCGTAGAGGGAATCCACCACGGTCTCCGCGGTGAGATTGGCTGTTGCTATCTTACAGTTACGTGATTTGATGGCTTCCTTTAGCACCTCTCCAGCACGATTGCGCACCAATAAAGAAAGCACCCCGTCCCTCCGTAGGACGTGAGCGATGCCGTCAACGGTCGCAAAGGGGTTCTCTGCATACTCCAGCAGGTTGTGGCAAACGACGATGTCAAAGGACTCAGCATCGAACAGTTCAGGCAATTGGCCGGCGTCGGCGTGGCAAAAGGAAATTCGCGCTGCCACCCTGCTGGCTTCCGCCTGCTGGCGTGCAATCCGGAGCATCTCCTTGGAACCATCAAGCAGCACGACCTCATAGCCCATCCGCGCAAGTCGTGCGCTCGCAAAGCCAGTGCCGCCGCCTACATCGAGCGCGCGTCGCTTCGATCGGTTGGGGGGCAGGAAGAAGCGCACGTTTTCCCACGCCAGCTCGGAACGCAGCCTGCCCGCAGGCGTCTTCAGGTACGAGGCGTATTTGTCTGCGTCTTGGAACTGCGAAGTATTTAGCGTCCGCATCTGTAGAATCCATGGCCGGGTGGGACACGCCATCTCCGATACCGACAAATTCAGCGGCAGGTTAGTCTCTACTTTGTTCCTTGTCAAATTCTAGCGTCGAAAATACGTGAAGGGCGATCCTATGTGGCCCTACTGGTCAATTCTTCGCGGTTGCGCGGCCTCATCTCGCAGCGAACAAGGTCCTCGCTGGCCAGCTGCCTCCTGTGTTGGGGAAGCACTTGCAAATGAGCGGATCTCGGTGCTATCAACGTAACCTATGTTGCCACCTTCGGAACGGCTTCACTTGAACAGCCCTCCGGCCGTGGGTCCTGCTAGCACGTCCATTGGGGAGTCTCGGTTTCCGGACCCTACTTGGCGCTAAGTTAGATTGCTTGGAGGAGATGATCGCCCATGAAATCGCTCAAGACTATTGTTCTGACCTTTGTTTGTATCATCGCACTCGCTGCTATGGGGGCGGCGTTTTCTGCTTCTTCGGAAATGAATTCCTCCCTGCGTAATTTCGAATTTACCTATCTCACGCGAATTCCGACTTTGCCAGCAGACGCCAAGACTTCACGGATTTGGATTCCACTGCCGCAATCGGACCGATACCAGACTATTGCCAACCTGAAAATCGAAACTCCTTTCCCTTATACCAAGCATCGCGATCCTGAATATGGCAATGAGTATGTGTATCTGCAGGTTCCAGCAGCAAAGGCCAGCGAGCCTGTAGAGGTGCGCGTAAGCTTTGAGGTAACCCGCCACGAACACTACGTTGTGCTCGAACCACACCGAGTCAGTGCACAATCTGGGCTGAGTTCCCCAGATCTTCAGCGCTTCCTCCAACCAGACCGCCGGGTGCCTCTTCAGGGGGTCATCGCGGAACTCTCTGCGCAGGAGACGCGTGGAATCCAAGACCCGCTCAAGAAGTCGCGTGCCATCTACGACTACGTCATCGCCACCATGCGCTACGATAAGTCCGGCGCTGGTTGGGGAAACGGCGATGCGATATGGGCTTGCACCGCCAAGCGCGGCAACTGCACTGATTTCCACTCGCTGTTTATCGGCATGATGCGGGCGGCCGGAATTCCTGCGCGCTTCGAAATTGGTTTTCCACTACCTGCTGATCAGCACGATGGGGCCGTCCCGGGATATCACTGTTGGGCGGAGTTCTATGTCGAGTCCTACGGCTGGATCCCGGTGGATGCCTCAGAAGCTTGGAAGCATCCCGATAAAAGGGATTATTTCTTCGGGGCGCACGACGATAATCGTGTGCAATTCACCGTCGGACGAGACATCCGCCTCGACCCACCGCAGCAGGGCGATCCACTCAACTACTTCATCTACCCCTACGCGGAACTGGATGGAAAGCCGTTGGCGTTGGAGTCCAAGTTCTCGTTCCAAGACCGAACAAAGAACTAGCGATTGAGATTCTCGTCGACCTTGGCCGACAGCATCAACGCGTGCTCTCGATTTCAGGATGTTTGTAGCGCGGGCGTGACAGGTTAGGCTGGTCGACCGGTTCGCCTCCTCAAGCGAAAGTCTTCCTTTCCAAGAGACTGATTATTGCTGCCAGCCACCGCCGAGTGCCCTGTACAGTTGAACGAGACTCTGGTACTCGGTGCCGCGCGCCTCCGCGAGTGTAAGCTCGGCGGAAAAGAGCGAGCGTTGGCCGTCCAAGACTTCGAGATAAGTTGTCGTACCTCCCTTGTAACGCATCTCGGACAGGCGAACGGATTCTTGCAAGTCCTTGACGGTATCCTCCTGGCGAACCCGGACCTGATGGAATTTCTGATAGCCGATCAGCGCATCGGACACGTCCCCGAAGGCGCGCTGAATCGATTGCCGGTAAGCGATGAGAGCCTGTTGATGCTGGGACTCCGCCAGCCGCAGATTCCCGCGAAGGGCTCCTCCGGTGAAAATGGGCTGACTCACTTGGGCACCGTAAGACCAGATTCCGACTTGCGAGCTCATTAAGCTCGAGAAAGCGCTGCTCCGTCCGAAGGAACCGCCGCCAGCCCCTGTCAGGGAGATTTGCGGAAAGAACTGCGCCTTGGCAACTCCGATTTCGGCGTTCGCAGAGACCAAGACTTGCTCGGCTTCGCGAATATCAGGACGACGCTCGATCAACGACGAAGGCAGGCCCGGCGGCACTTCGGGAGGAAGCGGCTGCTCCACCAGCGGGTGTCCGCGCGGCACGGCCTGTGGGTAGTTGCCAAGGAGGATGCTGATGGCATTTTCTTCCTGGGCGATTTGCCGCTCCAAATCAGGAATTGTAGCATTCGCCGAATCGAGTACCTGTTGAGCCTGCAAAACGTCGAGCTTGGTGGCCACACCGTGCTCGACGCGAAGATTGGTAAGCTTCACCGAATCTTCCTGCGTTTTGACGGTCTCGCGGGTGATTTGGAGTTGAAGATCAAGTTGCAGAAGCACGAAGTAGTCGCTTGCCACGTCGCTCACGAGCGTCAATATGACCGTCTGCCGCGCATCCTCCGTCGCTAGGAGTTGGGCGCGTGACGCCTCAGTCGCGCGGCGCAGCTTACCGAAGAAGTCCAACTGGAATGCCGCGTCAGCAGTTAGGGTTAGAAAGTTTGATTTGGTTTGGAAGTTGTGTTCTTTCCCTCCGCTGAAATCGCCGTTCCCTTGGACCTGGGGGAATAGAGCGGAACGCGTTACGGCAACCTGCGCGCGCCCGGCGTTGATGCGTTCCGTGGCCAGTTGCAAGTCGTAGTTTTGTTTTAGCGTCGTACGGATAAGTTCTTGTAGTTGCGGGTCCTGGAATACCTGCCACCAGGGAAGATCTGCATAGGACGCTGCCTGAGCCTGGATCTGTTGGTTTTCGCCCAGATCACGGTAGGCCGTTGGAGGTTGAACGACGGGCCGATGGTAGTTCGGGCCAACGCTACACCCAGCGACTAAGCCCGAGGTCATCAGGGCGGCCATGAATCGCGCTAGATTCTTCATAGAAGACTCCACCGTACTTCCTTCGCGCCGAGTTTGGAGTGGTCCATCTCAGTCCGCCTCTGCCGGTGCAGAAGTTGCCGGCAACGGTCCAGAAGCAGGCTCCTTGCCGGCACCAGACCATTTCTCCACCAGATAGAAGATCGCGGGCACGAAGAAAATGCCGATCGCGCTGGCGGCTAGCATGCCGCCGATAACCGTGGTGCCCATGATCTGGCGGGCCACCGACCCGGCACCCGTCGCCGTCCAGAGCGGCACGCAACCGAGAATGAACGCGAAAGACGTCATCAAAATAGGCCGCAGACGAAGCCTCGCTCCCTCGAGCGCGGCATCCGCCAGAGGCTTTCCGTGTTCGTACTGCTCCTTGGCGAACTCGACGATGAGGATCGCGTTCTTGGCGGCCAAGCCGATGAGCATGACCAGTCCGATTTGCGAATAGACATCGGTTTCAATCTGGACCAGGTAGGGCGGGAGAAAAACGCCCACCAAGACCCGGCGCGATAAAAGAATTCCAAAGGCTCCGAAAATCGCCACCGGGGTACTCAAGAGCACGCTGAAAGGAAGCGTCCAGCTTTCATAGAGCGCCGCCAGAATCAGAAAGACGAAAAGCAATGACAGTCCAAAGATCGCTGCGGGGGGCACTCCTTCCCGCGCTTTTTGTTCTTGATACGAAATGCCAGAATAGTCGAAGCCCATCTCGCGCGGCATCGTTTGCTTAAAGACGTCTTCGAGAGCGGCTGTGGCTTGGTCGGCGCTGTAGCCCGGGGCGGCGCTGCCGTTAACTTGCGCGGAGCGATATTCGTTGAAGCGCAAAATAAATTCCGGGCCGAGCCGCGGCTTTACGGTGGTAAGCGTCGAAAGGGGGACATTCTCTCCCTTGTTATTACGCACATAGAACTGCCCGACATTTTCCGCTTTCGCGCGGTCTTCCCCTTCTGCCTCGATATAGACCTGCCACTGGCGACCGAAACGATTGAAGTAGTTGATGAAATAGCCGCCCATGAAGGCCTGCATCGTACGGTAGACATCGTTGAGGGCCACACCCTGCTTGAGCACTTTGTCGCGGTCCACTTGGACAAACTCTTGCGGGACGCTGGCCAAGAAAGTAGTGCTGAGGCTGGCGATTTCCGGCCGCTTCCGGGCGGCTTCCAGAAAAGTGCTCAAGTTCTTGGTGAGGAACTGAATATCGCCCCCCGAACGGTCTTCCAGGATGAAGGTAAATCCTCCCGCGGTGCCGACACCAGGAATGGCGGGTGGGGAAAACCCGAAGGCGACTGCCGCGGGCAACTTGCTCAATTGCCGGTTCAGATTTGCCTTCAGCGTTTGAAACTGCTCGGCCCTTGTCTTTCGCTCGCCCCACGGTTTCAAGGTCACAAAAAAGGTCGAGTTGTAACTGGTGCGAACAAAACTCAGCAAACTGAAGCCGACGAAGGTGGTGACGTGCTCAACCCCGGGTGTACTCATCAGAATTTTTTCCACATCAGCCGTGACGGCCGTCGTGCGTTCCATGGAAGCGCCACTTGGCAATTGCACGTTGACGTAGACATAGCCCTGGTCTTCGTCGGGAAGAAAGCTTGACGGGATTCGGCTGGCAAAAAAACCACCCGCCACGCAAAAGAGCGCAAGCAACACGACCACGACGACGGTCTTTCGGACTAATACTGCGCTCCAACGCACATAGCCCTCTGTTGCTCGCTCAAATACTCGGTTAAACCAATCAAAAAATCGTTGCAGCAATCCTCGGCTTGGTGTCCGGGGCTTGAGAAGCAGCGCGGCAAGCGCGGGACTGAGGGTGAGCGCATTGAACGCGGAGAGCAGAACAGAAATGGCGATCGTGACGGCGAATTGCTGGTAGAGCTTGCCAGTGATTCCTGGAATGAAGGCGGTCGGCACGAAAACGGCGGAGAGAACCAGAGCTATGCCAACCACGGGGCCAGAGAGTTCCTCCATCGCTTTCAAGGCGGCTGCCTTTGGAGTCAAGCCGTCCTCGATATGGCGTTCCACGCCTTCAACTACGACGATGGCGTCGTCCACCACGAGCCCGATGGCCAGCACCAGACCAAAGAGAGATAGCGTGTTGATAGAGAAACCAAACAGCGGGAAAAGTACGAATGTACCCACAAGGGAGACCGGCACGGCGAGAAGTGGAATGAGCGTGGCGCGCCAACCCTGCAAGAAGAGGTAGACCACGAGAATTACGAGTGCGAGGGCAATCACGAGGGTTATGACAATTTCTTTCATGCCTTCCGTGACCGAGCGCGTGGTATCCAGCGCGATAACAAAATCCAGGTCTTCCGGGAAACGCTCCTTCACCTGGGCCATGAGCTTCTTGACGCCGGCGGCTGCTTCCACCGCGTTCGAGCCCGGCAGCTGGTAAGTCGCAATGACGGCGCTGGGCTTTCCATTCAATCGGCCAGCGACGCTATAGTCCTGGGACCCCAACTCGATTCGAGCAACATCGCGAACCCGAACGGTTCCGCCGTCGGGCGTCTCGCGGACGACAATCTGTCCGAATTCTTCCGGGGACGAAAGGCGGCCTTGCGCCAGAACCGAGTAAGTAAATTCTTGTCCTTGGGGTGCGGGTTCACCACCTGCCTTCCCGGCAGGGTTTACGGTGTTTTGTGCTTGAATGGCGCTAACGATTTCCGGAACGGTGACGCCCAGCTTCGCCAACTGGTCAGGTCTCACCCACAAGCGCATCGCGTATTGGCCGGCGCCGAATACCTGAACGTTGCCGATGCCCGGTGAACGGAGGATCGGATCGGTGAGATTGATGTACGCATAGTTCGCCAAAAACTTGGCGTCGTACGTCCCATGCGGCGAGTAAACCGCAATCAACATGAGAGGAGCGGTCACCGACTTCCGAACGGTGACTCCGAAATTGGTGACGTCCACAGGGAGCTGGGAAGCTGCCAGCGTTTCACGGCTTTGCGCGAGAATGTAATCCGTGTTGGGATCTGTTTTGGGATCGAAGTTCACAATCAGACTGGTCGTCGAGTTGCCGGTGGCGTTCAGCGAGTACATGTAATTCATGTTGTCCACTCCGCTCATCTGCTGCTCGATGGGAGTGGCAACCGACTGCTCCAGAGTTTGCGCGTCCGCGCCGTTGTAAGTCGCCAGGATTTGAATTTCCGGCGGAGCGATGCTGGGAAACTGCGCGACAGGCAGTGCCAGAATGGTTAGAGAACCAACAAGCACCAGGACGATGGAAATCACCATGGCGACGATGGGGCGGTTAATAAAGAATTTTGACATCGGACTACCTTCCCTTGGCTTCCGCGGCAAAGGGCTTGGGGTTTACCAGCATCCCCGGACGCACTTTCTGCACGCCTTCGGCAACCACGCGTTCGCCCGGCTTCAGGCCTTCGGCGATAATCCACTGGTTGCTGACGCGGTCACCCACCTTGACTGCGCGAATGCTTACTTTGCTTTCGCCGTCGACCACGGCGACTTGATAGCCGCCCTGCAGCTCCGAAACTGCACGCTGAGGGACAAGCAGGGCGCCCTTCTGCATACGGCTCGAACCCCGCACTTTGGCATACCCGCCGGGGCGCAGAATATTGCCGGGGTTGGGAAAGAGACCTGCGATTCGGATCGAGCCCGTGCTCTGATTTACTTCGCGGTCTGCAAAGTAGATGCTGCCTGGGCTCTCGTAAGTCCTCTCGTCGGCCAGGATCAGTTCAAGCGGCTCTCGTTTGAATTGCGCTTCCCGTTCCTGGAGGGTTGGAAACCTCCGGTTGAAGTCGAGATAGTCTGCCTCGCTGACAGTGAAATAGACCTTGATGGGGTCGACCGTCGAAACGGTGGTGACAGGTGTGCTGCTTGGGTTGACCAGGGCGCCAACCTGTAGCAGGGCCTGCCCGGCGATGCCGTCGATGGGTGCGATGAGGCGGGTAAAATCGAGGTTAATCTTCGCCGTTTCCACGGCAGCCTCAGCCGTCTTAATTTGCGCTTCGGCCGTGGCCACCGTTGCCTTCGCCGCCATGTTGTTCTGGATGGCGTTGTCCAGATCCTGCTGGCTGGCGGCTTGCTCTTTCGCCAAAGGGGTGTAACGGTTGACGTCAAGTTCGGTCCTGCCCTGCACTGCTTGGGCGTTGGCAAGTATGGCCTTGGCCTGCGCTAACTGGCCTTCGGCCTGGTCAAGGGACGCCTGAAATGGACGCGGATCGATCTCAAAGAGCAACTGGCCCTTCTTGACAAATGCGCCTTCCTGGTAGCCCTGGCGCAACAGGTAGCCTGTGACCTGTGCCCTGACGTCGGCATTGGTGAATCCGTCGAGCGTGCCGATCCATTCACGGTAGATCGGAACATCCTTCTGCTCAACTTGCACGACCTCAACGTCCTGTGCAGAGCCCGGCTGCGCTCCCGATACGTACCTTGGGCGCATCGCTCCAATAGCCAAGCCGATGACGGCCAAGCAAATAACGCCACCTATCCACAGTTTGCGTTTCGTATTCGTGTTCATAGTCCGCTCCGACTGTGAGACCTTTCCCCGGAATTGGGGTGCCAGTTCACGACTCCCGCGGGATTGCATGAGTTGATGCTCCGGCTGACGAGGAGGGTACAACCAATCCTGCAACGCTGACAACAGCTCAGGCTGCGCGGACGGCTTCCGCAGGGAAGCGCTTGGCCGCGAGAACCCCAAGGACCATGAAAATCAACATGACCACGACCTGCGTCCCGAGAAACGGCGGTTCTGATTGCGTAGGCGCCAGGGCCTTGAGCGCGGGGATCTTCATGAATGACTGAGCGATCAACACGAAAACGTTGAGATAAAGAGCAATGACGGCGCCGATGACGTAAGAGCGGCGCCAGGGACCCGCCAGATGAAAGACGTACAGGGCCGGAATCGTCACCGCCAAAACGAGCAAGGAGATGATGCCGACGGCGTGGGAAGGCAAAAATCTGTGGAACGGAAACATGAATCCAGTCACGGTGGTCGCCGCTGTAGTCATCAGAAACAGCGCGGTCCAGCCGTTCGATTGTTTCGCGGAGAACAGCGCGAAGAGAACGAGGGGCCGACCTCCTGCTTGTGGATCTACAAGGCAACGCTCGAGTCCTGGGGAGCAGCCGGGCGGTTTTGGCACCTACGGCGTTTCTTCTCCTAACGGCCGTCATTTGGCAATGCGCGATTGGTAGAATGAAACCAACCTGTGGATGATGGAAAATCTCTGAGCGCAACGCTGACGCAGGTATTTAGTCGGCGCCATCACTCGCGGTGAACCGGTGGGAGCCATGATGGGTTATCATTACCGCCGCGAACGGGACAAGCGATGCACCAGCCAGGTCCAGGCGGCGAAAAGATACCTCGCAGGCGATGGGCGATTGCGCTCCTTCTGGGCGTCGGAGTCCTAGTCAACTATTTTGATCGCGTGAATCTTTCTGTATCGCGGGATGCGCTCGAAGCCTCGTTTGGAATTTCCGCGGTGATGTTCGGTTGGCTTTCCGGGGCTTACAACTGGACGTACATGTTACTCCAACTGCCTTCCGGGCTGCTGCTGGATCGATTTGGGGTGCGGCGTGTAGGTGTAATCAGCACCGTAATTTGGAGCGTGGCTTCCTTTGCTACGGCGGTCTCCACGGGCGTCACCGGATTATTTGGGGCGCGTTTCCTCCTGGGAATCGGTGAGGCGCCGACATTTCCAGCCAATGCGAAAGCGATTGGCTACTGGTTTCCCAACAATGAACGCAGCCTGGCCACCGCCATGTTTGACTCGGCGGCCAAATTCTCTTCGGCGATCGGAATACCGCTGCTAGGTCTTTTGTTGTTCTTTTTCGGCTGGCGATGGAATTTTGCTGCGACGGGATTCATCAGTCTTATCTATTTTGCGCTGTTCTGTGCCTATTATCGGAACCCGAGCGAGGATAAATTACTGACAGAAGCGGAGCGCGAGTTCATCGCACGGGGAGGAGCGCAGCCGGAGGATCGCGCGAGAGCCGCCAAAGGGGCGCCACTTGGTTACTTGTTGCGGAAACGCAAAGTGCTGGGCTTGTGCCTGGGCTTCGCGTCCTACAATTACACTTTCTATTTTCTCTTGACTTGGCTGCCGTCTTATCTTTCCACGGCGCTCCACGTAGACTTGCTTCATTCCGCTCTCTATACCAGTGTGCCCTGGACGTTCGCCACCCTCACGGACCTTGCCGTGGGTGGCTGGCTCGTAGATGCGTTGATTCAGCGCGGTTGGAACGCGGTTCGTGTTCGTCAGGCGGTACTCATCAGCGGGACGGCTTTTGGCTTGGGAATTCTTGGTGCCGCACGCGCCCACACTCCCACGGCCGCGCTTTTCTGGATCAGTGTGTCTATAAGCGGATTGTCGGCCGCTTCGCCGGTGGGATGGTCGATCCCCTCGCTGATTGCTCCGCGAGAAAGCGTCGGCACCTTGGGGGGGATTCTAAATTTGTGCAATCAGCTCGCGGGAATTGCTGCGCCAGTTGTCACCGGATACGTTGTGCAGGCCACACATTCGTTTTCCGGAGCATTTATTGCCGCCACAGCGTTTCTGGTTATGGGGATCGCGGGATATGTATTTTTGCTGGGACGGATAGAGCCGATTCCTGATCCGCCCAGCATAAGGTAGAAACGCTTGGTCTACCTCGATCCGGCAGGCTTTGCGGGGCTCGATGAAGCCAGGGCGCGTGTAGCGCCGGTAGATATTCCACCGTCCACGAGCAGAGTCTGCCCTGTTACGTAACGGCTTGATTCGGCCGCGAGGAACACTACCGCGGCATCCAGATCTTGCGGCTGGCCGGGGCGTTTGAGCGGAATGCGATCAGAGAGATACTCGACCCACTCTTTATTTTCGTACAGCACTTTATTTTGGTCGGTTCGAAACCATCCGGGGGCGAGGCAGTTCACGGTGATGCCATGCTTACCCCAGTCATCGGCCAGACTCATGGTCAATTGGCGGATGCCGCCGCGGCTGGCGCCATAGGGGCCGAGCCCGGCATAACCAGCAACGCTGGTCACGGAACCGATGTTGATGATGCGTCCGTAGCGGCGCGGAACCATGAAACGCGCCACCGCCTGAGCAACAAAAAAGCTGCCGCGCAAGTTCGTATCGAGAATGAGGTTCCAATCGTCCCAAGTCACTTCCAGCGCGGGCTTGCGGACATTGCAACCCGCATTGTTCACGAGGATATCCAAATGGTCGAACGCGGCTTCGGCGTCGTTCGCAAATTGCTCGATGCTCAACTGGCTGCGCACGTCGAGTTGCAACGAAACGGCGCGGCGACCGAGCACTTTGATCTCCGACTCAAATGCCATCAAATGATCGCGGTTGCGACTGGTTAGTACGAGGTCGGCGCCCGCACTTGCAAGAGCGCGCGCCATAAACTGACCGAGACCGCGGCTGGCGCCAGTGACGATGGCTACTCGGCCGGTGAGATCGAACAGTTCGTTGCTCATGAGCGTGCATTCATGAAACTGTTCCGGGGGAGAGGACGACTTTCATCAAATTCGGCTCGCGGGAGTAGAGGCGTTCAAACCATTGTGGACCATCTTCAAGAGGTGCGATGGCAGTAATGAGTGGTTTTACTTTGATTGCTCCGCTGGTTAACAGAGTGATGGCTTGAGGGTATTCTCCGGCGGAGGCACAGGAGCCTTGGAGGCGAATCTGGCGGGTCACGGCTATTTGCAGCGGCAAGGTCACTTCCGGAGTGATGTTGCCAACCAAAGTGACAGTCCCTCCCTTGCGAACGGAATGTACGGCGGAGCGGACTGTGGCATCAATGCCGACGGCTTCAACGGCCACGTCGACCCCCGCGCCGTTGGTGCGGTTGAGAATTTCGGCAACAAGTTCGTCTCCGGTGGCATGCAGCGTTTCGGTTGCGCCAATTTCTTTAGCAAGCTTCAAACGCGAAGCGTCCACATCCGCGATGTACACGGTTGAGCAACCCGCGGCACGAAGCGCCTGCAGGCAGAGCAGGCCGATCATTCCGGCGCCGAGAACGAGGGCTTGATCGCCGGGGGAAATTCGCGAGAGCGAAACGGCGTGCGCGGCGACCGCCACGGCTTCCAGCATGGCCGCTTCGGAAAAAGAGAGGGTATCCGGCAAGCGATAGACAATCCGCTGGGGAACGATGACGTATTCGGCAAAGGCTCCGGCGCGGCGGTAATCGGTGCAGGAAACGCCCAGGACCTGGCGACGATCGCAGAGGTTGATTTCTCCACGGGCGCAATATGGACAAGTTCCGCAAGAAATCGTGGAATCGAAAGTGACGCGATCGCCTTCAGACCAGCCGATTACCTGCGGGCCAACACCGGCGACTCGACCGGCAGCTTCGTGGCCCATCACGATCGGTGGAATGCGCCGGCCGGAGGAACCGTCGTAGCCGTGCACGTCGCTGCCACAAATTCCGCAGGCCGCCACTTTGACCAGAAGTTCACCAGGACCCGGAGTTGGCGTGGGAAGATCGGCAATTTCGAGATGCCGATATTTGGAGAGGAGCATCGCCTTCATAAGGACTGTGGAATCGCGCGGCTGAGCTTTCCGGCGACAGAGTCCGCGCGAGTCTCTGTTCCTCTTATGCCTGAGCCTCAGGAAATTGTAAAGCTCGTGGGATCGGGGCAGATTCAGACCCGATCGCATGCGCTGCCTCATTCGTAAAATTCCGGCGCTTTCTTGAGCCCCTTCCACCACTGACCATCGTGGCCAAAGACGACCAAGTGCACTAGTTCACGCTTTAGAAAATCGAGGAGCTTCCGCGTGCTCCTTTTTCGTTCTCGCCTTGCGGAGCCCCGCCCGGATCGATGTGAGGCCGTCTCCCACACCTATATCAAACAGAGTCTCTGCTACCCATATTATGTAGCGCGCGCCGGGGGCAAGATGCGCAGGTCGAAGGCCTTGCCCTCTAAATCCAACCTAAATGCCGTCATTACCTTGAGATAGCGCCTGTCATGGCACTGCCCTTTCCCATAAATTCGCTAGTTCGGCCGTGTGCGATCGAACAGGTGAAGAGCCCTGTCGATGGTGAGGCCATTCAACTCCAGTCTTGCTCAAGCGTTACGGTAACAGGCAGGCCCACTTCAATCAGACTGCCAAATTTAGTGGGTACGAACAGTTGAATCTCGTGAAGGTTGTAACTTGGAGAATCATCGTAGTCAAGCTCGACGCGAACCATGCAACGACCGGGAACACCGTTGTCTGGGGTGAATTCAATATTCTTGCATTTCCCTCTCAAGTTGATTCTGACCACGTTGCTCCTTGCTAGCTGTTGAGCCAATGCACGTCTCCTTTGAGACTTCAGCTCAACGGAGCGCTCTTAACCTTCAGTGCTGTAGCAGAAAGACTTCCGATCCTGAATTGAGAGAAGCAGTCTAGCGGCAGTAGCTGAGTCGAGTATGGTCGGATTATGGGCGTTGTCAATGTAATCCGCTGGATTCAGCGGCTATCATGGAACATTTTGCGCCATCCTGGCCCTGCTTCCGGACCAGGACTTGACTAGAATTTGCTGACGGTGATCGACTACTTCCCAGAATGGTGAAACGTGATGAGAGGAGTTGCTTCTTAACCTGCATCTTCTGAGCGAGCGCGAACACCGAGCAAAGCGCCGGGCTAATTCTGCAAAATCGCCCGCTGCGCCTCTAGCAACTCGGAACTTCCAGGCTTGTCGGCGTGAGCACAAACCTTCAACATCTCGCGAAAGTAGTTTTGCCACGCATCGCGATTTCCGCTGAGCTGCCCCGCGTGCGCCGCTCCATATAGTGCACGAAAGCGCCCCGGCTCCTTCTTGAGCGTGGCTTCGAATTGCTCCAATGCTTGCGCAGGCTCATTCATCTCCAGCAGCATCTCGCCCAACAACTCGCGCGCCGGAGCGAGCGGCCCTGGCGTCACCGCGCTTTTCTCTGTCCCATCTTCCAGTTCCGCTGCCAACTTCATCTGCCGCAGCGCTGCCTCTTTTTGACCAGCCACCAGCGCAGCCCATGCTCCGACCGCAACCTCCTGGATTTCCACCTGGCCTGCCCAGTAGTTTTCGTGGGCCTTCAAGAGCCGCTCTCGGATCTGCTCTAGCGCTCTGGCTGACTCGTTCGCCGCCGACGCCTGCCCTAGTCGTGCCGCGCCTAATCCGCGCGCGAACCAAGTCATGGCATCCGTATAGGGAAACGGTGTCTCCCGCAGTCGAAGTTGCGCGGCCTGCTTCCAGTCCTGACGTTCTAGCGCGTACCTTGCCGGGATTGCCGCCAGCGCAAAATATCCAGCCGACGGACCGCCGGCGCCGCTGATCACCGCCTTCGGATCGAAGCGTGTGGCGATCTCCGGCAAGGAATCCAGTACCCGCCGCGCCGCCTGATCCTGCCCAGTCTGCAGGTAGGCGTAAATTTCATAGTCGGTGGCGTGCAACTCTTCTGCCGTCTGACCCTCGCGCCGCGCCGCTGCGGCCGCCGCTAGGTTGCTGTCGATGGACTCTTGCCAGTAGCCCGTGCGGGTGAAGGTATGCGATGGCATGTGCAGCGCATGCGGCGCATCGGGAGCAATTTCCGAGTAACGCCGCGCCGCCACCAGCCCCCGCCCCGCCAGCGCTGGCACGTCGTACGTATGGATGATGTAATGTGCCAGTCCAGGATGCATGGGCGCCTCCTCGAACAATTTTTCGAGAATCGCTCCGGCCTTGAGCCGTCCGGCGTACGTCTTGTCCGCGGGATCTTCGGAAGCCGCGATCGCCAACGCGTAGAAGATTTGCGCTTCGTGGTCTTCGGGATATTTCGCCGCGACTTCGCTCATGGCCTGGCGATAGGCTATCAAGCGCCCTCGCTGCGGCGTGCTCTCGAAGTCTCTGTACAACTCGCCGACTGCCGCGATATACGCCCGTTCGCGCTCCGTCTTTGCGCCCACGGTCTTGCCGCGTTCCGCGCTCTCACGGCCTGCTTGCAACTGGCCCTGGTCTTTCATTCCCGCTGCGAAAGGATTACTCCAATCGCTAAGAGCGATTCCCCAGTGCGCGATTCCACACGTGGCATCCTCCCCGAGCACCGCGTTGAATCCTTCTATAGCGCGGCTGAATTGGAAGGAATGCAACAGGGCTACCGCCCGGGTAAATTCTTTCTGCGCCACTTCGTTGCACGATGTGGCAAAGTGCACGGTTCCCAATTTCTCGCCACTCGCATGCGGATGCTCTTGCACTATGCTGCTTGACCCCGCCGATGTCAGTAGAATAGCCGCAATGAGTTTCACTCTCACCATTTCGCTCCTCCAGCCCGAGTAGTATAGGGCAGGATCTGTAGAGCACTCGGTCGACAAGCGACGAAGAGAAAAATCCAGTGAATCGCACGCGGTTGCGACCTTGATCCGGCGTAAGCTGTTTACAAAATTCCCTCCAAAACGTACAGTGGCCCTTCACACCAATGCGAAATTTTCATGGTCATAACTTTTGTCCGAGAGGAATCTGGTCTCATGCGCACTTTAAGACGAATGTCCCTGCCGTTGCTGGCTCTAATCTCCGTATTCTGGCCTCTGGCCGCCCCGGCTCAATCTAGCTACGATCTGCGCTCCCCCGACAATCGCATCGAAGTCCGCATCCGCACCGCTCCCGCCCTCCGCTATGACGTTCTCCTGAGTGGCCGGCCCCTGTTGCAGAATTCCACTCTTTCTCTCGACATTGACCACAACACTTTGGGCATGAACCCCAAAGTCCGCTCCGCAAAAAAACGCAGCTACGACCAGACCGTTGAGCCTCCCGTCCGCCAGAAGTTCGCGAAGATTCGCGAGCACTACAATGAATTGCGACTTGAAATGGATGGCGGCTACGCCGTTGTCTTTCGTGCCTACAACCAAGGCGCCGCCTACCGCTTCGAAACCTCGTTTCCCCAACCGCAGGTGAAAGTCTACGGCGAAGAAGTGAAACTGAATTTCGCTGCCGACAGCATCGTCTACTTTCCCCAGGAAGACAGCATGTTTTCGCACAACGAGCGAAAATATCTTCCGCAAAAATTGAGCCAAATCGCCTCGGAGTTTATCGCCACCATGCCCGTGGTTTGGGATGCCGGCGAAGGTGCCAAAGTCGCTATCGCCGAATCCGATGTCGAAGATTATCCGGGCATGTGGTTTCACGGCACGGCCGGCCCCTCGCTGGTCGGAACGTTTCCGCACTATCCGCTAAAAGAAGAGTTGGATGGCGACCGCAATTTTCGCGTCGTCGAAGCCGCCGACTACATCGCCGTAACTTCCGGCACGCGCACTTTTCCCTGGCGCCTGATGGGCATCGTGGATCGCGACGCGGACCTGCTGACCAACCAGCTCGTCTGGCTCTTGGCCAAACCCTCCCAATTAGAAGACACTTCGTGGATCAAGCCGGGAAAAGTCGCCTGGGACTGGTGGAACTTCAACAATATCTACGACGTAGATTTCAAGGCTGGTGTCAACACCCAGACTTACAAGTACTACATCGATTTCGCCGCCAAATACGGCCTACGGTACATCATCCTGGACGAAGGCTGGTACAAGCTTGGCAACGCGCTCGAAGTCGTTCCGGAAATAAATATGGAGGAGCTGACCGCTTACGCCAAGGAAAAAAAAGTCGGCATCATTCTTTGGGTTGTCTGGAAGTCGCTTGACGACCAGCTCATCCCGGCTCTCGATCTCTACGCCAAGTGGGGCATCCAGGGAATCAAAGTCGACTTCATGCAGCGCGACGACCAGAAGCTGATCAACTTTTATTACAAAGTCAGCAGCGAGACCGCCAAGCGCAAAATGCTCGTCGATTTTCACGGTGGGCAGAAACAAGTCACCATGACCCGCACCTGGCCCAACATGATCAGCGGCGAAGGTGTCCGCGGCATGGAGTGGAGCAAGTGGAGCGCGGAAACCGAGCCGAAACACAACGTGACCCTGCCGTTTACAAGAATGTTTCTCGGTCCCATGGACTACACGCCCGGTGCCATGCGCAATGCCACGCGATCCACTTTTGCGCCCATCTTTCAGCAGCCCATGGCCTTGGGCACGCGCTGCCACGAGCTCGCCATGTACGTGGTCTTCGAAAGTCCTCTGCAAATGCTCTCCGACAGCCCTTCGAATTACTTGCGCGAACCGGAGGTGATGGACTTTCTTGGCCCCGTTCCGTCCGTCTGGGACGACACCCAGGCCCTCGATGGCCGCATCTCCGAATACGTTTTGATGGCCAGAAGAAGCGGCAACGACTGGTATGTTGGCGCGATGAGCGATTGGACCGCACGCGAACTCGAAGTTGATTTTTCCTTCTTGCCGGAAGGCAACTTCTCGATGGACGCCTATCAGGATGGAGTGAATGCCGACCGCATGGCCAGTGACTATAAGCGAGTCAAAATGCAGGTCAACAAAACGACCAAGTTAAAAATCAAATTAGCCCCTGGCGGCGGCTGGGCCGCGCGCCTTCACCCATAAGAATTTTCAAGCAAGTCTCAACTACGGAAGGGGAATACAGCCATGTCTACAACCTCCAGGCGGCGGTTTTTGCAACAAGCGTCCTCTGCGGGAATGGCTTGCTCCGCAAGCCTTCTTTTCGGCCGTTCGCTCTCCGCTCGTCCGGCCAGCGAACCCGTGCGCATCTATGTCGATTTGAAACGAACGATCGCTCCCATCGATCGCAACTTGTTCGGCTCTTTTCTCGAACATCTCGGCCGCGCGATTTACGAAGGAATTTTCGATCCGGGCTCCAAGCTCTCCGATTCGAGTGGCTTTCGCAAAGACGTTATGGACGAAATCCGCCATCTGGGTGTCCCCATCATTCGTTATCCCGGGGGAAATTTTGTTTCCGGCTACAACTGGCTGGACGGCGTTGGCCCCAAACAGGATCGCCCGCGAGTCTTAGACCGGGCTTGGAACTCGTCCAATTCGAATCAATTCGGCACCAATGAATTTCTCGCCTGGTGCAAAGCCGTTGGCACCGAGCCGCTCATGGGCTTGAACTTCGGCACTGGCACTGCCGAACAAGCCGCGGATCTCGTGGAATATTGTAACGTTTCGAGCGGAACGCGCTGGAGCGATCTGCGCCGCAAGCACGGCATCGCCGAACCCTACAAAGTGCAGCGCTGGTGCCTGGGAAATGAAATGGACGGCCCCTGGCAAATCGGTCATATGTCGGCGTTCGACTACGGCATGAAGGCCGCCGACGCCGCCCGCCAGATGCGCGCCGTCGATCCTTCTCTAAAACTGGTAGCCTGCGGGTCCAGCGGCCCCGGCATGCCCACCTATCTCGAATGGGATCGCGAAGTTCTCGAGCAATGCTACGAATATGTAGATGGTCTTTCGCTGCACCGGTATTTTGAAAATGCGGAACCACCGGGTGGAGACAGCGCGAAATTCCTGGCGATGAACATCAGCATGGAGAAACAGATTGCGGAGACCGTTGCGGTTTGCGATCTCGTGCGTGGCCACAAGCGTTCGCCGAAGAAATTATGGCTTTCCTTCGATGAATGGAATGTCTGGTATCGCGCGCGCAGCGGCGACGCCGTGAATGGCCACGGAAAAGAAGCTCCTCATCTCCTCGAAGAAATTTACAATCTTGAAGATGCGTTGCTGGTAGGCGGCCTTCTCAATTCACTGGTGCGCAATTCCGATCGCGTGAAACTGGCTTGCCTGGCCCAGCTAGTCAACGTTATCGCTCCGATCATGAACAACGCTGACGGGTTGTTCCGGCAAACCATTTACTATCCGTACAGTTGGGCGCTGCAGTTTGCTCGCGGCGCGGCTTTGAATCTTTTGGTGGAATCGTCCACTTATGAGGTGGCCAAAATGGATCCAGTTCCGCACCTGGACGCGGCCGGATCATTCAACAGCGGCGATGGAAGCATTTCCCTTTTCATTCTAAATCGCGATTTGTCGAACGCTCACGAAGTAGAGATCCGGTGGGAAGATCACGCGCCCGCTCGCGTCTTGAACGCCTCGATTCTCACGGGTGACGATCTGAAAGCGTTCAACAGTTTCCAGACTCCACAGAACGTCGCGCCGCAAACCTTCCCTAAGCCGTCCACGGCCGGAAGCCGCACGAAATTTGAAGTGCCGGCTCGCTCCTATACCGTCCTTCAGTGGTCAATGTAGCCCCGAGCAGCGCTCCTGGATATCGCATTTAGTGGCGCGGTTCCCGGTCCGCTGGATTCGGCGTCGCGGCCGGGCGCGGTCCAAAAAACATCGCGCGCGCTCCCAGAAATAACATGATCGCGCCAAACACCAGCAAAACTACGCCCCAGATCAGGTTGACATTGATTCCCAGCGATTGGGCGTACAGCGAAGGGTTGCTGAACACGCCGAAAACGATCAGCATAATTCCAAAGATGGTGAATAACATCCCGATTGGCAAACGAATGTCCAGACCCATGAGCGCCCCTCTCTACCGGAAAACAAGATTCAACAGCACGGTGGCCGCAAGTATCGCCGCGCCCAAATAAGCCGGCCGTTTGTACCAGCTTAAGTTCCCTTCTTGCGGGCGCTCCGTCAGGGAATAAACCAGGCCAACGAGGCGTGATTCCTCCGGGGCGGTGGTGACGAGACTGACGAGGATGGTAACCACAAAGCAGGTGGTCCACGCAAAAATCGCGGTCCAGAAGTTTTGCGCCATCTCGCTCGGATAGGTGTGCAGAACGGCCACCCAGCCCCCTTTGATGCCGGGAATCGCGTCCAGCGGAATGGTCAGCGAATGATGGATGGCCGCGGCAAATGTTCCCGACAGCAACCCAATGAATGCGCCGTGCCCGGTCGCGCGTTTCCAGAACATCCCCAGCAGGAACGTCGCGAACAGGGGAGCGTTCACGAACGCAAAGACGAGCTGCAGCATATCCATGATGTTGTTGAAGCGGGTAGCCAGATACGCGCCCGCAACCGAAAGCGCAATCCCAAAAATCGTGGCCATTTTGCCCATCATTAAGTAGTGCGCATCGCCGGCATTGGGGTGGATGTAGGGCTCGTAGATGTCGTGCGTCCAGACGGTGTTGAAGGCCGTTACGTTGCCGGCCATGCCGGACATGAAGCTGGCGAGCAACGCCGTCAAGCCGAGTCCGAGAATCCCGGTTGGGAAATAATGAAGAAGCAGATTGGGAACGGCGAGATCGTAATCGAGTTGCGGATGGCCGCTGTTGTCGAGGACGGGCTGGCCAGTAGTGGCGTCTAGCTTGGCGGGGATGAGCCCTTGTCCCGCGGGGGCGTATGCGGAAGAACCTTGCGGCCCATTGAGGATGGCAGGCGCTTGGGTGGGAAGCGCAATGGCGATCAGGCCGGGAAGAATGACAAGAAACGGGAAGAGCATTTTCGGAACGGCGGCAATTAGGGGGGTGCGTCGCGCGGAAGCCATGGAATTCGCGGCCATGGCACGCTGCACCACCAGGAAGTCCGTACACCAATATCCGAACGAGAGCACGAAGCCGAGCCCCATCGTCAGGCCAAACCACTCCACACCGAGACGGTTGGTGTGCGGGTTGCCCATGCCAACCCACGAATGCATATAAGAAGAACCAAGCGTGGCCTGCAAACCCGCCCAGCCGCCCACATTCTTGAGGCCAAGCCACACCAGAGGAATAAATCCAGCGACGATTAGAAAAACTGCAAAACCTCGTTG
>Ga0210399_10000331_pt1 | contig 38196 bp, 24 predicted proteins | sample IncBWC14MmetaG_FD_150865 | JGI IMG/M metagenome (GOLD analysis project Ga0210399, IMG submission 150865) | Forest soil microbial communities from Barre Woods Harvard Forest LTER site, Petersham, Massachusetts, United States - Inc-BW-C-14-M | ecosystem: Environmental > Terrestrial > Soil >... | reverse complement strand
GTCGTAACGGCGGTCTTCTGGAGGAGTCCCACGAGGGAGTGATCCGCCTTGTTGCCGGTCGACGTGACGATGTCGAGGATGTCCGGGAGGGCGTTGTCGATCATCCGCTGGTCGTTCTTGCTGGCGGAGATGGCCCGGATGGCATCCACGTTGGCCATGTCCAGCAGCGTCGTCTTGGTGAAGAGCTTGCGGTAGGCGGGCGGCCAATCGGTGAGACAGCCGTGGTAGGCGGCGTCAAGCATGCTCTGCAGGTAGGCGGTCTTCTCCACACCCTTGCCGAAGTTGATGGCGGTCTCCCAGTTGGAGGTGAGCGGGCAGCCCATGCCCGTGACCAGGTTGGCGAGGGTGCTGATGGCGTAGGGTTTGCTGAAGTTGCGGAGCCCCCCGTAGTAGGCGTTGACCTGGTCGTAGAGCATCTCGTACTGCTGGACCATGGTCTGGTACTGCTTCAGGAGGAGGGCGTAGTGGCGGATCTGCTGGGCCAAGTTCGCGAAGTCGATGGTGGGCAGGTCCGCGTGCGTGCTGGTGGGAGTGGCGAGGGAGATTAAACCCACGGCGAGGACGAGACCGGCGCGGAGGCGCAGACGCATGACGTTTCTCCTTTCAGTCCGTGCAATAGACGGTGTACGCGGTTTGGAACTGAGCCGCGGCCCCCGCCGCTGTCTGGGGGGACGGAGCCTTGGAAGCGCGGCGATACTCGTCGAGCGGGGTGCGTAGTTCCTGGCAGTGGGCCCGGATCTTCTCGAGCGCGGGCCCATGGCGGTCGCGGAAGAGATTGAGCCGCGGGTCCTGATCGATGTAGCGGGTGAGGGACACGAGGCCCCCGTAGCAGACGAGGTAGTGGAAGTCGGGGTCGGTGGCCTCCCGGATCGCGGCGTTCGAGCACCGGTTGGCCTTCTCGTACTCGGGCCGGAGGAGCTTCGCCTCCGCGACCCTCCGGTCGTGGGCTTCCGCGCAGTAGATTTGGGTGGCACCGACCCACGCCCCGTCCTGAATCTCCGCGCAGCCGCGGTCGACGGCCGCAGTTGCAGTGCCGTAGCGCTCCCGGAACTCGATGAGGCGTGGGTTGGCGCCGGCGCCGCCGTTGACGCCGAAGCAGGCAAGGTACTGGCGGTCGGGGTCTTCGGCGGCGATGACCGTAGCGGGCGTGCACTTGCCTTGGAGCTGCAGGTCATTGCCGAGCTTCTGCAGGCTGTCGAGATCACGGAGGTTGGCCTGGGCTCGCGCGAGCCCTTCACGCCGCAGATGCTCGGGGTCGCGCTTGGAATGGCAAGCCGCGAGAAGCGCGATGGCGGAAATGACGGCGAGTGTGGCCCTATGTGGCATGGCGTCAGAAATCCTTGGGCATGCGGTGGTCGGCGTACGCTGGTAGCGGCAGGTCCTGGGCGATCCAGACGCGGACGCGGTGTCCTTCCCGGATCGTGATCGTGGGAAGGATGTTGGTGAAGCGGTCCAGCACGCGGGAGGCGACCTGGCCGAAGCTCCCGGCCACTCCCATGCGGTACTGGTCGAGTGTGGACTGGCTCGTCGCCAGCGAGAGGGGCTGCGTGCCCACCGCGCTCAGGCCACCGATGAGGCCGAGCGCGATCGATGCCCCGAACATCTTGAAGTAGTGGTTGTTGACCTGGTCCTCGAGCGCCGTCTCCCCGCGGGCGGAGAGGCCGGAGAATCGGTCGAGGTCGACGGAGTAGCCGTCCGGCATGATCAGGCGATGGAAGGCTACGGCCAGGCGGTTCTGGCCCAGGGCCTCGGTCTTCTTGGCCTCGCCGATCGCGCGCGCGCCGGCGGGGACGAGGACGTGCTGGCGGTCCCGGCTGAAAAGCGGTGCCGTGGTTTGGACGAGGACCGGGCCGGAGAAGTCACCGACAAGGCGGGTCACGAGCACGGTCTCGAGCACGGTGCCTTCGAGGACGTGGTAGAGCTGGGCCGTCTCAGTGACTTGGTTGGTCGTCTTCCGGGTCGCCCCTGTGGGGGCGGCGGGCTGCGCGACTGGCGCCGTGGTCGCACCAGACGCTGTGGCCGCCGCAACGTCGAGCTGGTCGAGCGACTGCCGGTCCTTCTCCATGGCTCGCAGACGCTCAGGAAGGCCCGCCAAGGGAGAGCCTGTGTCCCCCACCCGGGTGACGTTATCGAGCGGCGCCGGGGCGGATCGGGCTCCCGCGCCCCCCGGGGGGCCGCCTGCTGGAGTGCCGGCCGGAGGGGGCCGGTAGGTTTGAGCGACCTGTGAAGCAAAGAGAGAGGTGTACTCACGCTTCGCCTTCTCCTTCTCGAGCGTGTCCTCCCCTACCGGCTGCGGTGGCGGCGACGCGGGCTGCTGGCCCTGGGCGAGCTCGAGCTGTTGCTGGGCGAGAGTCGCTTCCCTCTGGAGCTTCTCCTGGTCCGCCTGGAGCTGCGCGAGGCGGCGGGTGATCTCGTCCCCGGGGTTCGGGCTAGCGCTCGCGGCCGGCGTTGTCTTGGTGCTCTGCTTGCTAGATGCCCCGGCGAGCGCGATGACCAGCACAACAACCAGCGCAATACCCCCGAGGATCCACGCCTGCAGGTTCTTGGGGAGAACGCCCTTGGTCGGGGTTTCCGGCATGGACGTCACTCCCCCACCACGCGGAAGTCCAGCGACTGTTTCCCGACCGTGAGGCGTCCAGCGTCCAGGACCTTGGGCACGACGTAGACATCCCCCTTGAGGTCGTAGTTGATGAGGACGGGTTCCCCGTCCTTCAGCTCGTAGAGCGTGGCCTTCTCCCTGGCGTGGCTGCGGATGAAGGTGGACGTTTGGTCGTGCCAGATGGCGGTGACGAAAAAGGGCTTGTGGTTCGACCGAAACTGGTAGGCGAAGCTGATGTGGGTCGGGTAGTCCGACGCGAAGGCCTGGATGGCCTTGGTCCTCCCCGCCTGCTCCTCATTGAGCTGCTGCCGGAGCTGCTCCGCCTCCTCGGCCGGCACGTAGCGGACGGGGGCGCTCGGAGGCTGGAACTGCGAGGGGTCCGAGAGCTCGACGAAGACCTTCACGTCCGGCTCCCCCGCTACTTCGGTGGCGAGGAAGCTGTAGAGGTTCCCCGCCTGGGTAACGAGGGTGACCGTGGTCGAGATGTCTTTCCCGGCGGGCTTCAGGTAGGCGTAGCGGTCCGCACCCTCGAGGACCCACATGTCCTTGTCCCCGATGATGAAGTCCAGGATCTTCTCGCCTTGGGGCAGGACAATCAGGGTCGTGTAGCGGACCTTGCAGCGAAGGCTCACGACGTCTCTGGGCCCGTAGCGGATGGTACGGGCTTCCCCCGCAGCGGCAACAGCCGACCTCACCGGAGCCGCGGCCGTGGCCGCCGTGAGTACGGTCAGAACGAAGAATTTACGTGTCATCGTGCAACTCCTTCGAGATGGTCGAGGCCGCCTTCGAAGCCGAAGCGGCGGATGGCTTCGTCGCGGCGGGCGTTGTCGTTGGGGTCGTTGGTGTAGAGCCAGTAGCTGCGGGGATCCACGTCCAGGTTCAAGACCTTGGTGTGCGTGGGCTTGGAGACGAGGAGCTGGCCTTTTGGCCGCAGGGTCCGGATGAGGTCGATGGCCGAATCAGGCAGCTTCAGGACGCTCCTGTAGAGGTCCTCGTTGAGGGAGGGGTTCGCCAGGAAGAGCTTCGTGCCGCAAGACTCGACGAGGATCTCTAGGATGTCGCTCTTGGCCAGGTCGTCAACGCTCTGGGTGGAGAGGACGAGGGCCGCGTTCCTCTTCCGCCAGGTCTTCAAGGCTTCCACGATGTACCGGGAGACCCCCGGGTGACGGAAGAAGCGCCAGGCCTCGTCGATGAAGAAGACCTTGAACCTCGAGGCAAGTGCCTGGTCGTAGATGACGGAGTTCGCACGGTGGAGGAGGTAGAAGAGCAGGGGCTCGACGAGGTGAGGGTAGCGGTCGAGGCCCTCGAAGTCGACGCAGAGGAAGCGCGAGAGCTCGAGCGTATCCTCGGCGTTGTCGAAGAGGAAGGCGTACGGGCCGTCGGGGTGGACCCACTTGTGAAGCCGCTCGGCGAGGTGCCGCGGGAGAAGGTTGGCGAGGTTCCGGAGGGTCCGGTTCTCGGGATCGAGCTCGTAGACCGTCCCGAGCATCCCGCCGAGCTCGCGCTCGTCCGCCGAGCCAAGCGTGTACTCGGGGCCCTCGATCAAAACGCGGACGAAAGTCGCCAGGAACTCGAGGTTCTCGGGCGAGGGCGGCAGGGCAAAGGGGTTGACGCGGACGGCTGGAGCCAGGGGATCCCCGTCCCGCTCGACGCCGATCTTGAGGTACGTCCCGCCGAAGAGGCGGGTGATGCCCTTGAATGACCCCCCGAGGTCGAAGAAGAAGGTGGAAGGCTCGTACTTCTGGGCGCTCGTGGCCAGGAAGTTCAAGAGGAAACTCTTCCCCGACCCCGTCTTCCCGAGGACGAGGGTGTGGCCAACGTCCTGGGTGTGGAGGTTGAAGTAGTAGAGCGTCCGGTGCTCGGTCTCCAGGATGGCCAGGTACTCGTCCCGGAGATGCTCGTTCCTGGGCTCGCCCTGGGAGAGCGAGAAGATGAACGCGAGATCGGCGGCGTTGGCGTTCGAGACGAGGAGCTTCCGGAGGTTGTGGGCATAGGCCCCGGGTAGGGCCGCGAAGTAGCTGTTCAGGAGGTTGTAGGTCTCCGGGAAGACCGCCCCGTCGTGGGCGGCAAACGCCTTGTAGACCTCGGCCACCGCCCGGTCCACCCTCCCCCGGTCGCGGTCGTAGAGGACGGCGGTAAAGCTGTACTCGCCGAAGTAGGTCCCCTTCATCTCCATGTCCGTGAGCGCGTCGTTCAAGGAGCGGACGAGGGCGCCCTTGGACTCGTCCACGAGGATCTCGCTCGGGTTGGCGCTCTCGGCCATGTGAGCCATGACCGAGGTCTTCTGGGTGTGGTGATGGCGCCGGGCCCTGGTGATGATCCTCCGGGCATCCTCGACCGGGAGGGGGTGCCACTCGGTGACGAGGTGGTAGTTGGCGGGAAGCTCGTAGAGCTTCCGAAGAAGGAGCGGCCAGGTCTGGGCGGGCGGGTCCTTGAGGGTGACGGTGCGGAGGTAGTAGCCGTCGAGCCGCAGGTGGTCGCGGAAGGCCTCAAGCGGCGAGTCCGCGGCGTAGTAGTCGACGTGGGTGTCGTACTTGAGGCCGGGGGTCGCCGCCTTCCCGGGATCTGGGTTGAGGAGCCGGCGCAGGACCAGGAACGCCTCGCGCTTGTCGAGCACTCGCGCGGGGAGGAAATCGGAGAGCTGGGCGAGCAGGTTCCGCCGGCGGTCCCGGAGCCGGAGGGATGCCTGGTCGATCTCACGCTCGATGAGGTCAGCTCGCTTCTCCGTCTTGAAGGCAGCCTCGACGCGGGAAGCGAGGCCCAGGGCGCCCTTGCGCTGCACCTCGTGCATGAGGACGTAGTAGACGTCGAGGCTGTAAAGCTCTTTGGCCCTCCGGGCGAAGTGGGCGGCCCGGGCCCCCATGGCGGCGCTCACGACCTTGTCCGGGTACTCGCGGTGCGGGACCACGGGGTCGTTGTGGCGGAAGAGGATCTGGTAGAGGCGCCAGGAGGGCTCGACGAGCTTGAGCGCAGCCTCGAACCGCTTGGTGTAGGCGTCGAGCTCCCCCTGGCCGATGCATTCGAAATCGATGCCGGGGACGTGGATGAAAGAGGCCACGTCCCCCCCCTTCGTGAGAAGCGTGTGGTCGTCCACAAACCCCCACCACGGAAAGTGGGAATGAAGGGCCCCGCTCTCTCTCCACGGCTTCACGAGCCGGGCAACGTTCAACATGGCGTCAATCGCTCTTAGCGGGGTCGTACTCATCCCTGAAGGCCCCGGAGTTGAGGACGATCCGCGGGAGCTGGGGATCGGTTTGCGTGATCCAGCGGCCAATGAGGACGGCGACAGTGAGCGCGGTGAGGGCCCCGCTGATCGTGTTGAACATGTTCCAGATACCCGCCCCGAGGCTCATGGCGGCGAAGAAGAGACGGCGGTCGACCCCCATGATGGTCAGGGGCTTGTTGATGGCCTTGTAGACGGGGGATCGGCGCATGACTGATCCCCTAGAAGAGCCAGGCCAGGAAGTTCATGGCCCCTACGGCCATGCCGACGCCAAAGACGATCCCCGCGACGACCTTCTTCCCCTGGCCCTCGCCGTAGGCGAACATGAGCCCCCCCACGACGATGGCGACGAGCGAGAGGGCCTTCGCGATAGGTCCGGTGAACGCCGTCTGGAGCTTCTGCGCGGACGACTCCCACGGCGACTGAGCGAGTACCTGTGGTGGCAGAAGGAGTACCAGGAACGCGATGAAGCCTAGAGCCAGCAAGAGCATGGCGACTTCCCCACCGGCCCAAGGGCGCTGCCTCTTGTTAGTCACTGTGCTCCTCTCTCTGAGCGCGGGGACCCGTCCTCCCCCGTGCCCGGGTTCGGTGGGGGGGAGAACTCTGGAAGTCGCGGATGCTGGCGCCAGAGAAGTAGGTACGCTAGAAACAGGAGCGTGACGAGAATCAAGCCCCGGCGTATGGTCTCGCGGCTGGGTTTCATCCAGACACCTCCTGAGAGCTTCAGTCCTGATGCTGTTCGTCTGCAGGCGAACCCTGAAGTGTCCCGATGTCTGGCATTCTCCCACTCACCACTCCTATAGGTTGTCGATGAAGGGCTGGAGCATTTAACCGTCTCTCTGGTCCACTCAAACAGAAACCTACAACTACCGAGGTGAGTGTTTGGTGCCCAGTCTTTGTGTTTTGGAAGGTCAAGGTGCTCATGAAATGCCCAATCCCTGCCTACCGACCCTGTCCGCGACTGGCAGCGGCTTACCTCAACTATCACTCCCGCCGCCGCGTTCACGGCTGACTTTGATACTTGCGGACCTCCTTCACCCGTGAGAGGGGCCACTTGGGACAATGAGGAAGCGCGAGCGAGACCGCCACGGAGCCCGGGCTGAGCGATGGGTGTGCTCGTTGTCCGCTGCAGAAGCTAGATCGCCACCGCAGCGCGCTGCAGACTTGACCGAAGGGCTTAGCTTGAAAGCCTAATTGGTGCTTGTGGGGGGGTCGTTAGGGCGAGCGGGTCTGCTTCTCCTCAGCTTCGAGCGAAAGAATTAGCAGTCGGAACGTCTCGAGGGTCTCGTCAGTCAGGCTCCGGACGTCGTGCCGCGCGGCGAGCGCTTCTCTAATGTCGGCAACGCCTTCCGATTCCGACCGTTCGATTCTCGTGCGGGACGCCGTCACGATGCGCATGAGCGTTCTGAAGCCCCTAACGAGTATCGCGACCCTCAACCGGAATCGCTCGCGTGTAGTGACAAGGAGGTGGTGCAGGAACTGGTTGAGGAGGGCGAGGTGGGCCAGCTCACGGAGCTGGAAGCGCGATGGACGAAGCGGCCGGCTCGGGGCCATGGCCGAGGCCATCCGGGAGAGCGCGGCCAGAGCCCCCAAGCAATGCAGCATCGTGGGGCAGTGATCCTCGATGAGCTCGCACCCGATCCTGAAAAGGTCTAAGGCCTGCTGGGTTTGCCCGCGCTCCTGCGCGGCCCCCGCGCGGTCATACGCCCAATCGATCACTGCGAGTTGTGAGTTAACTCGCTCCGTTGCGGTCGCGATCTCTTTGGTGCCTCGCTGCGTGAGGAGAAGTTCCCACTCCTTTTCGACCTGTTGCTCTTGACGTCGGCCAGTGAGATACAAGAACACGGGCGTAAGCAGTAGAAACACGATGGCGAGAACGAGGATCCACAGCATGGCTAGAGAGCTCTGCGCCAAGGCTGCAGTCGGCCCAGGACTCCCGCGCGATCCTCTGACGCTGCGTGGAACCGCCAGACTTCCCACAGCCAATAGATGAGAAGCGCGTCATATGCGAGGCCCGCTGTATGAGAGGCGAGGTCGCGGAAATCTGGGCCGACGGTCACGAGTAACCCCAGAACCAAGGTGAAGATCACAAGATAAGGGACGAGACCGCAAAGAATCGCGCGGTGTAGCCAGTGGAGAGGGACTCGGTACCAGAGGACGGCGCCCCAAATGGACATCAAGACGAGAATGGTCCCATTGGTGAGGCGGGCTTGGATGTCAGCGGCATCGAGGGCGTACTCAGCAGCACGGGCCGGAAGAAGCAATGCGACGAGCGTTCCCGCAACAGTGGCGGCAGCAAGGCGCCAGGCAGTGCGCTTAGCGCCCGGCAGCCGTCCAAGATTGCGGTATCCAAGCTCGAATGCCATAGCGAGCTTGAGGACGGCATAGAGGGTCTCCTTGGCCTGCCAGAAGCTCCACTGGTAGAAAGTCTCGGGCCGAAGGAGGATGAGGAGCTCCCCTACAAAGACGGCGGCGAGGTAGACGGCGAAGAACGAGCAGGCCCGATAGAGGCGCCGACCAATGAAGCCGCAGAGCGTGCCCGCCACGATGACGACGGCGCAGATCGTGAGGGCATACTGTGCTGGCGCCACGAGGTCTCTACTGGGGGTTGGGTGGACAGATGCCACCCGACACCCGGAGCGGTCCTATCAGCGGACAGGCGGGATTCCGCTCCCTCCGTCGAGCGCCTTGAACAGGATGCCGCTGCCTTGATCCGGCCCTTTGACGGGTGGGATCCCGCTTCCTCCGTCCTTGGCACCGATGACCTTCGAGTTGTCCCAAGGTCCTGAACCCCCAAAGAGCAACGCCAGCCAAAGCACGAAGACGAAAGGCATTGTGCACCTCCTGCGTGGCCCTTTCCAGAGCCTCCGAGGGCGCAAGGATACACTTGTTGGGTACTCAAGGATACAAGTCTCGCGCATCAACTTGGCTGGCGTCACCTCCAATCGGTGCTCGGGCGGGCTGAGGGACGATCCGAGGATCTGACGGGAGCGATAAATGTCTACCAAGGTGAACAGATGACGTTTGATTCGAACGAGAGGACTCCTCTCACGTAACTTCTTTGATTGACCCGTATCCACATGGTGGTAGGATCGCACCCAAGAGGGAGGTGGGGCTTTGAGATCTTGGGAGGTAGTAGGCGGGTTGGGGGACGTGATAACCGCGACGCAACCGCAGAGGTTCGCGGAGCGGATCCTCTCCCTCGTGAGGACGGAGCTGCATGTTCTGAGGAGCGCGATGTTTGTGCGGGAACAAGACCGGGTGCGCTTGTTCTGTTCCCGGGGGACGGATCAACCGGTGCTGGACTTCGTGGCCTACGCCTGGTCGCGGCGCCGCGAAGCGCTTGAGAATGGCGAAGTGGTCACCTTCACTGAGGACACCACCGGCCCGCCGGAAGCGCGAGCCGCGCTCGTGGGCGGGGCGACAGCCGCGTATGTTGTCCCAATGAGAATCGGGGAGAGCCTAGAAGGGCTCTTGTACGTAGATTGCCCTGCGCCCCTTAAGAAGGGTCAGCTGAAGGCGATCGTGCAACTGGCGCGCCTTGCCACGCCAGCCATTACGGGGGCGCTGCGGCACAGTCCAACCGTCGCAAGCTATCTCGAGGAGACAACCATAGATGAAGTCATGCGTGACCAGCTCCTCCTTATGTTCGAACGGCATGAATGGAACATCTCCCGGGTTGCCAGGGCTCTGGGAGTGACGCGGCGTACCATCTACCTGCGCATCGGCCGGCTGGGGATCAAGCGCCAGCACGTCCGTAAGACGCCGGCCAAGCGGCACGCGACCTAGGTTGCCGGTTTTGCCGGAGGAGTAGACCAGCAGCCTCTCAGAAGCTTCCCTCCTAAGTCGCGAGACAACTCTTCAGAAGGAAGAACGCACCCATAGTAGCGGGCGCGGAAATACTCGCTCGCCCCAAGGGGGAAAACCAGGGCATGGGGGGGCAGGGGGCGCGGCACCTCCCTTGCCCCACACCCTCGGCCGACGCTGGCAACTACAGCTTGGATCTCCGTGGCAGCTTCAATACCTTAGTAACGTCGCGAATGGTACCGCTCCAGCGGCCCACATGATCGTTGTGTTCAGCCTCGAACTTACCCTCGACAACCACAAAAGGTTCATTCAATTCCTTGTAGCGGGCGGGATCGATCTCAAGCCACAACGCGTTCAAAGAATTCATCGAATCAGAGTCCTCTCGAGGCAAATAGAGCCCTGAATCTTCAAACTCGACGTGACAAAGCCCTTGAACTCGAACAAGTTTGCCGTCCCACGCTCCCGGCGACGCGATGAGCTCGACCATCGACACTCTCGCGACGTGATCATCCCGCCCTACGCGGCCGGACGGGACCGAGAAAAAGGTCAAGAGAATCGCAACACTAAGATCAACCCGCAAATCTCGCCTCCAATGGACGACAGCGGCCGCGCCTGCGGCGGCTCACTTCAGCTTCGGAATCCTGACTTGGCCGATTATCGAGTAGGCCTTGGAGCCTCGCGCCCAAACGTACTTCAGCACCTTCCCATCCGAAGTCTGGAGCGCATACCCCGGGACGTTGTCCTGTGACGGACTCGACCTGAACCTATCCGCGGCGGAGAAACCCGGCAACGAATCGGGTGGATGAGTGTGGTACCAACCAACTTCCTTCATTCCGTTCTTGCAGGGGCTTTCCCTCGGTTCCACATCGCCGTGATGACGGTCGGTAATCGGTTGAGTGCAGCAAATGCAGCCACCTTAGAGCTTGACAAACCATTCCACCGTATTCCCACGCATCCCACTTGTAGTCCGAGTCGTGATCGGCGATGAATTGGTATGTGTCTATTGACGGCATCCTCGCTGTCCAGAAGGGGTCTCTGGGCTTGAGCCCAAACGGACCTGATAGCCTGGCTGGGCTGTTTGCCGCGTATATGAATAGGCTCCCAACACCGGGCTGTGACGCGGGATCTTCGCTAGGGAATCTTCCTAGGTTGGGGTCGCATTAACGGGGCGCACAATGGTTACCCTTAACTGTGGGTGCGGGGAGGACATCGCCTACAATCGCGAAGAGCTTCTGGGCGGCTTCCTGCTTCATGACCCACGTGCCGAGCAACGTGTCGCCCTTTGCAAATGCTACTTGATGACAAGCACTGCTAACGATAACCAGGAGCTCAGCACGCGTGGGGAACGAGAACGCAGCCACCGCCGAGAACACGCACGTGGAACGTACCTCCGGCTCGTATGACTCCGGCGCCGCCAGTATGGTACGAATCCGTTCAGCCGTTGACGCACCGATAAGCACCGCTGGCGGCACGATCTTGAAAAGGCCCGGCAAGCCAAGGGACTCCACTCCGCCTTGCGGTGTTGCGTGCTTCCTGAGATTCTGGATTCGGTCCTCTACACGCTGAGCGTAGACAGGTGAGCTTCCACTCAATGGCTCGAAGGGAGGCTTTGCCTCCGCGAGTAGCGCGAATTGCGCGCGATCCCGAGCCACGGCAGCGGCCAAGGTGGAATCATCGGCAACCGCTACATCGCAAGCAAAGAGCGAGGCGCCAACGATGGTGAATAGGCTCCGGCAGAGCATCGCAGAGGCCGCACGGCGGCGGCAGTGAGAACTCACTGTAGCTATTTCCTGGGCTTGAAGTTCTTCCAGAAGGCCCCCTGCTCTGGCTCCAACCCGCAGTACCCACCCTGGCCGTTCACGTGCCACAATCCGTCACCTCCAGAAATGCCGGCTACTTCCACATCCAAGTTGTTCGCGACCTGTTGGGCAAGTGAGCCATCGCCGGTCCCCACGTTACAGCCAATAATGATCACCTTGCACGGCTTATCGCATCCTGGCAACACCTGCGATTTCCAGCCTGGAGAGCCCTTGATTCGCCTCGCGACGGCGCCGGGATCCAGGAGAGCGGGGAGGTATTCATCCAACATGAACCCGGGGAAGCCATGACCTGCAATAACGAAGACCCCGGGTTGACTCTTGCAGTTCGCTGCGAGGCTGTGCAAGGGCTCCGCCTTGAAGAGATTGACCTCCACCAGACCGGATGGATCGGTCCTCGTCAATGGATTGTTTGCAACGTAGCTGTACGAGTTGCCGGCCTTGGTTCTGGCCTTGTCTTCGCTAAAAAACCGCGCTAGCGAGGGATCGTAGTATCTAGCTCTGTAGTAATAGAGGTTTGATTCGGGGTCCCACTCGCGACCTGTGAAGGCAAATCCCGCAGTCGCTGCCCCTGCGAGGGGGTTCCCGAAGGGATCGTAGTCCCGGGAGAGCGTCACCGTGCCGGTGCTATTGGTCACCTGTACGATGCTTCCAAGGTGGTCGGCGAGGTAGTAGCTTACGACGCTCGCTTGGTCTCTCACGGCGAGCGGCCGGTCGACGCCTGGCCCTTGGACGTAGTCGTAAGTCTGGCCACTAGAGAGCCGCTCCTCGATGATGTCTGCGCCATCATAGACGTAGGTGTGGGTAGCGCCTCCTGCGACCTTCTGGAACCTTCTCCCCGTGCCAGCGTAGACAAAGCTGGCGAGGGTCGTGGTTCCCTGTTTGACGTCGAGGAGTCTGTTTTCGGCGTCCCAGTCGTAGCTAGTCGTGACGCCACCGCTGGTCTTGCTTTTCTGGTTTCCGTTTAGGTCATAGGTGTAGGTCGCCGCCCCCCCCGACACTGTCACTTGGTAGGTATTCGTGCGCGTGTTCCCGCTCGCGTCTGTGGCCGTGACCACTATGTTGCTCGTGCCCGCGGGCACCTGGGCCTGCCCGCTGAAGGCGTTCGTCGAAGACACCGCGCTCGGCTGCCCCTGTACGGTGACCGTCGCCGGCTTGTTGAGCGTCCCCTGGAAAAGCAGTGGACCCACCCCTCCTTGCTGTGACGTGAGCTCGTTCCGGTTGTTGTAGCTGGCCGCGGCGGGTGTATCGTCCAGCTGCACTCCCCCTCGATTGCCCACGGCGTCGTACGTGTAACCATACCGGCTCGGCACGGGCAGAGGAGTCGGTCCCGTGACCTGCGCCGTCTTGACTTCGTTATCGGAGTCGTAGCCAAAACCATACACCTTGGGTGTGCCTGAGCCCACCTGCTGCGACCAGGTCGAGATGTTCCCCTCCGGGTCGTATGTGTAGCCATACTGGGAGATTGTAGCACTGGAGGGGTTGAGGTTCGTGATCTGCTGAAGCCTACGGTCCCCGGAGTTCGGGAAATAACTGTACTGCCCGACTTGATTGTTGGGGTACGTGAGCGTTAGGGGACGTCCCGTGACCCCGTCGTAACGGAACGTGAAGGTCCCTACCGGGTTCGCTTCTGTGGCCAGCCGACCGAGCGCGTCGTAGGAGTTGGTCACTGCAAAAGCCGAGAGGCCATGACTTGCCACCCGCCCCAGCTCGTCGTAGGTGTAAGTAACGGTCGCATTCGTGAGAGCAGTCGTCGAGACACTGGCGAGAAGCCCGGCCCCCAGGGCCGGAGGGTTCGTCACCGGATTGTAGATATAGGTGGTCGTTCCCGTCCCGTCCGTCATCGTCGCGATCCGGTTGTAGACGGGATCGTAGGTGTAGCTCACGCTCGGCGTGGCGTTCACGGCGCTCGTATAGGTGATCTGCTTCAGGTTGTTGTCGAGGAAGTACTGGTATCCCTTGACCTGGTTCAAGGGGTCGGTCATCTGAAGGAGTCGGCTCGTTGTGTTCTCGTACATGTAGTGAAACTGAGCGTTGTCCGCCCTGGTTTCGGTCGTGACTCTCCCTTGCGAATCGCGGCTCCAGCTCGTTGTGTTCCCGTTGGCATCGATGATCGCGTCCAGGCTCCCGCACGAGCACCACTGGTATGTGGTCGCCTGCCCCAGAGCGTCCCGGACCAGCGCCACTCTTCTGAGCGCGTCATGATACGTGTGGGTCCACCTCCCGAGGCGGTCTCGCTGGTCCTGGGCATCCAGGAAGTTATATACCGTCAGTTCGTACGTAGCGTCGGGATAGGTGACCTTGGTTGTCCGATCGAGGGCATCATAGTCGTATGTGAGCGTGTAATTGTCCGAGTTGGTGACAGTGCGGACGCGCCCGAAGCCATCGTAGGTATAGGTCGTCGTTGCCCCTGCTGCTGGACCCGTGACGGTCTGCAGGTACCCGTTGGCGTCGTATGCGTAGCTCGTGGTTCGGTTCTCTGTGATCCCTGCCCGTGGCGGCGTGGTCATGGTCAGGACCTGTCCTCGACCATTGTAGGTGTAGTTCGTCGTCTGCCCGGAAATGTCTGTCGCGGTCAGCGGCTGGTGATGGGAATTATAGGTGGAGCTTGGAAGCAGCTCTGACTTTTGGCCGCTCGCCTGGCGGGCCTGGAGGAGGTCTATCCCGTTCGTGTCGTACAGATAGGACGTGGTCCGTCCCAGGGGATCGGTCACTCTCGTCCCGTGTCCCAAGGAGTTGTTGTCATAGCGGTAGGCTTGCGACGAGCCATCGTCCAGCACCCGAGCCACCGTGCTGGGCTGGTTGGCGATTCCAATGACGACGTAAGGCTTCTGCGCTTCTTGAGCTATCTGCACCGGTGGCTGGCCGGGATAGAGGTACCAGACCCGGTTTTCGAGGGGAGCGACCTCGCTGTGCTTCGTATCGGAGGCCGCGAGACCACCTTCCATTAGCCAAGTGGTGATCTTCCCCATGGTGAAGTCGTTCCCGCCCGATAGACTCATGGCCCGCTTGCTGAAGAAGACACTCGCCGCGGCGTTGAGCCCCTTGTTGTAGGTAGCGAAACCCGGGGGCACGTTCGAGTCCGGCTCTGTGTCAGGAATCACGTTCGCGGGCAAACCGTTACTCCCTCCGAGGGCCCATCCGGTGATGAAGACCAGTCGCTCCGTGCCCCCCAGGGGGTCGGTCGCCTGGATCCAAAGGAAGATATTGGCGTTAGCGTAGCTTCCAAGGGTGAAGCGCGTCGTCCCGTAAGGGGTCGTCATCGCCGAGATGAAATCGTTCGCTTCGTAGCTAAAGCTTGAGGTGATGCCGATGACATCGGTGATGGAAGTGAGCAGGCCCAAGGAATTGTACTGGAACTGAGCCGATCGTCCGAAAGGGTCTGTCACGCTCGTGATCTTGAGGGCATCGGCGGCATTCTGGTAGGCAACGGTCGTGACCTGGCCTATAGCGTCCGTGGCTGCAACCAATCGGAAGCTGGCGTCGTAGGTGAAAGTAAGCGTGTTCCCGGCGGCGTCTTGCCGGCTGGTCATGAAGACTTTGCGGTGCAAAGGCAATGGGTCGAGTAGGGCATATACCTCGACCGACCCGTCGGGAAGCTGGCGCTGGTAGCTGATGGGAGAGTTGGGAGGTGAGATGAGAACAATGATGCCGTGGCTAGCGTACTCGGGCGCGTAGCTCTGCGTCGTCGCGTTATACCCGTTCGAGTACTCAACGCCTCCCCCACCCACGTAACGAGTGACGTCGGCCCCGAGATTCGCAGGGTCGTCCTGGATGTAGGAGAGCCAAGTAAAGGTCCAGTTAGGCCCCAGGTTCGAATAAGTGAAGGTCTGCGGCTGATACGACTCCTTGCTGTTGTACGAAACGTCAAACGACACTGAGGGGCCGAGGGGAGGCGTATATCCCACCGGAGTGTCCGTGATGTTGAGGTTCTGAAGCATCGTGTGAAAACGGTAGGTGGCCATGCCCGAGCAATTACAAGAGTTACCCCCCGAGGTCGAGTTGGTCGAAGCGAAATAGGATGGCCCCAGTCCAGGGTTGGCTCCTTTGCCCCACACCTTGGCCCCTTCTGCGTCGCCCACCTCCCGCCAGCCGGTGGGGATCGGAGCAGCGATCAGGAAATACCCCGTCGACTCGTCGTTCAGCGCCTTGCGGCTCATCCAGATCGCGTCGCCGAATGTGGGGTCGACCACGAGGAAGAGGCTCCCTTCCCTTCGGATGAGAGCCGCAAAATGACCGGCTTTCCAGTGCGCCACGGCGGGCATGACAATCTCGGCATCCCCCTCCCGTTTGGCCATCATGACGGCCGTCCCCACCTTCTCGGCCAGATCCTTGAGTTGCAGGAGCGACGTCCCCTGGCGTGTCGAGGGGAACGCCGCAACCGTGGGGTCGGGAGAGTGGTCCGCCCGGGAGAGGGCCAGCACCTGGTTAAGGGCGAGGGGGCCGCAGCGGAAGGAAACGGCGGGAACTTTTTGCATGAGGGTCAGGCTTTGCTTGGCCTGGGCGATTTTCTGGGCGGCCGAGCCGTGCATGCTGCGGTGGCTCACCTCGTCCAGGAGAGCCTCGAGAGGCTCCACCCGCCCCAAGCGGGCGTTCAGAGTCGCAAGCTCGCCTGCGGCCCGGTCCCCCACCGCCTGCCCCTTGGGTTCCGTCTCCCCTTTCGCCAGCGCCCACGCCTCCTCCCAAGCCAAGAGCGCTCGGGAGTAGTAGCCTGTCCTGCGGTAAACGAGGCCGAGCGAGGTCAAAAGCGACGCCCGCCATGGCGACACCGGATGCGCCTCCAGAAAGGCCTCGAGGGCTGGTGGCCCTTGATCCCTTCCCAGCGTGAGGTAGGACATGAGCACCTGCGAGAGAGCCTTGTTCTCTTCAGGGCTGGGCCGGGTCCTGAGGGGAACGAGCGGCTCTTCGAAGACTCGGGCTCGGAAGATCTCTTCCTCGGTGGGCTGCGCGGAGAAGACGGGCATCGCCGGGGGCGGGGTGACCTTCGGGACCGTCCGGTTGACCTTAGGCGGTGCTGGAGTCTGGTCCTTATCGACCGCTGAAGCCGAGGCTATCAGGACGGATAATAGGACCTGACCGGGCACGACCGCCCGAGCTACGGCTCGGAACATCCATGAAGACCGACTCTCCCTCTTCAACAGTGACCGCTCTCGACTCTTCATGAGTACGTTCTCCCTCGGCTCCATGCGTTACGGGTTATGGCTGATGAGCGTCGCGTTTGTTGGGTACGTCAGGGTGATGACGGGAGCAGTGTGATCTGTGGGGTTCGGGACGGGGCATTGCCACCGGGTGGGATCGAGAGGGAAGCAGTCCTGGCCGTCCAGCACCCCGTCCCCGTCCGTGTCGGGGTTGAAGGGGTTCGTCCCGATGGCGAGCTCGACCGGGTTCAAGAGGCCGTCGCCGTCCATGTCCATGTTGGTGGGGCTCAGGCCCATCCGAACCTCCAGCCCGTCCGGGATCCCGTCTCCGTTGGTGTCGGGGTTGAGAGGATCGGTTCCGATCTCGAGCTCCTGTCCCGTCGTCAGCCCGTCGTGGTCCGGGTCCGCCAGGAGCCAGGAGTTGTTCGCGAGGCTAAGACCGCCTACGAGGATGGGAATCGGGGAATTCCCTGGGACGCCATTGCCGAGCTGGCCAGAGCCGCCATTCCCCCATGCCCAGACGTTCCCGTCCCGCGTGATCGCCAAGGAGTGACTCGTTCCCGCCGAGATCGCCACGACGTTGCTGAGGAGGTTGATTCCGATGGGCGAATACTGGTTCGGCGCCATGGCGTCGTCCCCGATCTGGCCTAAAGAGTTCGATCCCCAGGCCCAGATCGTGTCCGATCCCGTGCCGTCGCTCCTGAGAGCGTGGGTGTGGAGCCCTCCCTGGGCGATCGCAATCGCCGCCGTCAATCCCTTCACGGGGACGGGGGCGCTCGTCGTACCACCGTCTCCTATCGTGCCGTAGCTGTTGGACCCCCAAGCCCACACTGTTCCCGTCGGCATCCCGTCCGTCTTGAGTGCGACCGCGTTGGCAGCTCGTGCCGACACGGCCACGGCACCCGTGAGCCCGCTGGCCGGAATGGGCAAGGGGCTCACAGTTGTCGTTCCCGCCCCCAGCGAACCTGTGGACCCGCCAGTTCCCCAAGTCCACACGCTTCCGTCGCTCTTGACCGCAACACTGAAGGTATCCCCGGCCGCGACAGCCACGACACCCGTGAGCCAGTTGCTCGGGGCCTGACCCACCTGGACGGGAGCGTTCCTCTGTGTCGTCGTCCCGTCACCCAGCTGGTAGCTGGAGTTGTTTCCCCACGCCCATACAGTTCCGCTGCCCGTTAGGGCCAGGCCGTGGTTGTAGCCCGCAGCGACCGCGACGACGTTCGCGAGGCCGCTCACCTGCACCGGAGCGTTCCTCTGTGTCGTCGTGTTATCACCCAGCTGCCCGTTGAAGTTGTATCCCCACGCCCAGGCAGTCCCCCCCGACTTGACCGCCAGACTGAAGTTCGTGCCGCTGGAGATGGCCACCGCCGCCGTGAGGCCGGTCGCTTGGCTCACTTGGAAGGGGGTCGAGTGCTGCGTGGGGGCATCGTTCGTGCCGAGCTCTCCGTAGGTGTTGTCTCCCCAGGCCCAGATCGTACCGTCCGACTTCAGCGCCAAAGAATGTGAGAAGCCCGCCGCGACTGCTCCGGTCAGGACGTAGTCGCCCCGCTGCACGGCGCTCGCAGGAGGAGTGCCCCATGCTTTCGCCTTGAGCGACATGGATGAGGTGACCGCGACGGTGCCCCCAGACGCGATCGTCGGATCACCCGTTGTGGGGTCGACTCCGGTGGTCGTGTAATGGATCGTGGCGCCCGACGTGGCGCAGGTGATCGTCACGGTCTGTCCGGCCGGATAGAACCCGCCAGGCGGACTGAACACGGGTGTCGCCACCGTCGCCAGTCCGAGCGTGTAGATGGCGGTGGCCGTCGGACTCGGCTGGTAGTCCGGCCGGAACGTCTTGGCCTTGAGGGTGGTGGTGCCCGTGATGGGCACGGGCGTGGTGAAAAGCCTGGACGTGAGTGTCGGATCCGTGCCGTCGAGGGTGTAGCGGATGGCCGCTCCGGTCGTTGACGTGGTCAGGATCACGCTCTGGGTCGTGGTGTAGGGCCCGGCGGGGGGATTCATGATCGGAGCCACCGCGGTCCCGGAAACCATCATGAAGTCGGTGATGCCCGTGGCGCTCGGTGTCCAACCGTTCTCCCAGCCTTTGGCTTTCAGAGTCGCCGTTCCACTGATGGTGACCGTGCCCGCGGGGCCGACGGTCGGGCTTTCCAGGGTCGGCTCGCTGCCATCCGTCGTGTAGCGGATGGTGGCGCCCGGACTAATCGAGGAGACCGTGACCGTCTGGGGCGACGTGAAGCTCCCTCCGGCCGGAATGAAGGTCGGAGTCGCCACCTGGAAGCTGTAAAGGATAAAGAAGGCGCCGCTTGTCGTCCAACCCGTCTCGTAGGCAATGGCCGCAAGGGTCATCGTGCCGGTGATTTGAATCGGCCCGGTATAGGGCGTCGAGGAGTTCGACGGAGTCATGCCATTGGTCGTGTAGTAAATGGAGGCCCCTTGGGCGAGCGGGGCCGTCGCGAGGCTAACCCCCTGCGGTGGCGGCGCGTAGTAGGATCCCGAACCGGGGGTGGCCGTGACAGAAGAGATAGACATCGTGTAGGTGGCTGTGGCGACTGCGCTCGTGGCCATCAAGTTCTTCCAGGCGAACGCTTTGAGCGTGAGGCCCTGGTTGACGGAAACGGTCCCGCCGGAGGCTACCGTCTGATCACCCGTAGTGGGGTTGTTGCCGTTCGTCGTGTAGTTGATCGTCGCTCCCGGCGTGTCGCACGTAACCTTCACGCTCAGGTTCCTTGTATAGGTGCCGGTGGATTGGTCGAAGTAAGGTGTGCCGACCTGCCAGTTGAAGCTCGACTGGCTCACCCGAACTGGAACGGTCCTCGGCGACGTCGTCCCGTCACCCAGCTGGCCGTAGCCGTTGTATCCCCACGACCAGACACTCCCATCGTTCGTCACGGCAAGGCTGTGACCAGCGCCGGCGCCGACCCCGACCACTCCCTCGAGGCCGGAGACCTGGGTCGGCGTCGGGTGCGCGTTGGCGTCTGCTCCGCCGTTGCCGAGCTGTCCGTAGTAGTCGTATCCCCAGGCCCACACCGTCCCGTCTGGCCCCACGGCGAGGCTGTGCTGAGCACCTGACTCGGAGGCGATCGCAAGGTAACCCGTGAGGCCAGTCGCTTGCGCCGGGTTGAGACGCTGCGCCGCCGTCGTCCCGTCCCCCAGCTGGCCGTAGCCGTTGTATCCCCAGCCCCAGATCGTCCCGTCCGTTTTTAAAGCCATGCTGTGCCAGTACCCGGCCGCGATTGCCTTCACTCCAGTGAGGTTGTTCCCCGAAATTGTCCCCGTTGCTTGTACCAGTACCGGCGCGGTCCTCTGCGTCGTCGTGCCATCCCCCAGCTGGCCGTAGGTGTTGTCCCCCCACGCATACACGCTCCCGTTGCTCGTCATAGCGAGGGAGTGATACTGCCCCGCCGCGACCGCGACGACGTTCACGAGGCCACTTACCTGGACGGGAGTCGCGTGCTGGTTGGGGTAGTCCGTACCCAGCTGGCCATGGTGGTTGTCCCCCCACGCATACACGTTCCCGTTGCTCGTCACAGCGAGGCTGAAGTTCGGCCCTGCTGCTATCGCTGTGACTGAGCTCATTACCTGGACCGGGGTCGCGTGCTGGTTGGGGTAGTCCGTACCCAGCTGGCCGCTGCCGTTGGCCCCGGTGGCCCAGAGGTTCCCGCTCGTGTCAAGCATCAGGCTATGCCACGTGCCGCCCGCGACGGCCAAGACGGCCGACGGGGTCGTCACCTGCCCGGGGATCGTGCTCGGGTTCGTGGTGCCGAGCTGGCCCGAGGCGTTATAACCCCAGTCCCAGAGGGTTCCGTTCGTCGTCACCGCGAACGAGTGGTTGTCACCCGCAGCTACGACTCTCCCCGTAAGCTGGCCGGCTACGGTGAAGACAGCAGTGGCGACGGCGCTTGCTGTCAATCCCGTCTTGAAGGCTGCCGCCTTCAAGGTGAAGCCCGCCTCGAGAACGAGGCTGACACCCGAAGCGAGCGTGCCGTCGCTCGTCGTAGGGTTGTTGCCGTTAGTGGTGTAGTAGATCGTCGCTCCCGGCGTCGTCGTCGAAATCGTGATCCCCTGTCCGGCCGCGTAGCTCCCACCACCAGGGTTGATCACCGGTGCCGCGGCCTGGATGGTATAGACGTTGCTGGTGACCGGGCTCGGCGTCCAATCGGGGGGCTTGAACGCGACGGCATTGAGCGTAGTCGTGGCGGTGAGGGTGATCGGATTGGTGTAAACCGAGGATGAGCCCGTGGGCGTTGACCCATCGGTCGTGTAGGTGATGGTGGTGGCGCCGGGAGCCGACATCGTGACCGCCTGAGACGTGATGGAGGTCCCCGCGGTGGGGGTCATCGTGGGTGCCGCCAGCGTCCCGAGGTTGAGGACGTACGTCGCCGCCGTGATCGTGCTATCCGTCCAGCCGGTCAAGGTGGCCTTCGCCTTCAAAGTCTCGCTCGTATTGACCGCAATCTGCCCCGTGTATGTGTTCCCGTTCGTGGGATCAGTCCCGTCTGTCGAATAGCGGATGGTCGCGCCCGTGGTCGATGTGATGTTCACACCCTGAGTCGCCGGGTAACTCCCACCCCCAGGGGTCATAACGGGGGCCATGACCTGCAGTACATAGAACGAGGCCGCAACGTTGCTCGGGGAGAGACTGGTCATGAAGGCCTTTGCCTTCAGCGTGAGGCTCTGACTGACCGTGACCGTCCCGCCCGAAGCCACCATGGCATCGCCTGTGGTGGGGTCGTTCCCGTTCGTCGTGTAGTAGATGGTCGCCCCTGAAGTCGAGCAGGAGACCTTCACGACCGGACTCGAGGTGTATGTGCCCGAAGCGACGTCCAGAGTCGGTGTACCCACCTTCCAGGCAAATCCAGTCTCGGTGACCTTCACGGGGGAGAGCCGCATCACGGTCGTGCCGTCTCCCAGCTGTCCGTTGTCGTTGTCTCCCCACGCCCATACCGTGCCGTCGGAGGTCAGGGCGACGACATGGTAGTTTCCGGCCGTGATCGCCGCGGCCCCGGAAAGTCCGGGGACGGAGATGGGCACACTGCTGAAGCTGGGTGTCGCCCCGGTTCCGAGCTGGCCCAACGTATTGAGGCCCCACGTCCACACGGACCCGTCGGTCTGCACGGCCGCAGCGTGGTCGTACCCAACGCCATTTGCCTTCGCAATGATCCCGACGGTTTGCACAGGCGCGATCCTGGGATCGATCTGCGCGCCGTCCCCGAGCTGGCCGAGGGAGTCGTCCCCCCAACCAAAGACGCTGCCATCGCTCAGAAGAGCGACAGACGAAGATGTCCTCGTCCCCACCCCCACTGCTCCCGTGAGGCCAATGACCTGAACGGCGGTGGGCCGTTGTGTCGTCGTCCCGTCCCCCAGCTGGCCATGCGTGTTGTCGCCCCAAGCCCAGACCGTCCCGTCCGCCTTCACCGCCAAAGAATGGCTTTGCCCTGCGGCCAAGCCGGTGATGACGCCCGACGGCCCCCAGGAGATGGGAGAGTTCCTTTGAGTTGTCGTGCCGTCACCTAGTTGGTAGGACTGGTTCAGTCCCCAGGCGAACACGGTCCCATCGCTCTTGGCGGCCAAGCTGAAGGAGTAACCCGCTGAGATGGCCACAAATCCCATGGTGAGCCCAGGGACCCTTCTGGGCGTGTTGTTGTTGGTTGTTGTGCCATCCCCGAGCTGTCCGCTTTCGTTGGCCCCCCACGCCCAAACACTGCCGTCGCTCTCCAGGGCGAGAGAGTGGGTGTTCCCTGCGGAGACGGCAATCACGCCCGCGAGAACCGGGACCTGCACCGGCGAGAGCGAGTTGTTTCCCCACCACCAAACGGTGCCGTCGGTCCTCAATAGGAGCGATAAGGTCCGTCCTGCCGACAAAGCCCCGGGCACCCACTGGCCGGTCACGGTATAGGCCGCGCTCTGAACCACGCTCGGAAGCGTGCTGGTGCCCCACGCCTTGGCCTTAAGGGTGAAGTTCCCGAGGACCAGAGTCCCGCCGGAGGCTATTGGAGTGTTGTTCAGTGTCGGGTCGACGCCATTGGTGGTGTAGGTGATCGTAACGCCAGGCGTTGAGCAGCTGACCGTCACAGTCGTACCAGCGGCATAACTGCCCGCGGCCAGGCTGAAGGTCGGCGTTGCCACCTGGAGGGTGTAGGTCGAGGTCGCGACTGGGCTGGTCGCGTAGTTCGTCTGGAACGCGGCCGCGTTGATCGTCGTCGTCTGCAAGAGGGAAAGCGGCGGTGACGGCGAGTAGGCCGTCGACCCAGCCGTCGGCGTCGACCCGTCCGTCGTATATCGGATCGTCGTTCCCGTCCCCGCTGTCATGGTCAGGGTCTGCGGAGAGGTATAGGTGCCGGTGCCCGGATTGAGCAGTGGTGTCCCGAGCGTCCCGAAATTCATCGTGTAGGTTGCACTGCCCACGTCGCTTTGCGTCCACCCGGTGATGAAACCTACGGCCTTGAGGGTCGTCGTCGTGCCGATGTTCAGCGGACTAGAGTACCGCATCGAGCCCAGCGTGGGAGTCGTGCCATCGGTCGTGTAGTAGAGGGAGAAGCCGGGCGAACTGGATCCGAGGGTCACATTTGGGGCCGAGGTGTAGGTTCCCGTTCCAGGGGTGAAGGTCGGGAAACCCACCTTCAGCGTATACAGAGTCGACGCCAAGTTGCTGCTCGAGGTCCCCAGGAACGCCTTGGCGTTGAGCGTTTCCGAGACGGGAATGTTCACCGCCATCGTGTAGTGGAAAGAGGACGTGGTGGGAATGGACCCGTCCGTCGTGTAGTAGATGGCGGAGCCTGGCGTTGCATTCACAATGCTCACGTTCTGAGTCACGTTGTACGTACCCGGCGCAACATTGAAGATCGGAGTGCCGACTTTCCATGCAAAGCCCGGCTCGGCGATCTTCGTCGGAGAGGCATGGGCGCTGACCGTGCCGTCACCAAGTTCCCCTGCCGAGTTGTCCCCCCACGCCCACACCGAACCGTCTGTTCCTACCGCCACGCTGTGAATGGCTCCCGCCGCCACGGCGCTAACGCTCGGAAGACCCGGCACCGGGATGGGCAAGGCCCTTTCCGTGAGCGTGCCATCGCCGAGCTGGCCGTTCAGGTTGTCTCCCCATGCCCATACCGCGCCCGTAGACGAGAGGGCCAGGGAGTGGAACTCGCCCCCCGAGGCGGACGCGATTTGGGTGAGGCTCGCCACCCCGATGGGAGAAAGGTTCTGGTCGATCGTTCCGTCTCCCAACTCCCCGTATCCGTTCCAGCCCCACGTCCAAACACTGCCGTCGCCCTTGACCGCCAGGGTGTGAAAGACACCCCCGGCTACACCCGCCATGCCCGACACAACACTGACGGGCACAGGGCTCGTCTGCTGCGTCTGCGAGCCGATTCCGAGCTCGCCATTCCCATTGAAGCCGCATGCTTCCATGTTGCCGCTGCCAGCCAGGATGAAAAACGTCTGGTAGGCTCCTGCCCCAATCGCGTTCACAGGCGCGATACCCGTCACGTGCTCGGGAGTACTCCTCGACGTCGTGGTGCCATCCCCGAGCTCACCGTCCGTGTTGTCTCCCCAGGCCCACACCGTGCCGTCCGACTTCAGCGCGATTGAGTGAAGGTAACCCGACGCGATGGCAGAGACCGAGGTGAGTCCTGTGACCTGAACCGGAGCACTCTGCGAGTTGGTGTTGCCATTGCCCAGTTGGCCAGAGGCGTTGTATCCCCAGGCCCACACCGTGCCGTCCGACTTCAGCGCCAGCGTGTGATATGCACCCGCCGCAACCGACACTACCCCAGACAGGGCACTTACCTGGACGGGCAGCACCCTGGTGGTCGTCGTACCGTCCCCGAGCTGACCCTGACCGTTGTAACCCCACGCCCACACCGTCCCTGCGCTGCTCAACACGACTGTGTGCAAGAACCCAGCGGCCGCCGTGGTGACGCTCACCTTGTTGTAGATGCCGGTGGCGATGTTGCTGTCGGGGAGGCCGGTCATCCGGGCTATGGCTCTAAGGGTCATCGGTAGGGTGACGGAGATGGGGGAATTGGTATAGAGGGTAGCCGTGGCCGAAGTCCCGGGGTCGGTGCCGTCGGTCGTGTAGCGGATGGTGGCGCCCGACGTGGCACTCAGGAGCTGGACGCTCTGGTTCGCAAAGTAGACACCCGGCCCGGGGGTGAAGATCGGCGTCCCAACCTTCCAGACAAACCCCGCCTCCGCTACCTTGACCGGGGTCCACCGGTCAGTCACAGTGCCGTCCCCAAGCTGGCCGAAGGCGTTGTAGCCCCAGGACCACACACTGCCGTCCGTCCCGACCGCAACGCTGTGAGCAGCGCCTGCCCCAATAGCTCCAATGCTGGGGAGGCCGGTCAATTGGGCGGGGCCGCTCTTCGAGTTGGTCGTGCCGTCCCCAAGCTGGCCGTTAGCGTTTACGCCCCAAGTCCAAACAGTACCGTCATTCTTGAGGCTGATCGAATGCGCAGACCCGGGGGCAATCACACTCACACTCGTGATCCCCGTTAGTTGCACGGGGGCTGGCCGCTGTGTGAGCGTGCCATCCCCAAGCTGCCCACTCGCGTTCAGTCCCCAAGCCCACACGGTACCGTCGCTCTTCCGAGCCAGGCTGAAGGCAGTGCCTCCGGCGGTCGATGACATGCTCGTCACCGTGCTCACGGACACCGGGTTCACCTCCGACGCTGTCAGGGCGCCGTCCCCAAGCTGGCCATTGGCGTTCTGGCCCCAAGCCTTCATGGCCCCGCCAGAAAGCACGACCAGGGTGTGCTCCCCTCCCCCGCCGATCGCAATGGCAGTGATGCCTGTGACTGTAGTTGCGCTGCTCCGCGACGTGGTCGTACCGTCCCCAAGCTGGCCTAGGCCGTTGTAGCCCCAGGTCGATACCGCGCCGCTCGACTTCAGCGCGATCGAGTGAAGGTCCCCCGACGCGATGGCAGAGACCGCACTCAGTCCTGTGACCTGAACCGGAGAGCTCTGCGAGTTGGTGTTACCGTTGCCGAGCTGACCCTGGCCGTTGTAACCCCACGCCCAGACCGTCCCGCCCGACGTCAGCGCCAGCGTGTGATAGGCACCTGCTGCAACCGAGGTCACGGTCACTCCCGACAGGGCACTTACCTGGACCGGTAGCAGCCTCGTGGTCGTCGTCCCGTCCCCGAGCTGACCCTGCCCGTTGTAACCCCAGGTCCATACCGTACCGTCGCTCTTCAACACAACCGTGTGGAAGTACCCGGCGGCAGCTGTGGCCGCGTGTACCTCGCCAGATGAGCCGAAGACCATGGCCAGTATGATGGGCGCGAACCACAGTTTCTTCATGAGCAGCAGCTTCTCCCGCGAACTGCCCCACCCTGAGTGGGGCTGCTTTAACTCTCTGGTCCCCAAGCCGTGGTGACCTCGTCGCCCGGCCACGAAGTGTCCGGACGATACGAAATTGAGTTCGGGTGGACGTGATGATTGAGTGACCGAGGCACGCTGTTCCAAGTCACGTACATATTTCTCACTTCGCCTAGGAATTGGCACGCGCGGAAAGGCCGGAATGCGTCTTTCTGAGCGACCTGAGGGGCCACACAACGGTTCTCCTGCGCCTCAAATGAACAACGACTTCCCCACAGCGCGCTCCTGGCAGGGGGGAACAATCCTTTGTACGTGATGGTCCCGTTGCCTGGTGTGTCGTATTGACGGCAGCCCCAAGCGCGGGGTGGTGCCGAAGGTCGTGCTGCCCAGGTTCCCCGCGAGCACACCCTTACTGCTCCCCCGCGAGGCAGGATGCCGCCGCACACGACTTTAGCGGCGTGAGCAAGGCGTGAAGAGCGGTGATCTCCGATACCCGGGCAAGGTCCGCGCTCAGGTTTTGCAATTGGTACGGGTCGGCCTCGATGTCGTAAAGCTCCAGCGAGCCGTCCTCGTACTCTACATAGAGCCGGTTAGGGTACGCGTCGGCCGGCCCGGTACGGAGTGCCGCGTAGTTCGGCACCTCGAGCACACCCAAGGCCGGGATGAGCCAGTGCTCGATCAGGAACCGCTTCCGGCCGGGGTGGGGCTGGCCTAGCAAGATGGGGAGCAGGGACTTGCCGTCGGCTAGCGGGTCCGGTGGGAGCCCCGCGACATCGCGGATCGTCGGGGCCAAGTCATTGTTGAGGACGAGCTGTTTGGCCGTGCCGGGCACGAAGCCGGGGCCGGAGATGTAGAGCGGCACCCGCGCCGCTTCCTCGTAGGCCGCCATCTTCTCGTTCATCCGGTGCTCAGCATTAAGCCAGCCGTTGTCGCTAGTGAAGATCCAGACGGTCGGCGACGTGCCGAGCATGGCTGCGATCTTACCCACGGCGTCGTCCACGGGGAGCATGGATAGGTAGCGGCTGCGGTACTGATTGGCGAACCACCCGATGTTGTCTGATGTCATCAGCGGGCGCTGCCCGGCCAAGGGCAACTTCGACACGTCGGCCTGGTTAAAAGACGGCTTGGCCGCGTGGTAGACGGACAGGCTGGCGAGCATGTTCCACTGAGCAGGCTTGACTGCCATATCCGCGTAGTTCGGGGTCGAGTAGCCACACCACACGGTGGCATACCCCGAGAACGGGCAGAATCCGCTCGGGAACGGGCCGGACTTGTGCGGGGCGACGGGGGCCAGGGTGAGGAACAGCGGCTTCCCGTTCGTCGCGATCCTCGCCGCAAGGTCGCCCAGGACCACCGTCTGGTGTAGCGCACCGTTCACGGGCCACTGGTAGACGGTCCCGTCCTCGTTCAGGGAGAAGCCGTACATTGAGTACGTCGTCCCGTCCACCATCGACGTCCACGCATCCCACCCAGGAGGCACGTAGCTCGGGTTGGACGGGCTTGTGCCCGCCGCGGTCGGGTCATCGCCGTAACCGTTGATGTACTTCCCCACGAAGGCGCGGGTGTATGCGGTAAGAGCGGTGGCGATGGTGGCGGACTCATCGAAAGCCGAGAGCATCGTGTTCCGGAGCACGCCGTGGTTGTGTGAGTACTTCCCGCTCAGGTATGTCGCACGCGAGGGAGCGCACACTGCGTTCGTCACGAAGGAGTTGCTAAAGCGGACCCCGCGAGAAGCAACCGCTTGGATGTTCGGGAGCACCCCGAGGGCGAGCATGACCTGGAAGCTCTGATCGTCTAGGTCGTCGGTCAGCACGACGACGACGTTGGGCGGGGCGGCGTAGACCGGGACGGCCAGGAGTGCGACTGGTATCAACGCACAGCGCATCACGTTTTTCCAGCTCCAGAACCGCGCGGAGATGTTGTAGGTGCCGGGCAGAGAGAACGTCGCGGTCCACGAGGAGCCAGTACTCGTCGCCGTCGAGTGCTTCCAGCCCATTGGCTGGAGGTTCACAACGGCATCCGGGCCGCCCAGGCTGGCGCAGGCACGTTGATGATGATGAATTGCGTTATTGAGTTTGGGTGTATGTGATGAGTCACGCTGTTCCCAGTTACGTACATATTTCTCACTTCGCCTACATGCAGGATTGCACCCGCGGAAAGGTCGGAATGCGTCTTTCTGAGCGACCTGCGCGGCCTCACAGCTTTTCTCCTGCGCCTCAACGAGCAACGACCTCCCCGCATCGCGGGGGAACAATCCTTTGTATGGTGATGGTTCCGTTGCCTGGTGCGTAGTATTGACGGCAGCCCCAAGCCCCGGGTGGTGCCGAAGGTCGTATGGTGAGAGACCGCTTCTCCCATTAAGATAGGCGTTGAACGGTCAGATGTCATAGGGAATGTGTAGGAAATGTGCAGGTTTTAAGCTATGACAGTGGCGATCCGGTTCGGCGATTGCACGATCGACATTGAGACTCGTCGGGTGATGCGCTGTGGGGAGCCAGTTCATCTGTCGCCATTGGCCTTCGAACTCGTGGAGATCCTCGTTGCGGCCCGCCCTCGCGTGGTGCCCAAGGCTGAGCTAATGAAGCGGCTGTGGCCCACGACGTCTGTGGTCGAAGCCAACCTTGCCAACCTCGTCGCCGAAATCCGGGCGGCCTTAGGAGAAAGCCCGAGTGAGTCCCCCTTTGTAAGGACGGTCCACGGATTTGGTTATGCGTTCAGCGCCGAGGTAACCTCGGAGGGCCCAACCGCCGACGCGGCGCCTTTCTGCTGGCTGGTCTACAAAGAGGGTCGGGTAGCACTCCAAGAAGGCGACCATCTGGTCGGGCGGCATCCAACTTCAGTCGTTCCGATTGACTCCTCGACTGTGTCCAGGAATCACGCCCGGATCGTGATCCTCGGCGGCCGGGCCGTCCTCACAGACCTGGGCAGCAGGAACGGGACGTACGTCAGGGGCGTAAGAGTCGAGGGGCCGGTAACCCTAAGGGACGGCGACAGCATATTCCTGGGCTCACTGCCGCTCACGTTTCGAGTTCCAGACCCTACAGATGAGATGTTCTCGCCCGGATAAGGCTCTGGGTCGACTCTAGGATCACAGCAAACCCCCAGGCGTCGAGGACGAATCTCCCCCTCGCATGCAAGATCGAGGAGGTCAACGCGGCATACGGGTAGCGAAACCGACGATCCGCGGGGTCGACCCCCTGGCGATGGCCATCACCTTGGCGAGGCAGCGCGGAGCGATGGTTATCTTGTTTTGGCAGTGGTCGGCCCACTGCCATTGCCCTTGCGAAGAAGGATCTCCTGCTGCTCCTTCGCGCAAGGCAGCCCGCGACGTGCGCAGACGTCTGCGTAAGCTTCCCGGATTTTGCGGTTCTTGGGCTCCCGCCTCAGGGCCTCCTCATAGAGACGGACCAGCACGTCGGTGGGAACCTGGTCTACCGCCACCGGAGAGGCTTCGGCGGGAGACCCGGGTGCTGTCCCGCTTTTGATTTGCGTCTCGACGGCCGCGAGCCGAGACCGTGCTTCGTCATTCCTTGGGTTGAGGGCGACAGCCTGGCGCCAGGAGGAGAGAGCCTCTTCGGGATGGCCTTCTCGTTCCAGGGCGAGGCCAAGGTTGAAGAAAGCCTTATCGTAGGTGGGGTTGATCTCGATCTCCTGGCGAAAAGTCGCCTCGCCGCGACCGATCTCCCCTCGGTTCAGGTAGATGAGGCCGAGGTTGTTGTGAGTCACGGTCAATGCCGGATCAAGCGCGATTGCTGTCTCGTACTCGTGCTCGGCATCCGCCACCCGTCCTTCGACCTGATGGACGATGCCTCGGTTCAAATGCGCCAGACCCAGGTGGGGCGCGGACCGCACGGCCTGTTCCGTGAACGAAAGGGGGTCCCTAAAGGACTCGGTGTAGCTCCAGCTCTGCGCCCAGAACACGAGGACCAGCAGCAATGCCGCTACGCCCGCCGATCGAGCGAGAATCGGACCGCCGATCCTTCCCAGCAGTGACCCCGTCGCAGCGAGGATCGCGATGACGATGCCGAGGGCCGGAACGTAGAGCCGGTTCTCAAGGATCAAGAAGTCAGACACGGGGAGGCTTGGAAGAACGAAGAGGGCAAAGAAGGCAATCCCCCAACAATAGACACTAAGGGCGCGGCCATGCAGGAAAACGCCCGCTGCAGCGATGCCTCCCGCCGCGATCAAGCCTGGAATCAGAACAGTGTCTCTCGCCGAGGCAAGGACCGCGAGGTTCACGGGGAAGAGGAGTTTGCCCAGGTGCATCAGGAGGATGGGGAGATGGCGGACCAGGTTGGCCAGACGCTGACCCACGGCTTCTCCCGCGTCCGCTGCGACGCCCAGCCGCAGGACGAACCACAAGCCCACGACTCCGAGCCAACCCAGCCAGAGCCGCGGGGTGCGAAGCACACCGCGGCGCTCACCGACCAAGAGGACAAACAGACTCAAGACCACAGGGAGAACGAGCGCCGCCTCTTTCGATAGCAGAGCAAACGCGAAAGCCGCGAGGTGGCCCAGCAAGGGTCTCCAGTCCAGCCGGGCCAGGAACTGCAGGAAGAAGAGACTCGACGCGAGCACCCCGATCCCCAGCAGCGTGTCGCACCTCCCAGGGATCCACGCGACGGCCTCGGTGAGCGCCGGATGGGCTGCGAAAGCGGCGGTCGCAATCAACGATGGCCACAGGCGGAAGTCGAGGCGAAGGAGCAGGAGAAATAGAAGGCAAGTGCACTCCAGGTGAAGGGCGACGTTCGTGACGTGGAAAGCCCGGGGCTTGATCCCCGCCCATTGAGCGTCCATGATAAAGGAGGCGGTGACAATGGGTCGGAAGTAAACCTCCCCACGTGGCGATTTCGGGAAGAACGGACGCCCGAAGACCCTGGGAAGGTTCGTCAGATCCTGCACGAAGGCCGCGTCGTCGCTCAGGAGCACCTTGTCGTCGGTTCGCGTGAAGTCGAAGCCAGCCGTCCGGCCATACAGGGTGATGACCAGACCCCCGAGGAAGACAAGGCAGATGATCCGGGGCGTGCGGCGCTTGGCCGCACGTTCGGAGTCCGCCCGCGGGTTAGAACGCGGGCCTGAAATAGCCCTCTCTTGACGAGGCCTTCGCTTGCCTTCGTGCTTCGTTCCGCGGTTGCTCCCAGGTCGGGTCATGTTTCCGGAAAGAGCCTGTCGGCGAGGCTTGGACCAACTCGCCGCCACTGTAACTCGGGATGACTGGCCGTCGGGCGACCCAGGGGTCGCACGTGACGACCACGGGGCGCAGGAAATTCGTCGTAGAGGCGTGGGCCCACTCCTTCGTGGCCTGTCAGGCGCTCCGGGTCCAGCTGGTTGTTGAATGTCTCCATGTCCACGCCGTCGGGGATGGTAACATTGGAAGACAGCGTGACCGTGCCGGCGCGGCACAGTTCGTTGAGGTGTTCATAGCGCTTACGTACGGCCCGAAGACGTTTACGACAGCCGTGCCGAGAGCCCGCTGTCCGTTGAAGCCCTCGACTGTTGCGTCGTTATAGGAAAAGGGGCCTCCAGTCCCAGGGCCGCAGTAGGGCTCCTCGGGCGGTGTAGAGCAAAAGCAACTCCATGCGGGGCGGTCGCCCAAGCCACCAACCGGGGCCACCTGCCCAGGGCCCTGATGCTGGTCTTAACCGGCGATGACGCGCCATTCCAACCTCCGCCGCTACGAGTACCACCGCTTCCGCGGCTGGATCGTGACCGCCATGCGCCGAGGCCGGTATCACGCGAGGTACTTCCGTGATGGCACCACGGGCCGTGCCGTTTCCTTCTTGAAGGCCCTCGCCTATCGAGACAGGTTGCTCTCGCGGCTACCGCCTGTTATCAAGACCAAGCGGCGACACGTTCTCAGCAAGACTGGTGTCGTCGGCGTGACCGTCGGGGTGGAGCGCATTCGGTCGGGGAACCGCGTCCGCCGCTATAGGGCCAACTGGCCCGCGCTCAAGGGCAGGGCCTTCAAGAGCTTCTCGGTGGCAAAGTACGGCGAGAGGGAAGCTAGGCGCCTGGCAAAGGAGGCCCGAGCACGGGGCCTCGAGCAGTTCGTCTCCGAGCGCACGCGCTTGGCAGCCGCCGCTGTCTCCCACCATTAAGCGTAGGTGTAGGACGGACGGCGTCGACCCCGACAAGTCTGCAACCCGCACCGCGTCTCTCCCTCATCGCCATCCGCGCTGACGGCACCCGCCGGCCTGGCTAGAATTGGCCCTTCTCCAGAGAGAACACCCCCTAAGCGCTCTCGGCAATCGCTGTCGCCAGTCTCGCCGGTGCTGCGACGTGACACCTGACTTCTTGGCGGCGTGCTCATGGAAGGGGCAGTCACGCCGCCTGGGTACACGTAATCTCTTCCCGGGGTCTCTTGGAAGAAGGCGAAGGCTGGTTCGCCGGTGCAATTGCCGGCGCCGCCCTCTCGACCTTAGGTGGCTCGCGATACTGCCTCGCGAATGCCGTTCACCACGGCACGGCGGTTCACCTGCGCGTAGGTGCGAGCCTCTATCCTGCCGAGGCACGACACGATCCGATCCCAAGTCAAATAATCTTGAAAAAGGTCGCCGCTACGGGAGCTGCGTGACCTTACGATGCTTAACTCCTTCAGCGTCATAAGTGAACTTCGTCGACGCCCCTGACTCGTGACCGGTCGCATCGATTCTCGTCTCACGTCGTTCCGTCACCTGGCCCGTGGGATCGAATTGCTCGACAGTTCTCTTAGTGAGTTGGCCGTTCGGGTCGACCTCCTCGGTCTTCGTTTGTATCGGCGTCATGCCTTCCGTCGAATACACGTACGTTGTCCGCTGCGAGCTCTTGTCAGGGTTCAGGATCATCCGCGAGACAACTCGGCCCTTCGCGTCAAACGTCTCCACGGGCCGGGAAGCCTGCGCGTGCAGGGATTCGAGCGACAGGAATGCGGCCACAAATGCCACACTGCTAAAGCACAACAGCCTTCTCACAAAAACCCCCTGTTCGTGATCGCAGGAACCCGTGCTCCGCAATTGAGGGCTAACCACACTGCAGCCGAGGCTACGCCGATGGCGGTCAATGTCAAGGCCCATTTCCCCGGTGGGTGTCGCCTCCTCGCTGGCTTGTCGCCCTCCCTGGACGAGCGTGGCTTAGCGGGGCGGGCACCGACGTTAAGTCCCCAAAGGCGTTGCCAGGGCCGTCGACGAAGTTCACTTGCTCCGGGCCACGATCCGCTACACCACCGACCGTTGTCGGGAAGCCAAGCGAGATTGCCGCACCATCTCTAGTGACGGCCTCGTAGGGCGTGTAGGGTTGGGAGCTCTCGCGGAATTCGAGCGAGCCGTCTTTTAGGCCGTTCCCCGCGCGCTGCGTTCCGCCGCAAACTGGTCCAAGGTGAGCAAAGAAATCTCGGCGCAGAGGTCCAGGCGGATATGGGCTTCTGCGTACAAGCTCAGCTGCTCGGGGGTCCACTGGGCGGCCTGAGGATGCTTTTTCATGAGAGTCCGCCTCTTCTCGCCTACGCGTTTCTCGTAGTCTGCTGGGTCCAATTCGCTCCGCACATAGGCGGCGACGGTGCGCCGTCGGTAGTCGGCGTACTCATATTCAAGCTGCGCTCGTTGTTCGGCCGCCTGACGCTCGTTCTCGGCACTCTCGGCTTGGGCCCTTCGACGGCTGGGGGTGCCGAACGTCTCGGGCGGCTCTACGTTCTCGCGAAGCAGCGAGACGTAGAAGCCAGCTGGGTTTCGGAAGCGAGCCGGGTCCTGGTTGATGACGTAGTCGCCCCACTCGAGCTGATCTTGGATGTGCTGGTTGGGCGATAGCTGCCGAAGGAGACGGCGAGCGACGACTTCCACGATTCCGCGGCGAGTCAACTCCCCCACTAGACTGTGGGTATCGGGAGCGTGGGGAGTCGAGTGGCCGGGCTCGGGGGCATCCAATCCGGGGTCGTCTTCGACAAGAAGGGCGGCTTCAGCGGCCTCGAGGCGATGCCGGCGATCCCGATAGAACTTAGGGCCGTGGAAGAAGGCGACCTTAAAACTGGTGCCGTCAGCGGTCTTCTGAAGGTCCCAGCGCGCCAGATAGCCGTGGGCTACCAGCTCACCCAGCGATGGCTCGAGCTGCTGCCGGATCCGCGAGGGTGGTTTGAACTGCCCGATGTTGAGAATCTGGCAAAGCTCGTCGTAGCGTTTGTCGAATGAGCCCTTCTCACGCGAAGCGTAGAGCCAGATCTGCAGTAACGGGACCAAGGCCTTGGCGATGTGGTTCTTGAGCTGCCGATACGCTTCGAAGTCGACGGGGAGCAGGTAGTTGTTGTTGATATTCTCAAGCTGCCATTCCGACAGCCAGATGAAGTTCCTATCGGCCACTCGGCCCGGCTCAAGCTCCTGACCGGCACCGACTGCCCGGTCAAAGACGTGGAACCGATCCTTGAGCCAGCGCTTTCGGCCGGCCATGTATACGACCCCTTCAGAGACGATCGTCGTCGCTGCCATCACGTCGAGCCACTCGCTGACTTCCTTGTAGTTCTTGCCGCTGTCGCGGCACTTGCCGAGGAGAGACAGCAGTTGGGCGGAAGAGAAAGCTACGGGATTGACGACCTTGCCCTTCTCGCGTCGCATGTCGGCGATGATCTTCTGGAGGGCAAGGAATTTGTCCTGGTCTGCTGTGATGGGCAGGCCATAAATAGCTCCCGGAACGATCGTGGCAGCCACCGTGACGCGCTGGCCATCGACCAAGCGGTGGAATGTAACGGTCTTCGATCTCGTCTGCTTGATGCGCTTGCTTGAAGGTGTGAAGAATCCGAGCGAGGCGAGATTCTTCTCGACTTTGACAAAATCCGGAAGCCGGGAGAGCGGTGGACCCGGGGTCTCGGTGCTAGTCGCCAGGCTTGAGACTGTGCGTTTGTTCAAGGAGCGTTTGTCCCTTGTAATCGCGCGATTTTGGCATAGGGCTTTGGCTGGTGCAACAACATCCTGTGGGTCGAGGGCATAGGGGGGCGATATGTTGTTGTTTACACATCTAGAGCAAGTGAAAGACTGTTAGATAAGGAGAAGTAACGAAGGATCAATGGTTTAGGCTTAGTTCTCGTACGTTGGAGTGCAGGAGGTCGTACGACCAGGTGCAGCGCAACCTCCGCTGTGGTGCAGGCTTGTTCCTTCTGAGTGCAGGTGAGGGTGACGTTGAAGTGCAGGAGAGCTTCGGTGAGCAACGCGAGTCACTACGATCCCCCCGTTACGTTGGCGTGCAGTCGGCGACAGCATGCGCGGCCTCTTACGTTGGGGTGCAGGGCTGGCTCTTGGTGGCGGGAGAAGAACGAGATAGTGGAGGTTTACGTCCGGGTGCAGTTCACCCGGGCTTACGTTGGAGTGCAGGAGATTGGAAGGCCTGAACTCCCCCACTTTACGTCGAGGTGCAGCCCGAAGACCGGGCCAAACGGCCTGAAACCAGGAGTTGATCGAGCTTCACTCCCAGTCCCCCGCTGACGGCAGGTGCTCTCGGATGAGCCGCCGGATGACACCGGAGGCGTCACTAACACCTTGGCGCTGAGCTGGATTCTTTCGCTGAAGCCGGAGCTGCTCAGCCGACAGACGCTGAAGGTCCTCTGCCTCGAGGTAGAAGGTCCTAGCGTATCGCTTGACCTTTGGGCGCTGAGAAGAATTTCGAACGGGTGCATCGCGAACCTCGGGCTCTGGCTCAGCTGTGGCGTCGGCCGGAACAGACCGGCGCGGCGTCGACGCGCGGAAGGACGTCATACCGTCAATAGGATCCGGCGGTGGTGTGAGTGTGAGTTTGTCGATGGGCACGCGTGGCTTCATACGGAGGCCTCCCGCGCCGCTTGGGCGAGGCGCCCGGCAAGGCGTTCAAAAGCATCGGCCGCCGCCGATCCACGGTCGTAGTCGCGGAGAGGAACTCGCTTGGAGGAGGCCTCCACGACCCGCGCGCTGTAGGCGATCGGCTCGTGGACGGCTACGCCCCCGGGCCACGTTTGAGCCAACTCCCGTAGGGCTTCTAGCACTGCATTGTGGTGTCCTACTCGACGGTCATAGACGGTCGGGACGATGTCCGTGATCTTGACTCGAGGGTTGATCTTCTGCAGCTTGTTGACCATCTGGTGGACATCCCGGATGGCGTCGTAGGCCCACTGGTTCGTCTCGACAGGGACGAGAACCCAATCCGCGGCCACGATCGCGTTCATCGTGATTACGCCGAGGCTTGGGGCACAGTCAAACAGAATGAAGTCGTACTTCCCCGCCACGGGCTCCAGGCACTCGGCCAAGCGAGTCTCCCGCAAGGTTTCCGTCATTAGCAGCGCTTCGGCAACATTGAGAGACGGAGACCCGGGTATCACGTCGAATCCACGGGCACCGCGGTCCAACCGCGTTATCACCTGGTCAGGTTGAGCGCCGTCGATCAGGAGCTGGTAAACGGTCCGCTCCGGCGGAACGTTGATTCCCAGGCCGCTCGTAAGATTGCATTGGCGGTCGAGGTCTATGGCCAATACGCGAAAGCCAAGGTCGTCGAGCTCAGCTGCTAGGTTGAGAGCGACGGTAGTCTTCCCGACTCCACCCTTTTGGTTCGCAACGGCGATTCGCTTCACTGGACCTCCGGTCGACTTGTCGGCAAACATGTAAGCGGATATAATTGTAAGCAGATTTGTGGAGAAGTCAACTTATCGTTGTAGTTCTCCAGCCCACGAGGGCGCTGGACGATAGGTCCCGCCGAGACTGGAGAATAGCGGATATATCGATAAACGCGTAAACAGCTATAGCGATTTATGAATATTTCGCGATAGTAAGCACCTTCGGCTTTAAAGGGGTTCACCAACGTCCTGAGAGAAGCTATGCACAAATATACAAATAGTTATGTATATTTATCGACTTATCGGCTTCGGGCGGTAAGATACCGAGGATGAAGGACGTCCCGGACAATGGCCGGCGCCCCAGGTGCAGGAGGCGGGGAGGGGGGGGAACCTGGCGCCAGGACCTATGATTCCGGCGAGGCAGGGCCGCTGCCCTGTGAGAGCGTCTCGAAAGTGGGGAAGTCGTGCGCGATTGCGCGAGAGAGGTCATAGAGGAGTTGGAGGAGTTCCTCGGTCGTCGCAAAGGTGACCCGCAGCTCGCCGGGGGCCAGGCGGACCTGGTCGGGGAGTCCGGCCATCTTGCGTGGCGGCTCCGGGGCGATCTTGAAGCGGACGCTGCGGGCCTTTTGCTCGCGGCGGGCTTCGTCGAGCGCCTCGCGGAGGCTCCTCTGGCGGAGCTCTTCGGCCTTGTAGGGCTTGCCGTTCCTCTTGGCCTCGAGGAGGGTGACGACCGCGTGGCGGCGCACGACGAAGGCTTTGCCGACCCGGTATTCCGCGGGGCCGAGTTTCTTCATGAGGTAGCCGGCCTGGCGGCGCTGGAGGCGGAAGAGGGTTTGGACGGCGGCCCGGTCCAGAAAGGGTGTGGTAGTCTTCTTGAGCGTCGCGAGCATTTCGGGGATGCGGCGAAGCCAGGAGACCTGTCGTTTGCGATTCTTGCTCCGAGGCTTAGCTTCTGGTTGAGGGTCGATCACGGATCTAGGATCTCCCTTTACCTTACTGCACACATGCGCATAATGTCAAGGAAAGGGGACACCTCTCTTTCTTGCATTCTTCCCGATCATGGCTTATGATAATTAGCATTATCATCACCTGACCCCCTGCGGGGGAGCTGTCATTAATGACGCTGGGGGCCCTGCGGGGGCCCGGGGGGCCCAACAGGGGGTGGGGAAGCCAAATGACGGACCTCGTTCCACGTCCCGAAGCCGGCCCCGAAGGGGAATCTGCACCCGGCGGCGGCGCGGGGGAGGGTGTTGCGCGCCTTAAGGCGTTGGTGCTGGACACCGTGTCGTCCGAGCACTCCCGGAGGGCCTACTCGAAAGCCCTCGACAACTTCCTGGCCTTCCTGGGCCCCCGCCCCTTTACCCGCGCCTCCCTCCAGGAGTTCCGTTCGCAGATGGAAGCTGCCGGGCTAGCTCCCTCCAGCATTAACCTCCGCCTCGCCCCCTTGAGGAAACTCGCGACCGAGGCCGCCGAGAACGGGTGGATGGACCCGACTATCGCCGCCGGGATCGCCAGGGTCCGGGGCGTAAGGCGCCTGGGGCTCCGGGTGGGAAAGTGGGCGACCCCGGAAGAAGCAACCGCCCTCCTCAGGGCGCCCGATGCCTCTAGCGTCAAAGGCAAGCGAGACCGGGCCATCCTGGCTGTCCTCATCGGCTGCGCCCTCCGCCGCGGCGAGCTCGTGGGCCTCACGGTCGCGGACCTCCAGCAAAGGGACGGCCGGGCGGTCTTCGTCGACATCTCCGGCAAGGCCG
>Ga0210399_10000330_pt1 | contig 38464 bp, 43 predicted proteins | sample IncBWC14MmetaG_FD_150865 | JGI IMG/M metagenome (GOLD analysis project Ga0210399, IMG submission 150865) | Forest soil microbial communities from Barre Woods Harvard Forest LTER site, Petersham, Massachusetts, United States - Inc-BW-C-14-M | ecosystem: Environmental > Terrestrial > Soil >... | reverse complement strand
TTGAAAAGAGCGCTATGAGACCGTTCCTTTCTCTCCTCCCGTGAACGAATGGCGAAAATGGGAGGTGGAGCATCTTGATAACTGCCGTGCATAGTTGCGACAAGTAAACATCGGCCTAAGGAGCTCTCAGTGCGTTTGCGTGCGAATCGTATCGGCGCGTAAACTAAGGATGACCCGATAAGCTGGGGCAACGACCACAGCCTGCAACAGATGCCGCAGCCCTGCTCTATGTTTAGGACTAGCCTGTTCTTTGAGGGGCGTCAGAGTATGTGCGGACGACCTCGAACCCGTTGGACTTGGCATTCTTCTGGATCGCGTTGGGCCGGGTTTTCGAGTGAGTATTGCGGGTGTACGGTTGACTTACGCAGGTAGTTGAGCGGCAGGAACAGAGGTCATGGTGCCTCCTTAGGAGACACATCGACCGCATCAGCCCAGAACTCTAGGAGAATTTGAGGAAAAATCGTTCAGCCGGGGGCGTTCAATTCTTCAGGAGTCATCCTTACGCCCGACCCCCACGCAGGAACGGCACATGCACCTGTATTCCGGCGCTCCGGGGCGCACCGTGTGGGGGCACTCGCGGCAGACAAGGTGCCCGTCCTTATAGGCGATCATTACTAGGAATTCAAACCCGCCATGCAATATGGACACCGGATAGTCAAGGTTGCGTCGGTCATGCCCAAGCACATTCCCGCACGGGGCCAGTCGCGATGCATTGAAAACAAGGGATCGCACCTTGTTCCTGCGCCGATATCTCGACAGGCTGCCGGAATGTGGGCAGGCAGCGCTTGTTCGGATCTCGTAACAGAAGTCAGACTAGTCATAAGGCGTTCGGGGAGTCTGAGAGAATTTGTCGTCGCGGTAGAAAGATTGGGGCTATGGAGCCAGGGCAGACCCGGCATCATCTGGACGCGGAAGTTACAGTTCGCACAGACAATGGTTCACTGCCCGGTCGTGCTATAGACATAAGTGCGTCCGGCATGGCGGTGATCCTGCCGGTTGAACTCCCCATTGAAACGACAGTAGAAGTTGAGATCAGACTGCCTGCGGTCCCGGTAACCACCCGGGCCATTGTCCGAAATCGCAGTGTTTTTCGCCACGGCTTGGAGTTCGTGCAGTCATTGCGTGACGCCGGGCACGAAGCGGCCCCGGACGCCTGTAAAGACTGCGGTGGCACAGGTTTCGTCGTGCGGGCGATATGTGGAGACCAAAGAGTAGCGTTCGTGCACGTCAAGTGTGCCGACTGCGGCGGATCAGGACATCGCAACCAGAAGGTCGAGCATAATTAGCTTTCGGCGCTGTTGTCATGCGCGGGATTGGATTGAATTGCCGTCCGTACTGCGGCAGCTTCAACGCGGCCATATTGATTTGCGGTTAAATTTCAGCAGGCGGACTCTTCTTCTTCCAGCGTTGCATCTTCAGATGACGATTCAGCGTGCCGAAACTCAAACCCTGACTGCGGCAAAACTCGCTCCGCCGCATACCGCTGCTCACAAACTCCGCCACCAACTGCTGAACGTCCGCACGGGTGCGTCGTTTGATTGCCGAAGCTTTCCGTTCTCCGCACATCCAGCTACATAGACACAGAAGCTGCTCGTCGAATAGGTGTGTTGGTCAGACACTTACGTTTGATAAGCCTTAACGGTGTTCAACTTTGCCGCAATGACTGACCATCAGCAGCCAAGACCGCTCAGACATGCACCATCGAAGCGATGTTGAAGGTAGGTCAATCACTCTCGGTAATCGCACGCTCGGTTGGTGTGAGTTGGAACCGTGTGCGACACATCAAGTCAGAGATGGACAGCGAAATCATGCTCACGAATAGCATCAAACGAAAGATTGCACGCGAGGATCTTAAGACAAAAGTTATGAAGCAAACATCAACACCATCAAAGCAAAACGCGCTTCGCGAAAATGAGATGACAATGGGATGCACCGTACTCCAAATCGTTGGGCCGGATCGTCATTTAGGGGTGAGTGACGATCCAGCCCGATTACAGGCTATCGCAGGCCGTGCGGCGACCCGCGATTGTTCTGATGTGATTGTGCAGGAGGGCGCCGGGCGATTTGATACCCAATCGTTTCTTGTTACGAAATACGGATGAAGCACTCAGCTTCACTGGGAACGCCTATTTGGCGGGCGATTCGCGTTTCTGACCGATGTCGTTTCCACAGCAGGAGTCAGGTTGGTTAACCATAAACATTGGCCACCGACGCTCCCCCTCTCGGAAAAAACATCGGGACCGGTCGAAGTGTGCGGGCTAAAACATAGCGCGGTGCGAATGTGTTGGCAAGAGGTGTCGTTGCGCGAGCCGCAGCGAGTATGTTTCAGAGATTCAGCCTCAGTCCCAGCCACAGCTACAACAAGAGTGCTGCGAGCATTGATGCTCCGACAATCCAGAATGAAGGCGATCTCTGTTGCGGGCCACGTTCCAGTTTACGTCGTCTCAGCGTTTAGATTGACGCTTTAGAGCGCAGCCAAAACTCAAAGTAGCCCACGTACCAAGGTTGGCCAGCGCGGGGTGCAGCGGCATGATTTGGGCGCTTCCAACACTTACAAGCCTCGGCCTGTTGCGCAGCCGGGGCCTTTTTGTTGGCCTTCAGGATGGCCCAACGCGCTCTTGGCGAATCTGGGCAATCCGCTTCTTGAACTCAGTCGCCAAGTTCCACGACTCTGTCCTTGGTTTGCGCCTCCAAAGTTTACTCGGGCCTGGGAGCCGACATTGTTATGGAATCATTACGCTCAAAACCCCCAAGCCAAGGCGAACAGACGGCGCACACTTGTGCTAAGGCCTGTTTACAACAGTTATGGGTAGGGGTTGGATGGAGGTCGCGGCTGAGTCGCCTCCGAGATCTCACTGCTTGCTCGAATCATTCGTACCTTCCGCGGCCTTCTTCGTTGTCAGCGCTTCGTTGACAGGCTCGGGAAGAGCATTCATACGCTTGATGAATGCTGCAATCGTCCACAGCTTGTGGTCAGAATCCCACTTGCCGTTTGCGAACATCCCGGCCCGACGGATGCCGTGTTTTGCAACCCAGAAAACCTGGGCCTCGGTGTACTCCGTGCCCACCTTGGGAAACTGCGGAATCGGCGGGTACAAAGAATCTCCGGTTTCGTTTTCTGTTTTGCCGGGAGTTCCGTGGCAGCCGGCGCACTCTCCGACGTACATCTTGCCTCCGGCGATGAGGTTCTCATTGGTTGGTTGAATCGGGTTGGAGACTTCCGGCGCATGCCGTCGCACCGACGCATGGACCGCGGTGGACATGAGGTAACTCTCCAATTGCGATCCTGGCAGATCGGCGCGCACCTCAGCCAAACCCAACCTCAGATATGCGAATGTTCCGACGGCAAGAACCGCGAGCGCGGCCAATACCCCCAGCAGAAAGTTTTTCATGGATTCATTCTTTCCTGGATTCCTGGAGCTTCTTCAGTATGTCTTTGGCATTTTGGTCGGTGGAATCCCGCGTCAGAGCTTTTTGGTAATACTCCTCAGCCTTCTTCAAATCTCCTGACTTCATGTACGCTTCCGCGAGGCTGTCCCAGACGTTGCCCGACTGCGGAAACTCCGCCGCATTCAGCCGGAAGACCTGAATCGCGCCCAATGTATCCTTCTTCAGAACTTCATAGCCAAAATTGTTCAATGAATTCTCCCCAAAGTCGTACGGCCCTCTCCCGTAGTACTTTTGTTTTAGATCGGCATAGTAATCGAGGGACGCTTCAACCCCTTTCTTCCGGTACTGTTCCTCGAGTTCTTCCTCGAGCGTCGTCGGTCTCGGCCGGCCACGATGACAGGTGTGGCACCACATGTTGACGCGCTGATCGCCACTCGGCTGAATTGTTTTTAGATGATCGTCGATGGTTCCCAGCATGCGGAGCATTTCGCGGGCGCGGTCCTTATTCGGATTTTCGTCAGAGGCAAAATCGAACGTGCTGAGCGGTTTGCCTTCCTCTCCCTTGTGGCAGTACAGGCAACGAACACCCAGTGCTCGCGTGAAGCCAATCATCACGGGCTGCAATCGCGACCCTGGCCAATCTTTCGGCAATACCTGAAGGTTCTTTGGTTTTTCGGGCCACGACCAGTTCTCCTGTGCGCGGGCTGGTGGAGCGAAGAGAACTATCAATAAAACGATGTTTGAGAGTTTTCCTAAAATCTTGTTTGACATGATGACTCTCCTTTCGAAACCTCGCGCCGTAGTCCGGAAAATTGTGTTGTCCCCGATTTATGGAGGCTTCTGCCATGCGGCATAGTACGTGCGTGGGTTCCCACAGGGAAAAGCGGTTTGGGGTGAATCGCAGAGTGCGCGGGGTAGGACGGACAAATCTGGGGCCGCCATTGGGGCTCAGAACTAGAGGGTTTTACAGAAACTGGCCCAGCGGTTCCTGCAGCTTCTCCCTGCAGTTGCGGCTCAGGACCAGCTCGGTGCCATCGCGCAGACGCACTGCATAGTCGCCGTGAAAAAGCGGCGCGAGTTCTCTTACTCGATCAAGATTGACGATGGTGGAACGATGGATGCGCAGGAACTTTCGCGCGTCCAGGCGCTGCTCAACTGAGGCCATCGTGCCGCGCAGCAGATGCGATTCGCGCCCAACGTGCAGGCACACGTAGTTGTCGGCCGCTTCAATCCAATCGATCTCTTCCACCCGCAGGAAGATGATCCGGCCGCCGGAGCGGACGATCAGCCGCTCCGGTTTTCCGTGCTGTTCCTGGAGATCTTCGAGCAGTGCCACCAGGCGTTCGTCGAGTTTATGTTCTCGTCCCCTGGTAATTTCCGTTTTGGCGCGGTGGACAGCCTGGCCAAAGCGATCGCGGTCAAACGATTTCAGCAGGTAGTCGAGGGCATGAACCTGGAATGCCTTGACCGCGTAATGATCAAAGGCAGTAACAAAAATGACGGCCGGCATTTCTGCGCCGGCAATCGCTTCGAGAACTTCGAAGCCGCTCATCTCGGGCATCTGGACGTCCAGAAAAAGCAGGGCGGGCTTCAATTTCGCGATGGCGGCCACCGCTGCTTTACCGTCGGAGGCTTCACCAACAACCTCAATTTCGGGATCATCATCTAGAAGCGTTCTAATGCGCTCGCGACCGAGGGGCTCATCGTCCACGATCACTGTCCTCAGCCTCTTGGCTGCCAGGGTTCTATGCATCACCATCTCCGTCCGCTGACAGGAAGGGAATGCTGAGGCTCACCACCAAGCCACCGTCGATCCCGTTTTTCATTTCGAAGCGCTGATGCTCGCCGTAAAGCTTTTCCAGGCGACTTCGGGTGTTGGAGAGTCCCATGCCCGGTCGGGTCGAGGTCTCTGATGCCGCGGCCAATCCAGGGCCATTGTCGCGAACTTCAAGAACCAGGGAGCCATTTTCCGAAGCGGCGCGAATTTCGATCCGACCGGGCTGGGCACGGGGAGCAATCCCGTGACGAATGGCGTTTTCCACCAGGGGTTGCAAAATCAGATAGGGTGTGCGCGCTCCCAGCACTTCCGACGCGATTTGCATTTCCACCGTGAGCCGGTCGCCGAAGCGCACCTTCTCGATTTCCAGATAGCTCGTCAAGAAGTCGATCTCTTTGGCCAGCGGTACTTCCTGCACTCCAACTCCTTCTAGTGTCAGTCGCAACAAGGCGCTTAACCGGGCGATCATTTGATCGGCGGCCTCAGGATCGCGGTGCACAAGAGTCGCGATCCCATTTAGGGTGTTGAAAAGAAAGTGAGGATGGAGCTGCGTGCGCAAAGCTTGCAGTTGAGCCTGCGCCAGTTCGGCGGAAAGTTGTGCCGCGTGCAATTCTCCCTGGCGATAGCGTACATAATAGTCGTAACCGCAGGTCGCGCCCACCAGCACCCAATAGGTCACGAGATTCGAATGAAAGGCGTAAACGAGCGAGACCGTGCCGGGAAATCCCAGCACATAGTGGCGGCAGAGGTTGTTCAGTCCCCAGTGTGCGAGAGCGACTCCCAAGGAAACAATGGCATGAATTGCCAGGCTGCGTCCGCGACGGCCGCGCTCCAGCGATAGTCTCCGGGCCAGCCCGATAACTCCCGGAGCGAGCAGCGCCCAGATGTACCATTCGCTTAACGAGAACTTGAGGATCACCCCCAAACGAGGACTGCCACCGGAGTACTTGTAGGCAAGGTATGTCTGGCTGGCAAAGAAAAGACCGACGAGAGTCCAACTGAGCAGGTAGGCTACCCAGCGTGTCCAGCGATGGGCCAGCATGGTAGGTGGTTTTCCCGTCCTTAACCCTAACACATCAGGCAGGATCGATTCCGTGATTCCGGCGGCGGCGCAAGTGGGCGATAGCTGTTGTTCTAACTGCTGCCGCATTCCTCGGAGTCGATCTCAGAAAGCTGCTCTCCGAGTTCTAAGGCGAGGACGCTCATTGCCGGATCTTAACCCGTCAAGCTTCGTTCGACTCGATAACTGCCGAAATATCTTTATAACGCTCAAAAAACCCGGAATCGGCTCGTCACTGGGCGGGTAGTCGGCAAACCTTCCCTTAATCGGGAAGGTAAGGTTTGCCCGTCACCCGCCCGCAATCGGTCTTCGGACACATTCAAGCTTATTGTGCCACCGGTTTACCACCACGATGGCAACCGGCATTTCTAAGAGGCTTCGAAAAAGTCGGCCTCGCAAAACCGGGCAACGGTTTAGGGCTAGCCTTGCGGATTATGATCGCCACGGGCGCGGTGACATCTTCGTTGCGAACGACTCGGTACCGAATTAGCCTGCCATAACCGAGGTGATTGAACGTTTGAGGACAGTCGCATCATTATCCGGCGGCACCCGGAAGCGCCGTTTTAGCGGGCATTCTGTACGAATTCAATTTCGATACCATGTGTGAGGTTCGTGGGAATTGAGACGCTGTTGCCGTAAATGCCCTTGTAGACCTCTAGGCTTTGACCGCTGCGAGCCTTGATGACAGCGCGGGTGGCCTCCAAATCCTGCACCATGATACTCAAGCAGACGATATCGCTCTCTGCTGTATGTTCATGATCGTTGCTGTCTGTGCGTTTCTCCTTCGACATCATGAGCATCAGCGACGCCTTTCCCAATTTCACCTCCTGGGCGACAGCTCCAAATCGCGGTGCGTGGATTTGGCGACCGACCAAGAATCCAAGCCGTTCGAAAGTGTGCGTTGCATCCTGCAGACTCTTCACCATCACCCACACCGACCTGATTCCAATTGCCGTGTTGGGATGTGACTGGCTTGCTCTCAGATAATCGATGAATAAAATGTTGCCCGGCAATGCTGGCTTTGGATCAACGGTGAGCCACTCTTTGGTTACAGGAGAGGAGGACTCCCATTTGCCTTTCGTCGGATCGCTACCTTCGATACCAGCCGCATGGAGTGACTCGCCGATAGCAACCGCCGAGGATACCTCGACTGCGATACTGCGGGGCCCCTCCCGCTCCTCTAAGAATTTGGCCAAATCCGCAGCCTTTTCGCGATCATAGAACGTCAGCAGTTCCAGATACGTACCATTGCCGAAAAAGACGCCGTTGCCGGTGGTTCCTCCAGATGGATGACTGCCCCCTGGCGTCACTGTGAAGCCGAGGCGTTCATAGGAAGTCGTCGCGACTGCCAAGTCACGGACAGCGATGACGACGTGTTCGAGGTTGGCAGTTGTCCGCGATCCGACCGGTCGCGCGGCCTGGATGTGAATTGCTGTGTGCGAGGCCATCGCGGTCATTAGCACTAAGACTACCGCTTGTGCGATTACATCTGAGCGAGTAGTGATCATCTTGCAACTCATGGAGGATGGGGGTAGAGCCCGGTTTCCCGGATCGGAGCCACTGATCATCTTTTTTCCTGTTCCCTATTGTCGACCACAAAAGTCATAAAATTAGCCGAGGTCGGATGGCTCGCGGCTTACGATCTGAAACGGAGAACACGATGTCCAACAGCATATCGACCTTGCTGCTTCGTAATCTGAGCGACGTATTTGGCGAAAAAGACCGGGTGCGCCGTCGCGTCGCAATCGACGAGATCTTTCATGAAGATGCAGTATTCTACCCAAAAGGCGGCATATATCGCGGCCGTGACGAGATTGATCGTATTGCTGGTGTGATCAAAGCAACACTTCCAGATTTCGAATATCAGCCCCTCTTCCCTCCCGAGGAATTAGGTGATGCCGGACGGGTTCGATGGGTATCTGGCACTCCCGGCAAGCCACCAGTTTACCCAGGAACCGATTTTATCGGCGCCCGGAACGGTCGCATTGCGTGGTCTATCTTTTTTTCGACAGCCTACCCTGAGCTGGACTCTGCAGCCCACGATACACGAATGGCGAACGTTTTTCGGCAACCCCGACTGCGTCAGTTGGCGAAAAATCGCCTTATCACTCACTGACCCCGCAACCCTGCAACTGGGGTTCTGAGCGCTATCCGCCTGATTTCAACAGTTATGGAAGATTCTGCTAGACTCTCCACCCTTCAACGCGCAAAATTCCAGAATTAGTTCGAGGCACTGAATGAAACTGTCCAAGCACCGCGTCCTACTTTGTGGGATTCTTTCACCTGTGTTAGCTGTGATTTTGTATTCGGTGGTGTATGCGACGCTAACGCGCTATAGCGCGGATCTTGAAAAGGACTGGATATTTCGATTGTCCCTATCGACAATCGCGATGACCATTCCATCTTTTGCAACTATTGCCCTTGCAATGAACGCCCGACGTACGGGGACGTTTTCCTTGTCTGCGAAAATAGGGCTTCTCCTTGCGATTCTCTCGCTTGGACTTGCAACGTCACCGATTCGGGACGGCCTTCTCCGCGCCAAACAGACGCGAAACATGGCAATGCACGATGTCGCCGCGCCGGTTTTTGACACCGTGGACATCAGCGGAAACGCCGAGCGCCTCGGTGATCAGGCTGGTAAGGTCGTGCTCGTCAACGTCTGGGCGACCTGGTGCGGGCCTTGCCGGAGTGAGATGCCAAAGCTAGACCGGCTCTACCGGGACCAGAAAGACAAAGGCCTAGTCGTGCTTGGAATATCAAACGAAGATGCCGGAGTACAGCAGAAATACCTTCAACAGGTTCCAGTGAGTTACCCACTCCTAACCGTGAAAGGGACAGTCCCCAGCCTTTACACCGACATCGCTCGCTATCCGGCAGTTTTTCTAATCGACCGCAGTGGACGACTTCAGCCCGCACCCGGTCCTGATCAATCTTTCGAGAAACTCGAAGCAGCGGTGGAAGCCCTACTAGGCAGTCGGTTATAGGCCGTTTAGATACCGAATTTCGTGTGTTGTTGACCTAACATCCCCGTTACACTCAAGATCCTCAATGATCGTTATGGCCTGCCAATGAGAGTTGACTTCCGGTTTGACCGCACTCGTGAAGAACATCCTCTACTGGCGGAGTTCGAAATCCATTTCGGTTCTTCTGGTGTTCCCTCCTGGGAGAACCAACAGTGCAATCAAACAGAATAGCAACCGTCGATCGGGCCGGTCCGATGGTGAGCGATCTTGAACAGACGCGGCTGATCGCGGCCTGATAATTTTGCGTTGCCTAGTTCTCAAGGTTGTGACCAGAAGGAGTCGCGTCGTAGCTCCGGGAGGCGCCATGACATTCACACGCAAGACCCTGCACTGTCTAGCTGCAAGCGCAGCCATTCTTCTCTGCACATCTACTTCGCTGGCAGCAAATCGTCTGACTCCATCGGTTCAGTCAGTCGGACTCGCGGAGCTCGAACTACAGGTCCTTCTCGATCGGGCCGACTTCTCGCCGGGTCAGATCGATGGGATGAGCGGAAAGAACAGCCGCGAGGCCCTGGCAGCGTTCCAGGCCGCGCGCGGGCTCACTCCGGGCGCGCGGAGCCGCAAGGCGTTGCTCCAGGCGCTCGGCGCCGGCGCGGTGAAACCGATCGTCTCCTATACGATCACCGCGGGAGACGTCGCGGGGCCGTTCAACAAAGCAATTCCGCAAGACGCGGGGGAGCAGTCGAAACTGGCGGGCCTGTACTACACCTCCGTGCTGGAAGAACTCGACGGGAGATTTCACTCGGCAGCCGCTTTGCTTAAGCGCTTGAACCCCCGCGCCCGATTCATCGAGGGCGAGCAGATCCGTGTCCCCAACGTATTGCGCGCTGAACTAGTGGAGCGCGACGTTGAGCAGGCCGCGGTGGTAAACGGCAAAAGGGTGCCCACCGCGGGCCAGAATGGCCAGCCTGCAACGGGCCGGGCTCGGGCCGTCAAGGTGGTCGTCTCGAAAAGAGCATCGGTCCTGAAAGTGTATAACCAGGAAGGTCATGTCATCTTTTACGCACCAGTGACAAGCGGCAGCGAGCACGACCCGCTCCCGTTCGGGAATTGGGTCATCACGGATGTGGTGCGAAATCCAACCTACAACTACAACCCCGACTTGTTCTGGGACGCCGATCAAGCAAATCCTAAGGTGAAGATCGCAGCTGGCCCGAACAATCCGGTGGGTGTGGTCTGGATGGGGATCAATGTACCGCACTACGGCATACACGGCACGCCTGAAGCGGGCGAGATCGGCCACTCCGTGTCACACGGGTGCGTACGAATGACAAACTGGGACGCCACCAGGGTCGCCGAGCTGGTTCGAGATGGGACGCCAGTCGTGTTCGAGGAATAAGAAGGTGAAGCCCTTTGGCGCGTGGTTCGACGCGGCGCACCTTTAATCCAGGCTTATCCAGGGAGGAACAGACTTGAAGCTGTGTGTCTACGTTGCCGTACTCTTTTCGGCGCTTCTGACTTTTGGCGCGCCCTCCTCCATTCTTGACATGTGTCCGCCCATCACCAGACTCTCCCTTGCGGATCTACCGGATTCGTTCCAAGAAACTCACAACGGGCACCCTCATAAGGCGATCGATATCCTAGAACCGAGAGGGACACCCGTGCATGCGGTCGTGTCAGGAAGCATTCGCAAACTGTTCCTCAGCAAACCGGGAGGCAATACCATCTACCAGTTCGACGAAACAGGAATTATTGCTACTACTACGCGCACCTGGACCGGTACGTAGAAGGGTTTGCGGGAGGGCGGTCGTGTCGAGCGCGGGGATGTCATCGGTTTTGTGGGATCGACGGGGAATGCCGATGCGCGCACCCCTCACCTGCATTTTGCAATCTTCGAGTTGGATCCCAAAGACAGTGGTGGATGGGGAAGGCGGTAAACCCATATCCAGGCCTTGTGGAGGCGGTCAACCGGGTGAAGTAGAGGACCATCTTCTCTTGTACCTGCCCTGCCCGGCTTTAGGTGTCCGGAACCAAACGGGAACCATTGGTCCGGTGTGTTTAATGAGACCCGGTTGTAGTCAATAACTGGCGAAAAATCTCCATAGCACTCATTGACTCTTGTCCACTCAGTCCGGCCATTTCAAGCCAGTTTGCTCAAATTCATTTGACGCGGTTCCATCCGGCAACTTGCCGACGTGGAGGCGAAGAAAGTAATCGGCACCCAGCAGAATTTCCCGCGCTTCTGTTCGTCACAGGCTGGATGCTTTGTGCCATTCTGAACGAATTTCAAATGGAAACTTCGGCGAGCGGTCAAGGAGCAACGTTGAGCCGTTCCATCGTGCAACACCAGAAATATGGCTGACTCCTCGTCTTCATCAGTCAGCCACAATGTAAACGGCTTTCCGTTCAATTCCGCGAGATTCAAGCAGATATTCTAAGCGGGTCTCAGCCAGAGTCAAATTGTTAGCATCGTCAACGCAGGGTTGAACGGCAAGTGTCGATGTGAAATATCTTGAGTCACATCGGCAGTTCAGCTCTCACACGGCGTGTGATGCCCACCCAAAGCGAGGTTCGGACATTCAATTTCAATAGGTGCTGATGCCGAAATCATGCGACGCTTCAATCGTCCGGCTCTGACTGTGACAATCACAGCGTGAACTCGGCCGCCAGCATCCCTGAGGTTGGCTTGAACCCGACCCCCTTCAGTGCGAAGTGCTCCCTTGGTGTGATTCGACACGCACACAAGCGTATACACGCCGGGAGGGAGATCGCTCATTTCGGCAGAAGCTAGAACAGCCAAACAACTGGATGTTGACCTTCGCCGGGCCTACACTGAGGGTCGCTATCTGGACGCCGCAAAGATAGCGGAAGAGTGTCTGCATGTAGGGTGCTCATCCTCTGACGTACACAATTACGAAGTTGCGCTCGTCAAGGCAGGCTTGCCCGTAAAGTGGGGGGCTTTGTGAGAAAGCACCGCTTCTTTGGCCTATTGCAACTTCGCGTATTCTGACTGGGCTTGCTTTAGGATGGGGACATCCCGGTCGGCATTTTTCCAGAGTTCGAGAAATTCGCGGTAGGCGGCGAGGCTCTTGTCTTTGTCTCCGGTCAGCGCATAGGCCCGTGCGAGTCCGAGGTGAGCCAACGACCAGTAGAGGAAATCACTCGGGCCCCGGTTATCCAGGATTTTCTGAAACTGAGCTGCAGCGTCCTTTCCGGAATGCATCTGCAAGAAGGCGGAGCCACGGTAATACGTTGTTACTCCCTTGGAAGGGTCGCTGAAGTCATACGGGACCGCGCTTTGCAGCTCTTCGATCGCGCGAGCGGGGTTTTTCTTATTCATCTGTACGGCCGCGCGAGCCGACGCTGCCACAACATTTTTCACCAGTAAATCCAGGGGCCTCTCTTTGGCAGCCTCGTCGGCCAATGTCTCGGCTCGATGTGTGTCTCCGGCAACTGCGAGGATGATCGCAGTGTGGGCTTCTCGCTTTCCTCCCTCAGGGAACAGGGCCGTCGCCTGATTCGAAATGGCGCGCGCCTCGCTCGGAAACCCGAGGTCGGCCAGAAATTGTGCCTCGTCCTGCAATTCAGCTCCCGCCATCTCTTTTTCCTGCTTTTCGAGGGCATAATCCCGCGATCTTTCGTAAAGAGCGCGAGCCGTGCGCAGCTGGCCCCGGCTTGTCGCATATTCCGCATCCTGACCAATCATCACCGCTTCTTGTGAGTTGCCCTTGGCCCAATCTCTCTCTCGCTGCGCGGCCTTGTCGTCTCCTTCGATCAAAGCGATCCGATGCAGCACTCGATGCGCGGTCCAGCCATCCAGTTCCTGCGCCTTCGCTTTCTCGACCACCGCTTTGGCCTCTGCGAAGCGGGTGCCCCATTGATATGCCAGAGCCAGCGCGACATAGGGAAATCCATGATTCGGGTTGAGCCGCAAAGCCTCCTGGCCCGCGGTGATCGCCTTCTCTGCATCGCCGATTCTGGTGGTTTCATTGCAGAGGTTGTTAAATGGAATCCAGTCGTGCGGGTACACCTTGGTCCAGAGCTCGTAGGTTTCTATGGCCTTGTCGCTTTCACGTGTCGCGTCCTCGTAATAGTGCGCCTGGATGTAAAACTTCTCCCGTTCGCTAATGTGCTCTCGGCGTTCGAAAGCCTTCTTCAGATATTCACTCCCCAATGCCTCCTGCTGTAAGTTGTCATAGACCGCCCCGAGGCGGGCATAAGCGATAGCGAATTCGGCGTCGAGCTCAACCGCCATTTTGTAAGAAGGGATGCTTTCGGCATCTTGCCCGTGCGAGCGCTTCCGGTCGCCTTCGGTGTAGGCCTTCAGAGCGGGCAGCGAATTGGTGGTGGCCTGTTCAATGGGCGTATCAAATTTCTGAAGCGAGTTGAGCGATTCGCCGAGCTTCTTGCGCAAAGGTGCGATCACTTTGCCGAGCTGGCGAAGGACTTGGTCTTGATTCGCCGCTTCAATCTGCTCGTGAGCAAGGAAATCTCCCCTAAGGCAGTCGGTGACGTCGAGGTTGAGAATGTATTTGTTTCCGAGGCGCATGATCGAACCGCCGATCACCGCCTTGGCTCCCTCGCGCTCGCAAACTTCGCGCGCGATCGGCGGGACTACGCGATCGTCCGGGGAGCGCTTCATGAGGCCCAGTGTTTTTCTGGTTTGGCCATCGAGAACGACGTTGAAGTAGGGCGATTCCGCCAATTTCACGGTAAGAGCCTGCTTCAGGGTGTCGTCGAAGATAGGTTCGCCGGTGGTGTTGACGAAGTCGGAAACCAGAACCAAGTCGGCCTCTTTCAGAGGAGACGGTGGACGCTGGTATCGAATGGCAACGGCCACCAGAACGAGGAGGACGGTGACCGCCAGAAATGCAATCCATTTCTTATAGTGGCGCTGGCCGGCGAGTGCACGTTCATCGAGGATAGCGGGGGGGGCAGTGGTGATCGCCGCCGTCTGTTCCACGACCAGCCGCGATCGGGTGTGGCTTTCAACTACCAGACTGTCCGCTCGCTCGCCGGCTCCTTCCTCTGCGACTGCTTCCTCGACTTCTGCCCTGCTGGCGTCTTCACCGACCAACTGCACCTTCTCGGCAAAGCGATAGCCGCGCCCGGGAATGGTGACGATGTAGCGGTTCGCACCGACTGAATCGCCCAGCGCCTTGCGCAGCACGAAGATGTTCTGGGCCAGGTTGGATTCTTCCACAAAGGTGTCGGGCCAGACCGCTTTAAGCAGGTCGTCCTTCAATACCACTTTTTCGCTGTTCTCAAGCAACACCAGGAGGATGTCGAAGGCCTTCGGTTGCAGGGGAACGGGTTTGGCGTCGCGCAAGAGAAGGCGATGGTCGGAATCAATCCGGAAGGGGCCGAATTGGTAGAAGTGCTTCTCTTTGTTGACCATAGCCGAGCTCTGAGAGCATCTGAGAAACGCCTGAGAACTTCTGACGACGATCTGATGACCCTTCTAAAGACTTCTGAAGGCCGTTCGCAGCAGAATCGCACCCGTTGAACGAGCGGCCCCGGAACTGAATCGATGTGGCGAGCAATTTATCACGAGTCTCGCGGTTGGGCAAAGCATTCCGGGGACGCTCAGACCAGTTTCAGAAAAGATCGATGTCGGCCCGACAGAGCTTCTAAATTTCGAACTAAGAGGAGAAGGAAATGAAAAATCAAAAGGCAAATTCGCTGTTTCACCATCATTCATCCACCGCCGCCTCGGCGAAGAAGACGAGCGGCCTAGTGCTCCTAACCGCGTTGCTGTTGGTCGGAGGTGGCATTTTGAACGCCCAGGCAACCAAGAGCTACGCGCAACTCAAGGCGGAACACCCGGGCTGGATCCAGGCTCCCGGCAGACTCATGCATCCCGATTGCGTCCACGTAGTCCCGAGCGGCGCGCAAATCGAGGTCGGCAGCGACAGCAAGCCAAGCGTAGACGTGAAAATGAACGGCGAGCTCTTCGCGCACTATGATCCTTGCCCCGAGCAGTCGATTGACACCCGTCATTTGGGCTCCCAAGGTGGGCAGTCGCCCAACCCAAGCGGGTACGGCGACGGCTGGATCGAGGCCTCGCAGTGGGAGTTGTCTTTGGGCTCCAGTGACAACATCGATTTATTGCAGGGCTTTTGGCATGTTCCTAATCCCCCGGCGGAGAGCGGGGCCCTCGTCTACCTCTTTAACGGCATTTCCCCCACCGGCGCACAATGGATCCTCCAACCTGTGGTCCAGTGGGGCGATAACGGCTCGTTCGGGGGCGATTATTATTCGGTAGCCAGTTGGTTCGTAGGCCCTGGCAATTTTGCCGTCGTTAGCACGCCGCAGGCGGCAAACCCCTCGGACTATATCTTCGGAGACGTGCAACAAACCGGCGTCTCCGGTGTTGGTGGCCAGCAAACCCTGACTTACTTTGTGGACGGTTACAATGAAACCTCCGGACAGCCTACCCCGCTCTACGTCACCACACCGGCGGGGTTGCATTGGGTTTGGGCATATGCCGGCGTTCTCGAAGCCTACAACGTGACCTCTTGTTCGCAGTTTCCTGGCTCCGGCTTGAACCACTTTTCTCAAACCAACGTTGCACACGGATACCCCAGAGTTAAGTACCTCACGCCAGAGGGCTTCTACGGCGCCCAGTATGACTACTTCGGAAGCGGAGGCCCGCAATGCCACTTTAGCGTGTCGGTTTCCGGCAATGGGTCAAAGTCAGGCAGCACGTCACTGCTGAAGTACTGAACCGCGCTCGCCACACGCCATTGGCGTGATTGCCGGGTCCGCCGTCGGTTCCGGGTAGCAGGCGTCGAGACTGCCACCGCGACTCGGTACGGACAAAAGGGGAGCGCAACGCTCCCCTTTTTACGGCCGGCGAAATTCCACGAAAGGCGTTTCGGCAACCGCGCCACCGCCGTCACTCCAGTGGCGGCAATCGAGGAGCAGCCGAAGTCACGATGGAGTTACTTGTTGACGAATAGCGGCTCCTGCTCCGGCCATTTTGAGTGTAACGGGGATTTTTCGCCAACTGAGCAAATATAATTGCCCCTGCATTGCCTCCTTCACTCGATGATCGAAGCCCAACGAAAAACGGTACGAGCGCTGATCCCGATGCTGGTTTGCCGCGACGGCGCATCGGAAGTCGACTTTTGTAAAGCCGCGTTCGACGCAATTGAACTCTCACGGAGAGTGGGCGATGATCAGTCCGTGGTGCATGCCACGCTATCCATCGCGGGCGCTCTGATCATGATCCACGGGGAGTTCTTGACCCTCGTGAGCCGCTCTCCTGAACTCGACGGCAGCTCATGCGTCGTTGTCTACCTGTACGTCGAGGACGTGGACCTGACACTCGAAAAAGCGGTGCGCGCAGGCGCGAAAATCTTGATTCCTGTTGCCAATATGCCTTGGGGAGACCGCACAGCACGAATTCTAGATCCTGCGGGTCACGTGTGGAATATCTCTACACGCGTTGAAGAGTGGTAGAAGACCCACCACGTGCCCCTGGGCCGGACACCATTCTGAGTGCTATGGGGATGTTACGCCAACCGTTCGTGCCCGCCCCTCAATCGCGTCCCTACCACTCGATGCAGCTGGTCAGAACGCCGGTTTCTTTGCACAAAAAATAGGGGAATTTGCAGGTTGAAAAAGCTGGGCCTAAAGCTTCTAATGTGGGCTAATCGCGACTCCAATTGGAGGAAGCAAACATGTATGCACTGGCAGAGGGCCTGTACTGTGCCTACCTCCAACTGCGAAGAACCCCTTGGTTCACACTTCTGCTCGTTTTCACACTGAGTCTAGGCATTGGTGGCACTACTGCCATCTTCTCGCTCGTCGAAGGCATACTCCTGCGTCCACTGCCCTTCAACCATCCCGATCGCCTCGTCCTGTTAGGAGATCATTTGGGAAATAGCCCTAGGATTCCCGTGACTGCTCGCGAGATCGGAACCTACGCGACCGCGACAGAAGCTTTCTCCGACACCGGAGGCTACATCGACGCAAGCTACGAGGTTTCCAGCGGCGAAATTCCAGAACAAGTGAAGGGCGCTCGTTTCACCGCAGGTACATTCTCCACTCTGGGTGTCTCTCCCATACTCGGTCGCACTTTCACGCAAAAGGAAGAAGACGGCCATGAGACGGTCGCAGTCATCAGTTACCGTCTGTGGCTGAATCGGTATCACCGCGATCCTTACGTTGTCGGCAGCTCGATCTCTCTCAATCGCCAGCCGTATTCGATCATCGGCGTGATGCCGCGCGGTTTTGATTTTCCGCCAGCAGCCGGTTACCTCGACCAAGCGGAGCTCTGGGTGCCCATGAGCCTGACTGCCGACGAACTTTCGGACGAGCATGCTGGATTCTGGGGATACGACATCATCGCTCGTCTAAAAGATGGCGTCACCTTCTCGCAGGCAGCACGGGATGCTGACCGCGTTGCCCAGCAGATCATGCGAAGTCTTCCGGTCGCTCAGTCAAGGATTCACATCCGCGGTGATGTCACTCCGTTGCTTGAATATGAGGTTTCGGAGGTTCGGCCATTGCTCAGAACGCTGTTCCTGGCCGTCTCCGTTGTCCTGCTCATTGCTTGTGCCAATGTGGCAGGACTTCTTTTGCTCCGGGCGATCCGGCGGCGTAGAGAGTACGCCCTTAGGCTTGCACTCGGGGCACGATCCGGCGCAATTATCCGCCAGTCCGTCTTAGAAGGACTGCTGCTGGGCATGACTAGTGCTTTGTTAGGTCTCGCATTCGCCGCAGTTGCCATTCGCATTGCGTTGCGTATCCTGCCTGACTCCATACCACGTATCGACTCCATTGCCGTGAACGGCACAGTGGCTGGATTCGCTCTGTTGCTCGCCCTCGTAACTGGCGCTCTCTGTAGCCTCGCACCTGCGTTCGCCGCCCTTAGAACGGATCCGATGGAAAGCCTCAAAGAAGGCGTCCTGAGCAATACGGCTAGCTCCAGTCATACTTGGTTACGTTCAGGCCTCGTGGTTTCAGAAATAGCTGTAGCGTTGGTGCTGCTCATCGCATCCGGCTCACTTCTGCGCAGCTTCCATAAGATGCAAGCTGTCGATCCAGGATTCCATCCCGAGCGGGTCCTGGTCGCCGGCTATCAATTGCCAATCAACCAATACTCAACGAGCGCTTCTGCGGAGACCTTTAGTCGGGAGGTTGTAACCCGGCTGTCGAGTCAGCCAGGGATCGTGGCTGTAGGCATGACTAACGCTGCACCTGCAGCAGGCAGGTACCCAATGACTGCATACACGATCGAAGGACGACCCACCGACACGTGGAAACCTGAGTTCGCGATATTCTCGGTCATCTTCGGTGACTACTTCCGTGTCATGGGTGTTCCGCTACTGGAGGGGCGTCACTTCAACGCAGACGATCGCTCTCACTCTCAACCTGTTGTGGTCGTGAACGAATCCATGGCCAAACATTGCTGGCCGGGTGAGCGGGCTGTCGGCAAACGTATGCACGTGGGTGGTCCGCCGATGAAACTACCGTGGGTAACGGTGGTTGGCGTTGTCGCTGATACAAAAATGGGTTCACGCGATGAGCCAAGCAAGGATCAATGGTATACACCCTTGGAGCAGGCGGATATTTTGTACTTCGCCGATAACACTGGAAAGCTCGGCGGTCCCGCCGGTGCATACATTACCGTCCGTTCCGCACTTCCTCCCGAGCAGATGATTCATACGCTGCGGTCGACCGTTGCCGAAATTGATCCGCTTCTCGCACTACAAAAAGTGCAACCCATGACCGGTGCTATCGCAAATATAGAGGCACCGCGGAGGTTCAATACCGGCCTGATCTCTGCTTTTGCTTTGGGCGCCCTCCTGCTTGCCCTCACCGGGATTTATGCCGTGGTTGCTTTCTCTGCCTCGCTTCGCACACACGAGATCGCCATTCGCATGGCGCTTGGTGCCCAGCGCACCCGGATTGCAGGTTTAATCCTGTTTTCCGCCGCCAAGCTCGCGCTCCTCGGGTGCACTCTCGGAGTGCTTGGCGCGCTAGCGGTGTCCCGCAGTATTGAGTCTCTACTCTTCGAGGTCAGTGCGACCGACCCATTAATTTATCTGGCAGGTGTCCTGATCATGATGACTGCGGCAATCTTGGCATCTGCGCTTCCTGCAAGGCGCGTCGCATCCTTGGACCCAATTGTCTCGCTTCGATCCGCTTAGACGACTAAATGCTGCGGAGAATGGAAGGGGATAACTGGCGTTAACAGGCCATATCGCTCATTGAGGGTTGGCCGACAACCTAACCTTGGAACTGGAACGTCGCGGATCGCTTACTTATGACCGTGCTGCCACCCCAAACCTCAATCCGGTATCTCGTACCTCCGCTATGCACGAAGCGCTGCGGGCCTTGAGGAGCAACAACCCGATAGCTGCCGTGATCCGCGTCCAGCAACGCCGCGTTCTCGCCCATTTTCAAAGTAAAGTCGTGAAGCTGAGCGGTTCCGTGCAGCGGCACAACCTCCCAGACGACGGTGGAGTGGTCCACGTCAGATAGCCGGACACGATTCACTGTGGTGGGATATTCTCCCAGCGTTTGCACATCCACGGTGATCTCGGTTCCTGTCCGAACCAATCGTAACGGCGGTGCGTTCCATCGAAGGCCGATCCAAACGATCAATAGCGCCATCACGATGCAAAGAGCGATTGCCGCTCTTTTCAAGTTGCTAACTGTTGTGAGCTTTGGCATGGAAGTGAATAAGGAGCCATCATAACTGACGAAAACAGGCCATAGCGCTCATTGACCCCGATCATCTCACTTCTCGTTGCCTATGCTTTTTTTCGGGCTCGCCTCAGATTTGGGTTTCCTTTTCAGGTAGCCAAGAATGCCATCACAGCAGGGGACGGGATGGACGACTACGCTCCCGGTGTGGCATGGACAATCACAGTCGCGTCGGTTCTTCATGCCGCTATTATCCTATTACGGCGCTGTCCTGGGTTCGACCGAAAGGCGAACGGTTGGCAGGCCGGGCCACGGGTCTCACCCCGCGACGAGATGCCCTTCCATAGCCCTCGCAACCTGTCAGTGAGTACTATCGAGATTTTTCGCCAGTCGAGCGAGGAGTAAGCAAGGTTCGCGCGATGTGATTCCTATTTCCTGGTGAGCTTTACCTTTGCAAAAGATGATAGCTTGCCGCCATCTTCGTTATCTATAAGCCAGCTCCAGGTGTCAGTGCCTTTGCTGTAGACGAAGGTTGTGTGGACGCCACTGTCCTTGTCTTTATCTTTGTCCCTGAAGAAGAACGTGATTTGGTCATTGCCGCGTTTGCCTTGGGTAATAGCGGCCGAGAGGCCACCGCCGCTGGTCGAGTCGAGCCACAGGCATTTGTATTCGTTCGACGATTCGTCCCATTCGATAAAGACAATCGCTTCATACGCAGGCTGACCTTGGGCGTTCTTCCCGCGCGATGTTTCGTGGAGCTGCAGGTATTCATGGTTCAGCACCCATTCGGACTCGATCTCGTGCGTGGTCTCGTGTCCAGCAATCGTGCCCTGAAGGGTCCAACTGCCGGTTAGATGATCAAGTAAGGGGTCTTTACGAGTTGGATCTTGTGCGAAAGCTGAAAATGAATTCACGAGAAGAAAAGCAAACATTGCAAGACGAAACGCCGAAGGTGAATTAGACATACTGGCGCAGTCTACTCCTTTCGCGGCTCTCGATAACAGGCCCTAGCGCTCAGAACCCCTGCCGGGGGATTTTGAGCGCTATCGCGATGTTACAACAGCTTGAGCTTGCTTCGGGGGGCTCCGGCTAAGGCTCGACCTGATAATGTTCTTCATACAGCATGAGTAATACGACGGTTTCGGCGCCGGGAACCCCGGTGCCGTGTCCGAGGCCGAACCATTCGAATGCCGGCGCTTTCTCGAGCGCTTTCGGGGCGATGAAGGCGACGGTGGCGCGCTTGCCGTCGGCAAAATTGAAAGTCAGCCTCTGGTTCTGGATGGAGTAGGTGCCGCGGAAGTTTCGCGGAGGGTCGGTAATGCCGCTATAACCGTGGGGATTGGGAACGCCGACAACCTGATCGGTGAGCCCGTGGTCCAGGAATGTTCCATCGGGAAAGAAATTAACGTATCGTTGGTCGGTTGGGGACGACCAGTGGTACTTTCCGGAAAATCTCTTTCCGGTGCATTGACAAGTTGGAATGTAAGTGTCAATTCCGGGATTGGCGTCCGACTCGCTGAACTTGATGACATCGCGGCGATCGGCGTTGTTGGCCCAGACGATGTGGATCTGGTTGCCATCGACCCGGTAGCGTCCGATGAACAGTTTGTTGCTAGGATCGTTGCGGTACGCGGTCATGTCGAAATTGTCCATATTGACCCGCGGAATGTTGTTGATGACCCAGCCATCGGCAGTGAAGTAGTACTGACGGCTGCCCATGTGCGAATGGTCTAGGCCGAAACCCACGTAGACACCCTCTAACGCGCCAGCGGACGCTTTGTGCCCGGATCCGTTCACCTGGGCTGCGCTGTGTGGTGTGCTCCAGGGCAGCAAGCTTAGGATGACCGCGACCAGGATTCCCAATAAGGCCGTTGCTTTTTGCATTTGCATTGCTCCGTGGAATCTAAAGCCGATATTGGTCGGGATTATGCTCCAAGCAGGTTGGAAGAGTCATCTGAAATTTGAATTTGAGTGTAATGGGGATTTTTCGCCAACGCAGCGAATTCCGAGATGTCGCCATGGCTCACGCAAGCGCCAGATTCATGTTGCTGATCGCCTCGTCAATCTCCTGCCTGTTCTTGAAGCCGATCGTTGCGCAATCCACTCCCGCGTTCTGGAAAGCGAACCTCATTGCTTTCACACGATCGTCATGACTGTGCTCGAACTGGCCGCCACCGCAGAGCTTCATGCCGATCACACCCAGGCCCTCCTTCTTCAGCTGCTGGATGTGATTGACCACTTCGCTCACGTTGTCCGGGTGGTTGGTATCTTCAGAGGTCGGGCCGTCCATGCGTGCGCCGTTGTGGTTGATGCGGATCAATCCCACGTCGAGCCACTTTGTGCCCGGCATCTGGCGCAGTGCCGGCAGCCCGTGCACTGAGGCGCCATGCGTGCGGATGATCTTTCTCTGCTGCGCCTCAAGGATCCCGTCCTGCCAACGTTTCGTAGTTTCCGGCCAGTCGGCCGAGTGCTGCCAATGCAGCAGCATGATGTCAAAGTACTCCGTCTGTGAGGTGCGCCGCAGTTCGTCGAACTTGGCCTGCGGGTCGATCCCCTGGTGGAAGGTAGTCAACTTGCTCATGAGCTGATAGCTGTCTCGCGGCAAGCCTTTCAGCGCCTCTCCCAGCATTCCCGGCGTCTCGTAGGCCTCGGCGGTCTCGAAGAAGCGGATACCGCGATCGTAGGCATAGCGCACCAGCCGGGTGAACTCCTGCTGCCCCAGCGCGGCCTGTACCGCACCGCCGTTCGTCCCGGTTCCGAAGGCCAGCCTTGTCGCCTCCACTTTTGAGCGGCCGAGCACGACCGTATCGGCCGCGGTGCGCTTGGCGGCCAGCGGAAGAATTCCTGTGGTCGCCATGGCTCCAGCGGCCAGACCTGTTTTGAGAAAACCGCGCCGTGTGATTGAACTCACCTTGACCTCCGTGTGGCTCAAGCGGGTGGGCGAGCCGGATCAGTGGATGTTAGCACGCACGCCGCCGCAATCGGGCAGCATATACTTCTTTGCCATGGACCGAACGTTTATCGACCGCCTAGCATCGGAGTCCGACCATCGGAGGGCGAAGGAAATAGCGCAGGCTGCGCTGGATGGGCAAACCAGGGGTTTTGGAAGCAGTCAGAGCGTTGGTTTCTTTGGCACACACAGACGCAGTTGCTGACGTGGAGGATCGGAAGTTCATCATTGCGATTGAAAGCGAAACCGATCACCTACCCGTTGGCGAGGTTCGCAAACTCTGGGCTTCATCCGCGCTAAAAGAGAAAGACGTTGAGATTACGCGTGCCGAGGAACTGTACAGGGCTGATTTCTTGGAAACGTGCCGAAGGATCGTGCAACCGCATTGCCCGGTCGATGAGTGAAATGGGGATGTTTCGCCATTTGACAGACCCAGGGTAGGCGGACCAGGTGCGGTTAAACTCGAACTCCGCGACCCCGACCCATCGAATCGCGCACGGAGCGGCGGGACGCGCTAGAATGCTAAGGATCTTGCGGCCACTTTCGTCACTCCAGAAAAGGGGCGTGTCGCATGACTCCGGAAACACAACAGTCCGAATCCCCATACTGCGTGAGGATTGAGACCGACACCGGCCGGTCCTCTACTGTCCCCATTGCCGTCTTGACACCGAAGCAATTGGAAGTCTTTCTACAGGGTGAGTTCCAGAGGTTGGCACAAGAAGCAGGCGTAAAGGGCGCTCGGATTCATGTGGAGCGGGCGACAGCCGCTGACTACGAGCAGGTCCTCCGTGAGGTTGCGGCGTGCCTGTTCTCTGCGAAGGCACGCACCGCATGACTTGGCGGCGAGCTGTGTTCCCGGAATTTCGATGCGGGAATTGCACAAACATCTGTCATGATGCCGGTGCGATGCAAGCACATCGCAAGCGAAAGACTGGAGTGCCCGCTTAAACAGTTGTCTTAATAAGAGTCCACGCAACCATTCTGGGACTCGTTTTGAGGAACCGACTACGGCTTTTGCTTCGCAACATCGCGAACTGGCGAAATCGGTGTAGCCTCATCGGCGTTTTCCGAAATCAAAAAGGGATTCTGGATACAAATGCACGGAATAATTTTTTCTCAACTGCGGAAATACGTTGAGACGAAACAGGGTAGCCGCGCGTGGAACACTTTACTTAAGCTGCGCAGCTCGAAAATAGGGCTTATTTGTCCATGAGCGAGTACCCGGATGCCGAAATGGAGGCATTGGTCGCGGCCGCCGCTACGATGTCCGGCCTATCCGCTTCAGTTGTACTCGAAGATTTCGGCGTATTCATCGCTCCGCCGTTGATGAACATGTACGGGCACTTGATTCCAGGGGATTGGAAGACTCTCGATGTGATCGAAAAGACCGAGGAAACCATCCACCACGTAGTCCGAGTGCAAACCCCAGGCCGAAACCTCCTGTGCTACACACCATTCGGCGGAGCGAAGATGAAGTGGTGCTGATTTACAGTTCTCCCCGGAAACTGTGCGCGCTTGCAATCGGCATCGCTAGAGGTGTGGCAAAGCAGTTCAACGAGACCATCGAAGTTGCCCAGAACAAATGTACGCACAATGGCGCTCCCCATTGTGAGATTGTCTTCCGCAAGGGATGGAAATTCCGGTAACTAAAGCACTCTGGGGGATGAGTGTGGACAGACTGTCGTTAACAGGCCGTTACACTCACCGCGGGGTTTTGAGCGCTATGGGGATATTTCAACAGTTGCGGACTGGCGCCTTTTTCAGAGATCCGACTCATTCAAGATGAAATGCTCCGCCGCTCCATTCCTCGGGAGCGACATCAGTTATGGTTTCGGTGAAGTCCCAGCGGTGACCGTAAAAATCCTGAGCGTTGTATTGGCGCTCTCCATAGGGTTGGTCTTGAGGTTCAGTCAGGATGATGGCACCGTTCCGTCGCGCGCGTTCGCAGTGACCCTTAGCATCTTCGATGCGAACCTGAACGATGTGGGAATTGTTGGGTACCACACTGCCTTCGGCGATGGTGAAGCAGCCGTCGCCGGCTTTCATCTGGATGCGGTGATTGGCGATGCGAAGACGGATAGTGAAGGCAAAAGCCTTTGACAGCCAGTCGGCGGCTGCGCTGGGGTCGGGGTAAATGAGAACAGGAATCACAGCGCAGGGCGGGACCGATCGGTTGAATCGCATCTGGAAACTTTATCACTCACATCGAGCAGAAATCTTGCGGCCCTGTGGACGGCGTTCCAATGCAGCAGCTGAAGTTAGCAGGTCACACACTCAGAATCCCTGTTCTGGGGATTTTGAGTGCTATGGGAATTTTTCGCCAACTACACGGGCTGCTTGTGTCGGGCGGGAAAAGCGGGTTAACATTCGCGCGTGGAAACTCAGGACTTAGCCGAAGAATATCAGACCAAACTGATGAAGAACTGTTGCGACTGGCTCTCGATGCTGTAGACCTTACTCCCGAAGCCAACCTCGTGCTCAGTAGTGAGCTCTCCCGACGAGGAATTAATACCGCCCGGCCCGTGAATTGCAGCTAGCGCTCTGCCATCGCTTTCAGCGCCAAGCCGCGAGCTACCGAAGTGAACTCGTTTCCTCCCCGAATTCGCTGCTTTCCAAACCGAGTTTCAAAGATTCTTCTTACCGCGGGTACAAACGAAGAGCCCCCGGTCAAGAAAACCATATCGACGTCCTTGGGTAGAACACCTGAAGATGTAAGTAGCGAATCGACGCACCCTGCGATCTTCTCAAGCTCCTCAGAAATCCACTCCTCGAAGGTTGCCCGTTGCACCGTCGCCGCCAGATCCACAAACCCGTCCGAAAACTGGAATGTTGCCTCGGCGGCGTTCGACAAGTCGCTCTTAACTTTTTGCACGGCGCGGTGGAGGTGAAACCCGAGATCCTCTTTTATGAAGTGAATGAGCGCTCCGATTTTTTCTGGTTCAAGCGATTGCGCGTGAACGCCTCTCAGCATCGCCAGCACGTCTCTGCCTCTCAACAGCGACAGATGGTGCCAGCGCTCCAGCCTTATATAAACCCAGTTCGGAACCGGCAGGATTTTGCCCAGTGAACGCAAGTGCGATCCGGCTCCAAGAGCCGGAGAGACGAGATGCCGGATGATCTTTGCATCGAAGGCATCTCCGGCGATGCCCACACCCGCATTGCCAACGATGCTGCCCGAGGCACTCTCTCTTCGACGAACAGTTGGGCCAACGTGAACCAGAGAGAAGTCGCTTGTACCGCCCCCGAAATCTCCGATCAGAATCAGTTCGTCATGATCGAGCATAGACTGGTAGTAGTGTGCCGCTGCCACGGGCTCCATCTCGAACCCTACGGATTCATAGCCAGCCAACTCGAACGCTGATCGAAGTCGCCCCTCTGCGTACACGTCATCTTCCTGGGTCTCTGCTCCCACAAAATGAACCGGCCTTCCGACTACTGCTGACCTGATCCGGACCCCGAACTGATGTTCCGCCTTTTCTCGCAGGTCCCGGAGAATCCTCGCAATCAGATCCTCAATTGTGTGCCGGCGGCCGAAAACCTCCGTGCTGTGAAGGTTGCGACTGCTCAGGAATGATTTGAGAGACTGGATCAGTCGTCCCTTCACGTCCGCAGAGAGATATTGTTCAATGCCCTCAGGGCCGGTCCACGACTTCAGAGTATTGGCACCGCCCACTTTCGTTTGCTGAAGATACAGCAGCGATCGGTACGCGTCAGTCAGGCTCCCGAGATATGGGAACCTGGCAAGCTGCACGTCGCCTGAGCGATCAACACAAGCGATCGAACTGTTCGTCGTCCCACAGTCGATGCCGATCGCGCGTTTGCTCACTTGGGAGACTGGTGATGACATTCGGTATTTCTCCGAGTAGAACGGGGGACCGCATCAGTACTGCGCCGATCAGCGTGGCGGAAGGTGGTTCAAAAGGACTCGGTTGTCGTCAGTCACTCGGACTGTGCGCGCGCCTGTCGAACCATTTCGACCAGGACGGTGCGAGCCGTTGCTGAGTCTCGTGCTTCTCGAGGGAAAGCGATGCGGGCACCTCGCACACCATTGTTCGTTTGCAGGCGCACATGAAACCCCAGCCGATCGACTGCCGTCATTGTTGCTGCCTTGGAGTCAATGTTAGCAAAGTGCCTGGCCAGCAATATCAAAGCGTCCTTGTGGTCCGCGTTCATGTGCTGAATGATTTCGCTCATCGAGGGCGCGAGAGGATCCGGTTGGCTACTTAAGTATTCGGAAGGAGTCACCCAACCCATAACTCCGAAACCCCCGACGTAGTAAACGTCCACCACATCCAGGCGATAAAAAGAAAAGTCTTCAAAATCCACCCAATACTTGCTGTTGGCATGGCTGGTCAGGTAGATCTTCCGAGCGTCAGCTACTTCCGACTCCGGAACTGGCAGAGCGTTCCCGACCAGTGTGACTCTTGAGGAGCCAAGTGGATCGCTGTCGGCGTCATTTTGGGTCACAAGCAAGCTGGCGTGGGGGTCCGCTTTCAAATTTTGTGTATGCATCGCCATCGTGCTTATGAGAAAAATTGGGCGCCCTTGGTCGTCCAGCCCATACGGCATGACCGATCCGAAGGGAAATCCTGGCTGCTTACGGGAGAGAGTCGAGAGGCTTCCTACGCGCGCCAGATATAGCAGCGTTCGTGCGCGCTCGGCAAATGAAGGCTCCGCGACAGCGGGTTGAGCACTCGTTGTACCGGTGCCCGCGTGTTTTCCAGTGTAGGAGGACGACATAGATGTTCCTGCCCTCCAGTTTAGACAACCAACTCAGGCGTGTACATGTCCCAGTTCCGGCGATGCTTTGGAATACCAGTTTCTGTGGTTGACCTGGTTAGCGCATCTGCCCGGCGCTGGACTTGTTCGCGGACCCGCGAGCAACTCGGAAGTAATCCCGGGCCGGAAGTCGGTTCGAGAAGATCCTCCCTTGTTCTCCGCGAAGCCCGTTTCTGGGCAGCAGAGGCGACCGGGCAATTCTACGAGTTGCTGGACGGCTTTTGCCTTCGAAGCTCGATGCTCTCTCTACTCTCCCTGCACGAATCTCCGGAAGAAACTGCTCCGCTTCCATTCCGGACGCCGCGCGCCGTTCGCAACCTCAATCACAATCGTACGGCAGATGTCTTCAAACTTTCCGGCTGCTTCCAGGTTCACGGGCTGCTCCAGGTCATCCGAGGGCGCATGGTACCGATCCGTTAGCCATTTCTTATTGATCGCGGCCTCCGGCGTGTTCGGCTCGAATCCCACCTTCATCGCAATCGATGGCACACCCACTCGAACAAAATTGTACTGGTCGCTGCGAATGAATATATTTCGCAGTGGTTCTGGATCTGCCTGCACCGCTACGCCCCACTTCTCCGCCGCCTCACGCGCCGCATCTCCCACGTCACTCTCATTCAGTCCATACACCGTCACCATTTTCATCGGGATAATCGGCAGGAACATGTCCGTGTTTAGGTCGGCCACCATCGACGCACGCCGCACTGTAGGATGCAGCCCGAAGTAGCGCGATCCAAGCAGGCCTTTCTCCTCCCCCGTCACCCAAATAAACAGCACCGAGCGCTTCAGTTTCTCGGGATGTTCCTTGAACGAGTGCGCCACATCCAGCAGCAGGGCTGAGCCCGACCCGTTATCCATGGCGCCGTTGTAGATGCGGTCCCCGTTGACCGGCTCGGCGATCCCGAGATGGTCGATGTGCGCCGACATCACCACGTACTCGTCCTTCAGCTTCGGGTCCATGCCCGTCAGCTTCGCTACAACGTTTAGCGACTCCACCTCGCGCCGGGTGATTTGCGTGTTGGCTTTCACACCCACCGCCAGTGAGAATCGCGGCATCGGCTTGCGCTCTTTGCCGAGCGCGGCAATCTCCTCAAGGTTATGCCCTGATCCCTCAAACAACTTCTGTGCCGACGCGGGATTGAAGACCGCGCCCAATTTCTCCCCTTCGGTCTCGTTCAGGTCGGCCAGCCGCATCGAGGGCTGCAGCCGGTTGTTCTTGATGCGCGACCAGGGAATGTCCATCGACGCCGGATTCGGAATTGCGATTACGCCAACCACACCCGCCTGCTTCAGCGATTTCCAGCGCTCGCTCGCCGATTGGTAGTGCGAAGCCAATTCCGTGGGCAGATCGCTCGGCGAGCCACCGAAGATCACCGCCACCTTTCCCTTTAGGTCCAACCCCGCCAGGTCGTCATAATTCTTCTCCGGCACCTTCAATCCGTAGCCCACAAACACCGCGGGAGCATCCACCTCTCCGCCGTCCACGCGCGTACCGAGAATGGCGTCATCGCCCAATGCCAGGATCTCGGTCTTGCCGTCGCGCACCAGTGCCAGGCTCGATTGTGCCTCGTCCAGCCGGCCTTCTATGAACTTGATTCTCTGATAGTAGCCCTCGTTGCCCGCTGGCTTCAGCCCATCGGACTTGGCCTGCTCCACAATGTAGGCTTCGGCCCGCTTCAGCCCTTCGCTTCCGGTTTCGCGCCCCTCCATGTTGTCGTCGGCAATCACCTTCACGTGCTCCCACCAGCTCTTGCCATCAAAAGTAAACGGTGCCTTGGGCGCCTCACTCTGCGCCAACGCCATGGAAACGGAAAAAACGGAAACGGACAAGAAACAAAGAAACAGCGGGATTGTTTTCATGTTCTTCCCTTCATTTGTCTTGGTCTACCGACGTGCGGGGCGATCATTGTGCCACCAGCGCAAGAGCATTAGCAAATGGCCGGAGCTCACAATTGCGCCCAGTTGTTCGACGGGCAGCGTGAAAACAAAGCCCTTCGTTTGGCGCCCCTATTCCTCAGACTTCATTTCCCATTGAGAAGCATTTGCCGCCTCCTGAATGATGGCAATCGACGATATTCCAGGTCATAAGTCGGCTTGTGGGAAGTTCGCTATTAGCTGTTGTAATCGGGCCCTAGCACTCAAAACCGCTCAATGGGCGATATGGGGGTGTTACGCCAACCACGAACGGTCGGCAGTTTTGCGCAATGTCCCGGCAGCCGGGCCGCAACTGTGCAAATCACTTCCCAGAAGCCCGTTTCTGGATAGCTTCCGGTTGGCCGACAAACCGGGAGCAATCACTTGGGTAACGACGCGAGAAAAGAAAGTGGTTTAATTCCGAGCAGCGCGGTCACAAAATCGGGAAGCTATGAAGAAATACAAATTCAAGGCGAAAATCGAATCGGGTGACGTCGGAGGGGCTTATGTGCTTTTTCCCTATGATATCGAGAAGGAATTCGCCACCAAAGGGAAGGTGCCTGTAAAGGCAACCTTGAATGGAGTGCAGTATAGCGGCTCCCTCATCAAGTACGGCAATCCACTTCATATGCTGGGAGTGCCTAAATCCATACGCGAGCAAATTGGGAAAGGCCCGGGCGATATGATTGAGGTCGTTGTCTGGAGAGTGAGACGGAGGGGTTAGAACGGTCGAAGTGCCCCCCAGTTTGAGAGTGGTCGGCTATCCCGATTGTCGACGCAATATCGCCTTGGCTTGGGCAGCTCGAATCTGGGGCATCAGGATGTCGCGGACGTAGTGCCAGTAAGGGACGATCTTGAGGGCAGCCTGTGCGTCCTGCTCGGCGGCGTTCAAATCCGGCGTCGTTCGATTCAGATTCGACCACGCGAGACTCATCAGCAGTTCGGGCTCTCCCCATGAGGGCTCCAGCGGATCACTCACGTCGCGCATTTGGGTGCGAACCGCTTTCAATCCTTTATCATAAATTTCAAACGCCTTGTCCGGCCCCCCTCCGCGCTCAGGAGGCGACGACCAACGAATGGCGCCGAGCACCCAAAGTAGCCGAGGATTATCCGGGGCTGTCGCCATGGCTTCTTTCAAAAGCGGACTCGACTGTTGCAACAGTTCCTGAACGCGGGTTGGGTCATTCTTGTGCAAGTACATCAGGTAGCCCAGACTAGAGCCTGCCCCAATCTTAGACTCCACGAATGCGGGGTCTCGGGCAATGGCATCTTTGAAATCGGTGACCGCCTGCGTGAGGTCATCTTCCAAGTCCTTGGGAGTTGGGGTTTCGTTAAAGCCGTTAATCGCTCTGCGCCACAACGCAAATCCACGCCAGTAGAGCACCCGCGATGCCAGTTTGTTCTCTTCTGGAATGGGCGTCATCTCGTCGTGGAGGCGCTTCAGCGCCGGGCGGTCACCTTCGTAGTCCGCTCGCTGAATCTGGGTGACGATACTGATGATGGAATCGCGTGAAAGCTCAACGCTGGTCTTATCGGCGGCGTAAATCTCAGGCCCGGCGACGGAAAAGGCCAATATGGTCAACAGGAACACAAAGACTCTGCCGTTTCGGGCAATCATGCATACCTCCATGCCGCAGAGCGACGGCCCAGGGCCGATTCTATATCAAGGGCTTCGGGGATTGCGCCCGGTTGACGGGCAAACCCGACCTTACCGATTACGGAAGGCTTGCCGACCAAACGTCAAGTAAGGGGCCAGTGTTCTTCTCCCGGTTGTGAGGATACACACGACAGTCTGCGCGGTTTCGAGATTTGCGACCCTGACGGCTACATTCTGTTCTTTGGCCTTCCAGCGTAGCGGGGACCTCGACTTCGCCGGCGACGGTCCCGGAGGTCTGCCGTACACTCGATCCATGATCCGTCAGATCGCACCTCAGTTCTTCACCACCGACATTCCCGGCACGCTAGCCTATTACAAAAACAAGCTCGGCTTCGAATGTCTGGGGACGTGGCAAGATCCGCCTGTCTACGCCATCGTGGCGCGCGACCAGCACGCGATTCACTTCCGATGCGCTGAGCCACCCACAGCCAATCCGGACAAATATGCAGATGAACTGCTGGACGCATACCTCCGTGTCGAAGATGCAGATGCACTCTATGCCGAGTATGAAGCCAACGGCGTGGAGTTCACTCGGGAACTTGTCGCCACGCCATGGAACACGCGAGAGTTTGTAGTCAAGGATTGCGACGGCCGTCTGCTGGCCTTCGGCTCGAATTTATAGCGCGTTTCCTATCGTCTGGTCCACAAAAACCGACTGTGCAGATGAGTGTTTAAAAGTCGGCTCTTGGGAACTCCGCGTCTGCCATCGCGGACGGATGACGGGCAAACCTTACCTTACCGATTACGGGGGGTTTGCCGACTACCCGCCCAGCGACGAGCCGATTCCGGGGTTTTTGAGCGTTATGGGGATTTATCGCCATTCGGCAGCTTCACAGACTGGAATCTCCGAATCGTCCATTCCAGAGAAAGGCTGGGCCTGCTGGTATCAAATGATTAATGCCGGAACTGTGTTGACTTTGAGCGTCGCGTTCTTCGTCGCTACGCTCACCCCTCGTTCTGCTGGCGGACAGACCTCTTCCGAAGCCAAGCACAAGAATTACTGGTGCGGAGGGAGTGTCCTTGGCGGAATCGCTAACTCGGGTTCAAAGTTCACAGTCAAGGTCTTCGCTCCCGTCTCGACCGACATTTACGGACAAAATCACGATGCAAGGCCCGTCGGTGCCGTGAGAGTCGTATTGCTCACAAACGCGAGGTTCGAGCATGAAATATCTGCGGTGACGGACGTTCGTGGCATTGCCGAGTTTGCAGACGTGCCGTCTGGAGAGTACACAGTTCACATCGACGGTGCGCGTTTCTGGGAATCGCAAGCAACGCTTACGGTCAACGCGCTGACCGGAACTCCGACCGAAATCCCTTTGTTATGGCCGCAACGTGCGTATATCGTCCGACAAGTGCGAGGCTGGCTGATGGATTCCTTTACAGGCATCTGGTCGAGCGCGGAGCCGAGCTACAAACCCCGACCATTTGTCGCCGCTCAAGTCCAGTTGATAGACCTGACTTCTGGTTCACTAATTGCACGCACGCAGACCGACGACAAAGGTTATTACGAGTTTTCTTCAGTCGGCCCTGGCCTCTACCTTGTGCGCTTCAACGAAGACCCCGATGCAGATTCGCCGAACTTCAATATGGCTGTGGAAGTGGATGCTAAAGCTCCCCAAGAGCATCCGCCAGCGTTGAGGGCTGAGAAGCACGACTGCGGCCCCGGCCTCGCAATCTACTGACGGTTGAAATCAGGCCGTTACCCTCAAATTTCGACTTCCTTCGATTCAGTTCACATCTGAAGCGTTCGGAAAAACTGGTCGGAAGATGAGCGTAATGGCGATTGTTACGTCAACCTTCGTCGACCTGTTTTTCCTCAGTCGCAGGTCTTGACGGTCATGTGACTCTCACGAGGGTCTAAGTTTGCTGCCAAATTCATTCCACATAAGCCGTGTCGTAAGGACACCTCGATCACCAAAGAGTCGGTTAGTGGAACCGACGCAGAAGGCACAGTCAGCAGATAAGACCAGCCAATACCATAGACCGGATAATGGTGTTCCTCTGTCGCAACCAATTCGACATGGCGCGTCTCGTCCCCTCTTTTCCACGCAACCCCAAATGAGGGTGCTTCCAGGAGGCCAGACAGGTAGTCAGGCGAGGTCATCTGCGGGATCACCTCTGATGTGCTGCACTTCCACGGAATCGCTTGCAAGTCCACGAACAGGGGGTCCGGAAAGCTGGCGTATGCCGCTTTGCTTTTCTTTTTGCGAAACACCATCCCGTTCGGTGTTTCTTGCCCCTGCAAGTCTTTGAAAAAGTCGCCGGAGATGAAGGGCACTCGGAACCAGACGCAAGCATGGTGATACTTCATCAATCCAGACCCCACTCTGGCACCCGTTCCGAATGGCGTTTTCTCGATCTGAGGTCCTCCTGCTGTTGCCGCAGTCGACAGCAGACACATTGCCGCGATCACAAAGCGAGCCGGGAATCTTACACGCAGGGACATCGAATGAAATTCTACGCTTATGCCAACACGAGTCCAGTGATTGGCGAAACCAGGCCGTTACACTCAGAATCCCTGTTCCGAGCATTCTGAGCGTAACGGGGATTTTTCGCCAACTACGCAAATTGTTCCAGGTTTACTGAACCAAGTTCGGAGTCTCTTGACCCTTCGCCTCTGACTCGATCACCGGGCCGGGGGAGCCGTGGTCGAGGCTTCGATGTCCTTGACGATCTCGGCGACCGCGCGTCGGAGACCGTTTGGTTCGGCTACATTGAAGTAGCGCGGGTGAAGCGGGCCGAGCATGTGTCCGACCTCATCGAAAGTGGTAACGGCAGTAGGAAACGAATCTCTAGTATAAAAAAGGGTGTACGAGAACCGGACAATGAAGAAGAGGGCATTGCGATGCTCGGGTGTAGATACCGGTTCCCTGTCGGTGCCCTCGGGGAAGATATGGCTATCGCTGACGACGACGATGGCGCGGTCTGCTTTGGGGAGCCGTGTGCTGCATGTGGCGTTGTCGCTGATGACCTTTTCGAGAAACTGGTCAAAGAACTCACGCGCCTTGGTCCTGCCAGCGAGAGTGTGAACTTCAACAGCGGAGTTATCGAGAGCGATAGGTATTGCCTGCTGAATTCGGTTCAGATTTGACGCGGCATCGGAAGAAGAACGATCGAGCAGAACCTTAAGGCGAAGAATGTCGATGGCGCTCACACGAACACAGCCTTGCGAAGGCGCGAGTTGCGACAGGAGCGCGGTAGCTCCGCGCAGCGCGTATTCCACGTAGGGCCGACGAGAACTATCTAAGTTATGAGGAGTGAGACTGAGTTGCTCGTCGCCGGTTAGGTTGAAGACGACGTCGATTTGCACGGGAGCCTGCGTGTGAACGGGAAGGTATTCGGGAATGGGCGGCGGCGGAATCTGGCTAAGATCTACGAATTCGACCGTAGGAAGGTCGCGGTCGACGTCAGGTAGGACGCTGGGCCGATCAACTCGCATCATTTTGTGCCACACGAAGTGTCGTTCGTTGATTGCGTCGTAAGCCACCAAAGCTAAGCGATAAGTACCTGGCTGGACAAAGGCGTATCCACGCCAGAGGAGCGGCCCGGACTTCGGCGGCACACCCCGCAGATCTACGCGAAAAGAGTCATAGTTCTGGAACCATCTGCCGCTTTTGTCAGCGATGCGAAGAAGGATATGCCAGTCGGGATGTGGTTCCTTTCCGTTTGCGGGCAAAATGGCCCGCACACTTACGACGAAGCGCTGACTGTAGGTGAGAGTAGGAGGGTCGAAGTGAACCCGCCAGTGGGGCGCGTGCTGGTCCGGTTCCTCGAACCAAGCGATCGGAATGCCCCGGAGGTTCGATTCCTGAGCCGGTGCATAGAGAGACAAGGACAGCGCGCACGTGATGCAAAGCGTGAGTCCACAGAGCAGGGCATGGACCGCTCGTCGAGGATGATATTCACGCCCCATGGCATGTGTTTCAGCTAGCATTCTAGGCTTTTCGCCCGCCTGCAAGTATGAGCAAACCTTCGGAGCATCACGCACAAAGCCGGACTGCGGAGTCGGACAACTGTCGCTGTCAGGCCGTTACACTCATTGTGGGGTTTTGAGCGTAATGGGGATTTTTCGCCAATTGGACTCCGGGTGTTGCTGGAAAATAGCGCAGCACACGAAAAATCAGCTATCATCTTGCTCACTGAATCGTCCCCGAGTGCGTCCTACCGCTCAACAAGGAGCGCCCCATGAAGCTGTTCTTCTGTTGCCTCGCCTCTGTCCTCGTAGCCGGTCTCGGCATTGTGGTCTTGGCCGCCACGCCAGTTCCATCCGCCACTTCCGCTGTGTCGTCACTCGGCTCTGTCGCTCCTTCATCGCCCATGCTGGAACCGCGCTCCGGCCACAGTGCAACGCTGTTGCCTGACGGCAAGGTTCTCATCGCGGGCGGCATGCGACGGAACTCAGATTTCTATCGCTCCGCTGAGCTCTACGATCCGGCAACCGCCAAATTTGAACGCACCGGTGACCTGAACCTATCACGGGTGGGTCACGGCGCCGTATTACTTGGATCCGGAAGAGTTCTAATCGTCGGTGGTTGGACCGGGCATGGTTCGACAGATTCTGCCGAGCTTTACGATCCCGCGACGCGCAAGTTCACCGTTATCGCAAAGATGACCGTCCGGCGCGGCGAGCCTCGCGCTACGCGGCTGACCAACGGCGATGTTCTCATCACCGGCGGCGATGATCATGACGGGCTCGACGCACACCTGGCATCGGCAGAAATCTTTCACGCATCCACGCTTTCGTTTCAGGCGACCGGATCGATGCACGATGCGCGCGTCTCTCATACGGCGACGCTGCTTCAGGATGGACGGGTTCTCGTCGTCGGAGGACATGGCGCGAAGCTGAATGCCAGTGCCGAGCTCTATGATCTAAAGACGGGAAAATTTGTCGAGACCGGCAGCTTGATCACGGCGCGCTACAAACATACTGCCGGACTTTTGTCGGATGGACGAGTGCTCATCGCCGGTGGCTCCGACGACCGCGACTGGAACGGCAATTTGAACAGCGCAGAAATCTACGATCCTCACACTGGAAAATTCACCGCCGCTTCTGCCTTGAACGACGCACGATTCAAATTGTCCGAAGAAGCTGTGTCGCTGCGGTCAGGTAACTTGCTGATTGCCGGAGGCAGCAAGGAAACGGAGATCTTCGATCCGGCAACTGGAAAGTTCTCGATCGTCGCCGGACAGATGAATCAGAAGTGGCATTACATGAGCGAAACCGGACTCCGTGATGGAAGCGTGCTGATGGCGGGCGGATACGCCAATGACGACCTCGGCACGGCGCAGACGTGGATTTATCGTCCGTGACGCCTCGGCCTCCATCTCAGAACTAGCGAGACAGCCCCGAAGGGCAAAGGTCGTTGTCCCTAGAGGTCCTGACTGTTGTAATTAGGCCATAGCGCTCAGAACCCCTGCCGGGGGATTTTGAGTGCTATCGCGATATTACGCCAACTGACGATAGCTTCCGAGTAGCCGACTACGCCTACTGAAGGCCGACTGCGGGGTTGAGGGTGTTATCGCGACGTTACGCCGGTAATCGTCTTATGCAATTTCTGGATTTCGCGTTGTCGTTCCGACAGCACATAATTGGATGCAACGGTCTGCGCAGCGCCTGGAGGTATCATTGACCGTGCGGTAGGTGTCCAATGAAAATCTGCGACGCGGTTCACGTGACATCGGTTGTGGCAATCCTCCTGATTTCTCCATGGTCTTGCTCTGCGCAGGATAAGCCAATCGGCGACGTGGTGAGTGAGGCGCGCGCACAAAAGTCTGAGGCCCGTCATGCCAAGAAAGTGATAACGGACGACGATATTGGTCCCGATCGCGGAGCTGTACACGAGACCGACGACCCGGTTACGGTCGTTAGGGAAGCGTGGCGGGCCTTTCTCGCCGATGCCGGGCATACCTGCCACGGGGAATTCACCAACAATAGCGGCCCGCGTTGGGTGGAAACAAGTTTGATCGAGGCCCAGGGACCGGATCGCATACACATGGTGAAACACGGCGGTACCGCGGGGGATTCAGAGGTCATCTCTATCGGCAACAACAAGTACAGCCGGTTCGGCACGCAACCTTGGCAGAAATATACGGAGTACGCCCCCGGAGAGATACCTTTCGCCAGGCTCTTTGATATCGCTTATGACAGCGGACTCAAGCTGGTCCGTCGCGAGACCATCGAAGGTTCACCCACTTTTCTATACGAGAACCAATATCACGCGGCCGGCGTGAGTATCAGGACAGACGACATTTGGATTGGAGCCAACGATCATCGTCTCCGTAAGGCTCAGATGCTGTTCACGGAAACCCATTCCGTAACGGCATCCAAGACGATGTTGGGGATTACCCGCTACACGGTGACCTGTTCTTACGGGCCAGTGCCTGAAATTAAGCCTCCGATCTAGGCTCTCAAGGGGAAACACGTAAGGAGCGCAGATGATGTCCCCTCACGGATCCTGCGACCCTTTCTGGCCGGATCTGGCTAGATGGCCGGGCAAACCGGCTGACCATCTCATAGTTAACTGTTGAAATCAGGCGATGGCGCTCAAAATCCCCTCCGCCCAAGACGAAGCGCCACCCAGTTGCAATGTCCAGCCGGCCTTTGTAGTCCCAAATGCTGCGGCATGGGAGGCCGTCGCTATGGGCAAACAGAGAATCAAGCCGAACTATCGTCGCCGGGTGCTTCGGTTGCCGTATCTGGATCATTGCAAATTGGCCGTGCTCAACAGCCTCGGCTCGCCAGCCTCGCGCCGGGTCTACGAATATGCCATCAATCAATTCATTGCCTGGTACTGTTCCGAACCTCGGCTCGCTCTGAACCGGATCGTAGTCGTGCGCTACCGCATGCACCTGGAATCACGCGGTCTGGCTGCCAACACCATCAACCAGCAACTCGCTGCCGTGCATCGACTCGCTCACGAAGCTGCCGACTCAGGCCTGCTGAGTCCCGAACTGGCCGCAGGCATCAGCCGAGTGAAAGGGGTCAAGCAACTCGGGTTTCGTTCCGGCAATTGGCTCAGTCCAGATCAAAGCTCCACGGTCTTGCAACGAGCATACGGCGATAGCATGCGCGCCAAGCGAGACTATGCCATGCTGGCCATGCTGTTCGGTTGTGGCTTCCGCAGATCGGAGCTGGTCGGCTTGGAGTTGGACGAGGTCCAGATGCGCCAGGGACACTGGGCAGTGGTTGACCTGATCGGCAAGGGCGGCCACATCCGCACCGTGCCGATCCCAGAGTGGGGCAAAGCCGCGCTTGATCAGTGGACACGAGCAGCGAGGGTCACAGACGGAAGGATCTTTCGAGCCGTCGCCAGAG
>Ga0210399_10000328_pt1 | contig 38538 bp, 32 predicted proteins | sample IncBWC14MmetaG_FD_150865 | JGI IMG/M metagenome (GOLD analysis project Ga0210399, IMG submission 150865) | Forest soil microbial communities from Barre Woods Harvard Forest LTER site, Petersham, Massachusetts, United States - Inc-BW-C-14-M | ecosystem: Environmental > Terrestrial > Soil >... | reverse complement strand
GGCACCGAAGGAAGCGGAAGAAAAAACTCTTTTATGTGAATGGAGAAGTGTGCCCAAAAAGTGTTTGACAGGGCCGACATTGTTAGAGATGTCCGGTAAACGCGACCATCTGAGCTGGCCGCGTTTATCGGGACTTATCGTGCTGTCGAATGGCCCAAATCATGCGTCAGGCGAGCTGACAGAAAGAACGCGCGGGAAGGTGGCGAAGGTGACGCGAGGACAATCACGCCCGCCACCGGATAGCGCAAACATCGTTGCTAGGCTTAGAGATCCACTTAGCCGACGCTTATGCGAGTGGCGGCTGTTGTTCCCTTAACCTCTGATATCGGCAGTCCTTTGCCGACTGAATCGTAGCTGGGAGGCCAGAGTTTGAAATCGAAGAAACCTTTGTAGGTTTTGCCGTCGGAAGCGACTTTATCCGTCTCGTCGACGGTGAAGATGCTCGAGATGCTGCCGTCAGGGTTAAACATCAATCCGATATGGTGCAGCTTAACGGTGCAGTCATCCACTTCCTTCCACACGCCAAAGCAGATATTCCCACCGCTAGGCGGAAGAAATCCATTTTCAAATTCGGTTCCGTCCGCATGCCAGGTCTTGAAGGATTTGACAAACTGGAACGGCGTGGGTGGGTAAGGCCCTCCGGGAGGAAAATTGTCATCGGAAGTTCCAGTGTAAATCACGTGCCACAAACCTACGACGCTAGCCTTCCCGTTCCCTTCTTCCTCCGAGTGTGAGCTGACGAAAGGTATTGCCGGAGCGGCCGCGGCTTTGTAAGGAACAGCGCAACCAGCATTAGCGCTGGAGGCGGCAAACAGAAGCCCCAAGCCTACCAATGCAGCCAGAACGGAAACCGTCCGCTCCAACGCGTTCGAAAGATTTTGCTAGTAATTTGATACATTGGCTTCTCCTCGATTTGCTGAATTGATTTGCTGAATTTCTTGCGTTCTCTATTTTTTGCTGCCCAACCTCCGGGACGCTGAGGTGTGAGGTGCGCAATTTGCACGAGTGGCCTGGTGGGGGCGATGCTCTGATACTCATTTCGCAATCAATTTCCAGTCATTCAGTAAGTATATGGCTCACCTGGACTTAGGACAGCGGTGATCGGACTTTTGGATTGACCTCGAATATTTCTGGATGCTAGCATCGGCGACCGCATCTAGTCAGGAGTGAACGCATGCCCCCCTCCGTTCGAAGGGAAGCACCGTTCCCCGCGCCGCGAACTCACCGAATTGAGTTTGACCGCTTCCAATTGGATTTGCGTTCCGGAGAGCTGCGCAAGAGTGGCCGTCGTGTCCGATTACAGGCCCAGCCGTTTCAATTGCTGACGATGCTGCTGGAGTATGCGGGCGAGGTGGTGACTCGAGAGGAGGCGTGCCAAAACTTGTGGCCGAACGACACGTTTGTCGATTTCGACCACAGCTTGGCCGAGGCGATAAGCAAGATTCGGGAGGCCCTAGGCGATTCCGCGGAGAATCCCAAATACATCGAGACGCTTCCCAGAAGAGGCTACAGGTTCATCGGAAAGATCACACCCGAAGCACCGGTGGTCATGCCCATCCCGGAAGCTCAGGAGCGTATCGAACTCCAGCCCCCTTCTTCGCCGCCTACTGGGGAAAACGGGGATTCTACCCGGACAGAGACGGTCAGAAAAATGCGCCGGTTCACTCGGCATGCGGCGTCCGGCGTCGCTTTGGTGGCCGTCGCAATAGCCACTTCCGCCTCATGGTTCTTCTACGAGAGACCTCATCCTCTCACTGCTAAGGACACCATCGTCCTGGCGGATTTCACAAACGCGACAGGCGATCTCGTCTTTGATGGCGCTCTGCGACAAGGACTCTCCGTCCAACTGGAACAGTCCCCATTCTTGAGCATCCTCTCGGACGAGCAAACCCAAGAGACCTTGAAACGGATGGGCCGCAAACCTGATGCAAGGCTCACGCCTGAGATTGCCCGAGAGGTTTGTCAGCGCACTTCCAGCGCCGTCGTTCTGGATGGCACGATTGCGCAAGTCGGTTCACGGTACCAACTCACCCTGAGAGCCTCCAATTGCGTGGACGGGAAATCCATCGCCAGCGATGAAGTTTTGGCACAGGACAAGGATAGTGTCTTGGATGCACTGAGTATGGCATCTTCGGACATCCGCAAAAAGCTCGGCGAATCGCTCGCCTCGATTCAAAAATATGACGCGCCACTTCAGCAGGTGACCACCTCATCCCTCGATGCTTTAAGGGCACTCAGTCTTTCTGTGTAACATCCTATGGATTCCGGACTTCCATTTCTCAAGCGCGCAGTCGAACTGGACCCCCACTTTGCTTTTGCCTACGTCCAAATGTCGGCTGTTTACGATGCACTTGGTGAGAGTGAGTTGGCGTCCGAGTTCGCTCAGAAAGCTTTTGACAATCGCGTGCAGGCAAGCGAACGCGAGCGCCTGCTCATCATCGAAATGTACTATTATGCTACTGTAGGCGATATAGACCGAGAGCTGAGTGTCTACCCGGTCTGGCAGCAGACTTATCCCCGGGAGGCCGGACCGTGGGTCGATTCGTCTGCCACCCACATCTTACTGGGAGATTACGACCGCGCCCTTCAGGAAGCCCAGCAAGCCGTACGGTTGGCCCCCAATTCGTACGTCCCCTATTTGAACGGGAGCACTGCCCTTCTTTGTCAGAACAGGCGAGAGGAAGGAGAACAGCTGACACGGCGGGCTCTGGGGCGCGGCCTTGATGCGCCTGCATTGCACCTTCTCCTCTATCAAATCGGGTTTCTAAAAAACAATGAACAGGAGATGCGGTCGCAACTGGCTCCGCTCTCGGCGACGCCGGACTCCAGTGACGCTCTCGCGCTATTCGCTCAATCGCGTACAGAAGCTTACTCGGGTCGGTTGAGAAGTTCTCTGGAATTATCAAACAAGGGGGTGGAAATTGCGCGCAGAGTACACTTCAATGAATTGGCCGCGCAAGGAAAGATTGCCGATGCGCTGCATGAGGCCGAGTTCGGAGATCCTGGCATGGCGAGACAAGCTGTTACCATGGCACTTACGATCTCTTCGGGACGCAGGGCTAAGCTGCTTACTGCTTTGGCCTTAGCGCGCTCAGGAGACATAGCGCGCGCCCAAGCGCTTGGGGACGAATTGGAAAGGCGATTTCCTTCCAACATGTGGATGCAGAGATATTGGCTGCCCACGATCCGCGCTTCGATTGAACTCTACCGGAAGAATCCTGCAAAAGCCCTTCTCGTTTTGCGAGACGTTTCCTACGAGCTTGGCGATGTGGGCATTGTGGGCGATAACCTGTACCCCGTGTACATTCGCGGGCAGGCATACCTGGGGACTCATAAAGGGAAGGAAGCGGCCGCTGAATTTCAGAAGTTTTTGGACCATAGCGGCATTGTCTTGAATTCTCCTTTGGGCGCGCTGTCGCGCTTAGGTTTGGCACGGGCTTATTCGCTGCAGGGTGACAAGGCGAGAACTCTCAAGGCCTATCAGGATTTCCTCGCAATATGGAAAGACCTGACCCCAGCCTGCCCATCTTGAAGGCCGCGAAAGCCGAGTATGCCAAGTTGCAGTAGCGTTTATCCGGCACGTCAACTTCTAGGTCGACGCTGCCCTTGAAAGAGAGTTGTAAAGTTTTCCTCGTGTCGCACGTACTTTGGCGGAATGCTCTTGAACACCATGTATGCGATAACAAGCGCCGGAAACTCGCAAACCAGTGCCACAAAAAGCAGGAGTAGGCTCCGCATTCCGAGCAACGCGGGAAAGGCAAATGACAGCAATAAACCAAGCAGTACCCAAAGTAACCGTTGCCACCATATCGGCTCAATGGGCGTCCCGCAAACGGGGCACTTGTCATATGGGGGCCGCGTCTTAACGCCCTCGCTCAGTTCTATGGAACAGTGAGGGCAAACACCCCATGACGATTGTGGATTCAGCCCCACGACGCTGATCGATCTAGTTTTTCGGCCACTGAATTGGAAAGAGTTTGTCGGCCGCTTCTGGGGAGATTTTTCCTCCGGCCAACCCCACGGCGCGCGCGAGCACAGGGTCACGTCCAGCAGCGAGATCGGCTCCGGTCGGCAGTAGAACTTCGTCGGGAGTCACGCCGACGTGCTCAAGGCTTTTGCCATCGGTCATGATGAGATCGGCGTCGGTGATGGAGGCCCCGTAAACAAGGATCGTTCCGGTGCCGATCGTGTACCGATTATGTCTTGCCTCCATGACAGCACCAGCCGACCGATCACCAACTACAAGGCCGCGTTTTTCGATTTGGACGACTCGCGCGAGCAGCTCTGACGCCGAGCCGGCGGATGGCTCGGGCCGAGCGAAGCAGCGGAGAGACTCGATTTCCTGCCTGCGCGCTCCGCATGGACGTACTTCAAAAGATTGTGGAGATTTGGCTTACTGGAGAGGCGTTCCTCCGGTCGGGGGACCTTGGAATACAGGATTAGCGAGCTAGGCGCTGCGCGGCTTCGTTGGTTGCATTCCCAGCGACGTTGAAAAGAAGCGCTACGTATGTAAAGCTCGCACCAACGGTCGGTACAAGGTGAGGAGGACCCCATCAGATCCGGCTCACGGTGGCGGTTTGGGGCTCGGGGGCCAACCAGGGTTGTAGTTGTGCTCTTTTGGGCCTGTTTCCTGTTTCAGATTACTGTCAATGCTCAGGTCAAAGAAATCCGGCGGGTGCTCATTCTTAGTGACCTTGGCGTTCTCTCGTCTCCCGGCTTTGCAGAAATCGATCGAGCAATCTCCGAAGCTCTGCAAGAATCACCACACCAGATTGAGCTTTATTATGAGAGTCTCGAAGTCACCTTGTTTCCAGACGAACTTTACCGACACCGGTTTCGGGAAGAATTTATTCAAAAGTACTCAGACCGCAAGCCCGACGTCATCATCACCGCCGGGTCGGCATCTCTCAATTTCATTGTCGAGTCGCATGAACCGTTCGTCAGGGATACCCCAATTATCTTCTGCACAGTTCTAGAGGAAATTCCAGACCGTACGGGTCCCGACATGCACTTCACCGGAGTGTTGGGTACGTTACGCCCGGAGGAGACTCTGAATGCGGCGCTGCGCTTGCTACCTGGCACCAAGCATGTGGCGGTCGTCGGTGGTATGGGTCCGTTTGACGTCAAATGGGAGGCTATCGCTAGGCAGAGTTTCCAAAAATACGAATCGAAGCTTGAATTTACGTATCTTACCGATTTGACCATGCCCGCGCTGCTTGAGCGTCTCAAGCACCTACCGAGCAACACGATTGTCTATCACACTGCGTTCACACGCGACGCAGCGGGAAGGCGGTTTATTGATTCAAGTCAGTCCGTACCGTTGGTTGCCAGCGCTGCGAATGCGCCAGTATTTGTGATGGACGATGTGGATTTTAGGGCGGGAGCGGTAGGCGGCGACTTGGTGAACTGGGCCGATGATGCTCGCGTGGCCGCGGAAATGGCTGTGCGAGTTCTCAACGGCGAGAAGCCACAGAATATCCCCATCGTTAGGAGCAACAACGCCTACATGTTCGATTGGCGGGCTCTACAACGGTGGGGGCTCAAGGAAAGCGACCTGCCGTCTGGAAGCGTAGTTCTTAACAGGCGGTTGACCTTTTGGGAAGCCTACAAGCGCTACATCATCTCAGGCATGTTATTGCTCCTGCTGCAGACCCTGATCATCGTCGGGCTCCTGTGGCAACGGTCAATGAGGAGGAAAACGGAAGTCGAACTGGTTAGTTCGAACGAACGCCTTCGTGCAGCATTGGATCGTTTGGACGGTATTATCATATCGGCGATGGATGCAATCATCGTTGTGGATGCGGAACAACGGATCGTTGTTTTCAACCCTGCCGCCGAGATTATGTTTGGATCCGCCTCAGTGGATGCTGTTGGAGCACCCATTGACCGATTCATCCCGCATGCTTTTCGGAGGACAGATCTGGGACGCATTACCGATTTCGGTGAGACCCACGTTACGAATCTCCAGGTGGGTACTCTGGGCAATTTGTGGGCACTCAAAGCCAACGGGCAGGAATTCCCCATAGAAGCTTCTATTTCTCAGATGGGAACGAACAACAAAAAACTATTTACTCTCATCACCCGTGACATTACCGAAAGGAAAGAAGCGGAGGAAACTCGATTCCTACACGCCGCCATCGTGGAATCTTCCGACGATGCGATCATCTCGCTGAAGCTGGATGGCACAATCTTGAGTTGGAACATCGGCGCACAACAAATGTATGGATATTCGGCAACAGAGGTGCTTGGACGATCGGTCTTTATGATCATCCCCGCTGAGCTACAACAGGAGGAGCAGGGCCTTTTGCAGCAGATGAGAACTGGTCGGGGAATTGAGCACCACGAAACAGTCCGCTTAACCAAAGAAGGGAAGCGCGTCGACGTTTCTGTGACGATTTCACCATTGCGCGACTGGACCGGCAACATCATAGGTGCCTCCAAGATTGCCCGTGACATTACTGTAAGGAATCTGGCCGAAGCAGCTCTGCGCGAGAGCGAAGAGCGTTTTCGCCTTGTGGCGAACTCGGCTCCGGTGATGATCTGGATGTCTGGTTCCGACAAGCTCCGTACCTATTTCAATCAGTCTTGGCTGAAGTTCACCGGTCGCTCCATTCACGAAGAACTTGGAAATGGCTGGGCGGCGGGTGTACATCCCGAGGATTTAAAGACCTGCTTGGAAACCTATACAAACGCCTTCGATCGGCGCGAGACTTTCGAGATGGAGTATCACCTTCGGCGGCATGATGGAGAATTCCGCTGGGTCTTCGATCTGGGCGTGCCCCGGTCCAATCCGGACCGATCGTTTGCTGGATACATCGGTTCTTGCATTGACGTGACTGAGCGGAAACTCGCTGAAGAAGCCCTTTCCGCGGTGAGTCGGAGACTGATCGAAGCCCAAGAGCGGGAACGTACCCGGATTGCCAGGGAGCTTCACGACGATATCAATCAGCGTGTAGCGTTGCTGGCCTTGAACTTAGATGCTTTGAAGCGCGATCTTCCGGACGCGGCGAACGCAGTCAGGCAGGGCATCGAACAAACAGAACAGCAACTCACCGAGCTTGGGAGCGATATCCAAGCTTTGTCGCACCACCTGCACTCCTCGAAGCTTGAGTACTTGGGACTGGCAGCGGCAGCCAAGGGATTCTGCAGTGAGTTCTCCGAGCGGCAAAAAGTCGAGGTTCATTTTCACTCCGACGAGCTCCCCAAAGTTCTACCGCCAGAGATCTCACTCTGCCTGTTTCGGGTCTTGCAAGAAGCCCTCCAAAATGCGATGAAGCATAGTGGTTCTGCGCGCTTCGACGTATCGCTCGGCAAAGGATTGAATGAGATTCAACTGAGTGTACGCGATTCGGGGCGTGGTTTTGATGTCGATGAAGCTATAAATCGGCGAGGGATTGGTCTAGTCAGCATGAAAGAACGGTTGAAGCTAGTTGATGGGCAGCTGTTTATTGACTCGAAGATGCAGCAAGGAACAACGATTCGCGCTAGCGTCCCTCTCAGTCCCAGAATGAAGTCAGCAGGAGCAGTCGGATAGGTATCGGCCCCCCCTACAAGCCCGAGCAAAGCTGGAAAGGTTGACCGCTGCCGAAATGTGGTTTGTGGCTCGCTGCAGCTCGCAGCTCCAGATCGCCCTACCCACTAAGGGTGGTCCCTTGGTGTAGCAATTTCCCCTCAGCGCGTAATACCCCGCAGACGCGTTGACAGGCGAACATAAGGCGGCAATACTGGCGAGCGATGATTGGCCAGCTTCGCGGACGCCTTACCGATAAGCGACCCAACCAGGTGCTCGTGGATGTGGGCGGCGTTGGGTATCTCGTGCAAGTGCCGCTCTCAACCTACGCCGCGCTTGGAGAACTCCACACCGAAGTGACGCTGTTGATCCACACGCATGTGCGCGAGGATGCGCTATCTTTGTACGGTTTTCTGTCCTCGCGCGAAAAGCATTTCTTTGAGATGCTGCTGTCCGCTTCGGGCGTGGGACCATCCTTGGCGCTGAAAATCTTGTCGGGCATGAGCGTCGAGGAACTGGTCCCGGCCATTCGCAACAGCGATCTGGGGCGACTAACGAAGATTCCGGGCGTCGGCCGGAAGACTGCCGAGCGCATGGTTGTCGAGCTGAAAGACAAGCTGGACGCCGTGACCGTCGAGGTAGAGCGGCCGGTGGCGTCTTCGCCGGCGGGCATTGACGCGGATGTAGTTTCGGCGCTGGTAAATCTGGGCTACGAGGCGCGCACAGCAGAGAGCGCCGTAGCCGAGGCCCGCCGCGAAAATGGCGCCGGCAATTTTGAGAAGTTGCTCAGGGCGTCGTTGCAATCCTTAAGTGCCCCGAAGGGACGCGCAGCACGGACGTAGAGAAAAATGCCATTTTTGAGAATTTCGCCGTGCTCTGTGTCCGATCTTCGTGATCTCTGTGTTAAGCCTTTGATTCTAGCGTGTGACGGCATAAATGCCTGAAGGAACAGCAAAGCGGATGATGGCATCACGACAACCGGAGCGAATTGTGTCCGGAGCCCCATTCGACGAGGACGCGCGCATCGAAGTGAGCGTTCGCCCAAAACGCCTGGACGAATACATCGGCCAAAAGCGCGTCAAAGAGAATATCCAGATCGCCATCCAGGCGGCACGAAGCCGCGGCGAAGCGCTCGATCATGTGCTGCTGTACGGCCCGCCGGGATTGGGCAAGACCACGCTGGCCCAAATCATAGCGAATGAACTCGTGGTGCCGATCAAAACCAGCGCCGGTCCTTTGCTGGAGCGCAAGGGCGACCTGACCGCGATTCTGACTTCGCTCGAAGCCAAAGAAGTTTTCTTCCTCGATGAAATTCATCGCTTGCAGCCAGCGGTAGAAGAAGTGTTATACCCGGCGATGGAAGATTTTCGCGTAGACCTGATTATCGGGCAGGGGCCGGGAGCGCGGATTCATCCATTTCCGCTTGGACACTTCACGCTGATCGGAGCGACCACGCGCGCCGGTTTGATCACCGCCCCGTTGCGATCGCGCTTCGGCATCGTGCACCGCCTGGATTTTTACGAGCCAGCGGACTTGCTGATTATTCTGAACCGCTCAGCGAAGATCCTGAACATCGAGATGGACGAAGGCGGCGCCGAAGAAATCGCCCGCCGATGCCGGGGCACACCGCGCGTGGCGAACCGCCTGTTGCGGCGTTCCCGCGATTTCGCTGAAGTGCGCGCCGCTGGCCGTATCACACGCGCGGTCGCCCAGGAAGCGCTCGCGATGCTGGGCATCGATGAAAACGGACTCGACGAAGTTGATCGCAACCTGATGCTTGCGCTGCTCGACAAGTACGGCGGCGGACCGGTAGGCGTTGGCACCCTTGCCGCCGCTCTCAGCGAGGAAGAAGACGCCATCGAGGAAATGTACGAGCCCTACCTGATGCAGATCGGCATGATCGACCGCACACCCCGCGGCCGCATAGCCACACCCCGCGCCTACGAATACTTCGGCCGCGACCTCCCCCGCCGCCAGCCCCGGTTGTTTTGAAGCTTGCAGCGGTGCTCAAGTCCGTGATTCCAATACCCGGGACGTCGATGTCCGTGAGCAATTGCGATCACTTGAACTACCGACGGCAGGTCCCGATAAACGATAGCGAATGGGGAATGCTGGAGCACGAGCCTGCGGGTGCGCTGCGTGCTGATCGGCCAACGGTGAGGCGCTTCGACAATCGCGCCGATGGCCCGAGGCCCGATCAAGTTCGGCGGCAAATCTCGCTGCTACGGACGAGCTGCGTTCAAAGTACCACTCAAATGCGGCCTCATATTCGAATACCGCTTCTTCGTGAAACTCAACTTTCTTGCCGGCCATGCGAGAGTCTGGAGGAAATCCGTGCTCGAATTTCCTCCCAGGGAACAGTCTTCGGTCTGCCGGAATCTAGATCCGCGATGCGACGAGCAATATCCTGGTTCCAAGCTTCCTCCGCTCCGGCCTCAACTGCGGTGTCCAAGCTGTACAGGAGAGATCCCGCCAAAGCGGCCCGCTCCTCGTCGGAGAGATCAAGCGCCTTTTGCAACAGCTCGAGAGCCTGCCGAGTCATGAGCCAATTATAACGCCGTTGAGAATCGTTGATCGCAGGATAATGCCTCGCGCCAGCGACTGCTTTGGCCTTCAATCTCCGTTTCCTAACTTAATGCTCACACACCCTTTTTCGCTGGCTTCTCGCCTCCGAAGCTCCCAAAACTACATTCAACCCCCAATATCTTCCGTCCCCCGCTTAACCCTTAGGTTATCGTCACCTTCATGGTATTCTTCCGCATGCTGCCTCGATTTTCAACGGAAGGCTCGCACACACAGACCGCGTCTGGCTGCGCATGTTCATTTCCTGGCTCGATTGGCTTAAGTCCCGTAGCATCCGCACTTCCGCAATCCGCGCGCATAACTCCTTTGCAATCCGCACTTACAAAATCACTACACTTAAAGCCCTTTAGAATCCCCACTTACAAAAACAGGCGGGGGGAGGGTCCAAACGGTTAACTACTCCGCGCAGTTCGCCCGTGCGCCTCCCCTGCAATCTTTTGCTAACGGAGCAGAGAAGCGCACGAGTTCCTCAGATGCGGCGAATCGCGTGGTACACCACCAGGACGATGATCGCGCCCACCACCGCGACCAGCAGGCTGTACAGGTTCAGACCGGTTACGCCCATGTGGCCGAACTGGTTGAAAAGCCAGCCGCCTACGACCGCCCCGACGATGCCCAGGACGATGTCCAGGAGCAAACCTTCGCCGGTTTTGTTCACGATTTTGCTGCCGATAAACCCTGCTAATAGACCCAAGACGACCCAGGCTAGGATTGACATCGAATTTCTCCTTGTGTGCGTGCGCCGACCAACGCTTGAATCTGACCCGACCGGTTCGTGGGCCGGGACTATGGCTGACGCGCCCGGATTTGCCTATACACTGAAGCCTGTATTCTCAACCGGAGTACCAAATAGGCAGAGGATACGGCAGAAATCCAAGAATGTTAAGCCTCAAGTAAATTATCGAGACGAATAATGACCTGTGAAATCATCTACTTATCGCTAGGCTCGAACATCGGCAATCGCGCCCAAAACCTGAAGGCGGCGATTGCGGCTTTGCCGGACGCGGGCGTTTCGGTGCGGCGAGTGTCAGCGTTTTACGAGACGGAGCCGGTCGATTATCTGGAGCAGGCGTGGTTTTTGAATTGTGTGGTGGAGGGCGAGACGGAGTTGCCGCCCTTGGAGTTGTTGCGGGCACTGCGAGGGATTGAATCGCGGATGGGAAGCAAGAAGCTGATCGCGAAGGGGCCGCGGTTGATCGACGTTGACATTCTTTTGTATGGGCAGCACACAATTGACAGCGCGGAATTGCAGGTCCCGCACCCGAGAATGACGTTGCGGAGGTTTGTGCTCTTGCCGCTGGCGGAGATTGCACCGGAGTTGCGTCATCCGACTTGGAGTGGAACGGTGGAGCGCGTCCTGTCGGAGACGCCCGACAAGAGCGAGGTTCGGCGGGCTACGCCCCAGAGAACCGAGGAGAATACTTAACACAGAGCTCACCGAGGCCGAGGCACAGAAGTCAGGGAGGATTTTAGGATTGGATGGGCTTCAGTTCGGCTAGGCGTCGGCGAAGGTAACTTTGCTCAACGGGATTGCGGGCTAGGTCCAGGGCTCGGGCGTACGCTTCGGTCGCTTCTGCGTTGCAGCCGAGGCGCCGCAGGAGATCGGCACGGGCGGCGTGGAAGAGGTGATAGTCGCTAAGGTTGCCGGTGGCGCCGAGTTCGTCGATCAAGGTCAACCCGCGGGCGGGACCTTCCGACATCGCAATGGCGACGGCGTGGTTCAGCGCTACCACGGGGGACGGGGACATTTTCCTGAGTTGGCCGTAGAGTGCGGCGATCTCCGCCCAGTCGGTCTGGTCGAAGGTTTTTGCGTGGGCATGAAGCGCGGCGATGGCGGCCTGCAGTTGGTAGGGACCCACATGCTGCATGCGAAGCGCGGTTTCGACGAGGAGGGAACCCTGCTCCATCTCCACGGGATCCCAGAGCGTGCGATCTTGTTCTTCCAGCGTAACCAATTCGCCGCCAGAATCGATGCGGGCGTTCCGGCGGGAATCATGGAGCAGCATAAGGGCCAGCAGGCCGAGGGTTTCGGAGTCTTTGGGAATCAGGCTGCAGAGAGTGCGGCCGAGGCGAATCGCTTCCGCGCACAGTTCCTTGCGGATCAGGGTGTCGCCAGCCGTGGCAGCGTAGCCTTCATTGAAGATCAGGTAGATGACCGCTTGCACGGATTTCAGGCGCTCCGGTAATGCGTGAAGCGGCGGCACTTCGTAGGGAATACGCGCTTGTGCGATTTTGTTTTTGGCGCGGACAAGTCTCTGCGCGAGGGTGGGTTCCGGCACGAGGAAGGCACGAGCGATTTCTGGCGTGGTCAGGCCGCCGAGAGTGCGAAGGGTGAGCGCGACTTGCGCCTCAGTATTGATGGCTGGATGGCAGCAGGTGAAGATGAGCCGCAAACGATCGTCGGGATAGTTCATCGAGGATGCGTCGAGGTCGTCATCGAAGGGATCGTCCGGATGGTAGGACGTTGGAGTCTCATAGCGGAGCGGATCTTGCTTTTCGCGGCGGGTTTGATCGCGCCTCAGGGAATCGATCAATCTGCGATGAGCCGCGGTGGTGATCCAGGCGGCGGGATTGCCCGGGATGCCGGTCGCGGGCCAGCGCGCGAGGGCTGCGGCGAAAGCTTCCTGTAACGCCTCCTCCGCCAGGTCAAACGAGCCGCAGATGCGAATCAACGTCGCGGTAATGCGGCCGGATTGTTCGCGGAAGACCGATTCTGCGGCAGCTTTGACGTCGGTCATGCGAAAGGCGCTAGGCCTGATTGGCGGCGGTGAAAAATGCCGCAGCGAAGCACGCGGCGATGATCAATTCGGTAATGGCCGGGCCGATGAAAAAATAGCGCCAGGCCACAACGGTCATGGCGAGGTAGCCGAAAAAGAACAGCGCGAGAATCGGCTTGGTCAATGCAGCGTTTGTTTTGACCATGGCGCTGAGCTGCCAGAAGAGCAGGGCCTGAATGAAAAGATTGATGGTGGTGAAAAGACCATAACCAAAATTAAAATCCCAATAACTGCGCATGGAGCCCATTACGTTGAAGGTATGAGCCTTCATGGTTTCGACCACGAGCATCTCTTCGGAACCGTGTTTCGGCGAGCTGAGCACCCCGCCGACGGTGTGCAGGATGCAATGGATCATCGTCAGAACCGAAGCAATGCGAAGAAAGAGCGTTGGCTTCACCGAGTTGTCTCCTGTTCGTGGTAGTCCAGCGCCTGACGCGCTGAGGTGTCGCGGAACATGCCTGACCACGTGTCAATCACGGGAGGCATTCACTGTGACCGGGTGCGGCTTGAGGATGGACTCGGGCACGCCGGGTAACTCCCCCAATTGGCGGATTTCGATGGAGCCCTTTGTGCCGCCGCAGGAGGTTGGAATTCTGGCGGCCCAGGCGATGGCCTCGTTCAAATCGGTACAGTCAAGGACATAGTAGCCGGCGAGTTGCTCCTTGGTCTCGGCGAAGGGACCGTCGATCGTCAGGACTTTGCCGTTTTCCACTCGGACGGTGGTGGCCGTGTCGGTTCGTCCGAGCGAATTTACCGCCACGAGCATGCCGCGCTTTCGAGTTTCGTCGATCACCGAGGAATGGTTTTGCCGAATCTGCTGGGCCTCCTCGGCCGGCATGGCGCCGAGGTCGCCTTCCTTGGTATAGATCAGCATCATGTAACGCATAGATTGCTCCTTAGTTTGAACTCTTGCCCTGCACCGGTACGACGCGCCAACGGCGGAAAATCGACAGCGACCTTGAAATTTCTTGTGTGGACCAGCGCCTTGGAATGGCCCAAGTCTGCCATAGCTCAATGAAACTGAGAATGGTGACCTTTTGACGCTTTAACGTGCGGGCGCCGCAGGGGAACAAGCGTTTGCGTCCCTGCAGCGCCGCGTCAGGCGTTCGAGCGGAAGGCGAATTGAGCTCTACGAGGTGCGCTGTAGCAGGAGGCGGTGGAGCGTCATGGGTTTTGGTTGAAGCGCCTCGAGTTCGATGAGTGCGAGGCGGCCCTCGGAAGTTTCGCGCCAGCGGTAGACGCCGGCCTCAGTTTCCTGGGTCTCGCGGCCGTTGAGGCGGCGTAGGAAGCCGCGGGCGTCGTCCGCGGAGGCGGTTTCGCGGAGAGTCGGACGGGCCACGGCCTCGACGGCGTAGCTGCGCAGGAGCTTTGGCCAGTAATGATCGAAGAGATCGCCGGAGGCGAAGATATCGCTCCAGGCGACTTCGCCCCCGTAGGCAACGACTACGCCCACCACGCGCTCGCCTTTCAGACCGGATGTGGATTTGGCGAAACGCCTCTGCAGCTGCGCAGCAAATTCCTCCACAGAAGCGCCTACCCGGTTTCCTTCGTAGATCTTGGAGTAGGACTGTGTTGGCGCCACAGCCGCGATCGTGTCCGCGATTTCGCTGGAACTGACCCGTGGTGCCGCTGTCGGCCTAGGCGAGCCGGGTACGCTCGCGGTTGAACCGGCGCGGACCGCGTTCCATACGTCGTTCTGGTCTTGCTTCAGTGCGGCTTGTTCGCGGACGCTGGGATGAACGATGGTCCTGGAGGCGGCGAATTGTGATCCCGACGACCAGCGGCCATGTTCGACGCAGAAAACGTCGAGCGGCAGAGGTTCGGCGCCGGGTGCCACAATGCGGTCTTTGGCGATGATGCGGTCTTGCTTGCCACCGGTGACGAGCTCGCCGGCGAGCAGCAGGAGCGGCCGTCTGCTGCGATTGACCAGGACGAGCTGGTTGACTGCCGGGCCGCTGGCGTAATCGGGTTGAGGGCGTCGTTGGGTGTGGCGCGTGCGCGCCAGGCCAGAAGCGCCTTGCTCGCTGACGATTACCTCGCCGCTCGATAGGCCTTCGTCGAGAGTTAGGAAGGAACTCGTGTCCTGCGAGGATGAGGTGATCACCGGGAAGACGGAAATGTTCTCGTACGTTACGGGATCGAGCAGTCGCCACCCACCTTCGCTGTGCGGCGCGGGATCGTTCGGCGGAGCCCCTGGGGCGGACCCAACAAAAGCGAGGCTTCCTAGAGTGGTAATGCCAAGCAAACCGCGGATGATGGTGCTGAACAATGCAGGGAAGACGGATCGTTCCATGAACAGCCTCCTGTAGGTGAGTGAACGAGGAACTCACTCACGGTTAGAACGAGGAGGGCACAAATTCTTGCGAAGTAACGAAGCAACGAAGTAAGGATGGGGCGAAGTAAGGAAGTAACGAGAAAAGACGGAAAAGAGGGCGGAAAAGGCTTAACGCAGAGTTCACGGAGGTCGGAACACCAGCGAGCGCGCAGATACCCGTACGGACTGGAGGCGCTCTGGTCGATTTCCTTACTTCGTTATTTCATGCTTCATTACTTCAGTTCTTAGCGGGTGCCAGGGTCGCCGAGGTTGGTCCGGGGACGATTGCGTCTGGTCTTGGCGCTTTCGCTTTCCTGCCGTTCGTATTCGGCGAGTTCTTCGTCGGTGTAGGAGAATGAGTCGCGGGCGGCGAACATGGACGTGGAGCGGCCGGTCTGAGCTTTTTTCTTCCGGGCTTGCCCGAATTCGTGGCGCACCTGGCGGAGGGGAGCTTCGATGGCTTTGATTTCGACCAGGAGGTCGCTCACCTTCTCCAGAAAGTCGTGCAGGTGGAAGGGCCGGACGACGTAGGGAAGCTTGGCGAATTCAAGGGGTCCAACATACTGGCTTCCGGTCATTTCCGGCACCAGATAGAGAACGCGAAGGCGCGCACCGTCTTCTGCCGAGACACTGGAAAGTTCGCGCAAGGTGAAGAATAACGGGCTGTCCAGACCGGTCATGGCCACATTGGCGATCACCAGGGACCATTCGCCGCTTTTCAACTCCGCAAGGACGAGTTTCGCGTCGGGCACGATGCGGACGCGCCAGCCCTCGGAGTCAAGGATTTGGCGCAAAGCGCCTTGGCTGGAGGGGTCATTGTCGAGGACCAGAATTCCTACGTGGCGTGGTGCAGGCGTGGGTATGCTAGCCATAGAGAGAGTATAGCGCCGGCAGGCGAAGCGGTCCTGTAAATACCAGTACCTGAATCGAATTGGCTAATGGCCAACCGGTCAGGTAGGCGTGGCGCTGGGGGAACGCGAGGGATGTAGGATTATTTACCCACTACGAAATCGCTGGCGTCCAGATAGCGTTTGGAATTGCTCCCATCCCAAAGAATCCGATAGGTGGACAACGCGGCCGCGGAGACCCGCCTGGTGTAAAAGACCTGAACACCATCGCGAGACCACTCCGCGTGACGCGCCCATTGGTCGACCGGACTTAGCACTACCCGACGCTTTGATCGCACTTCGTAAAGGAAAAATCCAGCGGCGAGGCCCATCGAATCCGTTGGAGCGCCGGGCGGAGCCTTCAAGTACGGCGCCGAAACCAGAAGCAAGTCCGGGTTGATGGGGTTTACGCGAAACGTGTCCGATCCAGCTACATCAAACGCCTCGCCGTAGATGTCCTTCAGTGCCGTGGTCTGTACCGGCCTGTTGTCGTCAAAAATCCAGTAGGCATTTTGCATGTCGCTGGCCAGTAGCGTGTGCGGGTCGATCCATCCATGCAAACTGGTGAGGCTGTTGATGTAGAGAGGCGCGGCTTGGTCTGGCGACCCCGCCGGGAATATCCACAGCTGCCACTTTTGCTCCTGATAATTCAGGTAAGCCACCCGGGAGTCGTCGGGAGACCAGAACGCCTGGCGCACGCCGCCATGCACCAGCTCTTGCGAACGCCCGGTCGTGAAATCGTACAGAACGATGGTGCGATCGGGTCCGCTCTTCGAATCCGAACGCGTATAGAGGAGCCGCTTGCCGTCGTGGGACAGAGCTAATTCCGTTCCTTCCGGGGCCGCGATCTTTCTGACCTTGACGACATCGACGACTACCTTGCTAGCCGGGCTGATGTATGCCACCGCAGTCGGCAATTGAAATTTGATGACGTCGGCGGGCAATACGACTGGCTTCTTGTCCGCATCGTCCGCGTCATCAGGCTGATTGTTGATTCTTGGAAACAACTCGGCGGCGATGCGCGCGCAGCCATTCAGCGTACCGATCTGGGTATGCTGCGCGACGGCGCGAAAGGTGTACTTGGCTCCGGTCGCGTCGGGGGAACACGGCTCGCGGTTGAGATGGACCGCGACATCGGCGCCGGTTGCGGAGTCTTTCCCACGGTAGATCCAGGCATCGTTAGTGCCGTCGCGCGTGACGTCAACGGGGTCGAGCATCACGGGTGGGTAACCGGGACGGTCGAGGCGCTCGGGGCCCTTCTGGCCGATGCGGATGCTCCAGGCGGGGTCATTCCCGGCGGCGGGTCCAAAGGCAAGTAGCAAAATCGGGTAGTGCGTCGACTGCGGTGCCGCCGGAACGGCAGCTGGTGGCTTCTTTGTTTGTGTCTGTGCAGCTGGAGCTGCGGTCTGCGAACGTGACACGCCTCCGAACGCTATACCTAAGCCTAAGGCGAAGATGGGCAAGCGCAGCGACATTCGCAAGGTGCTTCCTCCAAACCGGGAGCGTGACTCGATAGTAGGTGGCTTATTGTCGCACGTCCCCGTTCAGGTCCGAGCGCTTTTGGCGAACGCTGAGTGAAGCGGCAGCAACACGCCTGAGACTGGGTGCAACGGCGTGGCTCAAAATGACGAGACCGCCGGGCGGCTAGCGAATTCTCCCAACCTCAAAATCCGCTCGGCAGCCGCGGTCGACCCAAATCCCGTTCCGGTCGTAGCCCCAGGTACGGCTGAAAACGCAGTCGGCGTCGCTGCGCTGGCGGATCAGGCGTACGCCGCCGCTGGTATTGACCGGGCACATGCGGCGCCTCATGTCGTCCGAAGAGCAATTGACGACCTGAACTCCGGGTCCGCCTGGTTGCCAACCGCCGCCGCCTCCAATCTCGAAGTTTGCACGGCAGCCGCGATCGACCCAGATGCCGCGATGATCGTAGCCCCATGTGCGGCCGAAGTCACAAGGGGAGCCGCTAACTTGGCGGACGATCCGCACGCCGCCACGCGTGTCGGTGGGGCAGACCTGGCGTCCACCGTTATCGGAGGCACAGTAAATGTTGTAACCCTTGTCCCAGCCGCCCCAGCCGGAGCCGCCAATCTGGAAATCACCTCGGCAGCCGCGATCCACCCAAACGCCTCGACCGTTGGCATAGCCCCACGTCTGATTGAAGATACAAGGAGCGTCGCTGCGTTGCTTCACGAGTTGCACGCCACCACGGACATCGGCGGCGCAGTAATTTCGCTTCATGTCGTTCGAAGAGCAGGAGATGATCTGCCCCTGGGGCGGACCAAAGCCAGCTGTCGAGGATTGCGCAGCGTGCAAGAGTGAGATCGAAATGGCCAGGACGGATGCCAGCCCGAGTGCGTATAGAGTTTTCATCGGGAACCTCACCAAAATAGGCATGAGTGTAAAGAGAATCGGTGTGTTGGCGCCAGTGGAAAGATCGAAGGGCTGCCTCCATTGCTTGGATCCGAGGGCATCGTTTCATCACAGCGGCGGAGATGGGCTTCGGTGAAGCCGCGGCTACCGTAGCGAAATTAAAGCGAAAATAATCCTTGACTAAGCGAACAAAAAGCGAAATACTCTCCTGGTTGTGAGGTGGGCTATGCCATCAGTTCTTTCCCCTTCGTCGCCGGCTCTTCGGAACCGTCGGCGCCACGTTTCACAAACCGCTCTTTTCCCCACTTGCCCTGATGCGCAAAGCTCAAAACAAGTGGCCAGTGGTGATCTTGCCCCGATCGCGGCTGGTCCCGGTGTTTCTGTTTCGAGTTACTCCGACACGGCGGATTGCCCCCCGCCGTGTTCGGGAACGGCTCCGGTTCAGCCGGGGACGATGGCTGCTGGTGGCGCCCCACGCCGCTTCGATGGCCAGACTCAAGATTCAGAAACGCCGCTGGTCGGCATAGCCCGCCTCGCAGCGTCTTCTCCTTGTGCCGAAACTTCGCGCGCGTCGGAGCAGCGGCCGGAGTATTTCCTATTGCCGGTGCGCTCGATCTTGAATAAATGCGATTCGAATCGCGTGCCGTTCGAGTGGACCATCAATCCCTATAGGGGATGCGAATTCGCCTGCAAATATTGCTACGCGCGCTATACGCATGAATACATGGAGTTGGATGGCGGCGAATTCGAGAAAAAAATCTTCGTGAAGCAGAACGCCGCGGTGCTTCTGGCGCAAGATGTGGCGCGGAAGTATTCCTACCAGCGGTCGGGGGCGGAGGATGGACGTTCGGAGCATATTGCGATCGGCACGGCAACCGATCCTTACCAGCCGGCGGAGCGGGAATACGGCGTGACGCGCGCGTGTCTGGAAGAATTGGCGAAACGCGAGGGGATGAGTATTTCCGTGATCACCAAGTCGAACCAGATCGTGCGCGACATCGATGTTCTGAAGCGGATCGCCGCGCGTTCGGAGTTGTCGCTGAACATTACGGTGACCACGCTACGAACGCGGCTCGCCCGATTGCTGGAGCCGCGCGCTCCCCGGCCCGATTTGCGGCTGGCCGCGGTGAAGCAACTGCACGAGGCCGGTCTGCGCGTGGGTGTCTCCGCTTCGCCGCTTATTCCCGGAATCACCGACCGTGACGGTGAACTGGAAGCGGTGGCGGCAGCCGCCAAAGACGCTGGAGCGCAATGGTTCTTCTCCGGCGTGTTGTTCCTGATGCCGTCGTCGGCGAAGCAGTTTCTGCCGTTCGTGCGCGAGAAATTTCCGAAACTGGCAAAACAGTATGAGCAGTGGTACGCGAAAAATGGCTACGCGCCGGAGGAGTACCGGAAGAAGATTGCCGAACGCGTGGCGCGGATACGGCTGAAACACGGTTTCCACAATCGGCCGTTCGAGGAGCTGCAGAGGAAGGTTCAGAGCCCGCAATTGTCTTTGGGTCTGAACACCGCAGCATAAGAAAAAGCAGGAATTAACACAGAGGGCGCTTAGATATAAGCACAGAGTTCACGGAGGCGTCTGGAGCGTGCATTCGACATCTGCGCTATCGGCTCATGGCGAAACTGTTCCACGACGAACTTATGGCACGATGATGCGGGATTCCTCGCGCTTCAATTCCTGGACTTCGGGGAATTGGCTGCGCAGGAACTCGATGTAGCGGCGCGACCGCGGGCGGCCATTGGTTCGCAATAGTCCCATCCGGTAGAGAAACACCGAGAGATAGAAAAAATCGGAATCCTTCAGTGCAGCGCTGCCTTGTTGTGCTTGCTTCTGTTTTACTTCGGCCACGAATGCGGTGAGCGAAGCGTAGAGTTCGCGGCGTAGCTGTCCGTCGGGTTGCCTCTCGTAGTAAATGCCAGTCATCAGCGTCCTGGTCGTTTCCGCGAATGCCTGAACGGCAGCAAGGGCGTCGGTATCGGTCGCATCTCGATGGGAAGCGCAGAACTTGGCGATCGTGAACGCAAGCGCTGCCATCAACTGCTGATGCGTATGGATAATGTCAGAAGGCAGAGTGACATCGAGTAACGGCGTGTCCGGCGGAAGCTGGCGCTGGTGTTCGTCCTCATAACGGTGCGCCGAGATCAGGTACGAGCAATCGACGGGACAATCGATGGTGACTTCGCGCTCCCGTCCGCAGCAGACGGCGCAGATTTTCTCACCTTTCGCGGGGCAAAATCGCTCGGCTTTACGTTTTTCACAGATTGGGCAGGACACGGCAAGCAGAATACGCCGCGACCACACAAAACACAAAAGCGCGCAGCCTTGTGGTTAAGCCCGATTGGTTAAGCTCGAATGGCGGGAGATTTCACGTGCTCGGGGCGCAGCCCCATTCCAATCAGTCGCGCGGGAATTCTGCGCAGCGCGGGGTAGTTGTTGAGCAGCCGGATGCCGAGCGGGAGCTTAGCGAATTTCACTTGCCCTTTCAGCACCGGCTCCACGACCCGTTTATGAGCCTGTATCTGCAGCGCTTGCGTCCAGCGCGTCGGCCACAGGCGCCGATTCTGAAGTGCGGCCAGATGTTCGGTGGTCACATTCGGACGGGACAGCGGCTCGGCAAGAATGTTTGCGGCGGCGACCGCATCCTGAATCGCCAAATTGATGCCAATACCTCCCACCGGCGACATCGCGTGGGCTGAGTCACCGATGCACAGCAATCCTGCCCGCCACCAGGTGCGCAGGCGATCGACGCGCACAGAAAGCAGGCTGATGTCCTTCCAATCGCTTAGTGCCGCCGTTCGATCGCGAAGGAAAGGCGCAACCTCCGCAATATCGTTGCGAAATGCCGGCAGGCCGCGTTGCTGAATTTGCTCGAACGTTCCCTTGTGAATGACATATGCGCATTGCCAATAGTCGCCGCGGTTGATGGTCACCAGCATTTTGCCGGTGACGAAATGCCCCAACGTGTAGTTCGCGTCGTCCGCCTTTTTCGGAATGCGCATCCAGAGCACGTCGATGGGAGCGCCGAGATCTTCGACCTGCAATCCCGCTTGTTTACGAACGACGGAATGGCGCCCATCGGCGCCGATGGTCAGGTGAGCCCGCACTTCAAATGCGCCGCTGGGAGTTTTTCCTTTGACGCCGGCGATTTGACCGTTTTCTTGCAACAGGTCGGTTGCCTCGTGCTGCATGAGCAGGCGGAAACCTGGGAACCGGCGTCCTTCTTCCGTCAGGTAATTCAGAAAATCCCACTGCGGCATCAGCGCGACAAATTTGCAATGTACCGGCAAGTGCGACAAATCGCCGATCTCCGCGGAGATGCCGCCGAAGCGACCGCCGATGTGACGGTATTCCTGATGAGGCCGCTTCAGAAATCCTTCGAGCACGCCGAGCTCGTACATCACTTCGAGTGTAGACGGATGAACCGTATCGCCGCGAAAATCGCGCAGGAAATCGCCGTGCTTCTCCAGAACAATCACATCGACGCCCGCTCGCGCCAGAAGATAACCGGCCATCACTCCAGCGGGACCGCCGCCAACAATGCAACATCGAGCGCTTAGGCGCTCAACCGATTCCGATACTTGGTCCATGTCCATCGCCAGGGCTCAAGAAGTTACGCAGAGATCACTTTATTCTGAAAACGTCGCGCGGCTACGATCAGCAGAAACGTTCCGATCGCAAATAGAGCCAGACCGTCGGTCCATAGATGACGGATGCCTGCGCCGCGTAGAATCACGCCGCGGGTAATGTTGATGAAATACGTTGCTGGAATCAGATAGCTGATGGGGCGAAAAATAGCTGGCATGGTTTCGCGAGGGAAGATGTAACCCGAAAAAAAGACGCTGGGCAAAATCGGGAGAAACGCGAGCTGCATCGCCTCGGCTTGCGATGCTGCTTTGCTGGAAATGAGAATTCCTAGCGACAGCGCCGCAAACAGATACGGCAACGACAGAAATGCCAGTAACCACACGCTGCCGTGGATGGGGACGCGGAATAAGAAACGCATGCACGTCAGAATCAGGCAAAGCTCGAAGAAGCCCACCCCCAGATAGGGAAGCAGTTTGCCCAGCAGCAGGCCAAACGGCCGCACCGGCGTGACGAAAAGCTGTTCCAGCGTTCCCCGCTCTTTCTCTCGCACGATGGAAAATGCCGTCAAGAAAGTGGTGACGTTGAGCAGCATGATGGCCGTCAAACCCGGAAGAAAGAAATTAGGCGAGCGCGAGTCGGGGTTGAACAGCATTTTGGGGCGCATTTCCACGGGCATGGCTTCCCGGTCGGGGAGCACGCGGCGAAGCGACTCATCCAGGCCGATAGCGTTGCTGACGTTGATGGCTTGTCCAGCCACCGATGAATCCGAGCCGTCAATCAGCACTAGAACCTGCGCGCCCATCTGGTGCAGTAGACGATCGGAATAATCGACGGGAACCTTGATCCCTACGCGCGCTTTGCCCGCGACAATGAGGTCGTTCATGTCCCGATCGTTTTGGACGTAGCGCATGATGTAGAAGGTGTCGGAATTCTTTAGCCGATCAATCAGTTCGCGGCTCTCGCGGCGGCCGTCGGCGTTGTAGACCACCGTTGGGACTCGCCGAATGTTGGTGTCGATTCCGAAGCCCAGAAGAAACATCTGCAGCAGCGGCATGGTCAGCGAGAAAAACAGCGTTCCCGCGTCGCGCCGCACGTGCAACGTTTCTTTATAGAACACCGCGCCGAAGCCGCGAAAGATGTCAAGCACGCTCCGCCTCCAGCAACGCCTGATGTTTGTAGGTAAGCTCCACGAAAACATCTTCCAGGCTCGGCGCCAGCGGCCGAATCTCCGCCACAGCAATTCCTTCCTTCAGGAGTTGCTCCCGCAGGTCGTGCAGATCGAAATGGTCGTCAATCAGTGCGTGGATCGACTGTCCAAAAATTGTCGCGCTGCGAATTCCAGGAATCTGCCGGGCGAACCGCAACGCCCGGGTCACCTCGGGCGTCGTGATCTCAACGCGCAGCGTTCCCGACGGTTGCACGTCGGGAAGCTCGCGCAGGGAATTGGGTGTGCCATCGGCAATCAGCTTGCCGTAGTAAATGTACGCAACGTGACTGCAGCGCTCCGCTTCATCCATGTAGTGTGTGGTCACGAAGAAGGTGATGCCATGCCCTGACAGCTCGAACAGCAAATCCCAGAGTTGACGCCGTGCGACGGGATCGATGCCGGCGGTCGGCTCGTCCAGAAACAGCAACTTCGGTTCGTGCAGCATGGCGCAGCCAAGCGCCAGCCGCTGTTTCCACCCTCCAGAGAGTCTTGCGGAAAGCCGATCGAGATACGGGCCGAGGCCATTCAACTCGACAATTTCGCCCATGCGCCGTTTCAGCCGTTCGGTTGGCAAGCCGTAGATGCGCCCGTAGAACGTCAAATTTTCGGCAACGGTCAAATCGTCATACAGACTGAATTTCTGCGACATGTAACCGATGCTCTCGCGTACCTCTTCCGAGCGCGTGCGAACGTCCAATCCTTCCACCTGCGCTGCTCCTCCGGTCAAAGGCAGAAGACCGGTGAGCATCTTGATCACCGTGGTCTTGCCGCTGCCGTTGGGCCCGAGGAACCCGAAAATTTCTCCTTTTTTTACTGTAAAACTGACGTCGTTGACTGCGGTAAATGTGCCAAAGCGGCGCACCAGGTGTTCGGCGGAAATCGCGATCTCGGGTATCGTCACGTCGCGTGTGGCCACTTCCGGTATCGCAACCCCGGGTTTGGATTCCGGAGTCGTGGTCATACTCCCTTCGCCGCTTTCAGTTTTACATCGGCGGCCATCCCTGCGAGAACGCGGTTCGACGGATCGTCAATGCGAATCTTTACGCCAAAAACCTGGTGGACGCGTTCTTCCCGCGTTTGCACGTTGCGCGGCAGAAACTCCGCCTGCTGATTGATCTGCTCGACGGTGCCCTCGAAAACCGTCGTCGCGAACGAATCGACCCGCACTTCTGCCTTCTGGCCCAACTGCACATGCCCAATCTCGGTTTCCGGGATGTAAATCCGCACGTAGATCTGGTCACGTTCCAGCAAGGTCGCGACCGGCGTGTTCGGCGGAATCAGATCTCCCGGACGCACGTCCAGAACTTCGACGGTAGCCGCCGAGGGCGCCACGACTTCTCGTTCGCGATATCTCGCCTCATCGTATGAATACGAAGCCTTCGCGAGATCGACGTCTTCCCGCCGGTTGCCGCGCTGAAACTTGTCAAACGTCGCTTGCGCCTGGTGATAACGCGCCTCGGCCGACGCGATTTCCTCGGGCCGGTAGCCATGATGGAGTTGATCCAACTTGTGCTGGGCATTTTGTTGTTGCGCCAGCGCAATGCGCCAGGCAGCCTCCGCTGTATCGCGTTGTTGTTTTGAGACGAGGTCTTTCTTCGCTAGCGCCTCGTAGCGCTCGAAGTCCAATCGCGCGCGTACCTCGTCGGCTTTTGTGCGGTCCAGATCAGCTTGCGCCGCGGCGATATCTTCGCGGCGATAGCCATTCCGGCGCATTTCGTACTCGGATTTGGCTTCCTCCAACGCGGCCCGCGCTTCGGCAATTTCCTCGGGCCGGTAGCCGCGTCGCGCTTTTTCCGCCGCCGCACGAGATTGATCGAGCGCCGCTTGCAACTCCTTATCGTCGAAGGTAATCAGTACTTGCCCGGCCTTCACGGTGTCGCCTTCGCGCACCAACACTTTGTCGATGCGTCCGCCAACCTTCGACCCAACGCGAATATCGCGCGCTTCGACTGTGCCCGAGCCCTGCAAAGAAGAATCGCGACGGAACCAGCCCGACGAATACGCGATGCCCGCAACGATGGCGGCGACGACCACCACGATGATCAAGACTCGCTTGCGATTCATGACGCGCTTCTCCTTGCTAACATTACGATTCCGATCCCGCTTGGGTTACTCCCCCGCGCGGCGCAAGGCCCAACCACAAAATTTCCAAAGCCCGCTCGATCCGATCGGACAGCGACGCATCTCCGTGAAGCGACCACATCAGCAGTGTCCCGAAGATCGTCTGACGAAACACCTGCGCCAACTCCAGCCCAGGCACGTCCCGCCGGAACTCTCCACGCTCCTGCCCGATCTGCACCAATTGCGTGAGCAATCCTTCCGCTCGAGCACTCCGCTCCAGCATCACGCTCCGCACCGACGAACTGGAAAGGTTCGCCTGCAAGAGGGCGCGCACTACGTCGGGTGACTTCGAAGGCTCTTCGGTCATGCGAAGCGTCATCGCCCGAAAGAATGAGCGCATGGGTTCGGGTCGCGCGCGCATCTGATCGACCGTTGCTTGAAGCTTGCTGAGTTGCATGTCGCTGAAAGCGATCAGGATGTGTTCTTTGCTCGGGAAGTAGTTGAAGAACGTACCTTTGCCCACGTCGGCGGCGTTCGTGATGTCTTCCACCGTGGTTTCCGCGAAACCCTTCTCAGCAAACAGCCGAAGAGCGGCCCGAAACAACTGTTCGCGAGTTTCAGCACTTCGTCGCTGACGCCGGTCGGGAGGTTCACCGAGCACATTTTTTTTATGGGGTGTTGTAGAAGTTCGTCGTGACATGACCCTTGCTCATAAATGACTATAGGTCATATATGGGCGGAAGTCAATACCCGCTCTCTGATCCTGGAAAAAGAAGACCCCGGCACGAGGCCGGGGTCTTCTTGTCCTTCGATTCAGTCGCGCAATCTTCGGAAGCTATTTATTCGAGCCCGTCTTAGAGATGCTTCGGCGACTTTTGGTTTAGGTAGGAAACCAACTTTTGGGCTGGGGGAGGAACCGCAACCGCACCTTTAAAGACGATCGACTCCGCCTCCACTTTCTTCCCGTAAACTCTTTCATTGGCGTCGTTATCTGGGCGAACCGTTGAGCCTTCCAGCGAGATTCCGGCGAAAAGCCCGCGCGATCGCGAATAGCTCAGTACTTCTGCGCGCAGGGTCACATCTGTCGAGGCTGACGCGGTTCGGCCCTTGGGGCCGCCTGCCACAGAGGCGTCTGCTCCCAATTTCACCTTGCTGCTGAGAATGGAATGCGCCCCGCGCCCGTTCATCACCAGCAGAACGAAGTCGGTAGCCTGCCCGCCAATCTGGAATCCGACGCTGCCGCCTTCGAGCGCCATCATCGTTGGCGCGCTCCACGGACCGGTGTAGTTCTCCCCCGTGCGGCAAGTCATCGCGCCGCGTCCGTAGCTTCCGCCGACGACAAACGCAGCCTTCAGTACCGACGGGTAAATGATGACGCATTCGGCCTTGTCCAGCAGATCCTGCGGAATATCATCGGGGATATCCAGAATTTCCTGCAACACCGTCCCGCAATTGTCGAGACGGTCTGCTTCCTTCTTATCTTGCCCGGCGAATAGCGGTAGGCTAACCATCACCAGTGCGAGCAGATAAACCATCATTCGTTTCATCGTTCCTTCACCTCGTTAATTTTGCGTGCAATTCCAGCGTTGCCAGATCTCGGGGCCGCCGGATTGTCCGACCTGGACTTCTTCGCCTTGCGCATCCGAGGATTCGGACTGCCGCTCTGGAGGAAGTGTTCCGTGGCCTTTCGACTATACTTTCTCCAGACACAATATACCAGCAGAGGGTGACGGTGAAACGCGGAGCGATGGAACGAAGGGCGGCGATGATTCTCGCAATCGCGATCTTCGTGTGCTGGAGCGCAACCCCGCGCGCGCAAGCGCAGGCGAATCGAAAACCGCATGTATCGCGCAGTGTCAACGCCGCTAGCAACCGCTTTTCGGCTCGCGTCGATGTGGCGCTCGCGGCTCCCGCCGCAGGCAAAGGCGAATGGGGCATGCTGATCGTGGACGCCGCCACCGGCGATACGCTCTATGCGCTGAACGCCGATAAATATTTTGTTCCCGCATCGAACATGAAATTGTTCACCACGGCCTTCGCGCTGGCCAAGCTCGGACCGGACTACCGCTTTCACACCACTCTGGAGACGCACAGCGCAATCTCTTCTGACGGTAAGCTCTCCGGCGACCTCTTTCTCGTCGGCCGCGGTGATCCCAATCTTTCCAATCGCAAATTTCCCTATGACCTGAAGGAGGAATTTGACGGCCCGCCCGAAAAAATCCTGATCGAACTCGCCGACGCACTGGTTGCCAAAGGCGTGAAGGAGATTACCGGAGACATCATTGCCGACGACAGTTACTTCCCGCGTGAGCCATACCCCGATGGATGGGAAATCGGCGACATGGTTTGGGAATACGGCGCCGCGATCTCTTCGATCGTGATCGATGACAACACCGTCGCACTTACGCTGACGCCGGGACAGCTTGCGGGCGAGCCCGTGGAGGCCGCCATTGCGCCGCCCACTCCTGACTTCTATGTTGAAAATAACGTGGTCACGTCCGCGGCCGAAGTGAAATCCGATCTCACTCTTACACGCGAGCCAGGATCGCAACTCGTTGTTGTTCGCGGGACGTTGCCCGCAAAGAGCGCGCCCCGCAAACTGATTCTCGCCGTGCATGAGCCCGCGCAACACGCGGCCGCGCTTCTCGCCCGCCTGCTGGCCGACCGGAGTGTGAAAATCACCGGATCTCCGCATGCCGTCCACGTCCCGGAAGCGACGCTGTCCGACCCACCGCGAGCCGTTCTCGCCGAGCATGTGTCCATTCCCCTTGCCGATTCCGTAAAGCTGGTCAATAAGATCAGCCAGAATCTGCACACGGAAATGCTTCTGCGCACTGCCGCGCGACAATCCGGCATTTGGGCCACCACCGACGACCTGGTGAAATTCCCCGCCGACTTTTACGCCGCCGCCGGAATCGATCCCGGTGACGTTATTCAAACCGACGGCTCAGGCTTGTCGCGCCACGATCTGGTCACGCCCCGCGCGATCGTAACGCTGCTCAAATACGCGCAAACGCAACCATGGTTCGCGCCCTATTTCGCCTCGCTTCCGGTCGCCGGCGTTGACGGCACACTGGAAGATCGCATGAGAACCACGATTGCCGCCGGCCGGATCCACGCGAAGACGGGCTCCGTCGAGCACGTGCGCACGCGCTCGGGCTTCGCGGAAACACCCGGGGGAAGGCAGCTGATCTTTTCCTTCTTGAGTAACAATCAAGGTGGCAAGAATCATGAAGCCACCGACGCCCTCGACGCGCTCTGCGTGGCCATGCTCGAAGAATTCGACAACAAGCCCGCAAAAAATGCCCGCTGCTGTTCCTCCACATCGCAGTAAGGCCAGCCAATGCTCAAGGAAAAAATCATTACCGTGTTTGGAAGTTCCCGTCCGCTCGAAGGCGAGCCCGATTACGAGGATTCGCGCGCTCTTGGTCGCGCCTTGGCAGAGCGCGGATTCGCCGTTTGCACCGGAGGCTACGGCGGAGTCATGGCTGGCGTTTCGCGAGGCGCCAAGGATGCCGGCGGAAAGACCTACGGTGTGACCGCCGATGCCTTGTCCGCGAAAGCGAATGCCTGGATCGATGTCGAGGTCCGCGTCGCCACCTGGCAGGATCGCCTCTTCGAACTCATTCGCCTCGCCGACGGATTTGTCGCGTGCAAGGGCGGCACCGGCACACTCGTCGAGTTGGCCGTCGTCTGGGAAATGCTCAACAAATCGGTCATGCCCGTGAAACCGTTCACTACGCTCGGCGATTTCTGGCAGCCCATCATCGAGCGCGTGCGCGAAGTCGAGCTCGCGCATCAAGCGCCATCGAGTGAAGCAAACAGCCGCCTGATTCATTCCGCCACGTCCGCGCACGAGGTGGCGCAGTACCTGGCAGAGAAACTAAAATAGAAAGATGTCCCGCACCGCACAAGACGTCCTCGAATTCGACAAGCTGCGCGAGCTGCTGCGGCTCAGGACGACCTGCGTGCCGGGCCGCCGTTCTGTCGATGCCCTTGAACCCGGCACGGACCGCGAAGCGCTCGATGCGGCGTTCGCGCAGATCCGCGAAGCGCGCGAATGGCTGCGCGCCGGCCGCGAAATGGGATTTGGCGGGCTCGCCGATCCGCAGAGTTGGCTAGAGCGCATCCAAGCACCCGGCGCGGTGCTCGAATCACGCGAATTTCTCGACGTGGCGACACTGCTTGATACCTCTGGGTGGCTGAAGCCGCAGTTTCGCGAAGAGACCGTAAGGTTTCCGCTGCTGGCCGAACGCGCCGCCTCGCTCGGAGATTTTCGCGACGTGCTGGCGGCAATTCGCCGCTGCATTCTTCCAAACGGCGACATCAGCGACGATGCCTCTCCGGCGCTCCGCCGCATCCGCGCCAACATCTCGGACACACGCGCTTCGATCCAGAAAACTCTGAAGCAGATTTTGCGCGCGCGAAACGCGGAAGCCGGCGAAGACTACGTCACCCTCCGCAACGACCGCTTCGTGATTCCGGTGCGCGCCGAGCATCGCCGCGCCGTTCCCGGCGTAATGCACGGCGCCAGCGCCACCGGCCAGACCGTATTCCTCGAGCCGTTTGAGACGGTCGAGACCAACAACCAGCTCGTGCAACTTGCCGAAGACGAAGCCGCCGAGATCGTCCGCATCCTCAGTCAATTGACGGAACGCTTGCGGCTCCTTCGCGAGCCGCTGGTCGCCGCCGCCGACACCATCGCCGTATTCGACAGCGTCTTCGCCCGCGCCCGCTTCGCGCGAGACTTCGACGCCGCCATGCCCGAGTTCTCCGAAGCGGGTGAACTGCGTCTGGAACTCGCGCGCCATCCGGTCCTCGAAGATAAACTGCGCCGCGAGAATCGCGCGATCGTGCCGATGACCCTCGCGCTCGGCGGTCAGGAACGTCTGCTCGTCATCAGCGGCCCAAACACCGGCGGCAAGACCGTCGCACTCAAGACGACAGGGATCGCCGCGCTCTCCGCCCAAGCGGGAATTCCGGTAGCGACTCAGCGTGCCGTCTTGCCTCTTTTCGATCGCGTCCTCGTCGATATCGGCGATGAGCAGTCCATCGCCGCGGACCTTTCCACGTTCTCCGCCCACATGCTGAATCTGAAAGCCATGCTCGAAGCCGCCACGCCGCAATCCCTGGTGCTCGTCGACGAAATGGGCACCGGCACCGCTCCAGAGGAAGGCGCGGCCCTCGCCGTCGCATTACTCGATGAGTTTCGCGCAAAGAATTGCATCGTGCTCGCGACCACCCATCATGACCGCCTCAAGGCCTACGCCTGCACCACGCCCGGGGTCGTAAACGCAGCCGTCGAATTCGACGAAATCAATCTGCGCCCCACCTATCGGCTCATGGTTGGTGTGCCCGGTGGCTCCAGCGGAATCGCGATCGCGCGGAGGCTCGGCCTGCCAGCGTCGTTAATCGAGCGCGCCCGCTCGTTGCTCGGGCCGGAATCCCGCGAAGCCGCCGATCTGATCGCCTACCTCCATCGCAGCCGCGACGAAATCGACCGCATGCAGCAGCAAATGGCCGCCGAACGCCACGCGCTCGAAGAGGAACGCAAGAAACTACGCGCCGAGTGGGTTGAGCGCCAGCAGCGTCGTATCAAAGACCTCGAAGAAAAGTTCGCCGAGATGCAAAAGCGCTTCGACGAAAACGTAGCCAGCGTGGTCGAAGCCGTGAAGGACCGCGAGTTACGCGCGCAACTAGAAAAGTCCTCCCGCCGAAAGATGCAAGACGCCCGCGGCGAAGCCCGCGATGAATTGAACGCCGCCGTCGTGCAAACTTTGTCGGATTCGCAAGCCGACCTCGGCATGTCGGGCGGCAACACGCCGCCTCCGAGCCCGGATCGCCTCCAGCCAGGTGCAAGAATCCGAGTGCGCGGCTTCACCCAACCGGTCATCTTGCGGCGCATCGAAGGCTCTACCGCTGACATCGAAGCCGGCCCCCTCCGCATGAAGGTCGCAGTTGAACAAATCACCGGCATCGAGAGTGCTCCGCCTGGCCCTGTAGGGGCGGGGCTTGCCCCGCCCTCTTCGCGAGTCACGGTTACCTCGCGCCCAGGGGAAGCCGCCACGTCCGACGAAATCAACGTAATCGGTTCCACCGTCGAGGAAGCCACCGACCGCGTCGACAAATTTCTCGACGAAGCCGCCTTGGCAAACCGCCAACGCGTGCGCATAATCCACGGTCACGGAACCGGCGCGCTGCGTAAAGGCCTGGCCCAGTTCCTTTCCTCCCATCCCCTGGTCGGCAAAGTTTCTACCGAAACAGAGGATCGGGGCGGCAAAGCGATCACGGTAGTCGAGTTGCGAGCATAAATGGCGGAAGCAGGATCATTCGCAGATCGCGTGAAGCAGCAGGCGGACATCGTCCACGTCGTTGGCGAATACGTGCGCCTGAAGAAGAGCGGCCAGAATTTCACGGGCCTGTGTCCATTCCACGCGGAAAAATCTCCCTCGTTTGCCGTCCACCCCACCAAGCAGATTTACCATTGCTTCGGGTGCGGCGTCGGCGGCGACGTCTTCAAATTCGTCATGGAAATGGAAAAGTGCTCGTTTCCAGAATCGATTCGAGTCGTCGCGGAAAAATGCGGCATCGCGGTCCCGCAACCACGAGAGCGCTCGCCCGAGGAACGCAAAGAAAACCAGCAACGCGCCGCGTTGGTCGAAATGCATCGTGTCGCTCAGGCCTTTTTCACGAAGCAACTTGAATCCACGGCGGAGGGTAAAGTCGCGCGCGCCTATCTTGAAGATCGCGGCCTGGCGAAGGACGCCATCGATCAATTTGGCATCGGGTACGCCCCGAGCGGCGGCGACCTCCTATTGCGCTCCCTGAAACAAAAATATCCCGAAAAGCTGCTCGTCGAATCGGGCTTGGTCTCCCGCGACCAGAGCGGCCGCATGTTCGATCGCTTCCGCCGCCGCATCACCTTCCCCATCGCCAACGAGTCCGGAAAAATCGTCGCCTTCGGCTGCCGTGCGCTAGGCGATGATATGCCAAAATATCTCAACTCCCCGGAAACCCCAATCTATTCCAAGAGCAATGTCCTCTATCATCTCGACCGCGCCAAAGAAGCCCTGCGTCGCTCCGATTTCGCCGTCCTCGTCGAAGGCTACATGGACGCCATCGCGGTCGCCCGTGCCGGAATCAGCAACGTTGTCGCCAGCTGTGGCACCAGCCTCGCCGAGCCCCAAATCAAGCTCCTCGCCCGTTTCACCCGTCGCGTGATCGTAAACTACGATCCCGATACCGCCGGCCAGACCGCCACCGAACGTTCTATCTCATTGCTCCTCGAGCAGGATTTCGAGGTTCGCGTCCTCGCCCTCCCCGGCAAAGCCGACCCCGACAAATTCATCCGCGAGCAGGGAACCGACGCCTACATCAAGGTCCTCAAGGAAGCGCCGCCGTACGTCGACTACCTGATCGCCCGCGCCCGCCGGATGGACCTGACCACCGGCGAAGGTAAGCTGCGCGCCGTGAATTTCCTCCTGCCCTACGTCCAGAAAATCCCAAATCGAATCCTGCGCTCTGAATGGGCCACGCGCATCGCACAGCAGTTGCGCCTCGACGAGCCGGTTCTGCGCGCCGCCCTCAGCAAAGCCGCCGCGGAGCGCCGCAGCGAAGTAAAGACCAAACCAGAATTGATCGGCCGCGCCGCCAAGCCCGTCGAGCGCCGCCTGATCCGCATGCTCGTCGAAGGCGAAGGCTTCCGCCACGAACTGGCTCAGCGAATCCAGCAAGACCAACTCCATCTCGGCCTCGAAACGGAAAAAGTCCTCGCAGCTCTGGTCGCCGCCAATCTCTCCGGCCAGCCCGTACAGGCCAGCGAAGTCGCCGGCACCCTCGAAGAACGCGACCGCCGTATGCTCTTTGAAATCCTCTTCGAAGAGTCCAGCGACCTGACCTGGGAGGAGGCCGAAAGCTGTGTCGAAGCCCTGCGCCACCGCCGCGCGGAAAGAGAACTATCCGACGTCCAGCGCAGCATCGAAGCCAGCCCAGCCGGGCCCGACCTCCGCGCACTTCTGGAACGCAAACAGGAGCTCATGAAACGCCTGGCCGCTGCCCGCTAAATGGCACCTGCCTCGCGCAAATTAATTCTTCCACAGCTTTCCACCAATTAAATCATTGACGCACACGGACTTAGGCGTGTAGCGTATTAGGGTTTACCGGGTAACGGTTTTGTCTCTTAAAGCATCTAAACTTTTTAGTTAGCGGCAAGGATCGGACCAAGGAAACGCGATACGCGGGCGAAGCACGGGGCGAACGGCAGCAGGCAGCGCAGGGCAGAGGGTTTCTCTCTACGTTCAGAGTGACCGCACAGCGGCCAAAAAAACATGCGATTTTGTGGGGAATTCCCCCCCTCAGTTTGCGCCTGCGCATCAGCCTGTTCGTGTCTCGGCAAGAGCCTAAGCGTCGTCTGTGAATCGCGTGCGTCTGCACCGAAGCGAACCGGTTTGTCGTCTGATTGCGGGAGGAATTTGTGGCAGTAGTCGGCCTTGAAGAAAAATATGATGCGGTACGCCAGCTCATCGCCATCGGCAAAGAGCGCGGCTACCTGTTGTATGACGAAGTAAACGATTCCCTTCCGGCGGAAGTGCATTCCTCGGAAGAAATCGACGACCTTCTCACGACATTTGAACGCAACGGCATTGAAATTTACGAGGATCAGGCCTCGGCCAAAGCCGCGCGTGCGGTCGAAGTGTCCACCGTACCCGGCGAACGTGACGCCAAGGAAGACGCGCACGAAGCCGACGGCGACCTGGATCTGACTCCGGGCTCGCTCGAAAAAACCAACGACCCCGTTCGCATGTACCTGCGCGAGATGGGCACCGTCCCATTGCTCACCCGTGAAGGCGAAGTCACCATCGCCAAGCGCATCGAGCGCGGCCAGCTCGTCGTGATGAAGTCGGTTACCCGCTCTCCCATCGTCATCAAGGAATTGATTGCCGTCGGCGACGACCTGCGCAAGGGCGGCCGCTCCATTAAGGAAATCGTCCAGTTCGACGATGAAGAGCTCACCGAAGAGAAAATCGCGAACAAGACCAAGCAAACGCTCAAGCACATCGAAAAAATCGCCAAGCTGTACGAAAACGGTCTGAAACAGGCGATCAAGCTTGAGAAGACACCGAAAGCCAAGAAGCGATCGTGGATTCACGCCAAGTGGGACGTAGCGCGTACCCGGGTGGAAATCTCACTAGCTGTTCGCGACATCGACTTCAATCCGTTCGAGAAAAAGCGCCTCATCGACAAGATGCGCGGCACCGTCGAGCGCCTGCAATCGCTCGAACGCGAAGCCGGCCGTCTGGAACGCCGCGTCGATGCCGCCAAAGGCGACGTCGCCGCCGAAGCGCGCAAGGAACTCCGCACCCGCCGCGTCGAGCTGAAAGACATCGAGGACGCCAGCGAAGTCGGCCTCACCGAGCTCAAGCGCACGCTCACAATCATTCATCGCGGCGAAGCCGAAGCCGAGCAAGCGAAAAAAGAACTGATCGAAGCCAACCTTCGCTTGGTCGTTTCCATCGCGAAAAAATACACCAATCGCGGCCTTCAGTTTCTCGACCTCATTCAGGAAGGCAATATCGGCCTGATGAAAGCCGTCGACAAATTCGAGTGGCGCCGCGGCTACAAATTTTCCACCTACGCGACCTGGTGGATTCGTCAGGCCATCACCCGCGCCATCGCCGATCAAGCCCGCACCATCCGCATCCCGGTGCACATGATCGAAACGATCAACAAGCTCGTCCGCACCAGCCGCCAGCTCGTCCAGGAACTCGGCCGCGAACCGACCAGCGAAGAAATCGCCAAGCGCATGGACATCCCGGTGTCCAAGGTCCGCAAAATCCTGAAGATCGCGCAGGAGCCCATCTCCCTCGAAACGCCCATCGGCGAAGAGGAAGATTCGCACCTCGGCGACTTCATCGAAGACAAAGCAGTAGTCTCGCCGTCCGACGCGGTAATCAACCTCAACCTGAAGGAACAAACCTCCTCAGTGTTGAAAACGCTGACGCCGCGCGAAGAGAAAGTAATCAAGATGCGTTTCGGCCTGGATGACGGCAGCGAGCACACGCTCGAGGAAGTCGGCCAATCGTTCGCGGTAACCCGCGAGCGCATCCGCCAGATCGAAGCCAAGGCCCTGCGCAAGCTGCGCCACCCGTCGCGCTCGCGCAAACTCCGCGCCTTCCTGGAAGGCCCCTCGCGCGACTACCTCTAGAAACAAGTAGTACAGACACTCCTGTTTACGCTGAGTCCCGAAGCGTCTGTGTCCGCGTCAGGCCGGCAACTCGAAAACGAAAACGCCTCAGCTAATCCCTGAGGCGTTTTTCTCTTATTCCGGACGGAACTGTTGAACGACCTCGATTAGCCCAACGATGTTGGTGTTGAATTCGCCAAGCTCTTCCGCGGGAATCCAATATTCCTGATGAATTCCGCTTCCCACAATCTTCACGTCAAACTTGGAGAGATAGGCACTTCGCACGCGGAACCGCGTCACGTAACCTGCGCCAATTTCAGGGTTTCCCGCGCTCAGTCTCGCGCGATTTGCACGGCATACTCCTCATTCAACACAGGATAGAAAATAGGCTGGCCTGGAAGCCTCGAAGGAAATTCGCGATGGCCCGATTCCTTAATCAACTCAAGTTCCTTTGGCCCGACTGGGCAGTAGAGAACGGTTACGTCAGCCGTGCTCGTCATCCTTTTCTCCGACTTTTCCTATCAGCGTGAAACGTTGCGCCGACCAATACTAGGAAAGGCAGAAGGTTATTCATGTCGCCTTTCTAGCAAATCGCACGATCAGCCGCACCGTCCAGATCCCAACAAACGCCAGAAACGCGACCAGCGCGACCGCGAAAGCGCCGCCATTCAGACGCCGTGGCTGGGTCTGGTTCGCGTCGAAAACCAGTTGGTTGACGACGATTAGAAACGCCAAAAATCCGCAGCCAAACCAGGCAAATTGCGCTCTGAAAAACGCAAGAGTCTCCTCTCGTCGCTCCGGCGCCAGCCAATACTCCTTGTTCGGCACATTCACCAGCGAAGTCGGCAGCGCGCCGATCAACCACGGAATGCCAAACGCCAGCAACAAACACACTCCCAGCAGCACAATCTCCAGAGTGAAAAATTGTGATTGCGTCTGCCACCCATTCGGCGCGCCGCTGCCTCCGAAGTGCGTCGCAAGCACAGGAGGCATCGTCGCCGCAAATTTCCGAGCCTGAAGAAAGCCAACAAACACCAGGAAAACGAAGACCGCGCTCGGCAGACGGCTATTCGGTGTCAAGTCTGACCGTCCTCCTTAGCAAGAATTGACTGTGCGGCCTGGAACAGGCCCGTTCTTCCCCAACGATCCCAGGTGCCTTCTTTGAGCATGCATATTAGAATGACCAAGCTTCCTTGAGAAGAGATGAAAAACCTCAACAAAATCGCCGGCGTAGTGCTCGCATTGCTCCTCGGAGCCGCAGCCTACGGAATTTTCCGCACCGAGCCACCCGGCCCGTCCTTGTCGGCCAGCGCGCCCACCAGCGCTGGCGTCACCGCAGGGACCTCCACGCCAGCGGGCACCCAGCCCGTCGTCGATCAAACGCCGCTGAAGATCGCACAGCAACTCGCACCGCTCGCGACCCTGCCCGAAGAACGTCCGCTCGCACAAGATGCCATTCGCCTCACCGACCACGAACTCGATATCGGCTTTGCCGCAGCCCTGCGCGACGCCGCGCTGCATCCTCCGCCGCTCAGCCCTGAAGCGAAAGAAATTCAATCGCGCCTCCAGAAAGCCGAGAAAGCTCTCGAAAGCGATCAGGCCCAGATCGCGCAGCTCACCGCCGCGGACGCCAAGGCCACCGGCGACAAAAAAGACGCGCTCGACGACCAACTCGATATTGCCAACGCGCAGCAGGAACTCGATCAGGACGAAGTTGACGACGCCAAGCAAGATCTAATCCGCGCCGGAGGCGACCCTCAAGACCGCATTCAGGCCATCGTAAGAGACCACGAGGCCTCCACCAAAGCGACGGAAGCCGCGCTGGCCGCCGCTACAACTCCCGTGGAGCAGCGCGGATTGATCCATCGCGCCGCGCAGTGGTGGGCCTTGCACAAGAAACAACTGCTGCTCTGGCGCGCCAAGCAGGAAACCGAAGCCGTCATCGCCTCGCTCTCCTCCCGACATGACGCGCTCGATCAGCAATTACAGAGCGAAAAAGCAAAAGCCGGCTCCAGCGCGTCAGGCGGCGCACTCTCGCCTGCGGCCCGCCTGGCCTGGAGCGACAACGACGCCGCGGCGGTGGTGCAAGCCACCAAAGATCGCGCCGTCCGCCAAAAGAAACTCGCCGCCTTCGACAAGCGCATCGACGACGAAAAGGAACTATTGGACGTCTACTCGAAATGGATCGCGCTGGTCGCGTCGCAGCAACGCGCGGTCCTCAATCTCGCCCTGCGCGGCATCGCCATCATCGTGGCCATGGCGCTGGTGGGATTGTTCTTCGATGGATGGATTGCGAGCATCCTTCGCCAAACCTCGCTCGACCGTCGCCAGGTGGAAACACTGCGAGGGGTGACGCGTGTTTCTCTGCAAGTCGTCGGAGTCTTGTTCATCCTGTTGGTGATTTTCGGTCCCCCACCTAACCTAGGCACATTCCTGGGTCTCGCCGGCGCCGGCCTCACCGTCGCTCTGAAAGACTTCATCGTCGGCTTCATTGGCTGGTTCGTGCTGATGGGAAAAAACGGAATCCGCCTGGGCGATTGGGTCGAAATCAACGGCGTCACCGGAGAAGTCGTGGAACTCGGCATGTTCCACACCGTCCTGCTCGAAACCGGCAACTGGACCGACTCCGGTCACCCAACCGGCCGTCGCGTCACGTTCACCAACAGCTTCGCCATCGAAGGCCACTACTTCAATTTTTCCACTTCCGGCCAGTGGCTGTGGGACGAGCTGCAAGTGGTCCTGCCCTCGGGCCAGGATCCGTATCCCGTCGTCGACGCCATTCAGAAGAAGGTGGTGGAAGCGACGGCCGAAAGCGGCCACAAAGCTGAGCAGGAATGGCGCAGCGCTGCGCGTTCCGGCGACATGAGCAATCTCTCCGCCGCCCCCGCGATCAACGTCAAGCCGGTGATTGGCGGCACCGAGATTGCCGTCCGTTACATCACCAACGCCCACGACCGCTACGAGATTCGCGCCAAGCTGAACCACATCCTGGTTGACCTGCTTGGCGGAAAAGCTTCTGTGCCTGTACCGGGAGCGAAGCTAGCCGCTACGCCGGCTACT
>Ga0210399_10000327_pt1 | contig 38551 bp, 20 predicted proteins | sample IncBWC14MmetaG_FD_150865 | JGI IMG/M metagenome (GOLD analysis project Ga0210399, IMG submission 150865) | Forest soil microbial communities from Barre Woods Harvard Forest LTER site, Petersham, Massachusetts, United States - Inc-BW-C-14-M | ecosystem: Environmental > Terrestrial > Soil >... | reverse complement strand
TTGTCCTGGGCATAGGCAGCCCAGGAAACGTTGTTCCAGTAACCGTGGTCCTGAACGGCGAGTTCCTGGTATCCGGACGGTTCACCGAGTAGCATGTCGGCAACGTTGTTGCCAGTGAAGGTGCCGTTAAAGGTGAACCCGCCCTGGGTTTGACCGAAGAGGTCTTGGACCTTCTTATAGATCGCCCAGCTAGCTCCGAACTTGAGCTGGTGAGCGCCCTTGGTCAGAGAGATATCGTCTCGGATCTGGTAGTCATCGGCCTTGTTGTGCCACGGCCAGCTGGAGATTTCAAACTGCGCGCCACTGCCGCCGCTCAAGTCAATGTTGGGAATGCGACTCAGGTTGTTGGGTCCGCCAAACAACCTGGAGTTCGTGGAGACGTATCCTGAAGGAAGCGCGAGGCTCGCCAGGCCGGCGCCAGAGAACGGGACGATGTTGATCACGTTACCGTTGTAGTTGAAGGCGGCCTCGTTGAGCAACGTCGGGCTGATCGCGTAGGTTGTATGTATAACACCGCTACGCGATGGATTGCCGAAGGTGTCGCCAACGGTCGGCAGGTTATCACCGCTCCATTGACTAGTGCCAAAGGTCTGGGTGACCTGCTCGGCGATGTAATGTCCGAAGACCGAGAACTTGGAGTTGAAGTTGTGGTCAATGCGAACAACTTCTTCGCGCAGGTTCGTCGGAGAGTTGTTGCCGCCGATGAAATTGCCGCCGCTCGTGGGCGCCGGGAAAATGCCGGCCTTGAGCAGAGACTGTCCATTAGTATTGATCATACAGGCAGGAATGGTATTGCCGGGGAAGGGAGAACCCTGAACGATCCCGGCGGGTGCAACGCCAAGCGGGCAGTTCGCAAACAAAACGCCCGGCGCAACAAGTGCCGCACTGGGAACGTTGATCGCGGTGGTGCCAAAATTGCCGCCAAAGGTTGTCGGGTCTGGCACGGCCTGGTTGGTGAGACCACCCTGAATCAGCTTGCGCCATTCCATGTTGTAGAAGAAAAATGTTCTCTTTTTGTCCGGATTGTAGAGCTTCCCGAAAGTAACCGGGCCGCCCACGTTGAAGCCATAGACGTTGAGGCGCAACTCGGCAACTTTTTGGGGAGCTGGATTGAAGAAGTTGCGGGCGTCGAAGGCGTCGTTGCGATTGAATTCCCAAGCAGAAGCGTGGAGCGTGCTGCTCCCGGACTTCAGAACCATAGTCATGGTCGCCGCTGAAGAGAGTCCGTAATCGGCGCTGTAGTTGGAAGTCAGGGCGCGAAACTCTGCGATGGCATCGGTGGAGGGGGCAATGCTCATGCCGCCGGCGCCGCCGCGGTCATCGTCTTCGCCACCATCGAGCAAATAGATATTGTGGTTCTGACGCATGCCGTTGAATTCAACGTTGGAGTCGCCGCCGACTGGGGTGTTGACGAAGCCATTGATCTGGCTCGACGCTCCCGGGGTCAGTTGAGCAAGCTGGTAGATGCTGCGCCCGTTCACAGCGATCTGGCTCATCTGTTGCTCGTCGATGACGCTGCTGACTTCGCCGCTGTCCGATTGTACATGGACGGCATTCGCTTCAACGGTTACCGTTTCCGTCGCTGCTCCCAACGTCAACTGGAAATCCACGCGAGTGCGGTCACCCACTTGCAGAACCAGGCCCTTTTGCTCGGCAACCTTGAAACCTGAGGCTTCGGCCTTGATGTTGTAGTGGCCTACCGGCAGGTCGACCGCGACATACTGGCCTGCATCGTTAGTGGTTAACGAGTTCACCAGAGTGGTTTCCACGTGAGTGATTGAAATTTTCACATTGGCGATTACGGAGCCCGATGGGTCCGTGACCGTCCCAACGATGGTGGCGTTCTGCGCGGAGGCGCGGAACGGCAGCCCCGCCAACAACAGAACAAGAAGCAGCAAATAACGCAGATGGGACAGCTTTAAAGCAAACATAGGCCTCCTGACACACTGCGACGACAAAAGATGCATGTTTCACCCCTTGTACTTACCGAGAAGATTTTCAACCCAAATAACCCCGAACAAACCCCGGAACCCGACCGTTAACGTTAACGGTTAGAATGCTTGTAGTATTTTAACGGATGCTTGTCAAGCAAATTTTTTCTGGAGGGCTTCCCCGTCCCCGGTCGTCTGAATAGCCCTTCGGGCGGTCAGAAACAAAGCGAATCGTATCTTGGTACGTCCGAGCATCCGTTTTGGCCCTGCTGCTATGGTGGAAAGATGAAAATATCCTAGCGCGGAAGCGCGGCGGGATAAACGTTATTCTTCCCGTGATTCTGCTTGCACTAGAAAATCAATGTGACAGTATCGGAAATGTCCATTCATGATTGGCGATGACATTCCGTTCCAGCGGTGCCAGGGATCAGCCAGCGCCCGGTCTCCTCTCTGTCATTCCTCCTACGCGTTTCACCGATCGAAGCAACCTAAAGATCTGTCATGCCTGGGGCGCCGAGGCTAACGATGGTATAGTACGCGGTTCATCCCCCACTGGCCGCATGAGCTCACCCCACGGAAGACGAGAGACACCTCTTTGTGTGGCACCGGGTGTTGCGGCGTTCCCAATCCTGGCGCTATTCTCGGTGCTTTTCTTCGCGGTCGTCGCCCCGGGTCAACAAGGTGCCGACCAAAAGAAAAAGCAAGTGCCTACCGGCGCGGGCATGGCCACGGGCGCCGCCCATCCCGCGGTCAAGGACTCGCATTCCCGGCCCATCACCGCCGGTGGATTTGTCGACGATGCTCCGGTCGTATTCACGGACATCACGAAACAAGCGGGCCTCGACAAATTTTTGCATCGCTCGGGAAGTCCAGACAAGAAAACGATCCTGGAAACGATGGGTTCCGGCGTCGCCTTGCTCGACTACGACAACGATGGCTGGCTGGACATATATTTATTGAACGGTTCGACGATGGCGGCCATGCAAGGGAAGGAAGCTCCGCCACGAGCCATGCTATTGCACAACAACCATGACGGCACCTTTACCGATGTCACGGAAAAAGCCGGTGTTGCCAATGAACGATGGGGATTTGGCGTGGCGGTAGGCGATTACGACAACGACGGCTGGCCCGACATGTACGTCGCGAACTACGGAAAGAACCGCCTGTATCACAACAATCACGACGGCACGTTCACCGATGTGGCGGAGAAGGCTGGAGTAGCTCTGGGCGGATGGTCGACGGGCCCTACTTGGGGCGACTACGACCACGACGGCCGGCTGGATTTGTTTGTCCCGGGTTATGTGAAATTCGATCTCGAACATCCTCCCATCGCGGGCGAGCGGGCCATTCCCGCCAATTTTTGCCAATTTCGGGGGATTGCCGTAATGTGCGGTCCGCGGGGCTTGCCGGGAGAGGCCGACCATCTCTTTCACAACAACGGCAATGGCACGTTCACAGATGTCAGCCTCAAAGCCGGCGTAGCTGATCCCAGCGGTTACTACGGCCTGGCCTCGGTTTTTCTGGACGTGGATGATGACGGTTGGGTCGATTTGGTGGTAGCCAACGATTCCGTGCCAAACTATCTTTATCGCAACCAGCACAACGGCACATTTGAAGATATAAGTTACAGCTCGGGATTTGCGCTCAGCGAAGACGGGCGCGAACAAGCGTCCATGGGCATTGCCGTGGGTGACTACAACCGGGACGGAAGAGTCGATCTCTTCACTACCACCTTTTCCGATGACTACAAGACGCTGTACCGTAATGACGGTGGTGGCAGCTTTTCGGATGTCACTTACCGGGCCGGGTTGGCAGTCGCCACGATACCGTTTCTTTCCTGGGGAACAGGTTTTCTAGACTATGACAATGACGGCCTGCTGGACGTCTTTATCGCCAACGGCCACGTCTACCCGGAAGTCGACAAGCAGGATTGGGGCACGACCTGGGCGGAACGGCCGCAGCTGTTTCGGAATCTTGACGGTTCCAAGTTCCAGGAAGTGCCGCCGGCCACCGGCAGCGGCTTGGCGGATGTCATTACCGGCCGCGGGGCAGCCTTCGGAGACCTTTTCAACAGCGGGCACATCGACGTGGTCATCAATAATATAGATTCGGCGCCTGCGCTGCTGCGCAACGTGGTCAAGAACGGCAATCACTGGTTGACTCTGAAACTGATTGGCGGTCCCAAGAGTCCGCGCGATGCCATCGGTGCGAAAGTGTTTCTCACCGCGGGCGGGGTTCGGCAACGCACAGACGTATTTAGCGGCGGATCTTACGGCTCGAGCTCTGACCAGCGGGTGCACTTCGGGCTGGGGCCGGCGAAAGCCGTAGAGACAATCGAGATTCATTGGCCAAGCGGGAAGAAGCAAAACATTACGGTACCGGGGCTAGATCGCATTTTTACCGTGGAAGAAGGAAAAGCTCCGACGGAGAAAAATTCATGGTAAGCCCCGCCAGACTTTGATCGCCACGGCCGGATCAGATTATTCTATTGGCGGCAATATGGGAAGTGAGGAGAGACGGGAGATTCGATGGAATTCATTCATGAGGATTTCCTCCTGGGGTCGAAGATGGCGCGGCGCCTGTACCATGGCTACGCGGCGGGCGAACCAATCCTGGACTATCATTCGCATCTCTCACCGAGTGATATCGCGGCTGACCGTCGGTTCAAGGATTTATTCGAGATCTGGCTTGAAGGTGACCACTACAAGTGGCGGGCCCTACGGGCCAATGGGATTTCCGAGCGCTTCTCTACCGGGGATGCGCCTCCCTTTGAAAAGTTCCTGGCCTGGGCCCGAACTGTTCCGTTTACGCTGCGCAACCCGCTCTATCACTGGACGCACCTGGAGCTAAAGCGGTATTTCGACATTGGGGAACTCTTGGATGAAGCGAGCGCCACGCGCATCTGGGATCGGACCCAAATTTTGCTTCAATCTAGCGATCTAACGGCGCGTGCGATTCTCAGAAGGTTTCATGTCCGAGTGATTTGCACCAGTGATGATCCATGCGATGACCTTAAGGATCACCGCGCGATTGCCGCTTCGGAGAAAAACTTCCGGGTGTTCCCGACGTTTCGTCCCGATAGGGCCCTGGCTGTCGAAACTCCGGAAGAATTCATTCCCTGGCTCGCACGACTAGAAGCCGCAAGCGATATTGCTATTTCATCGCTCAATGATTTTCTTGATGCGTTAAGGCAGCGGCATGATTATTTCCACTCGCACGGAGGTAGGCTCTCCGACCACGGACTGAAGCTTTGTTACGCCGCGCCCTGCACCGAGCAACAAGCGTCGGCTGTCTTTCTGAAAGCCCGCGCTGGCGCTTCTCTAACCCGGGAAGAAGCGGAACAATTTGCCTCCTATCTCTTGCTGTTTTTCGGCCGGCTGGACTCCGAAAAAGGCTGGACCAAGCAATTACACCTGGGTGCGCTGCGAAGCGTAAATACGCGCCGCACACGCGAATTGGGTGCGGACAAAGGATATGACGGCATCGGGGACTGGAATCAAGCCGAGGCGCTCTGCGAATTTCTTGACAAACTCGACCAGGAGAACGCTCTTCCCAAAACCATCATTTACAACATTAATCCCGCGGACAATTACGCGGTGGCCTCTGCGATTGGCGGTTTTCAGGAAGGGCCAGTAGCTGGGAAGATTCAGTTCGGCAGCGGGTGGTGGTTTCTCGATCAAAAGGAAGGCATCGAGTGGCAGCTCAACACCCTCTCGAACACCGGGCTTCTGTCTCGATTCATCGGTATGCTAACGGACTCGCGATCGTTCATGTCCTTTCCGCGGCACGAATACTTTCGGCGAGTTTTCTGCAACCTGCTTGGACGAGAGGTTGAGAATGGGGAACTGCCCAACGATGAAAAACTCCTCGGCACGATGGTCGAAAACGTGTGTTATAGAAATGCCGAGCAGTATCTGGGGTTTGGTCCGGGGGCGGCATCCAGATCGGGCACTGCCCCGGCGGCAGTGGCCTCGTCGGATTCTGACTGACGGCTTCAGACGGACCAGACTCGGTGTTGACGAAATACCACGGAGGCAGCCGTTACTTGCGTCCTGGGTGTTTCAAACCTGCCTGCTGCTGATGGTCTATCTGCTCGCGGCTCCTCTTCTTCACGCTCTATCCATCGGCCAGGATCGCTACGTAGATTTTGCTCATCATGCAGGTGACTTCAGCATGGTGGAGCGGAACGCCGCTGCAACTCTCTACGTTGATTCGGGTGACTTCCCAGGCGTTATTCGCGCCGTCAGCGATTTGCAGTCGGACATCCTACGCGTCACGAACCGCACCCCGGCAATTGTGCACGACCTCAAGCGCGCCGGCGCGAACGCCATCATCGTGGGCACGACTGGAAAGAGCGAGATCATCGATCAACTAGTCCGCGATCACAAAATCGATGTGAAGTCTATTGCGGGAAAATGGGAATCGTTTCTTATTCAAGTCGTCCCGCATCCGCTGCCAGGCGTAGATAGCGCGCTGATTATCGCGGGAAGCGATAAGCGGGGAACCATCTTTGGTGTCTATGACCTTTCCGACCAGATAGGAGTTTCGCCGTGGTACTGGTGGGGCGACGTTCCGGTCGAGCATCACGATGAACTTTTCGTGAAGCCCGGCATCTATGTGCAAGGGCCGCCCGCGGTAAAGTACCGCGGAATTTTTCTGAATGATGAGGCGCCCTCCCTCACCGGCTGGGTGCAGGAAAAATACGGGAACTACAATCATGAGTTCTACACCAAGGTGTTTGAACTCCTGCTGCGATTGAAGGCCAACTATCTCTGGCCGGCGATGTGGAACAATGCCTTCAACGAGGACGATCCGCTGAATCCTCATCTCGCCGACGAATACGGCATCGTCATGGGCACCTCTCATCACGAGCCGATGCTGCGCGCCCAACAGGAGTGGAAGCGGCATGGCCAGGGTCCGTGGGATTATTCGACAAACTCCGATTTTCTGAAGCAGTTCTGGGACCAAGGGGTCGAGCGCAACAAGCAGTACGAGAGCATCATTACGCTCGGCATGCGCGGAGATGGTGATCTTCCCATGTCCGAGAGCGCCAACATTGCCTTGCTAGAAGGGATCGTAGCGGATCAAAGGAAAATCCTCGCAGATCGCGTGAACTCTGATCTATCCAAAGTGCCGCAGGACTGGGCTCTTTATAAGGAAGTGCAGGAATACTACGAGAAAGGCATGCGTGTTCCCGACGACGTGACCTTGCTCTGGTGCGACGACAATTGGGGCAACCTTCGCAGGTTGCCGACCGCGGAAGAACGAAAGCGCCGCGGCGGGGCTGGAATTTACTATCACTTCGACTATGTTGGCGACCCGCGTTCCTACAAGTGGCTGAACACCATTCCGATTGTCAAGGTTTGGGAGCAAATGAATCTCGCCGTTCACTATGGTGCCGATCGCATTTGGATCGTCAACGTGGGCGACTTAAAGCCGATGGAACTACCTATCGATTTTTTCCTGAACCTGGCGTGGAAGCCGGAAAATTGGCCTAAAGAAAAAGTCTCTGAATTTACCAGGCTCTGGGCGGAGCGGCAATTTGGGCCGCAGTTCGCACCAGAAATCGCGGAAATACTCTCGAAGTACACCAAATACAATGGCCGGCGCAAGCCCGAGTTGCTGGAGCCCGGTACGTTCAGCTTGGTGGACTACCGGGAGGCCGATACGGTGTTCGCTGATTTCCAGGCCCTCGTGGCGAAAGCCGAAGAGATCTACGACAAACTGCCAGAGAACCAGCGCGATGCTTTCTTCGAACTTGTGCTGTACCCCGCGAAAGCGTCCGCGATTGTGACGGAGCTGTACATCACTGCCGGCAGAAACCAACTCTATGCCAGCCAAGGTCGCGCGAGCACGAACGACTTGGCAGCCGAAGCGCGCGCTTTGTTTCAAGCTGACCGAGAGCTGTCAGCGTATTACAACCACACCTTGGCGCACGGCAAGTGGAACCACATGATGGATCAAACGCATATCGGCTATACCTTTTGGAACCAGCCGCCGGTGAATGCCATGCCCAAGGTCACGGAGATCGAAATTCCTGCCGCCGAGCAACTTGCTGTGGCGGTGGAAGGTTCGGCGCTGGCTTGGCCCGGCCCCTCTAGTGAAGCGATACTCCCTCCCTTTGACGTCTTCAACCAACAAAGCCGCTACATCGACATTTTCAATCGAGGCCAGGAGCCAGTCGCCTTTTCGGCCGCCACGAGCGCCCCCTGGATCATAGTGAGTGAATCGAAGGGGAAGATTGAGAAGGAACGGCGTGTGTGGGTCAGCGTGGATTGGGATAAGGTCCCTGTAGGGCTCGCGAGCGGCTCGGTGAGAATTTCTAGAGGTAGGGCGCAAGAGGTGGTTGTTAACGTGAACGCTTCTCGTCCTCAGGAACCGACACGAGAATCTCTGGACGGGTTTGTCGAAAGCGATGGGTACGTTTCGATGGAAGCCCTACACTACGACAAGAAAATCGATGGACCGTCGGCGCGATGGGAACGGATTGAGGACCTCGGACGGACGTCGTCGTCCATGTCCGTGTTTCCGGTAACGGCGGAAAGCGTCGCGCCGCCGCGAGATTCTCCTCGCCTCGAATACCAATTATATCTTTTCGACCCGCGCACCGTGGAAGTGGAAGCCATCCTCGCGCCTACCTTGAATTTCGTCCCTGGGCGTGGCCTGCGATACGCGATCTCCTTCGATGACCAAGCGCCACAGATCATGGATGCGCTAGGGCAACACGCCGCAAAAGACTGGGAAACATCCGTCAAAGACAGCGTTCGCAAAGTAAAATCCACGCACGCATTGTCAAGAACGGGTTATCACACCTTAAAATTCTGGATGGTGGACCCTGGCGTTGTGTTAGAGAAGCTGGTCGTTAATCTTGGCGGCGTGAAGCCCAGCTATCTCGGCTCGCCAGAGAGTTATCGTCGGCAAGGCCACAATCTCGCGGTGCACTAAGCCATGATCGAGGAATTTCAATTGGCCTGCGGCCCGATGGCCATCGGCTTTCGCAGTGAAGCCAATGGTTGTACAGTAAGCGGGCAAATTTCGTGAGCTGAGTTGGACTGTGGGTGCAATACGAACTTATCTTCTCCCACGGTTTCACTCCTCGCCATACAAGGATCCCGATCAACGATGAAGATCACCGACGCCAAAGTGATTGTCTGCAGCCCGGGGCGCAACTTCGTAACGCTAAAAATTACGACCGAAGACGGCATCTACGGCCTCGGGGATGCCACGGTTAACGGCCGTGAGCTCGCCGTTGCCAGCTATCTCTCCGACCATGTGATTCCGCTTTTGATTGGGCGTGACGCCCGGCGCATCGAGGACATCTGGCAGTATCTATATAAAGGCGCGTACTGGCGGCGCGGCCCGGTTACCATGTGTTCGATCTCGGCGGTTGATACCGCGCTTTGGGATATCAAGGGCAAGGCCTTGAAGGTGCCCGTCTACCAGTTATTGGGAGGGGCTTCGCGCGAGGGCGTTCTTGTCTATGGGCATGCCAGCGGGCCGGACATCGAGCGAACCGTCGAGGCCGTTGCCGACTACATCAAACTTGGATACAAAGCGATCCGCGCGCAAAGCGGCATTCCCGGATTGCAAAGCACGTATGGTGTTGGCCGCGGCAAAATGTACTATGAGCCGGCGGAAAAAGATGCCCCGCATGAAGAGGCCTGGAGTTCGGAACTCTACTTGAATTTCGTCCCGCAATTATTCGCGCGGCTACGGAAGGAATTTGGCGAAGATCTTCCTCTGCTGCACGATGCGCATCACCGGCTAACGCCGATCGAAGCAGCGCGTCTAGGAAAAAGCCTCGAGCCTTTTCACCTGTTCTGGCTCGAAGATCCGGTGCCGGCGGAGTTGCAAGAGAGCTTTCGGCTCATCCGTCAGCACACCACCACTCCTTTAGCGGTGGGGGAGGTTTTCAACTCCATCTACGATTGCCAGCAACTCATCCAGGAACAGCTTATCGACTACATTCGGACCGCGGTGGTGCATGCCGGGGGGATTTCCCATTTGAGGAAAATCGCCAGCCTGGCGGAACTTTATCAAGTTCGAACCGGGTGCCACGGCGCCACCGACATGAGTCCCGTGTGCATGGCAGCGGCGCTGCATTTCGACTTGAGCGTCCATAATTTTGGCATTCAGGAATTCATGCGCCACACCGAGGAGACCGACCGCGTTTTTTCGCATTCCTACAGTTTTTCCGACGGTATGATGCACCCTGGCGATGTGCCGGGCCTCGGCGTGGATATTGACGAAGCGCTGGCGGGCAAGTATGCCTATCGGCGGGCCTACTTGCCCATCAATCGCAAGCTCGATGGGACGATGCACAGTTGGTAGCGGGAAGCCTCTCAGTGGAAAATTTGCCCAATACTGCCTTCCGGCCCGGCTATTTTCGCTGGGTGATCTGTGGCCTCCTGCTGCTCGGCACCACCAAGAACTACATGGATCGCTGGGTCCTTTCGGCGCTGAAGACCACGCTGCAGCATGATCTCGGTTGGAGCGAGATCGATTACAGCCAAATCGTAATTGCATTTCAAGCGGCTTACGCGGTTGGCATGCTCGTCGTCGGCAGATTTATCGACCGGGTCGGTACGCGATTGGGTTATGCCATCGTTATGATCTTTTGGAGCATCGCTTCCATGGCCCACGCGGTGGGCAGTTCGCTCTCCAGTTTCTTCATCGCGCGCATCGCCCTGGGCTTCGGCGAATCGGGGATTTTTCCAGCCAGCATCAAGGCGGTTGCGGAATGGTTTCCTGCCAAGGAGCGGGCGCTGGCCACAGGAATTTTCAATGCGGGAACGAATGTGGGCGTAATTCTAGCGGGGCTGTCCGTTCCGTGGATCACCCACCATTTTGGTTGGCGGTGGGCTTTTGTGATTATTGGTTCGTTGGGTTTCGCATGGCTCGCGTTATGGCTCTTGCTGTATCAGAAACCAGAAGACCACCCGCGCTGTTCGAGGGCTGAGCTCGACTACATCCAGGGCGACACTTTGCAGCCTACCGAAAAGATCAAATGGCTGCGCCTCCTGCCGTACCGGCAGACGTGGGCATTTGCTTGCGGAAAATTCCTGACCGACCCGATCTGGTGGTTCTATCTTTTTTGGGTGCCCGATTTTCTCGAACGTCAACACGGGGTGCACCTGGCGCAACTGGGTCCTCCGATCATAGTGATTTATTTGATTTCCGATATTGGCAGCGTTGCCGGAGGATGGTTCTCGTCTTTTTTGATCCAGCGGGGAGTTTCTGTAAACGCAGGCCGCAAGCTCGCCATGCTCGCGTGCGCCATCGGCATCGTTCCCATCGTGTTTGCCTACCGCGTGTCCGGATTGTGGCCGGCCGTGCTGTTGGTTGGTCTCGCCGCTGCGGGCCACCAAGGGTTTTCTGCCAATCTCTACACTTTGACTTCGGATTTGTTTCCGAAGCGGGCGGTGGCCACGGTCATGGGGATAGGTGGAATGGCGGGCGCCGTTGGCGGGATGCTTATCGCTAAAATCGTGGGCTATGTCTTAGAGTGGACCGGCAGCTACATGATTCCGTTCTTCATTGCTGGTTCCGCGTATTTGCTGGCGCTTGCCGTAATCCACATTCTGACTCCAAGGATGGAACCGGCCAGCATCTCTTGAAAGGCACAAACGAGAATCTGGAATCAGTTCTTGTGATTCGAGAGCATGTAACTGGCAACAAGTTTAGTTTCAGAAAGAGCGGCTGAGGTGCTCGCATGGGGTTGCAAGTCAAGCCGAAGAAAGATTGCCTTTGGGACCTCGTCAGTTTAGGCGAGGTCATGGTGCGGCTCGATCCCGGAGACCGGCGGATCGCCACGGCGCGATCCTTTGAAGTGTGCGAGGGTGGCGGGGAGTACAACGTGGCACGCGGGCTGAAGCGGTGTTTCGGCTTGGATACCGCGATTGTCACCGCATTCACCGATGATCCAGTGGGGAAGCTTCTTCGGGATCTCATTTACCAGGGTGGTGTGGACCAGTCGCTGGTGCGCTGGGTGGAACACGATGGCGTGGGCCGCGCGGCGCGCAACGGTCTCAACTTTACGGAGCGAGGATTCGGGGTGCGCGCAGCGCTGGGAAGTTACGATCGCGGATACACGGCGGCGTCGCAACTCAAGCCTGGCGATATCGATTGGGATCAGGTATTCAGAAAGCAGGGCGCGCGCTGGTTTCATACCGGCGGCATTTTCTGCGCTCTTTCTCCGACGACGCCGGAAGTCACCTTGGAAGCGATCGAGGCCGCGCGAGCGAACGGCACGGTTGTTTCCTACGACCTGAACTACCGCGCATCGCTATGGAAATCTCATGGCGGGAAAAAACAGTCGCAGGACGTGAACCGCCGCATCGCACCTTACGTGGATGTCATGCTCGGCAATGAGGAAGATTTCTCAGCAGCGCTAGGCTACGAGGTGCCGGGAATGGACGAGCACCACTCCACGTTCGAGGTCACTGGCTTCAAGCAAATGATCGCGAAAGTTGTGAAGGATTACCCGTTTCAGGTAGTTGCGACCACTCTCAGGAAAGCCAAAACGGCCACGCAAAATGATTGGGGCGCCATCTGTTATTGCGATGGGAAGCTCTATCAGGCAAAAAATCGCGAAAATCTTGAAATTTTCGACCGCGTCGGCGGGGGCGATTCTTTTGCTTCCGGCCTGATTTACGGATTCCTTGCTGGGCAAGATCCGCAGTGGTCGGTGGAGTGTGGCGCGGCACACGGCGCGCTGGCCATGACCACCCCGGGCGATACGTCGATGGCTACGCTCGACGAAGTCCTCGAAGTAATGAAAGGAGTCGGAGCGCGGATCGCGCGCTGAAGAAGCGCCGAAAAAAGGACGAGGCTCAATGGAAAAGCAAAAAGTTCATGATCGGATCATTGAAATTGGAATCGTTCCCGTGGTGCGCGCCGCGTCGCCAGCAGAGGCACGGATGGCAGCCGAAGCCGTTTGTGAAGGGGGTATTCCTATCGTAGAAATCACCATGACCGTGCCAGGCGCCGTCGAAGTCATCCGCGACCTGGCGAAGAATAGCGCTTCAACGGTTCTCGTCGGAGCCGGGACGGTGCTCAACGCCGAAGCCGCGCGCCGTTGTCTCGATGCCGGTGCGCAATTCCTGGTCAGCCCCGGCCTGAACCTTCCGACCGTCGAACTTGCAGCGCGGGAAGGGAAGCTGATCATGGCTGGGGCCCTGACGCCCAGTGAAGTCATGGCCGCCTGGGAAGCGGGCGCCGACTTCGTCAAGATTTTCCCCTGCGGACAAGTGGGCGGAGCGAAATATATCAAGGCTCTCAAGGGTCCCTTCCCGCAAATTCCGTTTGTTCCGACTGGCGGCGTGAATCTGACGAACGCGGCTGAATTCATCGAAGCGGGCGTGGCAGCGCTGGGCATCGGCGGAGAATGTGTCCAAGCCGAGGCCTTGAAATCAAAGAAGCCGGAGATCATCGTCGAGAATGCGCGGAAGTTTCTTCTGATCGTCAAGCAAACGCGAGCTCAAATGCTGTCATCGGGTATCGCGGCGAAAAGCAGCAGCAACTGATCTGATAGCCTGATGGACACCCTTTCGTTACTGGTTGACGCCGCTGGCGAGAATGCCGCCGTCCACCACCAATAAGTGACCGGTCACGAAACTGGCGGCCTCGGAAGCAAGAAAAACTACGGCACCCGCCAGTTCGTCGAGCTTGCCGAACCGTTTCATCGGCGTGCGCATTAAGAACTCTCGGCCACGCTCGGTTCCATCGAGCAGGGCGGCATTCAAGTCCGTGCGCAAAACTCCTGGAATGAGCGCATTGACGCAAACCCCCGATGTCGCCCATTCGATGGCCAGGGTTTTGGTGAGCGAAGCAACGGCCGCCTTGCTGGCGCCGTACGCGGCTACCTCATAGAGCCCCAGCAACGAGGAGAGCGAGCCGATGTTAATGATCCGGCCGTAGCGCTTCTCGATCATGTGGCGGCCAAAGATGCGGCACGCGCGCAGAGTACCGTACAGGTTGGTTTCCATGATGGCGTTCCAATCGGCCTCTGGAACGTCGAGTGTGGGCATACGCTTGGTGCGCCCGGCACAGTTCACAAGAATCTGGACGCTGCCAAATTCCGAGCCGACCGAACTCAGGAGTCCTTCGAGGCTGGCGATGTCGGTGACGTCGCAAGTCTTCTCAAGCGACCGCCGCCCCAGGGCCACAACTTCCGCGGCTGCGGCACTGACGAGGTCCCTGCGGCGGCCCGTGGGCACGACATTGGCGCCGGCCTGTGCCAGCCCGCGGGTGAGCGCAAGTCCGATGCCGCTGGTTCCGCCAATCACCACCGCCGTCTTGTTCGTGAGCTCTAGTAGTGGATGCCCCATGAAGCGCCCCTCCGATTCCTAGTTCTGTGCGGCAGGGGTCGCGACCTGCCCACGGTGAGCAGGATAGCAGAGCAGGGGGGCAGGGAAGGGAACGTCGGCATGTCCCAGCCCGGGCGGGATGGTAAGGAAAAAAACGGGGAGATTGTTCAGCCGAAGGCGGGCTGGCGAGAGGGCATCGAGAACGGGCCCGAACTATCAAGCGACGTAGTGCATGATAGTTAGTAGTATGCGGAAAGAGCGTGGGCTATTAGTGGGGTTCAAGTTGGCGGAGGGAAAGGGGTCGGGATTCGAAAGAATGGTGGAATCTGTGGAAAAGTGAAAGCCCACGTTTTTGCGGGGGCGAAACGCGGGCCAGGTATGGGGCGCCCGCTCACCAGACTTTTGCAAGATTGTGGAGCCCCGTGAGATAGTCCTCTTTCTCGATTCTGCTTTCGACGCCGAACTCCGTCAGGATGGTCATCATCTGTCCCAAGGGGAGCCCGGCAAGTTCGGCAGCTTTGCCCAGGGAAGCCTCTCCCTGCTTGTAGCGCTCGACGGCAAGGAGGATTCTGCCGCGCGTAACCAGGTCACGAACGGCTTTAGAGAGGTCGCTACGCCCTTCTTTGGAGATCTCGGCGAGAAACTCATAGTTGCCGCGATCCATGCGGATACTCATTGTCTTGGTCATTCGCGCACCTCCAATTTCAGTCTGGCATCCTCGATAGTCGAATCCTTGTAACGACCGTATTTTGCCGTTTGCAGGCCGTGACTCGAATGGAGGCGGGGTACTGCACCAGCCTAAGCGTGAACATCGACGGAGAGATGAAGGCGGCGGACGCGGATTTGTTTTTCGCGCAGCCGAGTTTGGGCGATGTCATAAGCCGATTGCATACGCATGAGGGTATCCATCTTGACGCCGAAAGCCTTTTCAATCCGCAGGGCCATGTTACCGGAGAGCGCGGCCTTGCCGTTCAGGAGACTGGACAAGGCGGGCCGGGAAATCTGCAAAGCGTCCGCGGCGGCGGTGACAGAGAGACCCGCGGGCTCGATGATTTCCGTGCGGATGAAATCGCCGGGATGCGGCGGGTTTTTCATAGCCATAGGGATTGCTCCTTCGATGCTAATGATAGTCTTCCAAATTCAAGTCGCAGATTTCGAGATCCACGGTGTGAATGCGGAACGTCAGACGGCGGTTGCGCGTTACGGTCAGGCTCCAGGTGCCCTTGCGATCGCCGGTCAAGGTATGCGGCTTCCAGGATGCCAGCGCGCGCAATTCTTCGGGGTCCTCCATGGCGTCGAGAAAGGCGAGCATCTTGCGGAGCTTGTCCGCCGAATCGGGCGGAACACCCTTTGCGCTGTTATCTGCGTAGAGCGCTCTGAGGCCTTCGTGAGCGAAGCTCCGAATCCTCACAGGACGGACTGTAGCCTGTAACGTAACACTTATCAAGGGAAAAGTAGATTCCCGGCCACCGGACATTCGCAGAACAGAGTAAGCGAGGGGGGGGGTTGAAACGAACGGCTTCCGTAAGAACGGCTATTTGACACCGTGGGGTTCAAGTGGGAGAAAGGGCTAGCGGGATTCGAAGGAACTGTGGAAAATCTGTGGAAAAGTCTAAGGCGACACATTTCGCTCAAATTCCAAAAAAAGAGGAGGTCGTTCGCGACACCGGGCGTTAACTCCTAGCCCGGCGGCCTCAAAATGGGCTCCCCAGTGGTTGTCTAAAATGGTCTACCGCTTGAGCGTTGAAGTTTAGGGTGAGGCTCAGACTGCGGTCGCGAATTCGCAACTCTCTCGGGCTCAATCGAAGCGAATCTGACGAAGAGCAAAGAAGAGCTCCTCCAATTCCTATATCCCTATCCGCCCTGGCCCTTGGGTTGCGACGAGGGCGTATCTATGAACACTAGCACCAACATGCCCGATCGTCGCTTGACTCAGCGCCATACTTTGCGGGTTCCCTTGCAACTCCGCATCTGGGGAACCAATGATCCCCAGCACAGCGCGGAATCGATTGATTTCTCTGGGAGGGGGGCGCTCCTGGACACGGAGTTACCGCTGCGAGTCGGATCGGCGGTCGAATTGCATCTCAGGTTGTCGGAGGAGCTTACGGGTCAGCCAACGACCACCTGGCGCTGCAACGGCCGCGTGGTGCGCACCGTGGAAGGGCGGTCTTCAAACGGGCAGTTGCGGGTGGGAGTGGAGTTCGAAAGTCTGGTTGTGTCGCAGCTATGAATCTCTTGGCGAACATGGGGTTCCGACGCCTGTTTGATGAAGAGCAAGGACAGCCATCGTTTTGCGTTGGAAGGTGACAGTGGGCAGTTCTCGGGATTGCCGGTTGCCGGCCGAAGGAAATTGCACCTCGACATGAAGCTTCGCTATAGACTAAGTCTCGCCGTTTCCGTGCTCGCGCTAGCGAGCTTTCCGGCATCGTCGGCTGAAGTAGCAATCCTGCGGAACGGTTTTTCCATCCCCCACCAGCGTCATGAGACTCGAGAGGACGTGACTCGGCTGTACCTGGGAGGGTCGTCAAAGAGCTATGTAGAAGTTCCAACTGACCAGATCGTGCGTTTTGAGGAGGAGGAGGAGGAGATTTTCCCGGCGCCAGCCTTGGAAGCCACTCCCGCACCGACTCTGGGACAAATGGTAAGTGCGGCCAGCAGCAGCAACAATATTGATCCGGATTTGATCATGGCTCTCATTGGCGCCGAAAGCGGATTCAATGCGAACGCCGTTTCCCCGAAAGGCGCCCGTGGCCTGATGCAGCTCATGCCGCAGACGGCCTCTCGTCTGGGTGTAAGCGACCCATTTGATCCTGCCGAGAACTTGCAAGGGGGAACTCGTTATTTGCGCGAATTGCTCGACCTCTATCACAATGACCTGACCAAGGCACTCGCTGCTTACAACGCCGGGCCAGGGCGCGTTCAGCAGTATCACGGCGTGCCTCCCTACGCTGAAACCAAGACGTACGTCGCCAAAGTGATGAAGGATCTAAAGCGCAAGAAGCTGGCGCGCGTTTCTACGGATAACGATCTCAGCAGCAAGCCTGCGGATGTCAGGAATTCAAAATCCACGGCGCGCACCCAGGAGCAGCAGCCTTCCAGCGAGCCACCCCGTACACTCCGGTAAGACTCGATGGGGCTGCCGGCCGGCGTTTATTGCCGAGCAGTCGCGCGCGGAGAAAAACTCAAAGGAAGTTTGCTTCTTTGCCCTGGGACAAATACTAGTACACAGCCATCCGGTATGGTGGTTGATGAGTTGAATGACGCACGATCGAGGAGGCCCTTATTTTTTACCAACTCAGGCAGAGGGTCTTGCCGGTTCAGAAATCATCGGCGGTGAGCGGCGTCGCAGCGTATCTCTCGGAGGGATGGACTCGAGCAGTCCCGGAGGCCATGAAACCATGATGCGCGCGCGGGTTCTACTAGCTGCAGTTCTGATTTTGGCGCTCGGTGTGCCGAATTATCCTGATGAAGCAAAGTCTGCTTTCCAGCGCGGCATTCGCGCTGAAATCCAAAAACAATATGATGCCGCCTACGAAGCGTTCAGGCAGGCCTACGCACTCAACCCCAAAGAGGCAAAGTATGTGACCGCTTTCCTGCGCGCGCGAGCCAATGCCGGCGCGCTGCATATAAGCAATGGCCTGAAGCTTCGAGAAAATAATAAACTGCAGGAATCCATCGCCGAATTTCAACGTGCCATGGAGATTGACAGCACGAATTTTAATGCCGCACAGGAATTGCGACGGACTACGGTCATCCTCAAGAAGCTGAGTGAACCTGTAAGTGCGGCACCCGTGGAGTCTGTGCTGGCCAAACTGGCGGCAGAAACGGAAGGCCTGCTGGACATACAACCATCGCCTAACAACCCCATCAGTTTGCGCATGACCACCACCGCAGACAATATTTACCGGACCATTGGGAAGCTGGGAGGGCTCAACGTCCTGTTTGATTTGGACTACAAGCCGCAGCGCATCACCATTGAGTTGAACGAAGTCTCGGTGCGGGAAGCCCTCCGGATGGTCGCTTTGGAATCGAAGACGCTCTGGCGGCCGATCTCGTCAACGGCAATCTTCGTGGGTTCTGAAAGCAAGCGTAAAGAGTTTGAAAACAATGTTCTGAAGACTTTCTATCTTAAGAACACGTCAACGCCCGCTGAATTGCAGGAGGTCGTCGGCACGCTGAAGGGCATGCTTGACATTGCCCATATCCAAGTAAACCCCACACATAGTTCGATTACCTTGAGGGGGACTCAGGATCAGATGGTCTTGGCGGAGAAAATGATCGCCGATGTTGACAAGCCGAAGGCGGAAGTGATCATCGATATTGCAGTCATGCAAATAAGCCGGGATCGTTTGAATACCATCGGGACGACCGTGCCAACTTCAGATTCGATAGCCTTGCAGGCGGTTACTGGCGGGCCTGCCGCAGGTCTAGTGAAGGTTGGTTCGCTGAATGGGAGCAGCTTTGTCACCAGCGTGCCGGGCGCCTCGTTTACCTTCCTAATGTCGGAAAGCAACACGAAAGTCCTGCAAAAACCCCAGCTCCGCGCTCTAGACAACGAGAAGGCCACCCTCAAGATTGGTGATCGTGTACCCATCGCGACCGGTTCGTTCGGTGCGGCCGCCGGGGGGACCAACAGCCTGCTGGTGAACACCCAGTTTCAATATTTGGATGTGGGCGTGAATATCGACATTACGCCGCATATTCATTCAAACCATGAGGTCACCCTGAAAATGGTGCTGGAGATTTCCTCGGTTACCGGCTCTACCACTATCGGAGGAATCAGTCAGCCGACCATCGGGCAGCGGCGCATCGAGCACGAAACGCGATTGGAAGACGGTGAAATAAATCTCGTTGGCGGTATCTTGGAGGACTCCGAAACACGATCCTTGGGCGGTTATCCTTGGTTGGCGAAAATTCCTATCTTGAAGTATTTGTTCGGCCAGGAAAATAAGGACCACTCGGAGACCGAGATTGTCTTCGCCATCACGCCCCATATCGTGCGAGCGGAGGAGATTACCGACGAAAATCTGAGGCTGATTGACGTGGGCACCGGCAACAACATCGGCCTGCGTTATAAGGAGCCCAAAGCCACGAATCCATCCACCCCGCCGGGTTCTCCCAAGGAGCCACCCACGGCACAAAATCGGCGGAAGCCGGCAACCAGCGTGCCGTCCACGCGCGCCGAGACGCCCCAGTCTCCCGTGTCGACGAGCCCTTGATTGGTTGAAGAATCCGGCTGGTCCATCCTGGTGCCCCCCTGCAACCTCTCCGGAAGCGGGTTCTTAGACCAATGACGACCGAAGTCGTCTTGAGTTATCGGCTTTTCGATAACTGGTCGAACCCGGCCCGCAGTGATGATCCGCAGAATAGATTGCGAAATGGTTTCCCGCTTGTGGAAATTAACTGCAAACATTTTCCCTGTCCCGCCTCCCGTTGTGAGTGTAACTGCCGCTTTACCAGGGCTTTACCAGCGGCCGCTGCATTGGAACACTGATTGCTAAAGAACAAGTAGAGCGTTACCGATGACGGGTACCAATGGGTGTTCGAAGGCATGCCATACACGTCGTCACGGGATGGTACTAGGCTCATGTAAGTCTATTCGGCTTCTGTCCCCCGCGATAGATTATTGAAGCGGAACTGTCCCGTTCGTTTATTGATACGGCCTTGTTTCGAAGTACGGTGTCGAAGCAGACGCATATCAAAAGTTTTACGAAAACAAGAATCATGTTAAGGACGGGGGAACCGATGGCAGGAGCACAACCCTGGGGACCGAGTGTGATCGTCAGTGCGCGTGCAACAAGCTCGTCACGCGAATTCACGGCAATCCGCTCAACAAACCCGGTTCAACACTCTTCTCTATTCTCTGGCATTTCTCCGATGGACTCGAGAGAAATCATCTCCGCGGCTCGTAAAGAAGCATACACCCGCCGCCAGAAAATTCATCTCGAAGGCGATCCTGTGCGGCAAGTGGTGCTCCTGACAGCCGGCTGCGCGAAGATCGTGCAGGTCGGCCAAAACGGGTGCGAAGTCATACTTCGGCTTAGTGGGCCCGGCGATGTGCTGGGGGTGGTTGGATCGAACTCTCATCCTCGGCACTGCTCTACGGCGCAGGCGCTCGGGGCATCAAGCGCGCTGTTGTGGGAAACCGCCGTATTCGAGTCGCTTTCAGAGCGATTTCCGGCTCTGAGACGCAATGCCTCCCATATTCTCTGTAAACGCCTGGAGGAGCTGCAGGAGCGTTTTCGTGAGATCTCCACTGAAAAAGTTGCCGCCCGCCTCAGCCATGAAATAGTTCGGTTGCTGAACCAAGTCGGCCGTCCCGTGATCGGCGGGGTGCAAATCAAACTGTCCCGCGAGGAGTTGGCGCAGCTGATAGGCACTACCTTATTTACTGTGAGCCGACTGCTCTCGGATTGGGATCAGCAAGGGATCGTGAGTGCGCAACGAGAGTCTGTCACGGTCAAAAACCTTCAGGCACTTGTAGAACTGTCCGAAGCGGAATGAGTAACTCCGCTGATGTTATCGGCGGGTGTCCGAAAAGTTTCTCGACCAATACCGGAGGAACTAGAATCTAATGCGTCGTGGCCGAATTATTCTATTCATCTTGCTCGGTGCTGCTCCACTGTTTGCGCTGAGTGACCAGTCAGCCCAGGATGGCCAGAACTCGGTGACAGTGCCTTCCAGCCGGGGAATCAGTGCGCCGGGTCCTCGGCCCGCAGAGTTGGAGTCTCGCGTCGAGGGCAAAGTTCCACCGGAAACTCCGGTGGTAATCCTCGATGGGCCGTGTAAACAGCCGAGGAACGGTGTCCAGCAAAGTACCTGCAAGAGCGTGGTGACGCGAGCGGAAGTGGATAGTGTGGTTGATGTGCTTGAGCCCAACGCCTCGCCAGCGGACCGGCGTCAATTAGCCATCAACTACGCGAGACTTGCTGCTGCTTCGGCGGCGGCCAGTCGACGACACTTGGAAAAGGATCCCCTAATAGCCAAGCAGCTGCAGATGCAGCAAAAGCTTGTATACATGCAAGTGCTTGCTGATGCCTTTTATCGCGAACTCGAGGCCGAAGCAAAAAACGTCCCAATTTCCGAGATCGAAAAATACTATTCGGGACACCAGGTTGATTTTGACCGCGGTGAGGTTCGGCGCCTTTTCGTTCCCAAACCAATCCCGACACCTCCTAGTCAGTCTGTTGCCGCTTCGAAGCTGAAGGCTGAAGCAGAAGAGCTACGGGCTCGTGCCGTTGCGGGCGAAGATTTCGACAAGCTTCAAAAAACGGCTTATGATGATTTGGGTATCAAGGCTCCGGTCACCACGAAGTTGAGTATGGCGCGGCGAACGAGTTTGCCCGCGGGTGAAGACGTGGTTTTTGACCTGGATCCTGGCCAGGTGACGCAAGTGTTGGATTCCCGTACTGGTTTTGTCGTTTTAAAGCTGGAATCGAGGAAAATACTTTCTCTCGAGGACGCCACGCCGGAGATCCTCCCATTTCTCCAGCGGGAGCGAGCGCAGCAAGTCATACAAAACACCACGGAAAGCGGGAAAGCGGAATTCAACCTGCAATACTTTGGTTTACTCTCAGCCCCGGAATTATTTCCACCGCCCCGAGTCACGGGCTTGGCGGGCGAGGGGGGGACGCAATCCGAGGTCGCGCAGCGCAGCGCGCCGCGCAGACCGATGCCGCGAAAGCGCGGGGCAGCAGGTATCGCGCCTACCGTGCCGCGGTAGTGCCGGGGTCTCTCGAATCGGCGGAACCGCCGATGGACGGATTTTGAGAAATGGCCAAGGCATTCGCGGCTTGCAAGAGTTGACGATTGGCCGGAGTTCAAGAAGCGTGTTAGAGAGTTAAGCTTCGGATGTGGTTAGAAAAGGATTAGGAACAAATGCTCGGAATTGCCCCAGGCGCTGAACGAGGTAGGCTGAACGGACGAGACGCCCAGCTGGCCCTCTCGGCACCTGCAGGAAGGGCGCTCTAAATGGATTTCCGTTCTAGTTTCAAGGGAAGGGTTATTGTCCCCGGAGTTCTAGGTCTAGTGTGCCTTACGCCTCTTTTGGCGTGCGCGAAGATTCCTGCGGCGCTACCGGATTTTCCAAAGGCCAATGATCCTGCGCAGGTGGTAACAAAAGCTCGGAACTCAGAACAGAGCCCGCTGGCGGGTGAGCAACAAGATGCGAATTCGCAATCGGGAGCAGTCGCTGCAGATAGCTTGGTATCGAAGCCTCCCCAAATTACGTACGACGAAGATGGGCAACTCACCATCATTGCTGAGAACTCCCGCCTTTCCGAAGTGATGTTGGCGCTGCACACCGCCATGGGAGCAGACATCGATCTTCCTCCAAGTGTCGCTCATCAAAGAATCTGGGTTCGGCTTGGACCTGGACCGGCTCGCAAAATTCTCCGCGATTTGCTGGACAACACGGAGTTGGACTACGTCATTCAGGCATCCGATGCCGACCCGGAGGGGATTAGGAGCGTATTGCTAACGCTGCGCACGAAAACAGTTGAACCACGTGTCAACGGGAGCCAAGTAGCGCGGAGCGCGAGTGGCAAGAGCCCGGCTCCGGGCTCAAAGCCGACGGAAGATCCTGACCAAGATAGTCCTGTGCCTGTCGATTCCGCCGCCGTTTCCGATACTGCTCCAGCCGGGTCACCCACGACACCAGCGGATACGCAGCCCTCTGCCAGCAATGTGCAATCGGCACCGGCAGTTTCAGAATCGAGTTTAAGTAAACCAAGCGCTGGGACCTCTTCGGAACAGATGATTCAGCAATTGCAGAGCATGTATGAGCAGCGGAGGCAAATACAGATACAGCAGAATCAGAAACCTCCATCCAACAATAATTAGACAGCTCGTCCAACTTCTTCCCTGATTTAGCAATTCCGTGCATTCGATCAACTTTGAGGAATTTCTGGCGGGACTCTCCGATAGCATGTCAATGCGGGAAAAGGAAAGTTCCTTCGCCCGGATTGCGCTCTGATTGTGGAGTTGTCCGCCACCGAACGAGCTCCGCCCAATAACGCCCCAGGATTCCGAGCCGCTGTTGGCACAAGAACGGAGCTGTGCCCTCAAACGCAATTCTCTTCGCTCAGTCGCAGAGTCACGGCCTGCTCGTCGATTCTCCCCCCAAACCAGTTGATCCGCCGAGTGTTTGCTCGTCAGCAACGACTACCATGCGGGCACGTGAAAATATGCACCTACGTTTGAGTCGGGCCCGGTCACGACTAAGTGAATCGAAGCTGTTCCCGCTAAGTTCTTCCGGGCGTTTGCTGGGCGGCAAAGACACAGAGAAAGTTGGACGGTATCTTTGCCACGCTGAAGGCCAGAAATTTGGGGTGGCAACACAAAATTTGCGGTTTTTCAGAAGGGCGCTTGGCTAGCAGTGACTAACCAAGTGGCGGAGGAGGAGGGAAGTATGGCAAACAGAAAAGTGGGCATCCTTTGGTTCCTGGTGGCGATGGTCAGTATTGCGACACTGCCTGCACACGCGCAGTCATTCCGAGTTCAATGTCCACCCTTCACTATTACGCACCCGATGACCGGGACCAATTGCGGCACGAACCCTACCGGACAGGGATGTAACAACACAGAACCTGCCTACAACGGGCCGACGCAGTACGCTACGCAACCGATAACGCAAACGGGATCATCTGTCAGTGGTGACTACGTCGTGCCGACTCCGTTGACCGTGAACGGCGCCATCAAGTGCCAGCAAATCTCCGGTGGCGACGGTTTCATGACCGAGGCCGACGGCACGCAGACGTTCATGTTCTCGTTCGGACCACTCTCTGGCTTGGCCGACATAGCGGCTGGCCTTCCGTCGACCCAGTTCCCGTATGTCTTCAACACCCCGTATCCGGGCTGTACGAGCGCGGCTAACTGCTCGACGCCATTAGTGCGAGGAGACCCTGCCTTTACCGACGGGGCAACCAGCGGCGCGTCGCCGTGGGCCGCGACGAATAACCCAACGAGTAACCCGCTATTCACATGGAACGGCGCGGTCGGCTTGACCCCTGAGATTTCGACGATCGTCACCGTGAGTGACATTGTGGAGGGCGCTGTTCCTGCGCCCGCCACGGTCCCTGGCTGCCCCACGGCCCCTTCCGCAAACACCGTGACGGCATGGACGGACGCTCCCTTGGGCCTTCCTGTCGGAGCACAAGTTGTGATCTCCAATGCTACGGCTGAGGGAGGCACCGCAACCCCGGCGGGCTATGCCGGCACTTGGACAATTAGCTGCGTGGCCACTGGAACCGCTGCGACTCCCGGGACTGCCGGGGCTGCCGGGACGAGTTTCAACGAATTTGCCTTCCAGTACGTCGCTACTACAAGCCCAACGGGACTAGCGTCAGATACCGGCAATGACCTGGCTGCCGTCGCTGCTGCTCCCGCGGCATACGATGGCCATGTGGATCCCCGCCAAATCATGGACATCGGCGTGATGAACGGCAATATCCCGGCCCCGCTCGCTGCGTTTGACGAGGACGACGAGTTCTTTCTCACCCTCACCAACGTGGGCATGATCCAGCGCCCAGACCTGTTCGAGCAGCACACGGTGCACTTCCACGGCTACCCCAACGCTTCCTCTTTCTATGATGGCGTGCCCGATGCGTCGATCGCCATCAACATCGGCGCCAGCTTCACCTATTACTATCTCGCTCCGGATGCCGGGACTTACTTCTGGCACTGCCATATCACTCCTCCTGAGCACCTGCAGATGGGCATGGTTGGGCAGCTTCATGTGCGGCCGCGGCAGGACCGCGTGCCGTCGGGCGGCAGCCTCCTCACCTATCTCGGGTATCAGAATGGAATCGGATTGCCCGCGGGGACAGTTGCGGATTTGCGCACGGAGTGCAATCCCGGCAGGGATATCCTGTGCTCCGCGACCACGCCGGCTGTACAGAACGCGTATACCGGTGCTAGGTCGGCAACGAATCCCACGAGTGGAGTACAGGGGTTGGACTTGGTCGGCAATCCGCAAAGGTATACCTATAACGACGGCGACGGTTCGACAGCTTATGACGTCGAGTACCCCATCCAGATGCACGGCTTTGATCCGAACTTCCACTTCGTCGGCATGACCTTCAACCCGGAGTTGTTTGTGGACATGAAGGACAAGTACTTCCTGTTGAATGGGCGGAGCTACCCCGACACGGTTAAGTCCGGTCCACAAGCCACAATCGCGACTGATGGCACGATGCACTACTCGCAGCCGATGCCGGCCATTATTAATATTCCGGTGGGCGGCAAGGCCCTGCTGCGTCTCGTGAACCTCTCCGTTACGGAGTATCACACGCTGCAGAGCGTGGGGATCCCCATGAAGGAAGTCGGGTTTATGGCCAAGCTGTTACGCGATCAGGCGGGAAACAACACCGAATTCTACACCAACTCTATCACGCTGGGCGGCGGCGAGTCGCTTGACGTAATTCTGGATGCCAGCGACGACGGGTGCAGTGCCTTTGCGGGCTCTGGCTGCTCCGCCGCGCTCTATAAGGCGGGAAGCACGTTCTACCTCTACACTCCTCAACTCGACCACCTCTCCAACGATGCCGAGAATTTCGGCGGAATGATGACCGAGGTCCACATCTGCAACAGCGTAGTCCCAGCTGGCATGCCAACAAGTGCCGGTAGCACGTTTGGAAACACCTGCAACTAAGAGAGCAGCAAATGAGGCCGATGAACATGAAAAACGCGACAGTCAAGATACAACTTCTCCCGGCGCTGGTGCTGGCAGCAATACTCGTTCTCGCGCCGACCACGTTCGCTGCGGTTCCCGGAATCAGCGGCCTAACGTTCAACTTGACGGCAGCAGATTCCTATCTGAACCAGCCCGACGGCGAGGCCGTTTACTCGTGGGGTTACGGATGCCTGAATACGACCGGCATTACCTTCTTACCGGCGGCCATAGCCGGCGCTAGCTGTCCCACGATGCAGGTTCCCGGGCCCACACTGATTGTCACGGAAGGGCAAACCATCACGATCAACCTGACCAACATGCTGCCCCCCGCAGCCGGCAACACCTCGATCTTGTTTCCGGGCTTCACGCTCACATCCACTTGTGCCAATAGTGCTGCGAATCCGCAAGGCTTGTTGACGTGCGAGGCCGCTCCTGGTTCCATGGTGACCTACACGTTCGTCGCCTCGGCACCGGGGACGCACCCGTATTACAGCGGCACGCAAGGCGACCTGCAGATCGAAATGGGTCTATACGGCGCTGTCGTTGTCCTTCCGGCAACGGTTCCGACGAACTGCACAGCCGGCTACCATGCCTTGAACCTGACAGCGCAAGGAACTTGGGGTGAGAAGGACTTCCGGCTATCGCAGGCTGCGTACGACCACCCCGGCAGCTGCTACGACCGGGAATACCTCTTCCAGTGGGCCGAAATGGATCACCGGATTCACAGGCAGGCGGACGCGCAGGTGCATGCGACGGCGGGCTGTACGGCAGGCACGATGGGATGCAGTCTCAACGTACAGACCGAGCCCTACCATCCCGCGTACTTCCTGATCAATGGGCGTTCCATGCCTGATCTGATGGATCCCAACTACGCGTCCGAGTATCCGCACCAGCCCTACAACGGCAACCCGCACCTTCATCCGGGCGAACTGATGCTGCTCCGCACCATCGGACAGGGGCGCTGGGAACATCCGTTCCATGAGCACGCCAACCACGTCCGTATCCTGGCGCGCGATTCCAACCTGGTTCTAAGCCCCACCGCCGGAACGTGCGCCTCCAGCGCTACGCCGGGATGCGTCACATTTAGCTCAGGTCTCGGCGAAACAGGGGTGACTGCAGCGGGCCTTGCCGGGCTCCTCATGTTCAATACGGACACGACCCCGGGAGAGGCTTTCGACGGGATCTTCTACTACAACGGCAGGGGATTGAACTGGGATGCGTTCGGTCACCATCCGCCCCTATCAGGCACGCTGCCGGGCACGGCGGCCAGCGATCCTTACGGAGATGCAAATGCCACGCTTCCCTGCACGCCGGACGCGAACGGCCTCAACTCGACGGCGACGGGGGCGGTTAATTTCATGGAGTGGTGCCAGGACCACTACAAGCCGGTACAAGTGGCCCCATTCGGTGATGTGCCCGGTGGCGGCCCGGCAACTTTCCCCGATCCGAATGTCTTCACCAACGGCCAGTGGTACAGCGGCACGCCCTATTTTGGCCCGGATGCAAACCTGCGCGCTGGATCGCCCGCCTGTGCCGGCAACCCTTACGGTACACCCAATCCCCCCAACGCCGGTTGCACCACTTTAAATCCGTCGAACACGCAGGCCAACCCCGCCAACGAGCGTGGCTGGGCCTTCATGTGGCACTCGCATAACGAGCGCGAGATTACGACGAACAACGTTTTCCCCGGCGGCATGCTCATGATGCTGCTTGTGGATTCCCGAGAATTTGTCATTGACGAATCGCAGTAGAGGCAGGCTGGTTGCCGGCCTTCGAAGGCCGGCAGTTTGAGCAGCTCCGGGCCAGTGGATGGCGAACAAGCATTCAAGGTTGTGTCAAGGCAGGTTTATGTCCAGGACGGACCGACAACGAGAGGCGAGAACCATGATCCGGATCAATGATTTGACGAAAGCTACACTGAAGGCCGCAGCGGTAGTGGGCGGGCTCCTTCTCTTCGCAGCGGTTGCGACATTCGGCCAGCAGCCGATCAGTCTGACTGCGGGGTTCAATACGACGACCATGCCCGACGGCACGGTCCTCCCGATGTGGGGCTATTCCTGCGGTGCCCCCGTCACCGGGTCGACCGCAACGTGCGCCCCCCTAAGTGCTGTAGGGGCATTGTCTCCGGCAGCTCTGGGTGAACTCGGCGGCATTTACGTACTCAATGGAGGATCCGGCTATACGTCGGCGCCCACCGTCACTATTAGCGCCCCGACTGGCATCACCGGCGTGACAAGTGCTACAGCGACGGCATCCGCCGTGGTTAGCGGTGGAGCGGTCGTTGGTATCAATTTGCTCACGCCCGGAGCTGGTTACACGGCGCCTCCCACGATCACGTTTTCTACGGGCGGAGCCGTTGCGGCGGCGGGACCGGCTTGGTCCCCGGTGGTGATTACCGTCCCGACGGGTACGGTGACTGCTCCGGCGGGTCTTACTATCAACCTGACCAACAATCTTTCGTTCACCCCTGCAACGGGTGCGGCTAACAGCATTCCCACATCCATTGTGATCGTGGGTCAGGTGGGCGGCGGCCTCGGCTTGGCGCCGTCAACCACTCTGAGTCCCGCCCACACCAATACGCAGGGATGCGTAACTTGGTTTATTGCTTCCCAGGTCACGCCGCCAGGCACCCCATGCCCGGGCCCGCAATCTGGTGCTTCAGGCACACCCCCTTCGCAAGTCACGCGCGTGCAATCCATGGGCGCGGAAGTGGCAGCGGTAGCGCCGGGAACTGGCACGGCAACGCCACTGACCTGGTTAGCGCTCAAGCCGGGCACTTACCTCCTCGAGTCCGGCACGCATCCTTCGATTCAGGTTCCCATGGGCTTGATTGGCGTGCTGGTGGTCACCACCGCGCCGACCAGCGGTACTACAGCTGCTGCTGGCATCGCTTATCCCGGGGTTGCCGCGATCACCAACAGCTCCGGGGTCATCACTACCGGCGCAATTCCCGCAGTGACTTACGGTGCAGAAGTTCCACTCGAGTTCAGTGAAATCGATCCCGTGCAAAACAAAGCGGTTGATGCGGCCGTGCGGACCTCGGGTTTCAGCGAGACGAGGGTGTGGTCCGGTATGGTGACCGACCCCAACACGGGTGCGCCAGGCTGCGGCAACCCGGCGTCGGGCACTTCTTATAACACGTGCTACCCCCCCGCGGTGAATTACACGCCGTTTTATTACCTGATCAACGGCGCGGCATTCAATAAAAACATGCCCTTGCAGTCGGTGTTCGCGGCCACGGCCGGAACGAGCACAACCACAACTACCACGGGAAGTACAACTACACCTGTTATGACCGGAATCACCGGCACTGTCCTGGTGCGCCTGGTGAATGCCGGCTTGCGCATGCACACGCCTTCGCTGGTCAACTCATTAACACAAGGGTTCACCGGAGCCGGAGTGTCTGCTACGGTTGCTGGGTTCACCTTGATCGCGGAAGACGGCAACGTCCTTCCGAACGTAGCTCCTCCCGGCGCGGCCACGGCCCCTGCGGCTCCGCGCGTGCAGACCGATGTCTTGATGGTCCCGAGCAAGGTGTACGACGCGCTGGTCAATGTACCGACTGCGGCTGCTAGTGGCGCGACTCCAGCGATTCCAATCTTCGCTCGCGATTTGGCCTTGTCAGCCAATTCTTCCGTGCGCGATGCCGGCATGCTGGCCTACATCAGTGTCAACAATGCGAGCGCTGGCTCCGGACTCCCGGTTACGAACGGCACGGGTGTATTCGCCGGCGCGACAGCCAACCCGGATAACTACATCTCGGTAGCGGCCTGCGCAGCGGCGCCCTGCTCGCCACTCGTCGTCTCCGATGTTTCGAAGGGCGTGATTGCGAACGACGTCAACGTCTATGGCGTCGCGCTCGCGACTTCGCCGGCGATCGGCACACTTACTTGCACCTCCTTAGGGACCGGGCTATGTGCGAACGGCACCTTCACCTACACGCCCAACCCGGGTTTTACCGCTACGAGTTCAGATAGCTTCGGCTATTGCGCCAACGGCGCGGCGCCAGGCACGGCTGGCCTCTGCACCACGGTGACGTTGGGCGCGTCGTTGCTTTCTGGAAACCCGGTCGCGAACAGCACTATCTACGCTTCCAAGATGGCCACGTTCCTGAAGATTCCATCGCCTGGCGTTCTTTCGGTGGACACGGACCCGAACAACCTTCCCCTTCAGGTAGTGCTTTCCAGCGTTACGCCATCAGGCGTAACGATCAATATGGACCCGACTGGCGGGTTCACGGCGAGCGCAGCAAGCGCGGGCACCTACAGCTTTACCTACATAGCGCAAAACTCCCAGGGGAGGCAGAGTAATTCCGCGACGGTGACCCTCGTCTTCCCGCAGCCCAGCAATCTGCAGGTCAAGGTACTGGACGCCCAGTTGGTTAGCAACTGCAACGGGAACAGCGCTTGCATCAGTGGACTACAGACGATTGGCGACTATCGCTGGATCATTGAAGAAGACAAGACCTTCTTTATTGACCCGAACTGCACAACCAACGCCAGCATTACCACGCCGGGCTGCCCCAACGCTGTGGGCTCTGGGGGCACAATCCCCGTCTTTGGTGTGCAATTCCATACCAGCAACATGGATTTCGTTGCCCAGGGATGCACCGGGCCGCTCTCGTGCGAAGGCGGCCAGACCATGTACGACCCCACCACCCAAACTCACGTGAAAGCGGTATGCGATGTTGGCAACGGCGCTTGCCGGCCCGATACCACGGGAAATGGCTTTACAGCTGTGCTGCCTGGCCAGGTCCAACTTGATCCTAGCAAGCGCTATTACATCTCGGTGCTGCCAGGCGATGCCGCCAATCCTTTTCCTACTTACGTGGGGCAGCCGGCTTGCTCACTCACTGGCGGAACTTCGACTACCTCATCTTGCGGTCACACCATGAGCGGTGCTCCCGTCCCGGCGGTCTGCAACATATTGGGTGGACCAAGTGCATGTATCGCAACTTCCGCCTATACCCAACCCGTTACGGTGCTCGTGCTGCCAACACCGCTTCCTACGGGTAACCTCTCGCTGATCGTGTTCGAAGACGACTTCCCGCTCAACGGCGAGCAGGATGGCGGGGGCGGAAACGGCACGATTGCGCCCATTGAGCCCGGTCTGGGAGGCTTCAACATCGTCCTGTGGGATACCTATGGCGGACTCGGCGACGTGACTGGGCAGGATACCTACGATACGTTCAACCAGCCCTTGTCGAATAGCCTGGTGGGGACCATCGATCCTTCCACGGGAAATGACGCTTGCCCGGCTTCCACACAAGTCTCAGCTAATTCAGCTCTCGCCCCGGGGCTCAATCCGAATGGCCTTGGTGGTGATGGCACCCCAGTGGGGTCACAGAAGGGCATCCAGGGCATGATCGTGACTTGCCCGAAATACGAATCCGACGGGCAGACTCTATCCCCGCTGGCTGGCCAGGCGGTCATTGCCAACCTCATGCCGGATAAGTTCAGCGTCCAGGCCTACCCAGGGGCGGACCGGATTGCGCGCGGCGAAGAGTGGCTCCAGACCAACACACTGGATGGGCAGCATCCCCACGATTCCTTCATCCGCATCGGCGAGCCGACCTACTTCCAGGAGTACGGGCCGGCCGGATATCACGTGGCCATCGGTTTTGCCAACCCGGCAATCATCAACGCCCGCACCCAAGATGTTTGCGCTGGCGCCGGAAGCCCCGGGGCGGTCGGACCGTGCACCAACACCATCGACGGGCAAGTGAACATCCAGCGCCTGAGCCGGATACCGGATGAGAGACTCTATCCCAGCGGTTCCCACGATGCCCTTGCTTGGACCCAGTGCTGGGTCAGCTTGGGTGACCCCGATGGCGAGGACTTCATGTTCACCAAGTGCGACGCCAATGGGAACTTCAAGTTCACGGGTGTTCCCGGCGGGAGCTGGAGACTGACCATCGGCGACCAATGGAATGACCAGATCATTGATGGTCTGTCGACGCCAGCAAACGTGGGATGCGCCCCCGGCGCTACCACGTGCGCAACTTCCGCCCTCCACATGCCGAATATCGGTATCCAGCAGTGGCAGTCGAATGTCTACACCACCACCTTCATTGACGACAACAAGAATGGAATCAAGGACGGCAGCGAGATTGGGATTCCGCTCATCTATACGAGGATTTACTACCGGGATGGGCACAACGCCAACTCTCTGACGACGGACTTCAACGGCATTGCCAGCTTCAACGAGACTTTCCCGCTGTTCAATTGGTATGTCGTGGAAGCGGATTCGACACGCTACAAGACAACGGGCATCCACACCGTTTACGACGCGGGAGGCCCCGCAGATGACACATCCTCCTGCGGAACTTCGGCCCGGCCATGCGGAACTTCTCCTTCTGCCTACAAGTTCATGGCGAATACTTACGAGTCAGTTCCTTTGCCCGCCGATCTGTCCGTGCCGGGCGCGGTCTATTGCGCCAAAGCGGATTGCGTGGCGGAGGCAGCTGGGTTCGCGGCGGGTACTGCGAAACCCAGTTCGTCAACCGCTTCCACTGGTCGCCTCGATCCACCGTGGGTTACCACCGAGGGCTGGGCGGGCTTAACCGGCCAGAGCAACTGGATTGAATTCGGTAAAGCTCCGTACGCCTCCTGCCCACCGGCCTGCGTGACGGTCCCGAATGCCGTGTCCAATCCCACCGCCGGCGGAACCACTGCTTCGACGATCCAGGCGGGCGAGAACGGCGGTATCCAAGGATTTGTCGCCTATGTCTCGACGCGTCCCTTTGATGATGCGTCGCAAATGATACAACAGCCCTGGGAGCCGAATATCCCGGGTGTCACCCTCAACCTCTACCAGGAAGGCTTTGCAGCGGATGGCGTGACGCCAACCTTGAAGTTGGTGGACACGACCCAAACCAGCAGTTGGGATGCCTGGGCGCAAGGGTTCTACCCGAATAGCAGCGCAACTCCAGGAACTGGGCAGACTGCAACGCAGAAGCCCTACATGAGCTGCCCCGGCCAGGGCACGAATGTCGCCGGTTCTCCCAACCAGGACCTCTTTTACTTCACGCTGTTTGACCAGCCGAATTACCTTGACTGGTACAACTCTGTACACAGCGCTGGCGCGTTGCCGCTTCACCCGCTCCCGTATAACTCCCAGTTCAAGTGCTATGACTCGATGAAGATCAACAACCAGATCCAGCCGGCGCCTTACGATGGCAAATACTCGTTCCCCAGCTCGCTTGGCGTCGACGCGACTTCCGGAAAGCTGCTCGCGGTAAACGGATCCACTAATGGCGTTGCTTCCTCCCTGCCCGGGACCAATTGCACGATCTGCGTGAAGAATCCTGACTTGACAGACGTCTATCGTGTTGGTACGCCCATGCTGCCCCCCGGCAAGTACGTAGTGCAAGTGATCATGCCGGCGGGCTATGAGGTTTATAAGGAGGAAGACAAGAACCTTCTGATTGGCGACAACCTTATCGCGCCGGTCACCCAGCAATTCTCTGGGCTGGGTACGGATGTCTTCATCATGCCCGACCAGGCGTCCATAGCGTCTCTTTACGACCAGAGTGGCGCCGGCTTCAACCCCACCAATTACCAGGACGCCACTACGGGCCTGGGATTGGCGGATGAACTCTCAGGCGTACCAGGTTTCCCCGGCTTTCAAGATCCAGTGTGGCCCTGCGTGGGCGAGATGCGCATTGTGCCCGACTACCTGAGTCTGTTCCCTCATAATCAAGAAGTGGCTCCATTTGCTGGAGCGACTCGGCCTCTGTGCGACCGCAAGGAAGTGACGCTGGTCAACCAGATGTCGGTGAGAGCGCACTTCTCTCTGTTCACCTCGACCCACATTGCGGCGAAATACACCGGCGTGATCACCGACGACATGACCTCGGAATTCGATCCGTTTTCCCCGCAATTCGGCGAGAAGTTTGCCCCGCCCAACATGCCTATTTCCACCAAGGACTATCTCGGCAACGAACTCTCTCGCGTGTATTCCGACCACTGGGGAGTCTATGATGGCTTGACTTTCTCGAGCTGGGACGTGAACCCGCCCAACATCACCGGGTATTCACCGTCGATGCAGACGCAGTGCATGAACGACCCCGGCCCGATCCTGGACACCAGAATCGGCTCGCCAACCATCGGGCAGATGATCACCGATCCTTTGTACAACTCGGCGTACAGTGATTTCTGCTATGAACAGCCCTACATGCCGGGCTTGACTGTCTATGGCGATACTCCCGTTGTGCCCACGCAAGCGTTTGTAGGCGCGGCATACAACAATGCCGATTGCAGCTACCCGGACGCCACGCCGGCGATCAAGGAAGTGGACGGCGACGGAATAGGGCCATGGGTGAGCGCTGACGGGAAGACCCTCACCATCACAGCGCTTGGCGATCAGCAGGTGAGCAACAGCGCGTATGCAGGTCCATCTGCGAACGTTGCTCCTTTCAACATGAAAACCGTCACCCGCCACTATGGCTTTGGCGGTCAGTGCTTAAGCCCCACAGCCGGCAGCACGACTTGCAGTACGCGGTCCTCAGTGACCATCGGAGGAATCCAGGCAACCGTCGGCACCTGGTCGGACACGCAGATTCAAGTAACCGTGCCGAGTGGCGTTCCCCTCTGCGCGATAGAGCAACAGACGCAGTACGGCGGGTCGACTGCGCAGTGCGGCCAATTGGTCATCACCGCGGGCAATGGCAAACAGTCGATCGATTCCGTGAGCGTCACCATCGGTGGCAAACCGCCCACCCACGTTGCCGCCACCGCCTTGGTGCAGAGCGCAATTGACGCCGCTGCCCCGGGCGACTTGCTCATCATCGACCCGACGTGCACGACCACTGGCGCGACGCCCACAGTCGCCGCGTGCAGCGCAGCCGCGGTTCACAGTGCGAACCCAGCTCAAACCGCTTCCGTGGGATCCCACAACGAGATCCTGATTATGTGGAAGCCTGTCCGGCTGCAGGGTGTTGGCGCCGCTTCGTCCATCATCAATGCCAATACCTTTCCGTCGGGGAAGCTGCTCAATCCCTGGCGCCGGCATATCAACTGCCTGTTCGGCTTGTCGCTGGCAGGTGTGCCGACCACGACGACCGGCGGGGCGGGTTCGTATGATCCAAGCGGCGTCTACAGTTGCCCAGACGCGGGTTGGAATCCGTCGACTTGGTCCGGCGCTCCCAATAGTCCCCAGATTGACCGCTTGCCACTCGAGGCAACCGTGGGTTGGGACGCTACGCAGAATGGCAACCTGGCCGAACAGTTGCAAGAGCCCGCGCTGATGGGCGCCTATGAGGGAGCGGCAATTACGGTCCTAGGGAAGGGAGTAGATTTCCACGGAGCGAATCCCTGGAGCGACGGCACGGAGGGGGGAGCGTTTCCGACGGGTACGACCCTGCTTACGGGAGTGGGTCCTGATCCGACTGCCCTCAATGTGGGCGACGCCAACCCGCTCTGTCACAATAGTAACTCTGATACGACTAACCCGTTCCCGAGCAACTTCACGTGCAACCCCTCGAGCATTGATGGGTTGTCCATTACCAACAGCTCACAGGGCGGAGGCGGGATATTCGCCCACGGCTGGGCGCATCACCTGCAAATCGCCAACAACCGCGTCTTCAACAACGCCGGAACGCTCACGGGCGGCATTAGCGTTGGCCAGGGCGAATTTCCAACCCCGTATATTCAGGGAGGCACCACCAACGCTGCTCCTGGCTCTTGCAGCGACGGCACTGGATGGGTAACCAATCAGCATCTGCCGTACTGCTTGCAGTTGGAAGTGAACGTACACAACAACTCGATTACGAGTAACTCCTCTCTCGGCGATGAGCTGTTCTCTGGCACACTGTCGGGAGGCGGCGGCGCGACCTTCTGCACCGGCAACGACTACTACAAGTTCAACTACAACTGGGTGTGCGGGAACGTCAGCTCCGGTGAGGGCGGAGGACTCGTGCACCTCGGTGAAATCCAATACGGCGACATCGAGCACAACTCGATCGTTTTGAACCAGAGCAACAACCCGACGATTCCCACCAACGGTGGCGGCATTCAAATTATGGGCACGCCGGATACCGATCCGATTTGCGGGATGCAAATTGACGCGGATTGCCCGCCGGGACTGAGCGACGGCACGGGCCACGGACTGGTGATCAACGCCAACCTGATCCAAGCCAACATGGCCGAGAGCGGCAGCGGCGGCGGCATCCGTCTGCAGCAGGTCAACGGGACCGATGTTTCCACCTTCCCAGGAGTTTATGCGATCACTGCGGCAGATGAAGCCCACACGGTCAGGATCAGAGTGCCGGCGACGGCAACGTTACCCGCAGTGGGCGATTCAGTCACGATTGCGGGAGTATCGGTCGCTGGATACAACGGCACATTCACAGTGAACGCTGTAGGTAACCGGCTCTTCACCTATCTCGACGGGACCATCGGCCTAGGCACGGGCACCGGTGGGACTTTTACCGATACTACTACGGCAGGGACGGCGCAGACGATCACTAATGCAGTTCAGACGGGCGGGGGAGTGGTTACGATCACAAGTACACTGTCACCCGCGGTCGGCGACATAGTCGTGATTACGGGAGTAACACCGACTGGATTCAACGGCACATACACAGTGACGGAAGTCCCAACGGTGGGGACTTTCACCTATACCGACCCACGCAACCTCCTTACAGCGGGCACCGGCGGGACTGTTACCGATTCCAATCAGACGTCAGCCGCACTCTGGAACAGTGTTTCCATCACCAACAACATCATCGTCAACAACGTAGCGGGCTGGGATGGCGGAGGAATATCGCTGCAAGACTCGCTGAACGTGTCCATCGTCAATAACACCATCGCAAAGAACGATACCTTGGCCTCCTCGGGCGTGCTTACGCAAAGCCTTGGGACGCCTGATGCCAGCGCCCCGGCGGGGAGCTGCGTGAATGCCGCTGGCACGACTTCGTGCCCGCAATCCGCCGGCGTGACTAGCACGCAGAACTCCACGTTGATGACCACATCGCTCACCGGGCTAACGGTGATCTGTCCGTTTGGCAAAACCAATTGCGCGGGATTCTCGAACCCGGTTCTACTAAACGATCTGATCTGGCAGAATCGTGCCTTCAAAATCGGCATTACCGGTCCTGGCACAGGAGGCCTGAACCAGCAGAACCTGGTCGCACTGTTTAACTCTGCCGGGGCCGCTGTTCCGTCCCAGACCAGCACCGGAGCCTGCAATAGCAACGACACCTATTGGGATCTCGGTGTTCGCGGCGACACAGGCCCGACCAACCACGGTTCGGGATTCACGCTCACTGCACAAAACACGTTGTCCACCACGACCAGCGGCAGCAGCCAACCGCGCTTCATCAGCTCGTACTGCAACGGTTCTCGAGTTCCAGTGGAATGCAGTATTGCGGACGGGTGCGGAGGACCGAGCGGGTATGGCGTGCCTCCGGGAATTGCCGACGCGTTGACCCCCAATCCGGTCTTTACCCTCACTCCAGCCGCGACGGTGGACGAGGGCAACAACTGGATCAACGTGAGCTGGGGTCCGCTGTCGCTGTCGAACGACGCCCTCGCGGGGCCCACCGGCAACTATGGCGGCGGTCTCTCGCTTGGCAACTACGGACTGGACCCGAACTCTGGGGCCATTGACAGAATCTCGACTGGCGAGACCGTGCCGGTCGGCGTCACCGTCCCGACCACCGACTTCTTCGGGAATCCCCGGCCCAATCCGGATGGCGGCAGAACGTTCGATTACGGTGCGGTTGAAACGCAGACTACTGTCACGACCGTCAGCGCGACCCTCACTTCAATAAGCCCGAACTCGGGTCTCCGCGGCGCTGTTGTGCCCGTGACCCTCACCGGCACGAACCTGGCAGGTACGACGGCAATCAACGTGTCCGGCACCGGCGTCACGGTCAGCGACATTGGGGTCGTGAGCAACACCTCTGTCGTGGCCACCTTCACAATCGGCCCTGCAGCGACCCTTGGGGCGAGGAACGTGAGTGCAACTACGTCGGTTGGGACCACCAACACTGTGACGTTCACGGTGACGATCCCGACACCGACGCTGTCCGCCATTGCTCCAATCACCGGTCAGCGCGGTACGACGGTGGCGGTGACCCTGACGGGCACCAACCTGACGGGTGGAACCATCGGCATCGCACCCAACGGCGGCGGTAGCGCGATTACCGTCAACTCTATCGTCGTGAACACAGCCGGAACGGTGATGACTGCCAACTTCGTCATCCCATCGGGTGCGGCAACCACGACGCGGACCATTACCGTAACTGCAGGAGGAGCTACCAGCAACGGAGTGACGTTCACCGTGACGGCTCCGCCGACGCCAACGCTGACTTCGATCTCGCCGGCCTCGGGTGCTCGAGCTAGCGCTGTCCCGGTCACCTTAACCGGCACCAACTTCATCACCGGAGCCACGGTGGCGGTATCGGGTGGTGGCATCACCGTCAGCGGAGTCACTGTGGTCAGTCCCACTTCAATCACGGCGACCTTCACAATGTCGGCCGGGGCTTCGGTGTCGGCGCGAAACGTTACCGTAACTGCAGGAGGAGCTACCAGCAATGCAGTACCGTTCACCGTGCAAGGTGCGACGGTAGCGTCGATCAGTCCAACGTCGGGCTTGCACAACACCACGGTTCCGGTGAGCATCACTGGCACCAACCT
>Ga0210399_10000326_pt1 | contig 38697 bp, 27 predicted proteins | sample IncBWC14MmetaG_FD_150865 | JGI IMG/M metagenome (GOLD analysis project Ga0210399, IMG submission 150865) | Forest soil microbial communities from Barre Woods Harvard Forest LTER site, Petersham, Massachusetts, United States - Inc-BW-C-14-M | ecosystem: Environmental > Terrestrial > Soil >... | reverse complement strand
TGATCAACTGATCGGGATCATCCCGGAACGAGTGATCGGCATCATCCCGGAATCGTGATCGCCATCAACCCGGAATCGGTGATCGGCATGCCCCGGAACACTGATCGGCATCGTCCAGAATCCCCAAGAAAAGGCTCCTTGTCGAAAACCACTCGATTTTGCGTCCCGGAAATAAATTGCTCTGAGTTAATTACCGTTGTCACGCCCGGCTGATCTTGGGCCAGGACAATAGATTCACAAAGTGTCAGCGCGAGCGAGGCCAGCACATAGTGCAACTCAAGCCACCGCTTCCGTTGAAAACGCCGAGGGTAGGACGACAGGGGGGCTACGCGCTTCTGAAAAGACTTGGTCGTACGCTTCCACATAATTTACTCCTTAGTTTGCCAGTATCTTTACGGAAATGCCGGTGAACGACAATGGCGTTGGCCTTTCGCCGTACTATACCCGTCACGGGTGTCGCCTGCGTGAAAACATCCGTGGCTGCTATTGGCATGGAAAACAGCTAGTGTTGCAGCCTTCTTCGTCGTACTCGCAGCCGTTACATGCGTCACCTGCGATAAAGTAGCCGCGGCATTGGTCTCCTCCAGTGGAAAAATACACGTCATAATCGTAAGGTGGGGTGCAGCCCGCGCCGCAATTGCGCAGTTGAGCTACCATGTATTGGCCGATACATGGGCAATCCTGTGGGAATCCTACATTCCGTATGAGAGGCTTCGGACAAACGCTGTGGGAGACAAGGTTTTGGAAATGCGGGACCGATATCTGCCGCTGCAGGGAGACCAGTTCTCGGTCTACGGCTCTTGCGAATTGGACATCCGGGCGAAGTCCCCAAAAGACCGCCGGAATCCGGTGTCCCGAGGAATTTATATACAGACAAGGATGTGGCGCAGCTTGCGCTGATTCTGGGTTAACGATTATTAGCGTGGACCAAATTGCGACCATCGCAAAGGCGTGGAAGCTGATTTTCCCAAGATTGAGCATTGTTGTTCCTCCACTCGTACTGATTTTTCCTTGCTGCCATGCCAACAAGGACCGGACCGACTGAAGCGAAGTCCGTAATTTAAGTCACAACTACCACAAATGTTTAAAGCTATCAATAAGTGATATTCAGGACATAATACGGATAATGAAGGTACTCTAATTAAAACTGGGGGGCGTAAAAGACTCACCAATTTCTGGGTTTGAGTAAGCAAAGAAATCACTCTCGAATAATCCAGCCGCGGAATAAACGTGCTTTCCGGACAGGCAGATTTGCGTTTATTCCCGACACGCCTCGTCTCGGGGGCAACTGCTCCTACTTTCGGACCGGTTGCCCTAGAAGGGCATGCGTTGACACGCTTGCAGGCGTCCGATACGCTTTTGAGTTTACTCAGCGCGAGTTATCGCAGCTGAGAGGAACGGACAAACCGCCGCATGGCCGAAGAAAAGCTTCCTACACGCGCTCAAGATTTTTCCGAATGGTACAACCAGCTGGTCCTGAAGGCCCAGCTCGCTGACTACGCGCCGGTGCGCGGCTGCATGATTGTGCGGCCCTATGGTTGGGCGCTGTGGGAGAACATCCAACAGGCGCTCGATCACCGGTTTAAAGCCACCGGCCATCAAAACGTGGCGTTTCCTCTGCTGATCCCACGCAGCTTCATCGACAAGGAAAAGCACCACGTGGAAGGGTTTTCGCCCGAGCTGGCGGTGGTCACGATTGGCGGCGGAGAAGAACTTGCGGAGCCGCTGGTCATTCGGCCTACGTCGGAAACCATTATCGGCCACATGTGGTCCAAGTGGATCCAGTCGTACCGCGACCTGCCGGTGTTGATGAACCAGTGGAACAGCGTGGTGCGCTGGGAATTGCGCACAAAACTTTTCCTGAGAACACTCGAATTTTATTGGCAGGAAGGCCACACCGCTCACGCAACGCGCGAAGAGGCCGAAGCGGAAACACTCCAGATGCTGGATGCCTATGCCGACTTCGCCATAAACGACGCCGCGATTCCGGTGATTCCCGGCAAGAAGTCCGAAGCCGAGAAATTCGCCGGCGCCGACGTGACTTACTCCATCGAAGCGATGATGGGCGACGGCAAAGCGCTGCAATCCGGCACGTCCCACTTTCTGGGACAGAATTTCGCGCAAGCCTTCGAGGTTAAATACCTCGACCAGAACGGCCAGTTGCAACATTGTTGGACGACTTCGTGGGGGCTCTCCACACGCGTCATTGGCGCGATTATCATGGTTCACGGAGACGACCAGGGGCTAGTTCTGCCGCCGAAGCTTGCGCCCTATCAGGTCGTCATCGTCCCCATTTTTAAGACCGACGAAGAAAAGACGTCGGTGCTCGACACCGCGCGCAAATTGAAGGCCGAGCTCGTTACTGCCAATATCCGCGTCACACTCGATGAACGCGAAGGCCAGAGTCCCGGCTGGAAATTCAATGATTGGGAGATGCGCGGAGTGCCTCTGCGCGTGGAACTCGGTCCCAAGGACGTCGCCAAACAAGCCGCCGTGCTCGCGCGCCGCGACCGCCCGGGCAGGGAAGGGAAAATCAGCGCTTCGCTCACGGACCTGTCCGTCACCATCGAGAAGTTGCTGGCGGAAATACAACAATCGTTGCACGACAAGGCTCTGGCGTTTCGCAAGAGCCACACCCACGACGCGAAGACCTACGACGACCTGAAAAAGGCCGTCGAGAGTGGCTTCGCCTTGTCCTTCTGGTGCGGAAGCGCCGATTGCGAAGCCAAAATCAAAGAAGAAACTCGCGCCACCATGCGCTGCATCCCCCTGCAGCAGGAGGGTGGCAGCGGGACCTGTGTTTACTGCGCCCAGCCCGCCACCGCGCGCGCGATCTTCGCCCGGGCCTACTAGGCCCGTTTCTTCCCGGGAACATCGTCCGCGCCAATTTCTCGACACCCGTTCGCGCCGATGCTAGCTTTAGAAAGTCGAGCAATCATGCGTAGCCGTGCCCTGCCGCGAGTAGCTACCGGCACGGACGGGCCGGGGGAGATAAATCTAGTGGGTTTTGAAGGCGTCCGAGATCGCGGCGGGCTGGCCCGCCGCCGCTCTGAATGGGGAGCGAGCAAGCTCAAGTCCGTCGTTGTCCTTGCGATCTTTCTGCTGATTATCTATTCCGCTGTCAAAATCGTGCCGGCCTATGTAACGGAATATCAGCTCTCCGACAAAATGCAGGAGCAAGCGCGCTTTGCGGTCGTGAATCGCTACAGCGAAGAGCAGATTCGCGACAATATTTTCAAAGTCGTCCAGGACTTGGAAGTTCCGGCCAAACGCGACGCCATCAAGATCTCCGCAAGTAATGCCGTCGTGAAGATCTCACTGGAATACACCGTTCCTGTGGACTTGTTCTTCTACCACCTGGATCTTAATTTTGCTCCGTCCAGCGAGAATAAGGCGCTTTTCTGAGGTATCGTTGCTATACCGGCCCGGCTACGATTCTTCGTTGGCAACCCAGCCTCGAGCAGCACCGTCTTTTCCAGAGTGCGGTCTTCGGAGACAATGAAGGTCCAGCCTTCGGGAGCTAACGTTTGCGCATTCGCATTCAAAAAGGATTCTTTACTTCAAAGATCGGCCTGACGATTCTGGGCACCGTCTTTGCCCTCTTTCTGACCGCTGGCGGAGTTTTTACCTACTACTACATCAAGTACTCGCGCATCATCGATGCGCGGCTCTCCGGTAACGTCCTGCAGAACACCACGCAGATCTTTTCCGCGCCGGAACATATCTCCGCAGGTCAAGCCTGGGGGCCGGAAGATCTGACTGCGTATCTCACCCGCGTGGGATACCGCCCGCTGCAGGATGCCAGCGCCATCGGCCAGTTCACCGTACAAAACAACACCGTCGATATCCGGCCTTCAAAATTCTCCTATTTCGCGGGGAGCAATGCTCTGGCGGTTCAATTCCGCGGAAAGAGCATTCGCTCCATCAAACCGCTTGCCGGCGGCACCGAACTGGAAACCGCAGAGATCGAACCCGAACTCATCACCAATCTTTTTGACAGCGCGCGAGAGAAGCGGCGTCCCGTACGCTATGAAGACTTGCCGGTAATGCTGGTGGACGCCATTCTTTCCGCCGAAGACAAGCGCTTCTTCGAGCACGGCGGTTTTGACTTCATTCGCATTGTGGGGGCGGCGTGGGCCGACCTGCGGCACACCAGCGCGCACTACCAGGGCGCTAGCACCATCACCATGCAAGTGGCGCGCACCTTCTTTCTCTCCACCGATCGCACCTGGCGGCGCAAGCTGGCCGAAGCCATGATTTCCATCGAGCTCGAGCAACGCTTCAACAAGCAGCAAATCTTCGAACTGTATGCCAATGAAGTTTACCTGGGCAATCGGGGGAGCTTCGGGATTCGCGGATTCTCCGAGGCCAGCGTCGCCTACTTCGGAAAGGATTTGAGGCAGTTGGCGCTACCGGAGTGCGCGTACCTTGCCGGCATCATTCGTGCGCCGAATTACTATTCGTCGGCCGACCGCCACCCGGAGCGCGGAGTGCAGTCGCGCGATCGCGTACTGACGCAGATGCTTGACAACAAGTACATCGATGAACAGGACGTTCAGGACGCCAGGCGCGCGCCGCTGAAGATTATCCGCACTTCGATTTCGGGAAGTGAAGCGCCTTATTTCATCGACATGGTGAAAGACCACCTGCTCGACAAATATTCCGAGAACGAACTGCTAAGCGAGAATTTCCGCGTTTATACGACGCTAGACCCCGCTTTGCAACGCGCCGCGGCCGCTGCTGTCGATGCGGGAATGAAGAATGTGGACCTGCTGCTGGCGAAGAAGTACGACAAGTGGCGGAAGGAACAGGCCAAGAAGGGAAGTAGCGAGCCGATTCCGCAGGCGCAAGTTGCGCTAGTCGCGCTGGATCCGCGCACCGGGGAGATCAAAGCAGTGATTGGCGGGCGCGATTACGGGCAGAGCCAGCTCAATCATGCGCTGGCGCGTCGCCAGCCCGGTTCGGTGTTCAAACCATTCGTTTATGCCGCGGCGTTCGACAATGCCGTTGACGGCGTGCAGCCTGTCATCACCCCTGCGACGACGATCGACGACGAGCCGACGACGTTTGAATTTGATGGCAAGGAATACACACCCAATAACTATGGAGAAAGATTCATGGGGCGGGTCACGGTGCGCGACGCCCTGACGAATTCTCTCAACGTTGCAACCGTCAAGGTCGCCGAACTGATCGGCTATGGCCGAGTCGTGCAAGTGGCCCGCAAGATGGGCCTGGGCACCAACATTCAGCCGACCCCGGCGGTCGCCCTCGGCGCTTATGAAATGACCCCCATCGAGGTGGCCGCTGGATATACGACCTTTGCCACCATGGGCACACGCGCGGAGCCGCAGTTTCTCCGCATCGTCGTCAACGCGGACGGCACACCGCTAGAAAAGTTCACCCCGCAAACCCGCCCGGCGCTGGATCCACGAGTCGCATTTCTAGTTGTCAGCCTCTTGAAAGACGTTCTGAACCGGGGCACCGGCGCAGGCGTCCGCGCTCGCGGCTTTACGCTGCCTGCGGCGGGAAAGACGGGAACTTCCCGCGACGGATGGTTCTCGGGGTTTACTTCCAATCTTCTCTGTGTGATCTGGATCGGCTTCGATGACAATCGCGATATAGGAATGACCGGCGGCGCCGTGGCGGCGCCCATCTGGGCGGACTTCATGACTCGCGCCACAGCTCTCGCCCAATATCGCGACGTGAAAGACTTTACGATGCCGGACGGAGTGCAATCCGTGCTCATCGATCCGGATACGCTGCAGCTCGCCACCGCCAACTGTCCCACGACCCGGGAAGAGGTTTATGTGGTAGGTTCGGCGCCAACGATCTATTGCGAGGTCCACGGGGGCCACCCTTCCACGGGCTCCGTCCTCTCCCGTCTCTTTGGGGGCGAGCCCAAAGCACCTCAGGTGGATACCAACGGGCAGCCCGTCACGCCCTATGACCCCAATCGACCCCCCAATGCCACCGGCCAGGGCCCGCCCGCTCCTTCGGCGGAGTCCGGCGAAAAGAAAAAGAATCCTTTACAGAAGATTTTTGGTATCTTTGGGGGTAAGAAGAAGGAACCCGACAAGGCTAAGCCGCAGCAACAGCCTCCGTCGGAGAAGGGAGATTCGCCATGACCCGCATTAGAATGGCGTTTCCTGCGGTTGTTCTCCTCCTCGCTCTTTCGATATCCTCTGCTGGACAGACTTTTGTTGAGACTCCAGTTGCTACGGTAGTTCCGCGACCGGTGCAATCGCCAGCACAAATTCCGGCGCAATCGCCTGCGGAATCCTCCGTTATCGTCGTGAAGCCAGGTCTGACAGATGAGCAGCTAGCCGATCTTTACATGGCGCGTAAAGAGTTCCGAGACGCGGCAGTTTCCTATAAGCGGCTCGCGGATCAAAATCCCCGGAATCCCGTGTATTTGAACAAACTCGGCATCGCGCTGCACCAGCAGTCAGCTCTTGGCGCAGCCCTGAAGTATTACGAGCGGGCTTCGAAGGTGGATCCTACCTATGCCGACGCGCAAAACAACATCGGCACAATTTGGTATCAGCGGAAGAAGTACGGCCGGGCCATCAAGGCGTATCAAAAAGCGATTACCATTCGCAGTGACATGGCCGTTCTCCACAGCAATCTTGCCTATGCCTACTTTGGCGATAAAAAGTATCAGGAGGCTATCTCCTCCTTCCGGCAAGCCCTGGCGTTGGATCCTCAGCTTTTCGAGCACAGCAGTTCCAGAAGCGGGTCGATTCTACAGGACCGCTCCGTAGGTGATCGGGGGCGATTCTATTTCCTGCTCGCGAAGTCGTTCGCGGAAGCGGGTAATTTGGAGCGTTGCTTGATTTATCTGCGCAAGGCCAAGGACGAAGGATACAAGGAATTATCCCAAGTGAAAACCGATCCTTCTTTCGCTGCGTTCTTGCAGGATCCGGGAATACAAGAGGTTTTGGCTCCCAAGCCTCCCGACACCACGCAACCCTGAACCTGTTTCGATTCGCCGATCTGGGATTCAGTCCGCACCTCCTGCGCGAAAGGTGTCCCTGTGTCTGTTACAATGCAATAGACATGGGGCGACCTTTCCTCAGCCCGCGAATTTTGTTCTTACTCTTCGTGATCCCGATTTTTGGAACCATTTCGGTTGCCGAGCAAGAATCGTCTGCCCCTCCGCACGCTTCCACGGCAGCTGGTGCGCAAAAGGGAATTTATCTTGTTTTTCCCTTTGAAAATGCCAGTGCCGCACCGCGATTGGATTGGCTAAGCGAGGGCCTGGAGGAGTTAACCATCCAGCGCTTGTCAGGCGCCGGCGAGCCGGTGTATTCGCACGAGGGCCGGATTGTCGAGCTGGAACGGTCCGGCCTGCCGCGCTCCTCGAAACTCAGTCGCGCGACTATGCTTCATGTTGCTGAAGATCTCGACGCGGATTTTGTTGTCTTTGGCAGATTCATGGCCAATGGGACTTCGCTCACCATCGAGTCGCAAATCTTGAAGGTGAATCCGGCGCGATTGCTGCCGGCGTTTCGGGAAACCGGTACGCTGGATTCGCTGATGGATCTCCACGCCAGGCTGGTTTGGCGGATGCTCTCCGCAAACGCTCACAACTATTCCCTGAGCCTTGCCGAGTTCACGAAACTTCAGCGCCCCTTGCGGCTCGACGCCTTTGAACATTTCGTTCGCGGATTGCTGGCCAGCGAGGATGACGCCCGTTTGCGCGAATTGCGGGAAGCGGCGCGCCTCGAGCCAGAATGGCCGGATCCCGACTTCGCGCTGGGCGAAGTCTATTTCGCGCGGCGCGACTGCGATTCCGCGCTGCCATGGTACGCCCGGGTTCCCAAGACGCACGATCGCTTTGTGGAAGCAGTCTTCGCCACTGGCGTTTGCCAGCTTCTGCTCGGCCGGCCAGAGCGTGCGGAGGAATTGCTTACTTCATTGCGAGAGACCATGAAGAACAACGGAGTATTTGGAGCTGACCTTCCGGAAATTCTGAATGATCTGGCGATTGCGCGGGCGCGCCAGGGCAAGACGGCTGCGGCGCAAACGGATTTTCGCCGCGCGGCCGAATTGGATCCCGGCGAGGACGGCTATCCATTCAATCTTGGCCTCCTGGCATTGCAGACTAACGATCCTGCCGCCGCGGCGGGTTATTTCCGGGAAGCCGCGGAACGCGAGCCGGATAACGCCGAGGACCGGGCGCTTCTAATCCTGTCTCTCGAAAAGGCCAACAAGAAGTCTGAGGCTGACCAGGAGCGCGAGTCGGCGAACGAATCTTTTGGCCCCAACGGGCTGCCCGCGATTCACCTGGACGCGAAGAGCGAAACCCTGGCGCGGTTGCATCGCATCACCACCGAGCTCGATGTCACGGCTCTTCGCCCGGAAATTGCATCGGCCGAGTCTCCTCTGAGCCAGTCGGCTTCCGATTTTTCGGTCGATTCCGCAATTTCGAGGCTTCGGCGCGGCCGCCAAGATCTCTCCGCGGGGCGCATCGACGCCGCGGAGAAGGAATTTCTAGCCGTGCTTGCTGACGATGCCAAAAACGCGGCAGCGCACCATGGGCTGGCGGAAATTGACCGCCGCCAGGGCAAGATGGATGATGCCGTGAAGGAATTGCAAGCTTCGCTGGTAGCGCGCGATTCCGCCGTAGTGCGAACCATGCTAGCCAAGGTTTACCTGGAGCAGAAGAAACCGGATCTCGCGCGAACGGAAGTCGAGAAGGCGCTGAAACTGGCGCCAAACTATACGGAAGCCAAGCAACTGCTTGAACGTTTGCAGAACTCCAAGCCCGGCGAGAAAAAGCCAGGAGGAGGTGGGCTATGAACGATCGGCTCCATCAACCGCAGCGCCCCTTTGGTCTCAAACGATCCAGATTTGTCGCGGCTGTTTTTCTTCTCGGTGGTCTGTGTGCTGGCACGATTTTCTGCTTTATGCCGGCGGTAGCGGCGGACGAGCACCCTTCCAGCCCGCTGGTGCTTGAACTGCGGCTTGAGGGCATGGTTGATCCTATTCTAGCCACTTATATTGATGAAGGTCTTGCTGATGCGGCGAACCGCCACGCAGCTCTCATTTTAATCACCATGGACACGCCTGGTGGGCTCAGTGTTTCGATGGAAGACATTATCCAGCACATCCTCGCGTCGCCAGTGCCGGTCGCTGTCTACGTTTCACCGACCGGCGGGCGAGGAGCCTCGGCGGGTTTCTATATTCTGCTCTCCGCGGATATCGCTGCGATGGCCCCGGGGACGCATACCGGCTCGGCTACGCCGGTCATGGCCATTGGCGGTTTTCTGCCCATGCAAATTGACGATGCCTTTCGAAAGAAGATCAACGCCGATGCCATGGCGTTTCTGAGGAGTTTCACGGAGAGACGCGGGCGCAACCCGTCGCTGGCGGAGAAGGCCATCACGGAAGGCAGCGCTTTCACAGAAAAGGAAGCGCTCGACGGTAAGATGATCGATCTGATCGTGAGCTCCCCTGATGACCTGGTGCGGCAACTCGACGGCCGGTCGATCACCCGCTTTGACGGCGTCCAGACGAAGCTCTCGCTGAAGAATGCCGCGCGGACACCTTTTGAACTATCGGCCCGGCAGAAATTCCTCGCGCGCATCGTTCAGCCCGATGTTTTCTTCGTGCTGCTGATTCTCGGCGTGCTCGGTGTGTACACCGAATTCACGCATCCCGGAGTCATCGCCCCCGGAGTCATCGGCGGTATCTGCCTGATTCTCGCGCTATACGCCATGAACTTTCTGCCCATCAATCTTGCGGGCGTGTTCCTGATTTTGCTGGCTCTGGCTTTTTTTATCCTTGAAGCGAAAGCTCCGAGTCACGGAGTGCTGGCCCTCGGCGGAGTTGTCTCCATGTTTCTGGGCGCCATCTTCCTGGTTCGTTCGCCGCTTACTCCCGGGGGTGTGAGCGTTGGCGTCGCGCTGGCGGCCACGGTGCCCTTCGCGGTTCTAGCCGTGGTCCTGATGCGCCTGGTGTTGCGGTCACGGCAATGGAAGACCGCGACCGGGAAGGAAGAACTGATTGGATTGCAGGGCGTCGCGATGGCCCAGCTTTCTGCTGGTGCTGTTGGCCTGGTCCGTGTCCATGGCGAGCTGTGGCGAGCCGAGTCTTCGCGGCCCGTCGAGGAAGGCGAGACTGTCCGGATTTTGCGCATAGAAGGACTAAAGCTTTACGTTGAGCCGGCCGAAGCGGCGGTTTCAGCGGCAAAATAAGAATTCTCACGTTCAGGAGGAAAACATGGAAATTGGCGTTGTCGGAATAGCGTTGATCGTCGGCCTGGTGCTCATCTGGTTTTGGAATTCCATCTACATCATCAAGGAATGGGAACGTGGCGTGGTCCTTCGGCTCGGACGCTTGATACCTGAAGCAAAGACTGCCGGCATAAATCTGGTTCTCTGGCCGATCGAAACGCTCTACCGCATCAACATGCGCATTGAGACACTCGACGTTCCGCCTCAGGACATCATCACGCGCGACAACGTCTCCGTGAAGGTCAACGCCGTCTGCTACTTCCGCGTTGTCGATGCCAACCTGGCCCTTTCCCAAGTGCAAAACTACACCTACGCGACTTCGCAGCTCGCGCAGACTACCATTCGCAGCGTCGTCGGACAGTTCGAACTCGATGAAATCCTTTCGCAGCGCGACAAGGTCAACGCCAAGCTCCAGATTATTCTCGACACCGACACCGAGCCCTGGGGCATGAAGGTTTCAAAGGTCGAAGTCAAACAGGTCGACATCCCCGAGCAGATGCAGCGCGCCATCGCCAAGCAAGCCGAAGCGGAACGCGAACGCCGCGCAAAAATCATTCACGCCGAAGGTGAGTTCGAAGCTTCCCAGAAACTCGCCGACGCCGCGAAAGTCCTCGAAACGCAGCCTTCTGCAATCCAGCTCCGCTACTTGCAAACTCTGACTGAGATAGGTGTCGAGAAGAACACAACGATTGTGTTTCCTCTGCCTATCGATATCATTAATCAGTGGACTAAGAATTTAGGGGGACAGCAAAGGTAAGAATGGCTTCTGGAGGAAAACGAGGAGGCGCTGGCGAGCGTGTGCTTGAAAGCCGGCATGTCATCGGCTTGTTCATGCTGATGCTGCTGTTTTCGGGCGTATTTTTCACGCTCGGTTACGTCATGGGACGCAACGAAATCGACAGCCCGGTACGCGCCGCGACCGACTTTTTCAAGAAGCCCGAGAAGCCTGTTTTACCCAAGACGGAAGCGAGTTCGAAACGGGCAAACAATACAACTCCTGCCACTGCGCCAACGGATACTGCCGCGCCGCCGAATTCCGATTGGGAGTTCTATCACGCCGGCGACAGTAAAAAAACCGAAGACCACCTGAAGCCCGTGGCATCCGCTCCAGCTCCGGCCCGAAAGCTGGTGAAGACCGCTGCTCCGCCGAGAACCGTCGGCGCTTCATCGAAGACTTCGAATGTGCCCCTCATCCCAGGGGGCTCATACACCCTGCAAGTGGCAGCGCTCACCAAAGAAGCGGATGCTTTGGAACTCGCCACGCGTTTGCAGAAGGAAAAATTTCCCGCGTTCGTTCTTTCTCCCCAAGCGGACAAATACTACCGCGTGCAAGTCGGCCCCTATGCTGATCCGAAGGCCGCTGACGCGGCCAGGAAAGGTCTCGAGGGCGCAGGTTTTAAAGCCATCGTGAAGCACTGATGCCTCGGGGCAGTTGGCTTACCTATTTTCGTCCGGAGGCCGGTGGGGAAATACCTGCTGGCCTTCGGCTCATGGCCGGCGCCGTGTCCGGTGCCGCTCTCGCGCTCTCCTACATCGGTCTCCATCTCAGCATCTATTCCTGGTTTGGCGTCGGGATTCTCCTCCTTTCACTGTTTGGCGCGCCCCCTGGCGTTGCGTTTGCGTGTGGTTTTCTTCACGCACTTCTTTTCGTCTTCACCTCGGTGCCATGGATTGCCACCGTTCTCACCGTCCACGGCGGCCTCTCGGTCCCAGCCGGATGGGGCGTCCTCCTTCTGATCGCCATGGCCTGGGGAATTCTCATCGGTGCTTTAGCCTGGTCCGTCGAACGGTTGTCCCGCCAAAGTATCGGCTTGGCATGCCTGGGTGCCCCGTTTTTCTGGGTGACCATCGAGTTTGTCCGCGCACACTTGCCGCAAATCAGTTTTCCTTGGAATTTGCTTGGCTATCCCGCGGCCGAGAATCTGGGCTTGCTGCAACTCACAACCATCACGGGAATCTACGGACTCTCTTTTCTAGTGGCGGGTTTCAATGCACTCCTGGCATGGACAAGCGCATCCAACTCGCTAACGCTTCAGAAACGGATCGCCATTGCGGCTTCCGCAGCGGCAATTCTCTTGATGGCCGCCTGGACTGCCCCCGGCCTGGTGGCACAGGATCGGCCTCATCATTTCGCGCGCGCCGCGCAGCTCAATTTCCCGGAAGTGGAATCCTACCCCGCGAATTGGTTCCAAGCACACGCAGCTGATCTCGATGAGATCACGCGCATCAGCCTCGCTCCCTCGGCCGAAAAGCCGGATCTCCTGGTCTGGCCGGAAGCCCCCGCTCCTTTCTCCTTTCAGGATTCCCAATTTGCAAAAATAGCCTCCGCGCTAGCCATCCGATTTGGCCATCCATTCCTCGTGGGGGCCATCGAGTGGAAGCCTGCCGTGGACCCCTCGGACGTTGTCCCTTCGGGCACTCTCCTTCCCTACAACAGCGCCCTGCTTTTTGACTCGCAAGGCCAGCGCATCTTCGTCTACGACAAGGTCCATCTCGTTCCTTTCGGCGAGTACGAGCCGTTTCCTCTGATTCATCGCGTGGTCACCAGCGTATCCAGCGACGTTGGCGGCTTCCACAAAGGAAATAAGTACGTCGTGGGCCAACTTCCAAAGGGAAATACCTTCGGTGTCTTTATCTGCTATGAAGCGATCTATCCCGGCGAAGTACGCCGCTTCGCAGCCGGCGGGGCCGAACTCCTTATCAACATTTCGAACGACGGATGGTTCGGCCGGTCCGCCGCCGCCGAACAACACTTACGCATGGTTCGCGTTCGCGCCGTCGAAAACCGCCGCTGGATCGTGCGCTCCACGAATAACGGCTTCACCGTCTCCATCGATCCCTACGGCCGCATCTACCAGCCGCTTCCCCCGGATGTCCGCGCCGCCGTCGATCTTCCTTACGACTTTCGAACCGGCCAGACGATTTACACCCGTTTTGGCGACTGGTGCGCCTGGCTCTGCGTCCTGGTTTCCGTTATTCTAGTGGCCACAACTTTTCGAAAGGCAAAGTGACGTCCTTTCCTTGAAGGACGATTTACAAGACAAAGCATGATTCTCGAAGATCTTCAGCATCGCTACGAAGGGCTCAAGCAGCGCACTACACTCGTACGGAGCTATCTTTGACGCGCCCCAGTACCGCGAGCGCTTGAAATCCCTGGAAGCCCGCGTCGCCGACCCTAATTTTTGGAGTAACCAGGAAGCCGCACAGAGTGTTCTCCGCGATCGCAAGCGCGCCGAAGAACAGATTGCCGCTGACGAAAAGCTCACCTCCATGTCAAGCGACATAGAAACGTATATCCATCTCGCCCAAGAAGAAACCAACGTCGAGCAAAAAAATGACCTTTTGAAGGAACTCGACCGCGAGCTCAACGCTGCCGATACCTACACCTCCGAACTGGAGACCAAGACTCTCCTCTCCGGAGAGACCGACCACCTCAACGCCATCATGACCATCAAGCCCGGTGCTGGTGGCACCGAATCGCAGGATTGGGCTTCCATCCTCCTCCGCATGTATCTGCGATGGGCCGAGCGTCGCGGAATGACCGCCTCGCTCCTCGACGAGACGCCGGGAGAAGAAGCCGGCATCAAATCCGCCACCGTTCAATTTTCCGGCGAAAATGCTTACGGCCTTCTCGCAGGAGAAACCGGAGTTCACCGTCTCGTTCGAATTTCTCCTTTTGATCAGGCAGCGCGTCGCCACACTTCTTTTGCGTCCGTCTTCGTAATTCCTGAAATTGACGACCGCATCGAGATCAACATCCGGCCCGAAGATTTGCGCGTGGACACCTTCCGTTCCGGTGGCAAAGGCGGACAAAATGTCAACAAAGTGGAAACCGCGGTCCGCATCACTCACCTCCCGACCAACATAGTCGTCGGGTGCCAGGCGCAGCGCAGCCAGAGCAAGAATCGCGAGATGGCCATGAAGATGCTCCGCTCTCGCCTCTACGACCTCGAAGTCCAGAAGCGCCAGGCGCACACCGACAAACTCGACGAAACCAAGCTGGACATCTCCTTCGGCAGTCAAATCCGCTCCTACGTCATGCAACCCTACCGCCTGATCAAGGACCATCGCACAAAGTTTGAAGTAGGCGATGTGGATCGCGTCATGGACGGCGATCTGGACCCCTTCATCCGCTCTTACTTGATGGCCAAAAAAATCAAGGGAAAACTCGACGTTCAGCCGGAAGACGACGCAGACTTGACATAATCAACCCAAAGGAGTCCTCCGATGCGCTTCGCAAAACAATTTCGTTCCCTGAGCGTTGCAGGTAAGCTCGCGCTTTTCTCCTTCGCCCTCGCTGCCTCCGGTTTCGCTGCTGAAAAATTCACCGCCCCGCAACTGATCGAACTTGCCAAGTCCAACAGTCCGGACCTACGCGACGCCATCACCGCCACTTTCGATGCCAAGGACCTCAAGGAAGGGACCGCCTGGGCTGGCCGTGGCCCTGAATTCTTTTTTGCCGTCGAAGCGCCTTCCGAACCTTCTATCGTCATCGATGGCGTTCCCGGCCCACAGTTGCGAAAATTAAACGGCTCTTCTCTTTGGTACGCACCTGCCCGCATCGAGCAACTCGCACGCTTGCACTCTTTCTACTACCTCATCGATGGAAAAAAAATCGGTGGCCGCTTGGACTTACCTGCCTTCACGCCTGCTTCTTATCAACAGCCAGGCGTCCCCTCCGGCACGCTTTCGCCGAAGATCATTCACACCAGCAAGATCTACGATGGCATGAAAGGCGAATACTGGATCTACGTTCCGGCCCAATATGACAAAGACAAGCCCGCCGCGCTCATGGTCTTTCAGGATGGCGGTTGGTACACCGATCGCAACGGCAACAATCCCGCTCTCAATGTCATCGATAACTTGATCGCCCAAAAAAAAATTCCCGTGATGATCTGCGTCTTCATCAATCCAGGTGACATCAGTGATTCCCCGGACACGCCCACCTACCGTTTTGTCAAAACATATTCCGATAAATGGCAGCGCACCCTCAAGGACTCCATGCGCAGCACACTCTACGACACCGTAAGCGACCGCTACGTTCGCTATCTTCGCAATGAAGTGCTCGCCGATGTCGCCGCCAAGTACAATATCCGCCAGGACGCCTATAGCCACGCAATCACCGGCCTCTCCTCGGGCGGCATTTGCGCCTTCAATGCGGCATGGCAGATGCCAGATCAATTCAGCAGGGTGATTTCCTGGATCGGAAGTTTCGCCAGCATCCAGTGGCGGGAAGATCCCAATGTGCCAGACGGCGGCCAGGACTTTCCCGACAAGGTTCTCCACGAGACCAGGCGTAATATCCGCGTCTGGCTTCAGGACGGTGCCGAGGATCTCGAATTGGACCGTTACAGTAGCTGGCCCCTCGCCAATCTGCGCCTTGCCAACGCTCTAAAACTTAAGGATTACGACTTCCACTTTAGTTTTGGCCAAGGCACTCACAACTCCGCCCACGGCGCGGCAGAATTTCCTGCCCAAATGATCTGGCTCTGGCGGGATTACGACCCTGCCAAAACCGCGCAGACCTACGAGATAGAACCCTCGGAAAAGGCTAAGCCAATATTCCGCGTCTCGGTCACAAATCGTGACACGGAATAGGGAGGGGCGCTCATGCCTCTGCCGTTCGACCCCCGTTTTCGCCCGTTCAACCCCCTCCTAACGCACTTGGCTGCAATAAATTGATTCTCTTGCTAGCCGGTGATACCTTTGTAACGTTTAGGCCACCGTGTTCTGTGGCCCATCTCGGGGTGTAACCCTAAGCTCCCAATGAAGGAGAGTTTGTTTTGAGCGAAGCCTTACGCAATTTCCTATTTACGTCGGAGTCCGTCACCGAGGGCCATCCGGACAAAATTGCCGACCAGATTTCTGACGCCGTCCTCGACGAGGTTATGAAGCACGACCCGAAAGGTCGTGTGGCCTGCGAGACGCTGGTCACCACCGGCGTCGCCGTGGTAGCCGGTGAAATCACCACTAGTGCGCATGTCGATTACGACGAGCTTGTCCGCAGTACCATTCGCGGGGTCGGTTACGATCGCGCGAAATATGGCTACGACGCGGATACTTGCGCCGTCATGTGCACCGTCAAGCGCCAGTCGCCCGACATCGCCATGGGTGTCGACACCGGCGGAGCAGGCGACCAGGGCCTCATGTTTGGTTTCGCCTGCGATGAAACCGAAGAATTGATGCCCATGCCTATCCAGCTCGCCCACCGCCTCACGCAACGCCTCGCCGAGATTCGCAAAGCCAACAAAGTTGATTTTCTCCGGCCCGATGGAAAGTCGCAGGTCACCATCGAATACCGTAACGGTCGCCCCGCGCGCGTCGACTGCGTGGTCGTCTCCACGCAGCACAGCGAAAAGGTCTCAAACAGTGACCTTCGCGATGCCATCGCCGAGCACGTCATCAAGCCGATCATTCCTGCCGCGATGCTGGACGCCAAAACGAAGTATCACATTAATCCCACAGGCCGCTTTGTCATTGGCGGGCCCATGGGCGACGCGGGTTTGACCGGCCGCAAGATTATCGTCGACACCTACGGCGGTTACAGCCGCCACGGCGGCGGTGCGTTCTCCGGCAAGGACCCCTCGAAGGTGGATCGCTCGGCTTGCTACATGGCGCGCTACATCGCAAAAAACATTGTGGCCGCGGGCCTGGCCCGAAAGACGGAGGTCCAATTGGCCTACGCCATCGGGGTAGCCGAGCCTGTCTCCGTTATGGCGGAGACTTTCGGGACCGCGGCGATAGCAGAAGAAAAAATCACCGCGCTCATCCGTGAATATTTTGTGCTGACTCCGAAGGCCATCATCGAGACGCTCGACCTGCGCCGTCCAATTTACAAGGCCACCGCCGCTTACGGGCACTTCGGCCGCAGCGGAGCCGGATTCACCTGGGAGCGCACAGACCGCGCGGATGCTCTCCGAAAAGCCGCTGGCCTCGGGAACGCTGTGACTGCGGAAGTTGGAGCGCGGCGCTAACACTGGAAAGTTGATCCGTACAGGCCCGATTTTCCCCGGGTCGCTTGCGGAGTGCGTGTTGCCACTCCGTTCATGAACGAAATCCAAATTGAGGAGAAAGACTTTGGCAACCGCTGAAATGAAAAAAGGGGATGTAAAAGACATTGGCCTCGCCGATGCCGGCAAGCGCAAGATCGAATGGGCGGCTCAACAGATGCCCGTACTCGAATCGATTCGCAAGCGCTTCATCAAAGAACAGCCGCTCAAAGGTCTGCGCGTTTCTGCTTGTTTGCACGTCACCAGCGAAACGGCGAACCTGATGATTGCGCTGCGCGACGGCGGCGCCGATGCCGTGCTGTGCGCCTCCAATCCGCTTTCCACTCAGGACGAAGTCGCTGCCTCTTTGAATCGCGATTACAACATTCCTACTTTCGCCATCAAAGGCGAGGATAACGACACTTACTATTCGCATTTGAGCGCCGCCCTCGAGCACAAGCCGCAGTTCACCATGGACGACGGCGCGGACCTGGTCACCATGCTCTTGACCAAACGCACCGATCTCGTTCCGAATGTCATCGCCGGAACCGAAGAAACCACCACCGGCGTTATCCGTCTTCGCGCCATGGCCAAGGACGGCACGCTGAAGTATCCGATCATCGCTGTGAATGACGCGATGACCAAACATTTCTTCGACAATCGCTATGGCACCGGCCAGTCCACGATTGACGGCGTCATTCGCGCCACCAATGTGCTACTCGCCGGTCTGAAAGTCGTCGTTGCCGGTTACGGCTGGTGCGGTCGCGGCGTGGCCATGCGCGCCAAAGGCCTCGGCGCCGACGTGATCGTTACCGAAATCGACCCTGTGAAGGGCATCGAAGCGGCCATGGACGGTTTCCGTGTAATGCCCATGGCTGAAGCTGTCAAAGAAGGCGACGTTTACATTACCGTGACAGGAAACAAGAGCGTCATCCGCGGCGAGCATTTCGAAAAGATGAAGGGCGGGGCCATTGTCTGCAACTCCGGTCACTTCAACGTGGAAATCGACATTCCCGCGCTGGAGAAGCTGTCGAGCGGTAAGCGCGAAGTTCGCCCCATGGTGGATGAATATCAATTGAAGGACGGCCGCAAGGTTTACCTGCTCGCCGAGGGCCGCCTCGTCAATCTCTCTACCGCCGAAGGCCATCCCGCGTCGGTAATGGACATGAGCTTCGCCAACCAGGCCCTCTCTGCCGAATACCTGCGCGCGAATTACAAGAACCTGAAGCCGCAGGTGTATGTCGTGCCGGACCACCTGGACAAGGAAATCGCCCGCCTCAAGCTGGATTCCATGGGCCACCGCCTCGACAAGCTAACCGCCGAACAGGAGCGCTACCTAGCCTCCTGGAACGAAGGCACCTAATTTGGAGTGCGGCGGCTAGCCGCCGCTTTCCTGCGGTCGAGACGGCATTCTGAAAGAGAGTCGCAAGGTAGCTGCGTCCAGGCGTATTTTCTGATACGTTCTTCATTCTGAAAAACACCCATGTGGGATCTCTGCACCAACGCCCTTGATACCGCCCGTTTGCGCGGCGCCGCCTACGCGGACGCCCGCCTGATGCATTTGCGCCAGCGTGACCTCACCACGAAAAACGGCCAGGTCGGCACACTTTCCCAGAGCGAGTCGATTGGCCTCGGCATTCGTGTTCTGGCAAACGGCGGCTGGGGCTTTGCCTCCACGGATCGTTTGACGCGCCAAGGTGTCGCCGCTTGCGCCGCACAAGCCGTTTCCATCGCCAAAGCCTCCGCCCTTGCCAAACGTGGCGAAGTTGTCCTCGCTCCCGAACAATCTTACGTAGACAGTTGGCAGAGCCCCTTTCGCAAAGACCCTTTCGAAATTCCGCTGGAAACGCAGCTCGCCTTGCTACTTCGAGCCGACGCGGAAATGCGGCGCGTCAAAGGCGTCACCCTCACGGAAACCGACATGCAATTCCGCAAAATCGATTCCTGGTTTGCCTCCAGCGCCGGCTCGCGCATTCACCAGCGCAAAGTGATCTCCGGTTGCGGCATCGCCGCCACCTCATTCCAGGGAGAGGAAATTCAAAAGCGTTCCTATCCCAATAGCTTTGGCGGACAGCACGCCCTCGAAGGTTACGAGCTCGTGCAGTCCCTCGATCTAGTGAAAAACGCTCCGCTTATCGCCGAGGAAGCCGCCGCGTTGCATTCTGCCTCCCAATGCCCCGAAAAAATCGGCACGTTGATCCTTGGCGCCAGCCAGTTGGGACTGCAAATCCATGAATCGATCGGCCACCCCATCGAACTCGACCGCGTCCTCGGCCAGGAAGCGAATTTTGCCGGCACGAGTTTTCTGACCATCGACCAATTGAACCATCTCAAGTACGGATCGAGCATCGTGAACGTGGTCGCGGACGCGCGCCTGGACCACGGCCAGGGACTCGGCACTTTTGCCTACGACGACGAAGGCGTTCCCGCGCAGTGCACCGACATCATCAAGAACGGCCAATTTCGCGGCTATCTCTCCAATCGCGAAACCGCCCACCTGGTCGGCCTGAACCGCTCCTCCGGAACGATGCGCGCCGAAAGCTGGAACCGCCTTCCCATCATTCGCATGACTAACGTCAGCCTGCTCCCCGGCGCCTGGGACTACGACGATCTCCTCGCCGACACCCACGACGGAATCCTGATGGAGACCAATCGTTCCTGGTCCATCGATGACCGCCGTTATCAGTTTCAGTTTTCCACGGAAATCGGCTGGGAAATCAAAGGTGGAAAGAAAGTCCGCATGCTCAAAAATCCCAGCTACAGCGGTATCACTACCGAATTCTGGAATTCCTGTGATGCCATCTGCAAGCTCGGCCACTGGACGCTGTGGGGTACTCCCAACTGCGGAAAAGGCCAGCCCATGCAAACCATGGGCACCGGCCACGGAGCCTCTCCGTCGCGTTTCCGCAACGTGCGCATAGGGACGGCCTTTTCAAACCAATGAAACCAGCGGCGAAGTCCAAGAAATCCTCAACGGAGGCCAGCGCGAAAGGCGCGGAGCTTCTCCACGAGCGCGAGCTTCGCCGCATTGTCGGCACGGTTCTTCGCCTCGCGAAATCCACCGGAGCCGAGCAGACTGAAGTGCACGTGGAGGAAGTCGCCGACGCCTTGACCCGTTTCGCCAACAACGCCATTCACCAAAACGTCGCCGAACACGGCCTGACGGTTTCCATCCGCACCGTTGCCGATGGCCGCACCGCTCGCGCTACGACCAATCGCATCGACGACGACTCGCTCCGCGCCGCCATCGAAGCTTCTCTCTCCCTCGCTCGTAGCCAGCCAAAGGACCCGCACCTTCTGCCCATGCCTGCAAAGCAGCGCTATCGCAGCGTAAATCGTTTCCTCAAACCTACCGCCGCTCTCTCTGCCGAAGAACGCGCTCGCGCGGTCCGGCGCGCCTGCGATTTTGCCGTCAAGAATGGCCAGGTCGCCGCAGGAATTTATTCGAACGGACAAAGCCAATCGGCTCTCGGAAATTCTCGTGGCCTCTTTGCGACTTATCGTGAAACGCACTCCGAGTTTTCTATCACCGTTCAAGAAGGCACGGCTGCAAGCTGGGCCAAAGCCAACTCCGCCGATGTCCGCGCCTATAATCCCCAAAGACTCGCCGCGCGGGCCTCTGAAAAAGTTCATCACGCCGTCAACGCTCGCGAGCTTGCCCCCGGAAGATACACGGTGATCCTCGAACCCTCCGCCGTCCTCGACCTTGTCGGTTTTCTTTTTTACGACTTCGCGGCCACCGCCCTCCAGGACAAGCGCTCCTGCCTCAACGACCGCATGGGCAAGCAACTCTTTGGGCAAAACATCACCATTACCGACGATGCTTACCATCCGCTGCAGCAGGGCGCTCCGTTCGACGGCGAAGGCTTGCCGCGCCAAAAGGTACTACTTGTAGACCGCGGCATTCCCCGGAATCTCGTCTATTCCCGCGCCGCCGCCAAAGCCGCCGCTAAACAGCCCACCGGCCACGGTTTTGCCCTCCCCAACGAGTACGGCGAAGCGCCCATGAATCTCGTCTTCACGGGCGGCGATTCCTCCGTCGAAAAGATGGTCGCCTCCACCGCACGCGGCCTGCTCGTCACTCGCCTGTGGTACATCCGCGAAGTCGATCCCTACGAAAAAGTCATGACCGGGATGACCCGCGATGGCCTCTTTGTCGTTGAGAATGGACGGGTTACCGGCGCCGCGCGCAACTTCCGCTTCAATCAGTCCATCATCGAAATGCTCAATAACATCGAATTTCTAGGCCCTGCCGTGCGCGCCACCGGCGAAGAAGCCTTCGAGATGGTCGTCCCCGCCATGAAGGTCCGCAATTTTCATTTCTCCGAAGTCACCAAGTTCTAGCTCTAATCCTCTCCTGCCAAGAAATCAATTCAGAGAATCAAAATTCTGCGTTGTACAACCATCCCCCTCCCGTTCGATAAACTGGTATGTACTTCCGTGACGGTCGAGGCCAGAGCGGTCATCAACATGGCCGATCCCTGTCGCCTCGGGTTGGTCATCCCAATTGGGGCCACCCCGACCACGACGCCTGCGGTACCGGCTTCATTGCCCGACTCGGCGGCGCTCCCAGCTACGACATCGTCCAGCATGCTTTGACGGCCTTAGAACGCCTCACCCACCGTGGTGGTGTCGACGCCGATGGCGCCAGCGGCGATGGCGCTGGGTTGCTCACTTCGCTCCCCCAGGCTTTCTTCCGCGCCCGCGCTCAAGAGCAGGGCATTGAACTGCCCGAAATGTTCGCGGTCGGCTTCGCTTTTCTTCCGTCTTCCGTACTCGACGAAGCCCGCGCGGCGATCGAATCCGCCGCCGACACCGAGCGCCTCCGGGTCATCGGCTGGCGCCGCGTTCCGGTGAACACCAATTCTTTGGGACGCCGCGCCCTGGAAACCATGCCAGAAATATGGCAGTTTTTCGTCGAGCCTTTCCATCCCGCACGGGCAGCGGCGCGCTTCGAGTGGCGCCTCTCTCTGCTCAGAAAACGCGCCGAATCGCTCTTGCCTCCGCGCTCTTATATCTGCTCGCTTTCCTCGCAGACCATCGTCTACAAGGGACTGCTCACGCCCTGGCAGTTTCCTCAGTTTTACGAGGATCTGCGCGATCCTTCCTTCGCCACGACATTCGCCGTTTTTCACCAGCGCTATTCGACCAACACCCAACCTTCCTGGCATCTGGCGCAGCCCTTCCGCTACGTCGCCCACAACGGCGAGATCAATACCATCGTCTCCAATCGCCGTTGGCTCCGCGCCAAAGCCTCCGAATTCCGCTCGCGTCTCACGGTAGGCCCGTGGTTCCCGCTTCTCGAGGAAAACGTCAGCGATTCCGCCAGTTTCGACAACGGTTTCGAGCTCCGCCTCCTCGAAGGCCGGTCTTCGGAAGAAGCCATGCTCGCCATGGTTCCTCCCGCCTTTGAGAAGGATCCTCTGCTTTCCCGCGACGTACGCAGCGCGCTGACCGCCCTTTCGCAGCAAAGCGAGCCCTGGGACGGCCCCGCCGCTCTCGTCTTTTCCGACGGCCAATTTGTCGGTGCCAAGCTCGATCGCAACGGCCTGCGCCCGCTGCGTTACACTCTCACGCATGACGGCCTGCTGATCGCCGGCTCCGAAACCGGCCTGGTCGATCTCGACGAATCCCGAATCGCGGAACGCCAGCGCCTCGGCCCCGGAGAAATGATTCTCGCCAATCCCGCCACCGGACTCTTTCTGCGCTGGCGCGACATCCTCAAGCGCCTCGCCATTCAACAAGCGCGCAACGCCATTCCCCAAAGAATGCTGTCGGCGTCAGCCGTCTCCGTGCCGGACCCAGTCCAAGACCCAAAGCGCGTCGCCGGCGCCGCTGGCTGGACCGAGGATCAATTCAAGATTCTTTTTTCCGCGCTGATCCACGGCAAAGAAGCCGACTGGAGCATGGGCGACGATGCGCCTCCTGCATTTCTTTCGGCGCTACCCAGAACTTTGTGGGATTACTGCAAGCAGCGCTTCGCGCAGGTCACTAACCCGCCGATCGATCCCTTGCGCGAGACCCACGTCATGTCTCTCGATGTCCACCTAAAAGAAGGCATCACTCTGCCGAGTCCGGTGATTTCCGCCGGGCAACTTTCGCAACTCGCCGCGATTTTTGGCCCCGAGCAACGCATCGACATTACTTTTCCTTCCGCAACTGGAGTCCCGGGGGCGCGCTGCAGTTTTGCTCAGCTTTCTACTACCCCTCTGAGCAGCAGCGGGCGCCCGGGACTCCTCCTCCTTTCCGATCGTGCGATCAGCGCAGATCGCGCGCCGCTCCCGGCTCTCCTCGCGACCGCCGCGGTCTGGAAGGCCATGGTTCGCGAAGGCCTCTGGGACGTGCCGCTGATTGTCGAATCTGCCCAGGTCTTTGACACCCACCACGTCGCGCTCCTTGTCGCCGTAGGCGCCAGCGCCGTCGTGCCCTATCTTGCGGACGAATTTGCCGAGTCCCTTGAACCCGGCGGTACGGAAAGAGCCCGCGCCGCCATCAACGCCGGCTTGCGTAAAGTTCTCGCCCGCATGGGCGTCTCCACCCTGGCCAGCTATCGCAACAGCCATCTGTTCGAAATCGTCGGTCTCTCTGAACATCTCTCTGCGGAAGTGTTTGAAGACGCCGCCGATTATCCTGGCCAAAAATCGCTCGACGATCTCCTCTCCGATTATTTGCGTTTGCACAAAACGGCCTTCTCCGGCGAATCCGATGAACTGACCGATTCCGGCTTGTACCGCTTCCGCAAAGGTGCGGAACTCCACGCCAGTTCGCCTGAAGTTGTCCGCCGCCTCCACGCCCACGTGCGCGCACCGAGCGCGAAAACGTATTCGGCTTTTGAAGAGCTGGCGGAACACCAAGGTCCCGTGTTCTTGCGTGATTTGCTCGACACCGTTCCCGACACCGCCGTTCCGCTGGACGAAGTCGAGCCGCTAGAGTCCATCGTCAAGCGTTTCAGCACGCAGGCGATGTCGCTCGGCTCCCTCGGCCCGGAAGCCCACCGCACTCTCGCGCTGGCCATGAATCAGCTCGGTGGCCGCAGCAACACCGGCGAAGGCGGCGAAGATCCCAATACCTATCGTTTCGAGCCCGCCGCCGCCAACAAAATTAAGCAGGTCGCCTCGGGCCGCTTCGGTGTCACCGCTGACTATCTCGTTCACGCTGAAGAAATCGAAATCAAGATGGCCCAGGGCTCCAAGCCCGGTGAGGGCGGCCAATTGCCGGCGAAGAAAGTCAGCGAATACATCGCCCGCATCCGGCATGCCACGCCCGGTACGCCGCTGATTTCACCGCCGCCGCACCACGACATTTACAGCATTGAAGATCTCGCGCAATTGATCCACGACCTCCGCGCCGTGAATCCTCGCGCCCGCATCGGCGTAAAGCTGGTTTCCGGTGCGGGTGTCGGCATCATTGCCGCGGGCGTAGCCAAAGCAGGCGCCGACGTCATCACTATCAGCGGGCACAACGGCGGTACTGGCTCTTCGCCCTTGACTTCCATCAAGAACACTGGTTTGCCCTGGGAAATTGGACTGCGCGAAGCACATGACACATTGGTTCGCGCTGGCCTCCGTTCGCGACTCTCTCTCCGCGTGGACGGAGGCCTGAAATTCGCCCGCGATGTCGTCCTTGCCGCCATCCTCGGCGCGGACGAATTTGGTTTTGGCACCGCCTCCTTACTCGCTATCGGATGCGTCATGGCACGCCAGTGCCATCTGAATACTTGCCCGGTGGGAATCGCCACTCAGGACGAAAAGCTGCGGACCAAGTTTCAGGGCAAACCGGAAATGGTGATCGCTTATTTCAGCTCTTTAGGCGAGGAAGTGCGCAATCGTCTCGCCCAGCTCGGCGTTCGCTCGCTCAGCGAACTTACCGGGTGGTACGATCGCCTAAGTGCCCGCTCGGGAATGGATCCGCTCCTGATCGTGCCCATCTCCTCCTCGAATCGCGTTGCGCCGCAGCAAGAGCCAGCTCTTCACGTTGGGGCGCTTGAAGAATCGCTTCATTTTCATACCGCGCTCAGGCTCCAGAATGAGGTTCAGCCGATTCAGAACTCGGATCGCAGCGTTGGCACCGGCCTCAGCGGCGAACTGATGCGCAGGCGCAAGAACTGCCTTCCCGGCGATGATGAGATCCGGCAGAATTTTCAAGGCGCAGCCGGCCAGAGTTTTGGTGCCTTTCTTGCCGAGGGCGTAACGCTCAGACTCAAGGGTGAAGCCAACGACTACGTTGGCAAAGGCCTTTCCGGCGGCACCATCGCCATCGCTGCTGGACTTGCTGCTTCCCGGCGTGGTGACGTTCTCGCTGGCAACACCGTCCTCTACGGGGCCACTTCCGGTCAGCTCTATATCGCCGGACGGGCCGGTGAACGTTTCGCCGTCCGCAACAGCGGTGCCCTCGCCGTTGTCGAAGGTGTCGGCCAGCACGGTTGCGAGTACATGACCGGCGGCGTCGCCGTCATTCTTGGGCCCCTCGGCCTGAATTTCGGCTCGGGCATGACCGGCGGCCTCGCTTATGTTTTGCGCGCCGAAGTCGAGGATGTGCTTCACCTCGATTTCGTCACTCTCGCCGAAATCGATTCCGAGGAAGAGAATTGGCTGCGGCACACCCTGGAGGAACACGTTCACTTTACGGCCAGTCCTCGAGCCGCTCGCGTTCTCTCACGGCGCGGAGCTTTGCCGCTGGTCCGCGTGCAGCCAGTTCATTTTCAAGGCACCATCGAGGCCACCTGGGCCCCCATTCTCGCCCAGCTCCAGCGGCGTCACACGATTTTGCCGGCGCCGCTTCCCGCACCGATTTCGCAAGCCGCGATTCACGCTTGAGAGGCCCGAGAGAGGAAGGATATTGACTCCGCATCCGGCAAGAATCCGTTATAATCCTTTGCCGGGCGTTTCTTAACTATGGACTTCGATCAACTTGCCACTTTTGTTTTCGTCGCCAAATTGAAGAGTTTTTCTCGCGCGGGCCAGAAAGTCTTCCGCTCGCAATCCGCTGTCAGCGCCCAGATTCGCCAGCTCGAACAAGCCTACAAAGCCCGTCTCCTCGACCGTTCCGCCAAGTCCGTCGAACTCACTCCCGCCGGTGAAGTCCTTTTCGAGTACGCCGAAAAGCTCCTCCGCATGCGCGACGAATCCATCCAGGTCGTCGCCGACCGCGGCAACGTGGTCCAAGGCCCGGTCGTCTTCGGCGCCAATGAAGCCACTTGCCTTTATCTGCTCCCCGACATTTTTGCCGAATTTCAGCGCCGCTATCCGCTGGTGCACATCAGCATCTACCGCAATTTCAGCCACAAGATCCTCCAGCGCATCGAGGACGGCTCCGCCGACGTCGGCATTGTCACTCTCCCCATCAAGTCGCCCAATCTGAAGATGCACCATATTTACAAAGACCGTCTGCGCTTCATGGTCAGCACAAAAAACCCCTTGGCGCATCGCTCTAAGATCACCCTCGCCGAAGTCGCCGAGCAGCCGCTCATCTTCCCCCGTACCGGCTTCACTCGCCAGGTGCTCGACAAGCTCTTCCGCCCGTATCGTTCCCGCATTCACGTCACCATGGAATTGCCCAGCATCGGCATGATCAAGCGCTTCGTCGCCGCTGATGCCGGCCTCTCCATCATCAGCGAGAGTTTTGCCAAGGACTATGTCAAAGCCGGCGAAGTGAAGCTCCTCACCGTCGAAGGCGTGGACCTCTGGCGCGAACTCGGCCTCGTCTACCGCCGCGACCGCAGCCTTCCCCGCGCCGCCCAGGCCCTCATCGGCATGATCCGCGAACACCGCAAAGTCGCCGACTCCGCCGAAGCCGCCGCCAGCTAACCCGGGAACGCCAGCGTCCCCACTGGGAGGCTTTTTCCCTGGTGGGCGACCGCAAGGGCCGATACAGCATTCGCATTAACGATTAGTGGCGGATTTGCTTCGAGTGGCCGGGCGGTGCGCTTGGGACCTGAGGCTCGCTCAAAAGAAAGCTGGGAAATCCGTCAAAGCCCTGCCCAGGCTGAAACGCCGCGACCTCGTCCACGCCTAGCGGCTATCTCCGGCGACTACCTCTCCGCCTGCGATCTCACCACCGCCCTCGCTCACCTCATCCCCGCCGTTGTCCGCGGCGATGTAAAACTCGCTAGTGCGCGCCGAAGTCCAGGCTCGCAATCGTCCGAGCGATCACATTCTCCTGAATCTGAATCAGGTCGCTGTCGGCATACGTCATCGCCAACACTGTGAACATGTCCTTGCCGCGCGCCACAACCACCAGTTTTCCCGACCAATCGTGATCGTCGGCTTTCCCGCGGTACCTGTATTCCACTGCTGGCATTCCACCTACCACCGATTTGCGCTCGGAAAGCCGCTGGTAGTTGGCGTAGACATCATGCAGCCGCTTTTCCACCGCTGCCGCTGCCGCGTCCAGAGGTTCTTTCGTTTTCTCCTCGCCCACCACCAGCAACGTGGATTCATTGAACGTACCCATGGCCACAATCGCGTTCGGCAGCGCGCTGCGCGCCTCTTCGATCAAGTTCCAGCTCGGCGCTTTGTACATGCGGAAGCCGTGCGTGTAATTCGTATAAAGATTGCCCTGAATCTCCTCCTTGTTGGCGGGAACTTCCGGTTCTTTCGGAGGGACAGGTGATGACGTAGTCGGCGCCAGTCCGGCCGTCGTTGGCGCCGGAGTTCCTTTGATTGCCGGCGCCGCGACATTGCTCGCCGCTGTACTTATTGGAACATCGGGTTTCACAGCCACATTCGTTATTTTCGGCGTCGCCTTTTCCGCTTTGCCCGCGGGGCTCGAACTCACCGTTTTTGTGCTGGCATTCCCTGCCGTGGCCGATGCTTCAGATGACGATGCGACGGCCTCCTCCATCTGCGGCTGCGATTCGCCGGCTGGCTTTGTGGGATGCTGGGCCGCATCTTTCTTCGCCCCGGATGCCGATTCTGATTTTCCGGTCGGCGTCGACGGAATGATGGACTCGATTTTGTCTTTTTTGACCAGCTCATATCCATCGTCAGTCTTGACCTTGAACATGTCGTCTTCGTAGCCGACGATTACACCATACAGTTTCCTCCCACTCTTGAGACGAATCTCATCCGCGCGTCCGGAAAGACCGCTAGCGGAGAGCGCCACAACGAGGATCACAGCAAACAGGGAGCCGCGCTTTATGGGGACAGCCATAAAGAAAGTATCCCGCCCCCCAGTGCGGCCTGCAACCTTCACGCGCCGGGTGGTGTCCGTCGTGCTACCTCCGCCAGCAGCGCCCGCGTCCGGGCCACCAGCCGCTCAAATTCACTCATCGTCGCGCTGAGCCGCGCGCGCAGCGGTTCCGGCAGTTGCGCGTGAGTTTGCTGCAGCGCCAGCGCCTCGGCGATCATGCGAATCTGCCCGCGGCTCCGCGGATTCAACCGCTCCCACAGCCGCTGCTTGCTGCTGCGGTTTCGCCCCAGCCACTCCTCGCCGGTCCCCGCCGGCCGCCCGGCCTCCGGTTCCGTCGCCGTCGTAATGTTTTGTTTTCTGGCCTGAAATAGCATGGTTAAATCTCGAAACTCGTTGCTACTCCTTGGTGCTTCCGATTTCGTAATTCGTTTTTCGAATTTCGTCTTTTTACTTCCTCAATGCTTCCAGTTTCTCCCCCTTGATCTGCCCATCCTGCTCGACTCGCCCGGTAACGCGCAGGCAACGCGTCTCAAACACCAGGCCGCCATAGCGATCGTAAGCATCGGGGAACAGCACCACTTCATACACGCCGCGCTGGTCCTCCAGCGTGACGAACATCATGTTGCGATAATTTTTAGTACCAACATGACGGTAAGTCACTACCCATCCGCACAGCGTCGCGAACTTCCCGCGCAGCCCCGGCAATTCGTTGCTCCAGGCTTCGCCGTTACGCGGTAGAAAATCGAGCGGGTGCCCGCTCACGCACACTTCCAGAATTTCGCGTTCGTAGTTCAACTTTTGTTCGAGCGTATATTCCGGCGCCTGCATTTCCGCCAGCGCCACTCCAATGGCATCCGCAGCGTTTGCGTCCGCAAACAATGTTTCTGTTTTTGGCGGTAACACGATTCCTCGTCCCGCGCGAATTCGAGGAACGCTCGAATGCGAGTTTTTCCCGGCGGCTTGCAGAAAATTCCAGCGCCACAGCAGCTCTGGGCGCGTCATCAGAAGCTTGTCGCCGTTTATTCCATCAAACGCGCCGCACTTGATCAGCGATTCGATCTCATCACGTTCCACCGGCACGCGCCGCAGAAAATCTTCGAGCGATTGAAACTCGCCGCCTTCTCCCCGCGCCTGTAGAATTGCTGTAATCGTTTCGCCTCGCAGACCTCTTACTTGCATCAAGCCCACGCGCAGCGCACGTCTTCCATCTTCACCGTCCTCCGCCGTGTACTCCATCCGCGAATGATTCACCGATGGCAGCCGCACCGTGATTCCCCAGCGCTTGGCTTCCTCCACATACGCCGACACGTGATAAAATCCAGCGCCCGCGCTGCACATCGCCGCCAGAAATTCCGCCGGATGATGTGTCTTCAGATATGCCATGCGGTACGAGATGTCCGCATACGTCGCAGCATGCGCTTTGCAAAAGCCGAAGCCCGCGAATTTTTCCACCATCATCCAGGTTTCTTCGCGTTGCTTGCTGGTCAGCCCCATCATTCCCGCAGCCTTAAGAAATTTTCCGCGCAATCGATCGCGGTCACTCCGGCCAGAGAAGTTTGCGGACGTCCGCCGCACAAGATCGGCCTCAGCCAGCGACATACTCCCGAGCGTTTGCGAAATTTGCATCACTTGTTCCTGAAAAATGCAAACACCCAGCGAGTCACCGAGAATCTGGATGCGCGAATGTGATTTCTTCCTCTTTGCGCAGACGCCTCAAAAACAACTCTTTCGATCCATACTCTGCCGCGCCTGGCCGGATCAGTGCCAATGCCTGCGCTACTTCTTCCAGCGTTCGCGCTTTCATCGTGCGCAAGAGCCCGCGCATGGCCGGCGACTCGATCTGAAACACTCCCATAGTTCGACCCTCTGCAATCACATCGAGTGTTGCCGGATCGTTTTCCGGTATGGCCTCAAAATCTATCTCGCGCGGCTTCGGACACGGCGTCACGCCATCCGGCGCAACGTTGCCTTTCTCCTCTGCCTCCTTTATTCCCTTTACCTCCTTAACTTCTTTCTTCTCGATGTTGTCCATCGCGAGTGCCATCGTGGTGAACCCGCGCTGGCCCAGCAGATCCATCTTGATCAGGCCTAGCGCTTCGATGGCGTTCATGTCGTACTGCGTAACGACGATTCCCTTTGCGGCGCGCTCCAGCGGCGTGAGCCGCGTCAATGGCCGAGCGGAAATCACCGTGCCGCAGGGATGAATCCCGAGATGCCGTGGCGCATCGTCGAGACGCAACGCCACCTGCAAGATCGTTTTCCAGGGTTCGTCATTCACGGGAAGATCGCGGCACTGTGGCAGGTCGCGAATGGCTTGCAAAATCTCGCGCACCGGCCGGTGCGGCAACCGCTTCGTGAAGCGGTCCACTTCACCTGGCGGCACGCCGAATACCTTTGCCACTTCACGCACGGCCAGTCGTGCGTGCATGGTGATGAAACTCGCGATCATCGCGACATGCTCGGCGCCCCAGTGTTCGTAAACGTAATCGAGCAATTCATCACGGCGCGCGCCGCAAATATCAATGTCGATGTCCGGGCAATCGCCGCGCTGCTCATTCAGAAAACGTTCGAAATAAAGTCCCCAGCGCAGCGGGCAAACACGCGAAATACCGAGGCAATACGTCACCATTGAACTCGCCGCTGACCCGCGTGCCACCGCGGGAATCCCCCGCCGCCGCGCCTCTTCCACGATGTCCAAAACGAGCAGGAAATAGGGCGACAGGCTCCACTTCCTGATGACCTCCAATTCACGAGTTAGCCGCGAACGCACTTCTGGTGTTAATGAGCGATAGCGTTTCAGCGCGCCATCGAAACTTACTTTTTTTAAATAGGAATTCGGAGTTTCGCCTTCCGGACCGGTGAACTCCGGGAAAATCATTTTTCCCAGTTCGAGCTGCAAATTGCAGCGTTCGGCGATTTCCATCGTTGTTTGCAGCAGCTCCGGATAATCGGGAAAAAGTTTTTGCATTTCTGCCGCTGGCTTGAACCACGCTTCCCCGGTGGTGATTTCCGGCGGCGCCACCGTTGTCAGCAATCCGCCGGTGCGAATCGCGTTCACCGCGCGGTGATGCAGGTATTCCTCGGGCCGCAGAAAATAAACATTGTTTGTTGCCACCAGGGGCACGCCCAGTTCGCGGCCGAGCTGTTCTGCTTCGCGCAATACGCGCCCGTCTCCAGGCGATAAGCGCTGTACCTCGATGTACAGATGCTCGCCGAAAATCTCCTTGAGTTGTGAAAAGTGACTCGCGATTCGTGATTGATGATTAGTGGCAGAGAGACAATCGGCATTTGCTGACGGGCAGCATGCGGCGCCCCTACGGGCACCGACATCACGCGATCCTGCCGGCAATGGGCACAACGCGATCACGCCGCGGTTGTGTTCCGCCAATTCCTGCAATGTCACCGGCCGGCCATCGGTGTCAGCCGAATTCATGTTTTGTGACAATTTTGTTGTGCCAAGATGGCGCAACGTCACGAGCTGGCAAAGATTGCTGTAGCCTTCCATGTCCACCGCCAGCAGCACCATCGTTATATTTTCGAAGCTGTCCTTCCGAGCGGAGAGCCGATAATTGTTATCTGCCCGTAGTCGAGGAATCTCTCTTCCTCCGTCATGCATCACCACATCCAGCACTACGCCAACAATCGCCTTTATTCCCGCTTCCTGTGCCAGCTTGTAAAACTGTACCGCCGCATACAAACCGTTCGTGTCCGTGAGCGCTACGGCTGACATTTTCTGCTCGACCGCAGCCGCGACGATTTCTTCCGGCGACGCCACGCCGCGCAAAAACGAATAGTGGCTATGACAATGTAAATGTACGAACACGTGAATGGTGACTCGTGACTGGTGACTCGTGACGCCCGGATCGTGAGAGCGGGTTTTCCACGAGTCACGTCGCGCGAGGACGTGGCCCCTTGAATTCAGTAAAACCAGGTAGGGAAAGGGAGGAAAAAACTAAGCAAACTACTGTGACAAAGCCACTACCGCGACAAGCAGGGCGTCGAGAGGACCAGGCCGTTGGGCTTGGTGGCGTAGTGTTCGCGGAGCGCGAGGCCTTTGCCGTAGAAGACGGCGTTCCAGCCGTAGCGGCCCCGCACGGAATCGAGGCCGCGATTCAGGTACCAGCGGCGGTTGGCGTTGATGTCAAAAAGTTCGTGCTGGCGTTTGTCGGTTTCGAGATTGCTCACGCTGACGCCGACCAGCCGAACGGCCACGCGGCGCGTGAACAATTTGCCAAACAGGTCGTTTGCGGCAGCGAGCAGTTCGCGCTCGTCGTTGGTTGGTTTGGTGATGCGCACCGTCTGGTGCGCCGAAAAATGATCGACGTAGCGGATGCGCAGGCCGAGGGTGCGCGCCTGCTTGCCGTATTCGCGCAGGGTCGAGCCGATGCGCTCGCTGAGATATTCGATCAGGCCGCCGAGAAATTCCGTGTCGATGGTGCCGCCTTCGATGGTGGTTTCTCGGGAGACGGACTTCGGCGTGGAAGGGAGCAGCACTTCGCGGCCGTCGAGGCCGCGAGCGCGCTCCCAAATTTGCTGGCCGATGACTTCGCCAAAAGCCGCTTGCAAAGCGGCTTTCGGCACCTGGCGCAGCTGGCCGATCGTGGCGATGCCACGCTCGGCCAGCGCTCCGGCATGGATGTGGCCGATGCCGTGGAGTTTTTCCACGGGCAGCGGCGTCAGGAAAGCTTCTTCTTCGCCGGGCGCGATTATCCGAAAGCCGCGCGGGCGCTCGAGGCGCGAAGCGATGGAGGCCACCACTTTGGTGCTTGCCGCGCCGACCGAGACGCCCAGGCCGGTGCGCTCGCGGATCTCCGCCTGCACACGCCGCAGCGCGGCTTCGTAATCGGGATAGAGGCGCTCGGTGCCGGCAAAGTCGAGGTAAAAATCGTCCAGTGCGGCGGTTTCGACCGCGGGCGTGTAGGTTTCGAGAATGCGGCGTACGCGCTCGGCAAAATCAGCGTAATGCTCGTATTGCCCGGGCACGACGATGGCTTTTGGGCAGATGCGCAGCGCTTCGCGGAAGCTCATCGCTGTTTTCACGCCGCGGAACTTTGCTTCGTAGCTGGCCGAAGCCACGCAGCCGCGTCCTACCAGGACGGGCTTGCCGCGCAGCTTGGGATTCAGCACTTGCTCGACCGATGCGAAAAACGCGTCCACGTCCACGTGAACGATGTTGGGAATGGTGTTGGGAGTTTTGTGGCTGGAAGTTTTGCACAGTCCCAGCCAAGCCCACGCGGACCACGGATTTTTCTCCTCTGCCGGTTCCGGCTTCAGCGTTTCCGAGGAATCCGCAATAGCAGCAGAATCCTCAGGGCTAAAGCCATGAGCTACATCGCCCCGCGCTACAGTCTCTTGCTCCGCGTCCGGCTCTTGGTGCTCATGATGCGGGTTGGAAGATGCCGCGCCATCATTTTCCTCGGCGGTTGCTTGGACTACATTGATGGCTTCAATGGCGGGAGTGGTGAATACGTTTTCGACACCGACGTCCATGACGGCTCCTGAAAGGGAAGCGGGACGCATATACTTTCACCCGACCGTTGCAGACCAAAACGGAGCGCGTCTTTGTGCGCTTTAGGCATCCCGGTCGTTACCGGGACGTCCCGAATGGGCCTTCGGGATCGAGGGATCGGTTTGCAAGTCGACCCCTCACCCCGCTTACGGCTCGGAACTTTCAACGGGCGGCGACCGACTCGAGAGAGCCTAGTCGGCAATGGAGGCGGCGCGCCACCCGTTTCCCGTTTCCTCTACCGCCCGCACTATAGGCGAATAAAAAGCGAAAGTCAAGAGCATTTCGAAGCTTGATGAAGTCGATCAATGGCGGCAACACCCACCAGAGGTCAGGCGGACCGAACCTTTCGTGGACCACGATGCCCGCTGCCGGATTGCCGCACACCACACACACGGCGGGAAGCGAAGCGCCCATTTGAAGTACCATGCCCTTCCGGCCGGTATCCCTTCGGACACCGCTCCAGGCTCCAAACAGTGACACCACCCCCCCCCAGCACCTAAATTGGGAGACCCAGCCAGGAGTCGGACCCATGACTACCATACGCCAACGCATCCTGTTTCTGGCTGCGGTTCTCGCTTTTTTCAGCCCCGCCCTTCGATCTGAGCAGCCGCAAAGGGCCTCGCGCGTCACCCCGGAAGACCGCCTCAAGAAGCTTGAGGAGCGCGCCGATGCCGCAGAAAAAGCCGCAAGCAGCGCAGTGATGGAAAAGGACTACATCACGCGTACGCAGAAGCAGTACGAGTCTTACTACCAAAAAGCCTTCAACGCGCAAATGTGGACACTGGGAATCATGGGACTGCTCCTAACAGGCGTGTATGTCCTTGTTGCCAGATTCAGCCTAAAAATGATCGACGAACAGACAAAAATCGCTTCGGCCGGAGCCACGGTTCAAATGCGCAACGAATACGCGCGGGCTTTAGCCAAGGAAGTCCAGAAACTTTGGGATTCCAATGCGGCCGATGTCAAGAATCTGAAAGAAACACTGACAGCACAGTTCGCGGAACTCGAGCGGAACCTCAAAAATCGATCCGCTTTTCAAATGCAGTTTGTGCAGGGACTTGCCGAAAGCCTCGATGGGCACCAAGGCGATTCACTGCTCACATTCCGCAACGCTCTCGGGACCTACAAGTCCGGCAAACCCCGAAACCTCATCGAAGCAAAGATGGGCGCAACAACCGCACGGTCCATCTTTGAGTCACTCCGAAAAAAGCAGGGGGAAAACTACATAGACAAAGCACGAGAGGAGTTGGCAGATTCGCTCTACAACGGCCGCCAAGAAGAGCTTGCCTTAGCCGCACTGCAGAGCCCCTGGCTCACGCCCCTCATCAACGAAAGAAGTCCGGCTCTCCCAGAACCCCCAGCGCCTGAGCCGGCCGCGGAGGGGCGCCCCATACCAACGGTTCATCAAACCGATCCCCCAGAGCCAGATCTACCTCTCGACGAAGAGTCTGACTCTTGCCGCCTTCTAAACACCTGACTTCAGGACGCGCGGCCGCTCACGACACAATTGCGGCAACGCCCCATTGCCCGAGACCTGCTCGTCAACGGTTCGAACGTTTCGGATAAGCGCGTTTGCACTAGCGGTTATCAGATTGAGTGGAGCTGAAATTATTGCTGGGTCCCAATCTTGACGGAAACGCGATAGCGCCGGTAATTCTTATAGTGGTGCAGGTTGCGATATTTTCCGTTGTTAGTTTCCATAGATACGGCTACCTCGCTGGGCACCCACAAGGAATTCAGCACGTCCTGGAGTCGCACTTCACTGAATGTCGTTTCTGTTGTCAGCTGATTGAGTCCAATTTCGGGGTTCGGCACGAGTAAATCGCTGCGCATGCGGACGATTTGGAATCCCTGTTTATCGACCCACAAGATCCCTTGCTCCAGCATTTCTACTACGTGTCCTCCCGTTCCCGCCATCGCGGTTGTAAAGGTAGCTTCGCCAGGCACCTGCGCAAACCCAAGTACATACGTCTCTCGTGAACCAAGCTCTTCATCGCCAAGGTAGCGGAATCTTGACTGCCGCTGAGCTTTCGTCGAGAACCTGATGCAGCTCAGCGCGTAGCCGGAGGTGACCAGGTAACCCTTCTCCAGGCCGATCGGCCCCAGGCGAGTCCCCTTGTCATCCATTCGATATTCCGCGCTTGCTCCCCATTCGTAGCCATGATGAAGAATCAAATAGTTGTCCTGAACCAGCTCCTTCGCTTCCACTTTCCCTTTTGCGTTCAGCTTCTCCTGAATCACGTCTTCGCGAGCGATGAGGTCACCGATGTTGTGGACGAAATCGTCCACGGTCCGGCCCAAGTTCTCCAGAATGAAGGGCAATTGTTGCTGGTTCGGTGCGGACTCCAGGCCATTCAATTCTGGAAGGCTTTCAGTGAGCTGTGCCATCGGCCAATCGAGGTAGGGATGTGCATTCGCATAAGCTGCATTGCTGGCACTTGCCGAAGCCGGGTCGGGACTGCTGTCGTCGTTGACCTTGCCGAGTTGTTCAGACCCAGCCGCAAAATCCTCTGCGCGCCGCGGCTGCGAGTAATAGCCTTGTTGCGTGCGCGCGGTCAGCCCGCGTTGTGCGACGCGAATTTCCAGATGATGGTACTCGGTGGATCGATCAGCGGTGGGATTGAAAGAGATCTCGTAGTAAGTTCTTGCATCCGCAACGCATTGTCGCAGTGCGGAAGCCATGTCGTTGCCCGGGTGTAGTGCCAAACCGCCGCTCTCCGTCGCGCTATCAGCGGGTCTGGTGTGATTCGCAGGAACGTCCTCCAGGCCCATCTCAATGTCCGCGGTGCCCGAAGGATCGACTATATAGAGCGTGATCTGGCCTTCTCGAAGCTGCTTAGAGATCTGCGCGTCGGAATGCATCGGCCAACGGGGAGAGAGCCAGACGATCAGCTTGCGGCCAGGCCGCTCGCGCTCTTCCGCTATGAGTTGCGCAAATCCCTCGAACGAACTCTCGAAGTTGGCGGCCGTCGAGCCGCGGTCTGTATCTCGTCCGGTGCTGCGCGCAGGAATCCTAAAATGATCCAATGCGTTGCTGATTGCTTTCCCGTCTCGCGAAAAGCCCAAATGAAGCTGCATTCCCGTCTCTGTAAGAACAGCGAATCTCATTGGGTAGGCCAGGCGGCCCTTGTCGGCATTCAGGAATCGCTTGATCTCTTGGCGCTCGATGGCCAACTCTCGGGCTCCGGCGTTCACCGCGTCGATGACGAGTTCGACTTCCACCCGAGCCTGCCGTCCATCCACAGCTTCAAACGAAGTAATGGTCTGCGGCGCGCCGTTATCTAGCAGCGTCAAATCTTCTAGTTGGAGACCGCTCACGGGGTTTCCAGACTTGTCCGTGACCACAACATCAAGGTGGACGGAAGCGCCGCGCGGCGCGGTCGAAGGCGTGGGATCTTGGGCGACGGTTGGAAGCGCGAACAGCAAAAGCGCCAGAAGTATGCTAAAGCGCCTGTTGATAAACATAGACGCCATCCGCGGCGTACGAGGTTCTCTCTACATAGGACGCCATGATGGCTGCCCTGGTTACAAGCTCAACATTTCGCCGATTAATGTCGCCGATTCGATGAGTTGAGCAACTTCTTCCTGGCTGAGGATCGCCGGCAGGCGATGGGCTCTTTTTGGATTCGTCGCACGACTCGTCGGGGATATTCGCCGACCGCCACCAAGGACTCGTGACACTCGCGGTAAACATCACGGTGTTCTCTCTCATAGGCATTCCCGCATGGCTGCTTTCTCGAAATCGTTTGGCGAAGTGGGTACCGCGAGGCAGTGGCATCGAAAAGAAGTCCTGTCGCAGGGTATCCATTACGTGTGCCTGGCTATAGGAGGCGGGTGCTCCCCAAGGTTGCAGTCTTCAGATATCATGGCCTCCCGTGACCTTGACGAGGAAATCCGCCCCGAGTTCGCGCCGCCGCGCGGTGCGCGACATCCTGCTCTACGGCGTGGCCGGCGGCCTGCTCATCGCCGTCCTGAAGCTGACGGAGTACCGCTTCCTGGTCGTCGAGCACTCTGTGGAGATTTACGGCGCCCTGGTCGCCGCCCTGTTTGCCGGACTGGGCATCTGGCTCGGGCAGACACTCACGAGAAAGAAGCCGGCAGTGATCATCAAGGAAGTCCCGGCGCAGGCCCCGGTCCAGCCCATGGGTCCGTTCGTCGCTGACGAGACGCGCGTGAGCCAGCTCGGGATTACACCGCGCGAGATGGAGATTCTTGGGCTCATCGCCAAGGGGTTGAGCAACCGGGAGATTGCTGGGCGGCTATTCGTCAGCGAAAACACGGTGAAGACGCATTCGAGCCGGCTGTTTGACAAGCTCGGCGCAAAGCGGCGCACCCAGGCGGTGCAGATCGGCAAGACCGCCCGGCTGATCCCGTGACGCGTGCCGCCCCACCCGAAAGGATGATTTTTTGCTCCCCAATGCAGAATCATCCAAAAGGGTGACGACAACTTTTACGCCCCCCGCTACACTTCTGGCCCGTGAGATCTGGTGAAGGAGGCTCATGAAGCGCGTAACCGGCATTGGCGGAATTTTCTTCAAATCAGAGAACCCGCCTCAGCTCTATGAGAGGTATGAGAAGCATCTCGGCATCCAGCGCGAATCGCACGGCCAGGGAGCATCGTTTCACTGGCGCGAACCGCAGGCAGCAGACGGCACCGAGCCCGGTCCCAAAGCCGTGACTGCCTGGTGCATCTTCCCCCAGACGACGAAATATTTCGCCGCGAGCAAAGCCAGCTTCATGGTCAACTACCGCGTCGACAATCTCGACGCGCTGCTCGAAGACCTAAAGAAATCAGGAGTCGAAATCGATCCCCACCGCGAAGACTACGACT
>Ga0210399_10000325_pt1 | contig 38708 bp, 42 predicted proteins | sample IncBWC14MmetaG_FD_150865 | JGI IMG/M metagenome (GOLD analysis project Ga0210399, IMG submission 150865) | Forest soil microbial communities from Barre Woods Harvard Forest LTER site, Petersham, Massachusetts, United States - Inc-BW-C-14-M | ecosystem: Environmental > Terrestrial > Soil >... | reverse complement strand
ACATACAGACCCGCGTCGACGACATCGATCGTAACCGTAGGTATCGTGCTTACGGTTGCGCCCGGGACCGCGTTGATCGAGAACTGGAAGGGCTGCGGCTGGAAGGTCTGCGGATTACCTTCACCGATGGGCTGGCCTCGATACGCGACCAGGTCCTGGAACGTCCATGCGCCATTAAAACCATCCGTGGCGAGATTCTGATCGTGGACGAGCCGGAGCCGTCCGCCGAATCTCAGGAAATGATTGCCGAACGCCATCGAAGTGTAGTTCTGCAATTCGTAGTGATCCTGATAATCCGTCGAGATGCCGCCGGTTGCACCTCCGCCGATGAAGGCCCCGGGAACCGAAATCGTAGGTGCCGTGCTCACTGGTACGGAGTTACTGTTTTCGCGCAGATACTGGAAGCGCGTCTCGTTGATGACCTTGGTGGAAAGCACCTGGCTATCGCTGAGCTGAACCGTGTGCTCGGTGGTGGTGCTGTTGAGCCCTTGGTCCTGCAGGAATAAACCTCCCACGCCATCATTTACCAGGGTATTGCGATAGTACTGATAACGGCCGGTCAGGGTGTTGTTCTTTGAAATCTGATAATCGATTCGCGTGCCCACATTGGTGCGAGTATGCGGATTCGGGACCGCTGCCGTGTACGGAATCCCCAGGCAACTCGGGTCCGTGCAGGTCGGGTCAGCGTTTTTATTCAAAATGGTCGCATTGATGATCGCAACCTCGTCGATGTTGCGTCGCTGCCCGTCAAAGAAGAAAGAAGCTTTTTTACTGATCGGGCCTCCGATATTTCCCATGTACTGCAACGAGTGATACGACGGCTCGGTGCCCACCAGAAACGGATTCTGCGAATTGAACGCCGAAGAGTTCCCCATAATCGACACCTGCCCGTGGTACTTGTCCGTGCCGGGCTTGGTGAAGATTTCAATCCGGCCGTAACCCAGTTTGTCGTATTCGGCGGAGAAGGGATTCTGGTTGATGCGAATCTCGCGAATCGACGATTTGGGCGGAAGCTGTCCGGCGGTGAATCCGTCAATGTAAATCTGTCCGCCATTCGGCCCGGCGGACGGTCCGGCGAGGGCTTCGAGATCGGTCTGTAATTCGTCAGGATCGTCGGGCAACGCATCCAGATCCTTGCCCGTGAGAATGATCGCGCCCGCGTTGTTCGAGGGACTGGTATCGACGGCGGCGCTGGGTTGTTCGTTCACGTTGACTTTTTCTTTTTCAACGGCGATGGAGAGTGCAACATTGAGCGGTTCAGTCTGGCCCGCGGCGAGATCGATAACGTGCTCATCAAGATCGGCGAAACCAGGCGCGGTCACGGTCACCGAGTATCTTCCCGGAGGCAGTTCCCTGAATTCGTAGTATCCGCTTCGGCTGGTAACGGCAGTGTTTGTTTGCCCATTCGGCGCAACCAAAATAACGTTGGCCTTCATAACGGCAGCGCCACTGGGATCCGTAACCGTCCCGTGTATAACGCCCGTGTTGCTTTGAGCCCAGGCGCCGCCCGCGACTGCCAACCACAAGCACAACGCAAGAACGCGGATCGATGGTGGGTAGTACTTCATTCCGACTCCTGCCAACTATGACGAACTCAAGAATGCGCGCTACTGATTGGCGGCCGCTTCGGCATTGCCCGGGCTAAGGCTCCAGGGCGAAAGCATCATGGCCTGACTTGCATTGGGTGCTGCCGTGAGAATTGGTTCGACTCCTGCCAACAAAGTAATCGCGTTGACGGCTCCCGCACCGTCGCCTTCGGTAGAGACGATCATGACCACGTCTCCTTTTTGAAGATCGGTGAGCGATGCGGGGGGCATGCGGTTCAGAATTTGCTGAATGTCAGGTGGGCCACCACCCCGTCCGCCCATTCCTGCGCCCCCTGCGCCCGGAAACTGTCCGGTCCCTTGTCCACGCGGCCGATCTCCACCACCAAGCGCCGCTCCCGCGCCCGGAATACCGGCAGCCATCCCGCCTTTCAACCGCATGGCAATTCTCTGCGCAAACTCCGGTGGGAGTTTCCGCAGCTGCGCGTCTCCCGTGACCCTGACCACCACGGTTTGCTTGCTGAGCGCGTCCTTGAGCGTCAACGTATTTGCAGCCGGGTCGACTGCCGTGATCTGGCCGGCCAGATTGCGAAAGGTGCCCGAGACAACTTCTTCGGCCGCCAACTCGGTAGCGTCGGCATTTTTGGTTCCGCGCGCCCGCAACTGGTCGCCGACCTTGATCTGATCGAGAGGAGCCACCTTGGCGTCGTCAAATTTCACAGAGTTCGGCGCGTAGCGGCGAAGAACGGTGTCCTTGGTGGTGTGAATCGCGACGCTTTTGTTTCCCGAGAATGACATCATTGAGATGGTAATCGTCCCGCTAGAGGCGTCCACAGCGGTCACCAGCCCGCCCAGACCGCGCTTCTGCCAATCTTCCCGCTCCTGTTGCCGTTTGCCGGCAACATCAGCCTGTTTCATCACGATCACGGCGGCTGCGGAGATCGAGTGCGCGTCGGCCCCTGCCTTGCCGCGTACTAAGATGCGATCGCCGACTTGCAGGTCTTGTTTCTGGACAGGCGTGGCGTTTTTGAGGTCTTTCTCTCCAGGCGCGACGCGCAAAATACGGGCAGAGTCTTGCAGAGTCACCTTGATCTCTTCGCCGCTGTCGGAGGCCAGCGTGATGCCGTTGTCAGTGATCGCTTTAATAGACCCGACCGCGCGCTGCAGGGAAGGATCGGTCTGGGCGGTCGGCGTCTCGCCCAGCGCACTGCACAGGCCAGCCATAGCCATGACCACCAATGCTGTCGCGCAAACAGTCAGCCCGCGTTTTATAGAACGGAAAGACAGCCACTCCATCCTGACAATGTAGCATCGCCATAGCCGCCAATGGCTTGCCTTTACAAAGTTTTACCGGCTTGTAGCGAGATAACTTCGAGGAGCCGTTGCAAACACCATTTGCCCTTCGAGTGTGCCGCGACTCGGAGCGGACGCCAGGCCCAGTCGGTTGCCTTTTGAAAGTGCGCGGCTTTCAGACGCGCCTTAAAATTGCCGATCACTCACGGCTTTTCACGGTTCGAATCTGTTTTTTGCTTTTGCCAATATCAGGGCGCGCGGTCAGAGCCTGCCCTAAGCGAAATCGAAGGACCCGCCGGATAGCGGCCTATTAAGAAACCGCTTCAGCGGCTGCTTTTGCCAGAGATTTCAGATTTGAAATTTCAATTTTTCAGAAGTGATCGGATAGCTTCCAGCACTTGGGAACGTAAAAATGGAGCGGGAGACGGGGATCGAACCCGTGACATCCAGCTTGGGAAGCTACCAGCAAGCCTTCGGTCAACACAAAATCAATCACATAGAGCGGGTATTGCAGGGCCAAGTCTGGCACTGTTGGCGCGTATTGAACACGATTCTGAACACAACTCTTCGGTACCTCTTCCACCCTTCACGTCACCGCTAGCGCTGCTCCCTCGTGAAAGGACCGCTCAATGAGGAAGCCTCCGCCTCGTGCGCTCAAGACCTCTCGCGCGGAATCGAATGCCCGGCCGGACGTCTTTGAGTTGGTCGAAGTGGAATTGGCAACTGCGGACGCGCCCATAACTTGGAGATGGGCGACTGCTGCCGATATGCCAGCGCTGCGAATCCATCACTTCCAGTCAGAAGTGGCAGCCGGCAAACCGCTGTACCTCCCCAATCAGTTCTCTGACCAGAGGGTCGTCGCCGTCGCGGAAAAGGGCGGCCGGATCATTGGTGGGCTGTTCGCGGAGGACTCCATTGTTGTGACGATGGTCGGACTGGAGCGAAGTGTAGCGGAGTCCGCATACGATGCAGTGCTCGCAGCAATCATTTCACTTGCTCGCAACGAAGGGACTCGACTCGTCGAGATTAGGCTACCCGGGGAGCTCAAATTTGATCTCCCGACGGGAGTGGAACCAGAACGAGAGAAGCCGACTCAGTAACGAAACGAATTTTTAACAAACTGGAGGTAGATTTATGCCCGCCTTTTCGCCTGCAGACTCGCGTGACGATGACCAGCAACAACGTACGCGGCCACCGTGGCTGCCCGACGGAGTTCCCGTAGACGGCAACGACAACAGCCAAGGTTCCGATCCCGACCGACTCACCCTCGGTGCGCGTATCGGCGGAGCTAGGAACCCGCTGCCGATTCCTCCAAATCGACCTGCGCCAGAAGATCGCCCACCCGCCCCGCAACCGCAGATCGATCTCGACCCCAACAAGATGCCCGACATCATGAAGGGCGTCAGTACCCGAATGCCGCCACCAGCACCAGTAGGCTCAGCTAATCCGAACCTTCCTGGCCTACTGAAACAGCAGGCTGAGTACGGCAAACCAATCGATCGCAGCGCCACCGACCCGAATACCGGGAAACCTCTCTACAAGATGGGTTGGGGACAAAGGATTCTTGGGATTGCAGCTAACTTCGCGTCCGGATTTGGCGGCAGAGGTCCGGTTGCCTACGTTGGCCCGGGCGCGACAAACTGGCGCTACGACCGCGATGAAGCCACCCGCAAAGCGAATCTAGCGAACGTCGGAACTCAGATCAAAGGACAGGAAGCCCTCGACACTGAGAATCTAAAACTGGAACGCGAGGCACAGCGACAAGCCTATGAGGGCATAACCGGTGAAGCACGGAAGACGGCGGCCGATGCACAGCAGTCCAGAGCTGACGCCTACCAGCAACTTGCAGATGTGAGAAAGCAATTGGCCGACCAGGCCGGGAACAAAGGTTCCAAAATCCAGACCGACGCCGAGGACCGCACCAGACTCGCTGATCAACTTGGACTCAAGGGGCAAGAGCGCAGAGACTACATTCTGACCGGCAAGACGGCCAACGAATTGAGGGCGGGAAGCAAAGGCGCAGGGCTCAAGGGCAAGGACCTCTTTCGCTATCAGCTCTGGACAAAAGACCACGGGCGCGAGCCAGCTACAGACGCTGAGTTCAATGACGCTATGCAGGGCAAGAGCGGTATCCCGGCGGACAGTGGGAAATTCGCAGCGGTTCAATCTAAGCGCAATGCTGATTGGGGGAAAGCCCGCCGTGAGTATGAAAAGGCCGCCACTGAAGCTGGTGGCGACAAGGGGCTACTCGCTGACGCACAGAACGACTACTACGAAAAACGCCAGGACGCCCAAGATCAATACGAGCAACAAATCCAGACCCTCGGCGGAGGAGCAGAGCATGTGAATCTGCCGCGCAATCATTTCGACGCAAACGGAAGGCTGGTGGCTCGCCCAGACGCAGAACAACAGACTCCTGGGTTGGGTACATTGTCTGGAGTAGCGAACCAATCGCCCAATAAAGGTGCACCTGTGAAGGTCGCCGACCCGCGCGGCGTTGTCCACACGTTCCCAGATCAGAAGTCTGCTGACGCATTCAAGAAAGCTGCGAGGATCCGGTGAGCGCTACAGAGATAGATTACGACGCGCTTGCGAAGCAGTACGGCGCTGCGTCAGCGCCTCCGCCTGGGGCAGACTCGAGCGTCGACTACGATTCCTTGGCCAAACAGTTCGGTGCGACCCCGCCGGAAGCAAAGCCTGAGATCGAATCGAGCAAGCTTCCGACCGAGGTCCAGCGCGCGGTCACATCAGTTCCCCGCCCCGCTCCACCGGTTGGCTTAACTCCGGGTAATCGCTATGTCGCCGCTCCGAACCAACAGTCACCCGAGGTGCGTCTCGGAAACCTGCTCCCTGAGAACTCTGCGCCGGCGCTTTTCGCAGCCAAGAAATACGCCGTGGATCCCTTCGAGAAAGCCGCGGCCAAGGGTGGCGAAGTGGGTGCCGAATTGGCCGAACGGGGACTCTTCACGGCCCCCCCGACATTCACAGGCAATCAACCGATCACTCCGGCATTCAATCGAGCCGAGGCAGAGAAAGAGTTCCCAATTGCGACAGGGGTGGCGCGCGGTGTCGGGTCCGTCGTCGGCAGCACTGCAGCGGATCCACGCAACTGGCCGTTCTTTGCCAGCTCTGCTGCGCGTCCCATTCTGCAGCGTCTGATCAGCGGTGGTTTCGGCGCACAAATGACCGCCGGGACAATCCAGGCAGCAAAGAATCTGTATCAAAACTGGGATAGCCTTACTCCTTCTCAGAGAGCGGAACTGGCCACCCAGGGCGGACTGACTGCTGTCATGGCGGCCGGATCGGTAAGCCACGCTCTATCGCCCGCACCCGACGTACAGCCGACGCGCGCTGAACTTGCTGAGCACCTTGACCGGACGAACTTCCATTCTCCAGAGGCGCTGAAAGCCTCATGGACTGCCGAGCAACAATCGCGAGAAGCGCCCGCGGAGACCGGTGCGACTCAGGCGACACTGGCGAAAACCCCAACAGGGCCTACCGATTCCATCGCGGATCAGTACGACGCACAGGTGCGTCGCCAGGGCGCCGAGGTGCCCGCAGGACCATCGTCGGTCGACTACGACGCTCTAGCCCGCCAGAACGGCGCTATCTCCTCAACTCCTCCGTCGACTAAGCAACTGCCCACAACCGATGCGGTTAGCGGAAATAGAATTGCACCAAAAATTGACACTAGTCCTACTCAGTCGCCGGCTGGTTCTGCTCCGACGAGCTTTGCCGATCGTCGCGTCAATCTAACCGAACGCAAGCGTATCGGTGAAATGACCCCGGAGGAAATGCGACGCGAATTACTCACGTCGCCGGTGACGGGATTGCCCAATCGTAGGGCGTTCGACGAGGCTGGGCCCGGCGACGCCGTTGCGATGTCCGACGCGGACGGACTGAAAGCCTTCAACGACCGGTTTGGGTACGAGGCTGGCGATGCTCTTCTTCGCGCGAAAGCGGATGCGCTGAAGCAGGCAGGACTTACCGCTTTCCACGACAAAGGCGACGAGTTTGTTTATCGCGGTACTTCCACAGCAGACCTGCAATCTAAGCTAGAAAATGCGCGGCAGACGTTTCGTAACATGGTGATTGAAGCGACCCTGCCTGATGGAACCGTAAAGTATCTGAAGGGAGTAGATTTCAGTTATGGAACTGGAAAAGAACTCAGCGACGCCGAAACCGCTCTCAAAGCCCACAAATCCGAACGTGAAGCCAGGGGAGAACGTATCAGAGGGGGGCTTCCAGGAGTTGCTGAAGTTTCCCCGGGGAACGAGATTCCGGTTCCTTCCCGCCAAGCAGAAGCCCGAGAAGTAGCCCCTGTCTACGAGACACATTATCGCGGCCCATCCCTCGACATCGAAGATATAGACCGAATCAGGAACGACAAGAAACTCTCCGCCAGCTTGCGCGAGTCTGCGCAGTTTGTCCACGAACAGGTAGTTGATACCCGCGTGCCAATCAACGACGCGATGAATATGTACGGCTCGGACGAATTGGCGAAAGCGCTGGGCGGGAAATTCGACAAGACGCTCAACGCCATCAGTCCCACAATCAGCGCACCTGTACGCGGAGAACTCGCCGCGCCCTCCGCAGGTAGAGGCCAAGAAGTAGCCCCGCCCGCCGACCGCAAAGGCGCTCTCCAGAAAGAAATCTCCGATCTTCAGCGCCAGTACGACGACCTCTCTGCACAAGTCAATAAGCAGGGATGGACGCACACTCCCCCAGACCAACTCCGCAAGGTTAACGAGGTTCGCCAGCAAATCCTTGAGCGCGAGGACGAGATTGCGCGCCTGAGTGGGCAACCGACCCGCGCCGAAAAGCGCGCAATCCGTGACGCGGCGGCAGGGAAAGCTTTCGGCGACCGGCCGCGCGAGGCGATGACCTACGGCTCTCCTGAGCAGAGCCAGCATTGGCAAGTTGCCGAACCCGATTACATCGAGAAGCGATTCGCGGAGAAGGTGAAGACCTACGAGCGCGGCATAGATGAAAAGAAAGCCGAGGTTGAGAAGGCGAAGCCCGGGACAAAGGCGCGCAACGATGCTCTGATGACCCAGAAATTCTGGGAGGACCAACTCCAGCGCTTTAAGGATCGCGATCCTCGACTGGCTCAGTCATTCAAGAACGAATACAACGACCTCGTAAAAAAAGCAGTCTCGCAAGGCAAGCCCGTCCCTGAAGCAGTTATCGCGCAGAAGCGTGAATTTGAAACCGCCAAAGATGCGCGCGAGCGCTACGAGAAAGGCCGACACACTTCCTTCGCCAACAAGTCTGCCGCTATCAACGACACGATGCAGAAGGAAGAAGGCTTCAAGGTCAAGCGGCAGGATGGCAAGCCAATCACGGATGAGCAAATTCAGGAAATCAGGGAGAGCGTTCAGGATGTCGCGAAAGTCCTTGGCCCACTGAAGGACATCATGGGTGGCGTGGACCTCACCATTGTCCACACCAGCGGAACCTATCCATTCCTGATGAACGATGCCGCCGGGCTGTACAACGACTTCGACCGCCGGATTACTCTCGGGCTGAAGGGTGCTTGGACTAAGAAACCATACGCCGTATTCGCGCACGAGTTCGGCCATCTCATCGACATCAAAGGCGGAAACCTTCTGGAGCGCAAGACGCGCACCTACACGAAGGGCGGAAAGGGATACGATTCCACGTCACTCGCTGAGGCTGAGGCGCGCTCCCCACTGATTGACCAGGCCAAGAAATCCATCAACGATATGCGAGAAGTTAAAGACCTTTTCCGCATGATGGACAACAAGAAAGCCGACGACATGACTGAAGCGGAAAAGACTGCCGCTGAAATGGTCAAAGTGAAACTCGGCCCATACTTCTACGAACCGCGCGAAATCTTTGCGCGTCTATTCGAGCAGTACATCGGCAACGAACTGGGGCGCAAAGGGCCAGCGAACATGGCGCCGGAAGCCTACGCCAAAATCCCTGGCTACTGGACGCAGGAGGAATTTGACAAGTTGAAGCCGATGCTTGAACAAGAAATTGAGCGGCGCACGATGGTGCTGCGCGAACACTATGCGCCGAAGGACGTAACCCGTGCTGAGGCCGTGGCCGCCCTACCGTCGCCAGTTGCAGCCAAGCCCCCCGAGTCCACCTCAGACCTCCTCAAGAGCGAAGCCGAGGCAAAAGTAGTTCCTGGCGCTCGCTCCGCTGTCACAGGAAATGAGACCGGCACAACGACAATGCAGGATCTCACAGATTCGATCCGCCGGCAGGTGGGCGAGAAGCGTCCACTCATGGAGCGCCTTAAAACCGGCGCTGACATCGGCCAGACTGCGGCTGATGCGAAAGACGCAGTTTCTACAAGCTGGAATCGTTTGAAGGGCGGCGCCGCGGCGCTCTGGGACGCCTACAAACGTCCACCGAAGTGGTCGGATTACGAGGACGCCACCGGTAAGTGGTCTGGCGCCGACCAGGCCAACGCTCTCGATCTCGATCGCTTTACCAAGGCCATCAAAGACACTGTTCCCGACAAACTGAGGCGCGAGGCGATCTCGAACTGGATCGAAGCCGGCGGCGACGATTCCCTGCTCCGTGAGCGCGCCGAAAAATCAGTGGCTCCCCACAGGGACGGGTATGAAGCTGCGTTGTCGTTAACTGACGCGGATAAGACGATCGCGCGAAACATCATGAATCGTAACGACGCAACGCTCGAGGAGGCGCAGCGGGCAGGACTGTTGCAGCAAGGCGTTGAGAACTATGTGCGTCACATCTGGGCCGACAACCCGAAGATGGTCTCCAAGGTCATGGCGGAGATGAACTTTAACAGTCTCCAGACCAAGCCCAGCTTTACGAAAGAGCGCAAACTCCCCACTTACTTTGATGGCGAACAGATCGGCCTCAAGCCGAAAGACAAAGACGTAGGCTTCCTGACAGCTTCCCATGAGCGCGCCTTCCGTGAAGCATTGGCCGCTAGGGCATACATCAAGAGTCTGATGGAAGGAAAGGCCAGCGACGGGAGACCGCTCGTGGCTACCTCTTGGGCGAGCGCGAAAGAACTGCCGGCGACGGAAGGCATTAAGTCGGCCGCATATCTCGTGAAGCCGAACATCACACCAGAAGCGCAATTCGCCGACTACCGCCCGATCGATCACCCTGCACTCCGCGGATGGCGATGGGCCGGAAAGACCGAAAGTGGCCAGCCGATCTTTGTCCAGGGTGATGCCTTGGTGCATCCCGAGATCTACACGAAGCTTAAGAACAATCTCGGTAAGTCCGCGATTCGCTCTTATGCAATGGAAATCGGAGGCCACACCGTCCGGCCAGGCGCGGCCGTCCTCAACGTCTCGAGCGAAATCAAGCACGCCATTCTCTCGTTCTCAGGTTTCCACCAGACGACCCTCGGCATTCACGCTCTCGAGCATCGCACCCTGCCCGCGGCAATGCCGGAGCTCGACCTGTCGCAGCCGAAACAGAAGTTCCTGGTGGATCACGGTCTGATGGTCGCACAGTACGACGCGGCAGAAGCATTCGGAGAAGGTCTGGCGTCTGGCGGCCTTGTCACGAAAATCCCCGGCATCGGGCCTGCCTACCACGCGTACACCGACTACCTCTTTAAGAGCTACCTGCCACGCGTGAAGATGGCAATGGCGCTGAATGCCCTCGAGCGCAATACCCGAATCTATGGCGACAAGCTGTCCGCCGATCAAATCGGAGCGCTAACGGCGCGGCAAGCAAATGCAGCCTTCGGCGGACTGAATTACAAACTGCTCGGAAGAAACAAAACCCTCCAGGACGTGATGCGGCTGGCCTTCATGGCTCCCGATTTCACTGAGGCCCGGGCGCGATTTGTAGGCCAAGCAGCGAGACCATACAACCGGGAGCAACTCACCGCGCTGCTGGGCGGCGCGCTGGCGTTCTATACGGTTGGCCGGCTACTGAATCAGGCGGTCGACAATGACCCGCACTGGGACAAACCCTTCAGCCTTGTGCACAACGGAAAGGAGTACAAGCTGCGCACGGTGCAAGGGGACTTCTGGAGCGCCATCAACGAACCTGGAAAGTACGTCAGGAATCGTCTCAGCCCGCTCGCAAGCACCTCGATCATGGCCGCCGAGGGTCGTGATCGGTTCGGCAGGAAGCAGTCTCTCGGCGAGCTCGCGAAAGATGTGGCCACGTCGAATGTCCCTATTCCTCTCCAGTCGTGGACGAAGGAGTCCGACGATCCGCTCGCCAAGAAGGCATTCAGCACAATCCTAAAGATGGTCGGCGTTAATGAATCGACTGAGAGGAGCAAGGCTGAGCAACTCGCGCTCGATCTTAGATGGTCCTCCGATCGTGCCATGACATCCGATCAGAAAGAGCACTATGCCCTTCGTCGGCGCCTTATCGACGAAGTAGGAAATGGTAACTGGAAACCCATGTTTGACGCGCGAGCCAAGGGACAGATTGATCAGCGGGAGGTCCGAGAGATTGAGCATGACGTCCGGTTAGGACCTCTGGCAGCCAGGGTAAGCCATTTCACATACGCCAATTTCCTGAAAGTGTATGAGGCCGCGACACCAGAGGAGAAAAAACAACTGGCTCCCATCCTCGAACGCAAGCGCGAGATCCTGCTTAAGAAAGGGCTGCGTGCCGCTCAATGAGAAGGACGGACCTTGCCGGGACGCGATTCGGAAGGCTCACTGGTCTCTGGCCAGCGGGCCGTTACAGAAGGGAAATCGTGTGGGCATGCCAGTGCGATTGCGGACGGGTGCGTGCGGTGTTGAGGAACAATTTGCGGACAGGAAACACGAAAAGCTGCGGTTGCCTAAACAGAGACCAGGCGACTCAAGCTGCAACTCAAAGGTTTCGGAAACATGGTCACAGCTATCGCGACCGAAAACCAACGCCTGAATACAAATCATGGCAATCGGCAAAGGAACGGTGCTTTCTAAAAACCCATCCAAAGTATTGTAACTGGGGTGGTCGCGGTATCACCATGTGCGATCGTTGGAAGGATAGCTTCGAAGCGTTCCTGGCCGACATGGGGCGCAGGCCGATGGGAACCTCCCTCGACCGGTTCCCGAACAATGACGGCAACTATGAGCCGGGCAACTGCCGCTGGGCTACACCGAAAGAGCAAGCTTCAAATAAACGCCAGCATGGGAAGCGATCGGACCTCCTCGCGATGACATCGTTGTCACTAAGAAGCTCAAGAGCAACGAGTCCATGGCTCGATTCAATTGTTGGAATGGAGGAAGTGTGACGGTACAGATTAAGAACTCAGGAACGCCACGGAGTTGCTACGGTAACCTCACCAAGGAAGAGTGGGAAGCTGGGCAGGAAATCATCGATGCCGCGCAACGGAGAGCTTGGGTGGCTAGCGGCGCATCTGATCTGCTACCCGCTTTAGAGCGTCAGCAACGGGAAGACCGTGCTGAATGGCCTCAACGATGGGAGCGTATTTCCAGTCTGCCTTCTTGGCGTACTGCTCTCGCTCGGCGCGATAGGAGTCAGCGTATCGCGAATCGAGTTGAGTATTGTTTACTGCTAGTCGAAGATTGGTCCACGTGGCTCGGTGCGCTCTGGCGTCGAGTTCGTGCTCCTTACAGGCGCGAACCAAGACAAGCAAATCCTCTGCATCGACGGTGACGGTTGCCATAAAGAAATGCTCCTGAAAGCGTAGGCGCCCTCTGTTTTCGTCAGCCGCAGTAGCGATCAGTTCTTCTTCTCCTTTTCCTTCTCTGCTCTCAATTTGCTCACACGTGCACGAACCCGCGTCATCTGCTCGGCGTGTGCCATAGTCATTTTGTGTAGGATCTCGTCACTGACATGATCTCGCCTGGCCAGTTCACTAAACTCCTCAAATAGCGTATGTGCGACTGCTTCGGTGGTAAGGGTCGGATCGTCACGCATCAGGTCACGCGCCCGGCAAATCATAGCCTCTGATACGTCGTGAAGGTCACCGCACCAGCAAGTTCCGGGTTGATGGGAGTTCTTTGCGTCAGCTATTGTTGGCACTGTCAGTCGACCTCCTCCCGATCCTTGATCGAGCATGCTCCACAAAGACGCCGAACACTCGTTGAAGTAAAGAGGGCAAGTTCTATCTTTGATTCAGGCCCCTGTCAAGATGGCCTGAAGTACAGCGAAGGAATAGCGACGGTTCTGCCAAGGCGTTCGACAATCACATGCTTCTGGAACTATCCATAAGGACATGCTGAGGGGTGTGTTTGGTGCGACTTACGCGTCGCAGTCTGCTGGGGTTTTCTGAACATCCAAATAACCCTGTATTGCCAGCTCTCGCGCCTCGGGATATGAAAGCTTCAAGGGACGACAAGAACGAAAAAGACCGCTCTGGAGCATGCCCAACCCTCCGGTGCGGTTTTTCTTTTGCGGAGAAAACAGGCGGTACGTTGTACAATCCCCTGCCATGTCCACTCTAGCCTCCGTCCTCAATCAACTAGAGCAAGAACGGATCCGCCTCGCAGCCCGGCTTCATGGCCTCACTGAAGCAATCTCAGCCCTGACGGGTGTGAGCGAAAACCGCAGGGGAGGAATCTCATCGGCAGGTCGGGCACGGATTGCTGCAGCTCAGCGCGCTCGCTGGGCGAACGCTAAAGGCGAGAGGGGTGTCTCCAGCGCCAGACGAAAGAGAACGCTGTCAGCCACCGCAATCGCCCGAATCCGTGCCGCTCAGAAACAGCGGTGGGCGAAGTGGCGAAAGCAGCAAAAGGCGGCCTGAGTGTCTGCTCGAACGTGCGCCTAGCCAGCTATGAACTATCTCATCTGCGGAGTTGTCGAGGCTCGAGGGTTGCAGGATCAGCTGGGCATAGCCTGTGGCCGTTCCGCAAAGACTCTGTGCTACGACTGCGGCACGTCGCTCTGTCCTGACCACGCTGAACGGTGCTCCGTGTGCGCCGAGACATTCTGCCCGTCCTGTCTCTCATTTCATCAGAGTGAGCACCCGAAGGCCGCCTCGGGGGAATCCTTGGCGCAAGAGAAGCGCAAGACCGCCTGAGCCATAAGGTGAGCACGCTCTGATCGTGTGGTCACTGTATGGTGATCAAGGGCAGCTGATGATTCACCGCAAAAAGTGCCAGTTCTAGGCGGGTCGAGACACCCAGCTTATCGAAAATGTTGCCGAGGTGATGCTTTACCGTGTCCTCGGCGATTTTGAAGTAGCCTGCAATCTCCTTGTTCCCCATTGCCGCCACCACGCCTGAAACAATCTCTAGTTCCCGACGCGTAAGCCCATAGTTTTTGGCGCGAGCTTCATTTTTCGCCACCTGCATCTGCGACTGCAAGTACTGCATCAGGTTAGGAACACGCTTCAAGCCAACCCAACAACCGCCGGCCATTACTGTTTGAATGGCTGTCAACAGTACATCCGTTGCAGACGCCTTCATGACTAGGCCACAGGCTCCTAAGTGAAGAGCCTCGACAATCTCAGAATTTTCCGCCGCAGCTGTCAGCAAAAGTACCCGTACGCGACTCGCTCCGTCTTTCTGCAGCTCGCGTAATGCCTCCAATCCTGGATGCTTAGGCATGGATAGATCAAGCAAGAGAATGTCCGGCTCGAGTTGGCGGGTGAGCGCCACTGCTTCCATACCATCGCAAGCCTGACCAATCACATTCAAACCGGCATCTTGCAGCAGGCGCCGGAGGCCATCTCGAACCATGACGTGGTCATCTGCAATTACAACGCGCAGGGCTCGGTCTTTGGCTCTCGTCTCTTGTGATGTCATCAGCACGTTTTTCATGGTCGGCGGAGTCACTTCTTGACGGTGGCGATTCACTTTTAATTCTTTGAAAGAGGGATACCGTTTCGTCCTTCACTGCAAATTGCCAGGTATAGGTGCTGAACTATTTTCGTTGCGTGCCCCGCAACTTTAAATGCTTGTTTCAGCCTCTTTTCCGTTTCAGCTGGGCTCAGTTCCCTTTCTGGTTCCACGATTAGTTGCAAAAGCGTAACTATGGCTATCACGTCACACTGTAAGTCGTAGCAAAGCTCTTTTTTGGGAGGCATCGTATTCCTCACCTTTGCGTACATCCGATCGTCAAAAGCGGCGGATGAAAGGTAACACGGTCACCCGGGCCACGGGTTACCAAAGCGCCATTACAGTGGTACATGTCCAGAAGTAACCAGACCTCGAGTCAGCGCTTCTCTCCTTTTGTGAATCGGTCGATTGGTTAGGGTCGAGGTCGGCGCTGCGAACGCTCGCCTCGGCCTGCTTCTATTAAAGCTTTGCTTTCAGTTTGTCTAGTTGCCCCCTGATCGTGGCGAGGTAGCCCTCCAACCTTTCGACCTCCGCCCTAACAAACATTTGGCCTTTGTCTTTATTGTCCTTATCTTCTAGCGCAAGATGCAGCACTTGAATCCAGTGGAGAAAACATACGAAACACTCCCGCTCCTGTTCTGACATTTTGACCCTCGATTCTTTATTTATCCCAAGGCACGCCGTTCATTGGCGCGGTTGAGTCTGCAGGGTAGAAAAGCACGTTGTCGTTGGCGTACTTGGGAGAATCAGCGGAACGGAGTTGATCGTTCCGGCGGAACGATCACAACACACCAAACATTCCCATACGGCCAGGGCCTTTCTCTACGCCCGCTTCAATAATTTTGGCCGCTAGTTCTTTGTCTATGCGTCCCTTCGCGACATCTTCCAACAACACTTCCTCAGTGCATGTGCAACCACAACATGCAAATGCACGCTCTCCGATTCTGTGGCAATGGCAAATGCACTGCGTATGCGGGCCGGGTACGTAAGTGTAGGTATGGCCGCCTTCGTGATCTTTGTTGTGAACGCAGTGAAGATGCCATCCTCCTATATCCCAATGTTTCCCGCACACCCGAGTAGACCTCTCATTCTCCTCACTCATAACTAACCCTTCTGCGCGTTATCGAGCCGCGCCCCTCGGTGGCAGTTAGCCTACCACGGGGCTCCTACTGCCTGTCCCTTCAGATAGAAAGTTGTGTTGTTATAGCCAAGTCTTCCCCGCCTCCAAAAAGACTTAATAAGCATCAATTCGTTAGCGGTCGTAGCAGTGCCGTACTTCGCTTCGCCAGCGAATAAATCCCATATTGGAGCGGCATCTCCATATGCTCCACTGGGTCCCGTCAACCCTTCTAGTCCGTCCAAATTAAACCTGATCCTGCCCGGTGCTCCCATCGCTATCTTTGTTATCTGCGCGTCGATGAATGGGCCCACTTCGCCTCTTCCCTGCCATAGTTGAACTATTCTGTTTCCGCCTCCCCCACCTACTTCGAGTTGAAATGTCTTTAGTTGTCGTATTGGCCCCTCTGGGTCTAGTCCAAAAACTAAATCGTGTGGTCCAAAAACTTCCCCTGCACCCGGTAATTCCGGACCTTCAAACGGAACTATGCCAATCGCAATCTTCGGAGGGTTTGGCGACCACGCCTCACCTACGGCGGTAATACTCATCACTGACTGGTTGCTGTTGTAGTTTTGGTGCCAAGCAATGACTTCATCGCGGAAGAACTGCATGAATCGGTTGCCGATCCCGCCCGGCAACTGTGCCCCCATCCCAAACAACCCGGGCCCGGCATCCATGCCTAGGTTCCAGCTAGGGCCGGAAGGCCCACCTACCGGGAGTGGGACTAGTTGGCTATTTCCAAGACCACCAATCGTGGGATTGTCCGGACTCGCTGACCCGCCAAAAGCTCCATTCGCAATGTTTCCGCCAAACGAGAACCCGAGTGCACAAGTAAAGCCTCGATCAGCACTACCTGAGCAACTCGATCCCGTCGATCCCGCTCCATTTGGGTCCTGCGCCGCCGCTCCTATCGTTAACAGCAAAACCACCACTGCAAGCGCTAAGAACGCGCTATCGATTGAGTGCTTCTTCAGAGGAGCGTGCGTGAAAGATTTGGTTGTTGTGGGGGCAGAGTGGTGGGTCGTGCAGAGTAAAATTCTCTTCAGCATACTTGATCTCCTATGCAGATCGGGTGTGTTAGGGGGTGGGGAGCATTGGCGTGCCCCCCATCTCCGCTCCTTGCTTTACGTGCTTTGTTTCACCTCATGAGGCCATTGGATTCGAGCTATTAATTACGGCGACTGTCTCCCGACACGGACGCCGCCGCTGTTTATTTCCCGGGTTAAGGGGGGAGGCCTATGGCTAAGTTTTCCCCTATCGGGCCGGGAAAGGTCATTGCTTTTCAATTCCGCATCTGGTACGTAGTTGCTATCGCGGATTTTTTCTCTCCTAGTTGAAATTCGCGATCCTCGGAGCGGAGTGGGCCTTTCTCGAGACTCTCCGCTTCCGTTGTGTCTCGTGTGTAAAGATCCTCTGGCCCCACTTCGACACCGCAGTTCTTGCAAACCAAATGAGTGTGACTGCACTGTGCAATGGCTAGCTCGTGCGTGTACAGTCGCGCGCTGCCATCCTCGGCGATGATCTCCCTAGCCAGGCCGCTTCTCACAAGCAGCGTCATGGTCTGATAGACGCAATGAAACGAGACATTGAAGTTGACCGCCTTGACCTGGTAGTGAACATCCTTCGCGGTGACTGGTTTAGAGTTGCCCAGGAATACCTGCAGAATCGTGGCCCGGTGACGCGTGCTGGTTCTGCCTGTGCTCCGCAGGTATGCCAGAAATCTGTGGTCCACTTGCTCCGCGAGTTGATTGTTCATTTCCTCCCCTTCGCAATCGCTTGCTGACGTTCGTATTCGATCAATAGTTGCAAGGCCTTGTCCCCTTCGATCCCAAGTTGCTCGGCCATCTGAGCGACCCGGAATAGGGTCTGATGAGGTTTGGCATTGCTTTCCTTGACGGGTTGCTCTGTGGTATCGGTGCGAACGACAGCGACCGAACCGATGCTATCCACGGCAGACCGCAAGGCAGGGAGCCGGACGTGCGCGTAAACCTTCCTCAACATCTGGGGCGAGACGTGGCCGGCAATCTTGAGGACCACTTGCTCTGGATTCTTCTCTGCAAGCTTCGTCAGTCCGCTATGGCGGAGGTCATAGGGCCGAGCCTTCACCCCTGCAGCTGCGCAGATTTCGTTCCATGCCGTCTTGGGCCATTCCGCATGACGGCATGGGTCGTAAAGGCCGCGCTTGATGCGGTGGGGGACCAGGTAATGCTCCGGGTTGCCTGATCCGGCTTCCTTTGCAAGCCGCCGAAGCGCTGTAACTGCGCCCAGGGCGTCCACGTTCAAGGGAACCTCTCGCACGCGGTTCTTGTTCTTGGCATGTTCGCGAATGTAGATACGGGCAGTGTCGGGATTGTCTATGAAGACATTCTGCAGCCGTAGTCCCAGCATCTCTGCGGGACCCGCCGCGGTGTGCAGCGAGAGCACTATCAGGTTATGAGCGCGGGCCCAGCCTGGGCGGGATGCCCCAGCTTGAAGCAGCCTTCTTTCCTCATCCGGCTCCAGCGCGCGACCGGGTGACTCTTTGGGGAGCGGCACGGCCTCGTAGTACGGCTTTACCTCGTCCCAGCGGCGAATACGCTTAAGGAGCTGCTGCAAACAGCCCAGTTCCTTATTCACAGTGTAGGCGCTGCAGGTTTTGCTCCTTTCGACCTGGTACGCGCGGAGCAGGTCTGCATTGACGAGCTGTTCAAGCGGGACGTTGCCGAAAAACCTTACGAGCGTGACGATGTAGAGCCAATAGTCATGAGCCGTATGTGCTTCAATGAAGGGTTTGCGGGTTTCGAGCCACGCCCGCCCGGCTTCGCGGAGAGGCATCTTCGCAAGCCTCCGGGCATCGTTGAGCTCGTCCAGGCGAACAAGGGATAATTGCCGTATCGCATCATTCGTGATTGCAATCGGTTCAGTGCTCATGACGTCACGCCGCCTCACTCTCTTCTCGAAGTGGAATCACTGACAATCCGGATAACAGGTGATTAAACTCAGCCAGCGCATGAGCAGCTTGCGCACAGTTCTTGAACACGAAGGCTTCCCTTATATCGGTGGAGAAAAGATGCGGGAAGCCGGACAGGCAGATATGAGGGCCAACCAGAATCGCCCCTCCCATCTCCGGCTTCTCGCCTGCGCTGTCGATTTCCGACAGTCGCGACTGCAAACGCAATACCTCGTTCTGATTTTCCATGTGCCAATTCCTTGTGCAGTTAGCGCCTAAGCGCAAGCCATGCTCGTTTCGGTGGTCGGACGGTCTCGTTCAGTTCTTTCGTAGAATTGGAGGGTTTCATAGAGCGCTTCCTTGGTTGGTCCTCGTGTTACCTCGCCGAAACCATTGGGGCACTAGGGTCTTGTCGCAGCCCTTGTTGCTGTTTTGCTGTGAACGGGTCGCCCATCGGCAATTCCCTGGCTCGTAATTCCCATCGTTGTTGATTCGATCGATGGAGTAATCCGGGCCCGGGCGAGGACCCATGTCGGCGAGGAAATTCTCGAAACTGTCACGCCACCGGTCGCATACTTTGATTCCGCGGCCGCCGTATCGTTCAAACCTGCGCGTTTTCGGATTTAGACATCTCCTTTTCATGCCTTGCCAGGAGCCCCATTCCGGCGGTCTGGGCGCACTCGTGGTTTGAATGGCATCGTCAGGTAGTGTGGAACCGTTTTTGGAACGCGCCTGTGCGGTCCGGTGAACCGTTCCCACGCCAACCCCCAACTCTTCTGCGATCTCGCGCCAGGAGGCTCCCAGGCCTCGTAGCACCTGAATGCGGTGTTCACTGACAAATACCCGGGGCCGTCCCAACCGCTTCCCTTTCGCTCTCGCGTTCCTTAGGCCAGCTTTGACGCGCTCGCAAATGAGCGAGCGTTCTAGTTCCGCCACGGCTCCAAGCACTGTAAAGACCATCTTCCCGGTTGGCGTGCTCGTGTCGACACTCTCTGACAGAGACACGAAGTCGATGCCGAGGGATTGAAATAGCTCGAGTGCACGGAGGAGATGGGAGACGGAGCGAGCGAACCGATCGAAGCGCCACACGAGGACAACATCGAAGCGTCGTCGCTGGGCGTCGGCCATCAACCGGTTCAGCGCTGGCCTGGAATCCTTGGAGCCAGAAACGCCGGCATCGACGTATTCTTCCGCGATCTTCCAGCCGCGGCGCTCGCAATACTCTCGAAGCTCCCGGAGTTGCATTTCTGGATCCTGACCCTTGTCCGCGGTCGATACCCTCCCATAAAGGGCCACGCGCATAGAGGCTGTACTGTTGCTCATTGGCTTAACCCCCTCTCGGGTTGATCATTTGTGAGTAGCGATTCGTAGCAATGCTGTAGGCGCGGTCCTCGACTCCCGCGCCGATCCCATTGGCTTATGTCGAAGCCAAACTTCTTCATCTGCCGTGCGAGCCCGTTGCGATGCTTCCCGTACAGCAAAGCTGCTTTCGAGACGTTCCCATGAGTTGCATCCAGCACATGCCGGACAAGTTCCTTTTCAAACAACTGCTCAATCTCCTGGACGCTGAGGCCACAGTCCTGCCGGAGCCGGAGAATCAACTCGTCCATGCATGCGAGTAGTTCGTCTGCGGTCATCGTGCGCCTCCTTCGCATGTTTCGACTTTGGGCTCGACCTCAAGCGGAGCAAGGCGTCCATCGATCAGATCGAGCAGACAAAATGTGTCAGCGGCTGATGGCAGGAATCCGGCTTTCGTGGCCTTGGCGAGAAGGCGCACAAGCGCCTCTGCCTGATCGGGCGTCACTCTCGGTAGTTCGTGGATCATCGCGCGCCTCGTTTCTTCAACCGGGCCACTGCGAGCGAGGCAACCAGGTCGACAAGCAGGTGATTTCTTGTGGTAGAACTGGCGAGGACTTTCCTGCAGTCCCGAGCGATCGCCAGCGTTTCGCGCACGATGTCTCTGGCATCCAGTGCTTGGTTTCGGCGCGGTCTCACGAGTTCCACGAAATTCGACTCAGAGTGACTCACCGGCTTTGGTTCAACGGAAGGAACTAGGTGGATCCTGTTCACCGTTTGCATCGTCGACTCCCTACAGCCAGAGCGTGGCTGCCCGCCTGAAAGTAAATGGGGGAGGTGGGGAGGGCCGCGGACCGCTACTGCCGGCCAAGGCCAGCCGCGGGAATCCTCGGTCGGGCTGAGACCACGGGCTTCTTCATGCCCGTGGGCGCCGTACCCAACTTCACTACGCCGGCTGCGAATGAGGGATTCGGCTTCACGCGGATGGCCGTGATGAGTTGCACCGGCGCAGCCTGCTCCATTTTCAGCTTCCAGGCGTTGATACCCTCGGCTCCGTAAAGCAGGGCTGCCAAGGAAAGAGCTTCAGACTTCCAGTCGACAGTGCGGCGCTCCTGGTCGGTGAAGGCGAGCAGATAGGGGCCTGTCTCTTCTTGCTGAGCGCCGTCATCATGCAGTTCGAGCAATTCGGCGCGTAGCTGTTCTTTCTGCTTCTCCAACTGTGTCAGCAGCGAGGTGAGTTCCGCGTAGCGTGCGATTTCTTCAGCGGTGATTGTGAATTGAGGGATAGAAGCGGACGGTGATAGGGTAGCTGTAGCCATCGGGAAACCTCCGGTTTTTCCGTTTGGTCAGGGCTGGGGGAGTGTGTCAGCACTCACTCAGCCCGCATGCTTCTTTTGCAACCATCCGCACGCTATCACCGTGCTTGCACGGTGTCAAGTGGTATTTCGTAAATCAATTGCTCACCGTGCTTGCAGGGCGTATTATTTGCACCCATGGACGAGGAAGTAATCAAGAGGCTGCGGTCTGAGTTCGCAAGGCAGGGTGGCCTGGCGCGCGCCAAAAAGTTAACGGCAAAGCAGCGCAAGGAGAGTGCGCTAAAGGCGTCCAAAGCGGCCGCTAAGGCCCGCACCAAGAAAGCCGCGGAGCGGAAGAAGAAGGCTCAGCCATGAGAAAGCTGACCTCGATGGAAAGAAGGTCCGATGAGCCGACCGACTTTAGCGAATGGAGGAACCGATGACCAAAGAACGCAAGTTCAGGCCATTCGATGAAGGCTGGTCGCGGCAGAAGAAGCTCTGCTACCGCTTAGTGGTCGAAGTAACCAACCTGCTCTTATATGTAAAGTTGATTGTGGAGAGGGACGGAAAACGAAGTCGGAGTACATCGAAGAAGGGTTTAAAAGGAGCGCTACAAACCGCTGAGGTGGCAACACGAAACGTAGAGGAATTGTACGCGATAATCTGCTCGGCGGAACGGAAGGCGAAGGAGCGGAAGGCCAAAAATGGCTGAGCAGATCATTCGCTGCCCGTATTGCGGCCTGGGTGAGGGTTCCCGTCCGATGTTGCCTCGCCCGGGAGGTTGGTTTGTCTGCCTGAACTGCATTCACATAGCGTTCCCCGAGAAACCAGAGTTCAAATGCTTCTGTCAGAAGTGCAACGAACTGAATCGGGCGGCGTGATCAGCATGGTATCACTCTCAGATTTTCACGACATCGACGTGCCCAACCTCGGAGGTGCTCTCCGGTCGAACGCGGACGATCCGATATCCTCCAATGTCGTCCCCAACGTCCAGCCGATGCGTATCAAGTACTGTTGCTCGTCTGATCTCCTTGCCGGTTGTGGCGTCGTATAGGACTAGCTGATAGGTACGGTCCTCGAATGTCATGGCAACCCCAATTCTCGTGCCTCATCCCATGCGCCTTAGCCACGATTAGGCGCTTCTCTTTTTAGGGTGCAATTAACCGGGCTCGTTTTGGCCCGCCATCTGCAACGGCTTTTGATGTCGGCTCTTGCTGATGGCGGGGAAAGCTGAAAGTAACCTGGCGATCATACTCGCGCACAATTTAGGACGGTTTTCCTCTATTCGTGGCCTTGTTACGATTTCGTAACAATGGGTGGCTTTTTCCCTCGCAAACTGTGCTGGCGGTGTCGTGCGGGGCGACTAGGTGGCGGCGAGCCCTTCCAAAAACTATCTCGACGCCAGATCACCAAGCGACTGATTCTTTGGCCGGCGCGGCGGACATCCAGAGTGTTCCCAAAAGACTTGTTTTCGGAACTGCTGTGCTTTAAACACACGTGTTGCTAGAATCGACCGACTCTTTGGCGTTGGAAGCATAAAAGGAACGATGTAGATGCTAACAGAGCTCTCGATCAGGAACTTCAAGGCCTGGAAGGACACGGGAAAGGTTCGCCTCGCCCCGATCACAGTATTTTTCGGCAGCAACAGCGCTGGCAAAACCAGTCTCTTGCAGTTCCTTCTCATGCTGCGACAGACAGCCGAATCGCCAGATCGTCACCGGGTGCTGCACCCAGGCGATCGTAACACCCCGGTAGAAGTCGGAACGTTCCGGGAACTTATCTTCGAGCACGATTTGTCAAACGAGATCGAATTTGCTCTTGCCTGGGGTCTTCCCAAACCGATGATGGTAGAAGACCCGCTGGCGCAAGAAACAATCACGGGTTCTCAGATTCGCTTTTCGGCAACCATTGCATCGGACGCTAAGGGTGCCCAGCAGCAGGTGCGGAAATTCCAGTACTTACTTGCCAATGGGACCGCATCACTTGCTGTCGAGATGAAGCCATTAGAGTCCAGTGGCGCTCCCAAGTACGAGCTTTTGGCCCAAGGCTATACGCTCGTTCGCAACCAAGGGCGACCCTGGAAACTGCCGCCGCCGATTCGCTTCTATGCATTCCCTGACGAAGTTGGAGCGTATTACCAGAACGCGGGCTTCACCAGCGATCTTGCGCTTGAGCTGGAAAAGCAGCTGAAGCGGTTGCAGTATTTGGGGCCTCTTCGCATTTATCCGGAGCGATCTTACATTTGGTCGGGGGAGGTTCCCGAACATGTTGGCTGGCGTGGAGAACGAGCAGTCGAGGCGATGCTGGCCGCGGCCACTCGACAAATCAGCCCAGGCTACAAGAGAAAAGCACAGCCTTTCCAAGCCGTTGTTGCGCGCTGGCTCCAAGATCTCGGTCTTCTGCAATCTTTCGAGGTTCGTCCCATAGCGGCTCACCGCAAAGAATATGAGGTCATGGTTCGCGCCGGGGATACCAAAGAAAGCGTCAATTTGTCCGACGTTGGTTTCGGTGTATCGCAGGTCTTACCCGTAGTGGTTCAGTGCTTTTACGCGAATCCTCACACGACCATTATTCTCGAGCAGCCTGAAATTCATCTTCACCCCCGTGTCCAAACAGCCCTTGCTGATCTCTTTATCGAGGCTGTCCAATCAAGAGAAGAAGGCCACGATCGTTCCATCCAACTCATCATCGAAAGCCATTCCGAGCACTTCCTGCGCAGGCTTCAACGTCGCGTCGCCGAACAGACTCTCAATCCCAATGATGTCGCACTCTACTTCTGTCACTCCGGCGACCAAGGTGCCATATTGAGTCCCCTCGAGGTTGATCTCTATGGGGAGATTCTGAATTGGCCTGAGGACTTCTTCGGCGACGAGATGGGTGAGCTTGCGGCCCGCATGGCGGCCGCAGCCCAGCGCCAAGCCGAGAAAAAATGAAACCGCGCGGACGCAAAACTCAGGTAGTGGACACGAACGTGGCAGTTGTTGCGAACCGGAGGAACAATGAGTCGTACACGTGTGCCAACAACTGCGTTCGAGCGCTCCTTAACATAAAGAAATTGGGCGTGATCGTGATTGACGATGGGGATCGCATCTTGTCGGAGTATCGTGCAAATTGCTCTCCCTACCGGCGGCAACCAGGGGTCGGCGATGCCTTTGTCCGCTGGGTCCACGACAACAGGGGTCGCGCGGACCTCGTGCATACCGTCGCTCTGACGGTCGGGAAGGATCCTCCGCATGACTTCGTTGAATTTCCTGACCACAAGGGCCTCGCAGCACTTGATCAGTCAGACCGGAAGTTCGTTGCCGTAGCGAACGCACACAGGGATCAACCGGCGATCATCGAGGCAACGGATTCAAAGTGGTGGGGCTGGAAAGACGCGTTGGCAGCATGCGGGATCGGCGTTGAGTTTCTTTGCCCCAAGGAAATCGAACAAGTCTATCGCCGAAAGATGGGCCAATAAACCCTGACCCACACCGGGGAGCATTCAGACTGCTCAATGCTATGGGACTCCCCTTTTGGACTTGGTGGTAGTCGCCCCGGAAATCGGCGCCGGCGCAAACAACTGCAGTCGCGATGATCCGCGCACCGAGTCTCGAGGAGCGCGTTTCGCCGCTCTCATCGCGGTAGCGGTTTGCGAGGAAACTTGGCGCATTCGTGCTTGTCGAACGTCTCTTTAACTGTCGCGGGAGGCTTTCCTGAAACGGCCGGTTCGGGGTTGGAGATGATCCAAGCGCATCCCGTGCATCCCCAGGCCGCGAAGGTGCTGTTTTCGAGCCAGATCAGTTCTCTAGCCATCTTGGAACAAGTTTCCCCACGACAAGGCACATGGAAGTCGGCTAGTCTGCGGAAGCCAACCCGCCCGGTACGCCAACCCATTTTAGCCGAGATGTGCAATATTGCTCAGCCTCGCTTTGGAATCCCGCGTAGCCTGAAACTCCCATGAGAGGGGGTCTTCTATGGCCATGCACTCCGAAGACTGGATTTCCATTGCAGAGCAGGCCAGCGTAGAAACGGACCCGGCGAAGCTCATGACTCTGGTCGAGCAACTCTGCAGCGCGTTGGATAACCGCAAGCAAGCGTGCCCCGCGACCTCGCCGAACTACAGCGCCAACTCGAAGAAGCCTTGTCGAAGCTCAAGGAGACCAAAGACCCCGAGCTCCGGCGAGTTCTGCTGGCCGAAATGAGGCTTCTGCTAATGGAAGCTGATCGCATGAACGCCTCCGGTGATGAAGCATTACGCTTCTAACTTAGGCGCTCTTCGCTCAATGAGCTGCTTCCACAGCCCTCCGCCAACGTCACACAGCCCAATTGGTTGCTCTGATGGCTCTTGGGCGCCCAACGCAGCGCTGCAGTGCGAGCAGCAGTCGGTGTGATACCAAAAGCGATGCCACTCGGGCAACGTCTGGACGTTCGAAGTGCTCACGGCTACCCCCCCACGCTCTTGGGCTACGGCTTCACCCCTTCACCCTTCAGAGCTTTGTTGAGCTTGGTGATTTGATCCTCCAAGCGCCGAAGCTCACCGTCCGGGTCGTACTCCTCCGGCAATAGAATGGGTGAGGAAGAAACCGTAAACCACCCTCGACTTTCCAGCGCACGATTGATCTCGGTCAGCAAGCGATCCGCCTGGTGAGATCTCCGCTCAATTAGTTCGCTGCGTTTGCTCTCGAGATCCAAGATCTGTTTCTTTAGAACAATGATTTTCCCCTGGTCGCCCATGCTTGCGAGCGTACTATTGAGCTCGGTTTTGCGAGAAGGTCACACCTGTGTAGTTACTTTTGGTGACTATCAGGCCATTCCCAACCTGAAGCGACCTGAGATATTGGCTTGATGCGGCGGGTGGCGATCTACCAAACCAGCGCCCGAAACTCGCGCGCGACGCTCCGCCGGACGGGCAGAAGAGTTCGCAACAAATCCAAAAGGCGGCCCGCAGGCCGCCTTCAAGTGTTGGACTATGTTCACCGAACGCGGTTACTGGTGATCCATGTGACCCTGATCTTTCATTTCTTTGTGCTTCTCCATCATTTCCTGTCTCATCTGCTTCCATTTGGCCTGTTGGTCGGGTGTCAGAACGGCGTTGATCTTCTCGACGGACGACTCGTGTAGTTCCTTCATTTTGGCTTGCTTATCCGCCGGGGCTAGAGAAGCATCGTCGTGGACGGCCTTCATTTGCTTCGATTGATCCTCGAGGATGGGCTTCAGCTTGGCCTGCTGATCCTCGGAAAGATTGAGCTTCTCGGTGAGCATCTTTAAGCGTGCCTCTGGGGTCATCGGCCCCATAGGGGATCCGCCCATTGTGCCATGCTCTTGGGCAGCGGGCGCGGTTTGCAGCGCATGGGATGCCTGCCCAACCATCATCAGCCCTGCTGCGAGAGCGAACGGGAGTACCGCAATTGAGAATTTCCTCGACATGTTGCCTCCTTGCGAGAGATTGGGATTCTTGAAGTGGCAGTCGAACACGCTCGATTGGGTTTGTTGAGCAATCCTACTCCTCCAGGAGCTTGCCTGCCACCCGGTCCTCAGAATGGTGCCCTCGCGCGCCCATCGCGATTTGCACAGATAACCGTCCCTTAGCGTGTGGGACGTCGACTGATTTTCGGTATCCGGTCAGGGTTGCCGACTTTCGTAATGTTGGCCTGGTTCTGCGGTCAGGTGACAATGCACGAAGTAGAGTGTTTCTCACCTTACAACCCCAATCGGCCTATCGGATCTCGTCTTCGGTAGGCCGATTTTGCATCTCGAACACCTCACTTTTTAGAACCCTAAGACTAAGGCTGCAAGACCGGCTTTAGCTGGGGCAGGCTCTTCGTTATCGGTTTCGGGCTTTCGAAGTAGGACCCAAGCCTCAGGGGCCTGTCGAGCTTCTCGTCCAACTCTTTCAGGAAGTCACCATAAGAGCCTAAGAACGCAACGAGGCGCTCACGATACTGAATCAACCCTTCCTCGACGAGTGGGGTGTACTGCTTGCTGAGTTCCGGCTGCAGTTTCCCAGAGACCTTCTCGTAGACCGGGCGAGCGTAATAGCTGCAGAAGGACGAGACGATGTAGTTGAGCTCGTCCACCGTCGCCCTGAGAGCCTCGTAGCTGGCTCCGCGGCTCATGCGCTGCGCATACCGGCTGGCCAGTTGTTCACTCAGATCGAAGAACATCTTCGCCGGAGCCAGTTCCAAACTTCCGTGCCAGGTCCCGTTGCTCCCGCAGAGATAGTGGAAGACAATCCAGTGCAGGGTGTCGGTATTCTGGATGCCCGCGAGCTCCTTGAACTTGCGGATGTGGCGTCCCATGTCGACCATTGCCGCGGCTGCCTGCAGCTTCTCTGCAACTGCGAGCCTCCTCTGCCGGAACCTCTTTCGCACCCACGGGGCAGCGCTCGCGGCGAGAGAGGCGAAACCCAGCCCGATCAAAGCCAGCGCGACAGACTTCTGCTTCTGGAACATCGTCGCCACTGCCACCGCGCCAGGTACGATAAACTGCGCATAACGCTCGAAGAGGCTTTTCTTCTCTTCAGTCATAGGCCGATTGTAACTCCCGCTGAGGTTTCCTCTCAGCTACTTGTGTGTCCCGTACCGATCGACAGTTTTCGGATTACGGTAGTGGCCGCCTTTGTGGCTGCTGCCGTGTCCACCAGGATAAGTCCCGCCGTGCGATTCAGTGTGATGGCCGCCACCATAGTGCGGACGTGGCGTCGTTTTGTGTTGAGCGAAGCCGGGCAGAGTTAGGGCGAGACAGAGGAAAGAAACTGCTAAAAGGCGCTTCATTGGGTGTACTCCAATAGTGGGGATGGCAGGATGGTGATGTGCTCTGAACTCCCGGTCAACGTTACCGAGGACCAGTGCCCTGGAACGGTGCAGTAAGTTCGGGTCGATGGCACTCTAATTACACTTTTGCTCTTGTGCTCCTCGCTTCGTTGTGCCAAAGATATTTCTGCAACACGAACCTGGATAGCTCCCCGGTGACGGCCGGCGGCGACAAGGCGAGGTACTTCCTGACCTCGCCTTCCGGGTTACTCAAGAACAGGAAGGTCACAAGGAAGGTGGCCAGTTGCCTAAATCCGAACACAAGAAGACGTCGCGCAGCAATCAGCCGAAGCCGGCGGTGGTACTAGATCAGCCAGGTGTTTCCATTCCTCCAGATGCATCAGAGCTGTTTTTCTCCTGGTGGCCGTCTTCATCCTTCCCCATGCCTTGGTGGGCCGAGCTTCAAGAGACATTCGCGGAGTTATTTAAACGAGCGCACCGGCTACTTACCTTGAACGGATTTCTTGTGGTTGCTGATCCATACAACGAGAGCGGAGACGGGCGAATCTGGAGGCTGACATGTAAGTCGGCACATAAGCTCCCGAAGGGCGCCGTGGCCGCCGACCTCGCACGAGATTGTCTAGGATCGGGACACGTTGAGGTCCAAGCCGTGAAGATCAAAGGCAGTATGCTTCACGTTTATTTGTGTCCACCGGCGACGATGGAAGATCGCCTTCGGGACGCCTGGAGGCTGGCCAAAAATTCGCTCTCGCTCGCCAAGTCCTTACCTTCAGCAGAACACGGCCATCAGAGAGGTGAAAGGTGTGGAACCGCCCGCTCGAGCAACCATCGTGATCTGGGCAGTGAGGCGCACGTGGAACTCGGCAGGTGGGCCGATGAACGCCTTAGAGAGGCACGTAGGTTCACGCGTCTTGTCCGCGGTGGGCGACCACCGGAGAGCCTTCGTGTGGAGTTTCCCGCGCTCTTTGCTGATGTTATTGACCGACTTCAAAAACCAACGCAGGACCGCCTATTCGAAAGTGCCCAGCGGCAACTCATGACGAACCCCGATCTGATGGACTTTATTGCCGACGTTAAGCAATTGAAGGGGCCAACGCTGTCTGGCTATCGAAAGACCTATCGGCGTGAGGCCAAGACTGCAGAGCCTACGGCGAACAACTAGTTTCGCGATGCAAGCATTGCCAGCCGAGAAATATCCCGAAAACATCCCAAGAAACACACCAAAACAATCGGCGCTGCTGCTATAGAGTCCCGTGAATGGGCACTCGCTGAGGAATAAGTCCTTGGCTATTTTAAAGGGAGAGGTTCGTCTTGGGTCGTCACGCCAACAGAGCTCGGCTGTTCGATGTAAATGGAAAGTTTCTGACAACTATCTCGAGCGCGGAAGCTGAGGAACTCCAAGACTCCGGCGCGGCAATTCGAACAAGTGCTAGAAGTGAGCGCCCCCTTCGAATCAGGTTCAAGGAACCGCTGATGGCGGACCAGATGAGCAAATCACCCACGTCGGGCTGCAGATTCCCCGCGGCTCTAACATCTGTCGACATGGAGGCCTGTGTCGGCATCACATCCGGCGGACTTGGCGACCCTGCTAACTACGGCCGGGTGAAGGCGGCGCGAGCCAAAATCGCTATGTGGCCGTTCGTAGGGGATCACAAGGCGATACGGGCCCGCTCGATTCAATCGGAACAAGAAGGTCACCAATGCAACAGGACTCGCGGAGTGAAACGATGACCGTATTACCAATTGGGTTGCTTTGGAAACTGCGGCGCGTGGCGGCTGGCCTGCGTCAACAGGATGTTGCTCGGAGTGTGGGTATTAGCGCTACCCGGTACTCAGCGATTGAGCGCGGCGAAGAAACACCAAACGAGACGGACCGCATGTTGATCGAGAAGACCTTGCCGCTGCTGCCGCAGACGACAGAGCGGCTGAGAACCGACGAGACAGCCCAAGTTGTAGCTGGGTGAGATGTTCAACACACTGGTACCGAAGAACCGCACACAAAAGTGCGGTTTTTCTTTGCCCTGAAAGGAAAATCGGGCCGCTGGAGGCCTTTCGCCGGGACTCTCCAGAAACCCGAAGATATCAACGTGAAAGACGGTAACGCGAATCGCGGCGCTTGTCAAAGTCCAAGCCATTCACCCAGCGCGCCGCGCACCCAAGAAGAGCGAATCCTCTGGGCGCTTCAAGCTGCATATCCAAGCTGGACTCCTGCGCCAGTTCTCAGCCGAATCTCCCTGCAGTACAACAGCCGAGTCTTAGGCCTTCGCCGAAAAGGCTGGCAGATCGAGAATCGTGTGGAGGTGCGCGACGGCAAGAAGCACGGATATTTTCGGCTGGCCACGCCGGGTTCGCTTCCGAATCCCAAAAAGAAGCGGACTTTAGAAACGGCCGGTGGGCCGAAGTCTAAGACAGACTGGACGACTCCCGAGACCACACTGTTTCCGACGAACACCCCTGCGTGCTGGGCAGATCCGGAAGAGCAAGGCCACCGCTGATGGCCCGGATCCGCTGTATCAAGCCAGAGTTTTGGCGACATCCCGTTCTCGGGCGCCTTCCTGACGACCAGCAACTTCTCGCCCTGGCTTTGCTCTCCATGGCTGACGATGAGGGTTACTTCCGTGCTGAACCGGAACTGATACGGGGTGATGTCCAACCTTTTCGCGAAGATCTCGCGACGATTTCGCGAGGCCTCGCGAAGCTTTCGGAAGTAGGGTGGATTGAGATTCTGAATCACGTGGAGCAGGGTTCGATCGGCAGAGTCAAGAAGTGGGACGAACACCAAAGGGTAGACCACCCAAAGTCTAGCAAACTAAAGAAATACTTCATTCGTGAAGATGTCGCGAATCCTTCGCGAAGTTCTCGCGAGGATATCGCGCTGGAACAGGGATCAGGGAACAGGGATCAGGGAACAGGGATCGCCTCAAAACAAATCACCCCTGAAGGTCTTAGCCAGATCGAGTACGCCAAGAGACTTCTTGAAGATTTAGGTCTGCCGGCGGTCGGCAATCTCATACTGGTTGCCGATGCCATCAGTGCTGACTCGAAAAAACATGGGGTCACGAAAGCCGAATCATTCGACTTCATTCGACAGCAAGCCCTTACCGACCAGGAAGCCGGGGTACAGATAAACAGGTTTTATTTCACTGATGCGAAATTCCGCGGGAAGGAAGGTCGAAATGGAAAGCCAAGTATCGGGCAGATCGTTGAGCGCGAGCAGGCAATCCTCCGTGCCCGCCGAGCGCAGTGAGGTTCTGGTTGCCAAGCTTGCGCGCTTCTACAGCGTCGTGGGCAACCGACCGGACGAGCCTGGCGCGCTGGCATTGATGGCGGAGATACTTACGCAGAGCGCTACGGACGAAGAAATTGACGGTGCACTTACACGATGCGCGCGGGAGTGCCGATATCCGATCCGACTGCCAGACATCCTGCAACGGATTCAGGGCCAAGAAATTCCTCAACTCGAGGCGGAGGGCCGTAAGGCTTGGGAGATCGTGATCTCGTTCGCCGATAAGTGGGTGCAGAGCGACGTCGAAGGTCGCTACGTGATCACCCAGGGCGTGCGCTCTTCAGAGCCACCAAAACTCGCTCAGCGAATCCTAGACACCGTCCGGAGGACTGGAGGATGGCGGGCATACAAATGCATGACGAACGACGACTTCCCTTTCCAGCAGAAGCGCTTCCTCGAGGAGTACGAGGCCTGGATGGCGGTGGAGCAGATCGCGCCGTCGAGGTTACTCACTGAATTGCCGCGCCTGCAACTCGTCGGGAAGTCGATAAAGCCGCCGTGCATCACAGCATCGGAACAGGAACACCCAGAAGCACCAGCGTTCAAACCGAAGCCGATGCCCCAGCCGCTGACCGACGCCCAGCTTCGGGACCGCCGCGAGATGCTGCGGCAACAGGCTGCATCGTTGGCGAAGTCGAGCAAAGCATGAGCATTTCCGAACGATACCGCGAATACCTCCATGGTGACCACTGGCGTAGCTTTCGGAGTCAGTTGCTTACCACGACCGGATATTGTCAGCGCTGCGGACTTTCGCGGAGGGCATGCCGCATTCTGTATGGGCATGACCTAGATGTCCATCACCTGACGTATCACAGGATTGGAGGCGAGCTTCCACAAGATGTTCAGGTGCTATGTCGCTTCTGCCACGAACAACTTGAATGGCAAAAAGCGGTGCAGCGCGTAAAGAACGAGGGCATGGCGTTCTCGGTGGAGATCTCCTGGCGTGGTTGTCTTGGACTTCCTGAGCGACACGCGAACTGTCGGCAATGCGGTGATGAAGTGGTCGTTGGTCAATGTGGGCCGGATGAGTTCGGTTCACCTCCACCAAGGCTCGCGATTATCCAGAATTGCAGCTGTGAGTGGGAGGATCCGGAGGAGCTAATCGGTTCCCTGCCGTTGTTCTTCGACGAGAGGCGGCTGCAGTTTCTTGAGCGCGCGATAGCCCAGTGATTATGGAACGCCCAAACAAAGGACTTAGCTGGACAGGATCACCGACGTTTATGGAAGGCAGCAGCCTTCAGAAATCAACTGTTTGTGGTGCATAGAAATCATGGCAACGACTAAGAGAGCGCAGTACCGCTTTGCGGTGAAAGAGGGTCCAACCTTTATGCGCGAAGTCCGCGAGGGAGTTCTTGAGCCGGTCTCCGATCCGTTCATTACTGCCGAACCCTCCGGAACGGAACCGGTCCACGAACGCCCGTTGATTGATCCAGACTTTCTATCGTTTGACCTAGGCCCAGGCACCTCATTCGACGAAGCCCAGCGAGTTGCGGACTTCCTGAATAACCACGTGCAGTGCGTTGCCATCACCCGGTTCGGCGATGCCGAAGACGCTGCAAGGGAGGTGAACTTCTCGGACCGCGTTCGGGAGATTGACTTCGAGCGTCTATCAGCTGCCGTTACCGACTTGAAGCAGATCCTAGCAAGTCAGGGCATGGAAGGCGCCATCGGTTCCCTCGAGGCTGTTGAATCGATCTGCGCCGACGTTATCCGGGGTTGGTCGAAGGCAATCAGCATGTCCCAGGAGATCCTGAACAAGTTCGGGCAGGACGAGGACCTCGATGCCTAGAGTCTGCTCCATTTGCTCCCATCCGGAGCGCCAGGCGATAGAAGAAGCCTTGTTTCGGAACAGCGTTCCGTTTCGGAATGTTTCGAAACGGTACAACGTAACTGTGTCCGCACTCTTTCGGCACAAGGAACACGTATCGGAACAACAGGTACGGACGGTTGCGGAGATCACCGCGGAGCTTCCACCAAAGAAACAGCGTTATCTCGAAGGCCGAGTTGCTGGTAAGTCCAAGAGGCAGGCCGCTCTAGAGGCCGGGTACAGCGAGGCGATGGCTGATCATCCGGGCAAGATTGAGACGAAAGACGTCCGCCACGCCTTCGCCGCTCTCATGCGTGAAACGGTCCCGCCGGAGCGAATTGCTAAGGCGATCTCCGAAGGTCTCGACGCCATGGAGACAAAGTTCTTCAGCAGCGAGGGCTCGGTCAAAGACAGTCGCGACGTGATCGCCTGGTCAGAGCGGCGGGCCTACGCCGAATTAGCGGCCGAGTACGGGCAATATCACGTGCCAGAAAAAGGCGACGGGGAGCGCGGGGGCGGAGTCATTCTCATCCTGCCAGACGGTCCCAAGCCAGCACCAATCATCGAGGCGAAGGTCAGCGCGCCGGGCGACCCCGGTCCAATGTTGATCCTGCCAGACGCACCTGGAGAGAGAACGGATGCCTAGCCTCATCGACTTCCGCGGGGATCATGGAACGCCGTACGGCGTCTACGAGGTGGAGTGTGATTCCACCGGGAAGACCAAGATTCTCCGAACCATCTTCGTCCCACACGCTTCCCAAGTCCAGTTCTTCTCGGCAACCGAACGCCATGTACTTCTCCACGGGAATCGTGGTTGCGGTAAGAGTGCTGCACTCCTCTGGAAGGCGATCCAGACGGCATATCTCATACCGGGCTGCCGAGTGGCGATCTTCAGGAAAACCTGGCCTGAACTGAAGCGGTCCGTATGGGACGAGATGCTGAAGCTTCCTCAGGACCTCTACCACGACCTGAACCTGTCCGATCACACAGCTATTATCCGGGCCCGGGATCGAGATGGCTCTTTCAAAGATTCGAAAGTGTGGTTCGTCACTGCCCAAAACGTTGAGGATGCGCGCAAGGTCTTGTCGTTTGAGGTGCACACGCTACTCATCGATGAGTGGGCGGAGTGCGAATTGGAGGTCTGGCGCTTCATGTCGGGTTCGGTGCGGAGTCCGCTCGCTTCTGATCTTGCGGGGCGGCCGGCTCCCGCTCAGATTCTGGGAGCAAGCACGCCTGGCGGCGCAGGTGCAGAAGCACTCAAGTGTCTCTTTGGATGCGATGGCGAGAAGAAGCCCGCAACAGGTGAGGAGAAAGGCGCGTATCGGCCGGAACAGTACCGCGCCATTCGGGCGTCAATCGACGCGAACCCGACTTATGCAGTCGGAACGCCGGCGGGCGACGCTTACCGCGCTAGCCTTAAGGACTTGCCTCTGGCTCTACAGGCTAAGTGGGTGCGCGGCGAGTGGGGCGCCGTCGAGGGGAGCTATTTCGCTCACTGGGATCAGAGCCGCATGGTCGTCCCCTGGGCAAGCATCCGTGCACACTGGTGGGATTCACACTTTCTATCGATCGATTACGGGTTCGGTCGGTCTTCGGCCGCGGCCCATCTCCACGTGTGCCTGCAGGACGGGAAGATTGTCACCATCGGCGAGATGATTCTGAAACACGCCTCGGCCTACGACTTTGCCAACGAGCTCGTCCGGCGATTCGATCTCGACGGAAAGGTGAACGGCCAGCGGCGGAACATTGTCGTGGTTTACATGGACCCCGCGAATAAGTCACAGACTGGCACGGGCCACAGCGTGCGCGACCAGGTCAATGAGGTCCTGGACGGATGCGACCTCGCAGCGATCGACGGAAGCAACGATCGTATCGGCGGATGGCAACTGATGTACCAGCTGTTAGCGCGAGGGCAGTGGCAAATCGCAGACACATGTCCACAGCTAATCGCAGCGATTCCGAGCCGAGTTCATGATCCAAAGAAGCCCGGTGATCTGCTGAAGGTCGGTGGCGATCCGCTGGACGACGCGATGGACTCGGCGCGCTACGGACTCTATTCCTGGATTGAGACAGCAGAAAAACCATTGCAGATTCGGCGGGCCGAAATGGCCGGGCACTTTGCTGGGAAGCTCCAGGACCAAGAGTTGTCTGAGTCGGAACGCAGTGCCATTGCTACTTCAGCGATGTTTCGGCACGCCCAACTGACGGCCGAAGAGACCTGGAGGGGAGATCCAGTCCGGGTTGGCAAGGCTAGGAGGCGCTGAAGGATCCAATCGTTGGTTGTTCCTGAGCGAGGGCTCGGCTGGTTTCAGCCGGGCCCTTTGATTTTGTGCGTAACTTCCCGATGCTTTGATAGATAGAACTCTTCGCCTGAGCGCGAAAGGAGAACACATGTTTACAGACCAGTTGTCCGCATCATCGCAACGACAGACCCGAACCCGTCATGACGACCAACGCATTCACGAGGTCGTACCCGAACTCTGCAAACGACTATACGAGCAGCGGTTCGACAGAGAACTCTATTGGGACCAGGGCGACACTTTAGCGTTAAACCGGGTTCTGGCAATAAACAAAAACTGGACAGTCACAGACGTCGAGAACATGGTGAAGTCGTACTACGCTTCCGACGGCATTACCCTTCAACAGGCCTTCGAATGGTTGCCGAAGCTCATGAAGTACCAATACGGTCCGCTTGATGCCCAGGGGACGCCGAAAGCAGAGTTAGCCAGAATCTATGCAGAAGTCGCTAAAAGGAACGCCGAAATCTCGGCGGACGTAGACCGCAGACAGGCGGAGGCAAGCGCCAACGACAAAGAAGCGCAACTGCAGCGTGCGATCGCCAGGGTACAGCAGGATTTGCGGTCGAGAGGCCTTGAGGTCTTCAAACCAGCTGGACCAAACAACTGTCACCTGATCGCGATGTCAAGGTCTTCAACTCGTAAGGCGCAAGCTCTCCGGATTGTGGTGCGTCCTTACGGAGTGGCGCCCACCAACGACACCAGGTATTACCAGGCGCTAGTTCCTGATGACATCAAGCGCAACCCGTTAAATTCCTTGGGGTCAATGTTGCCGCCCGGCCAGGATCCGGACGTGATCACATATCAACCACCGCTCGAGAGCTAGATTTTCGCATACCAATTGGAGAAACCCATGGCAAACGAGTTCTCACGAACACCGCTGTCCCGACCGGTCGCACCAGCCAAAGGCAAGCCGGCCCTCACGCCCGCTGAGCGCAAATCTATGAAGTTTGTAGATGCGGCGACTCCGGAACAGTCACCCACGCGAATTGCATTGCCTACGGGCGGCGCTGACAAGCCACATTCGCCCGCGGAGGCAAAGCAGCTTAGGGAGGACATCTGCGCCGAGTACGTAGCGAAACACGGCACGTTCCCAGAGCTCGAGTACGTGATGTCCGAGGTCTTCAAGCGGCGAGGCATAAAACTCCCCAAGAGAGCGTTCAAATAACCTCGCGCGCTGGCTGAAAGACAGGCTAACGAAATCAACGAGATGGATGGTGGACTTTCGCCCCTCTCGAGTGCTTCCACAACGAGATGATTCCTGAACATTCCAAACCGGAAGACGGTCGGTTCTTGAGGCGACATGCGCAATCGGTTGGGCAACTGCGGGCGCTCCTCACCTTAGACCAGGTAGCCGACATGCTGGGCGTTTCGAAGGCATGGGTGCGTGATCACGCGACCCGGCGGTATCCACGGATTCCCGTCGTTCGCTTCGGTGATCGGCGCGCTCTTTTGCGATTCCGGCCCGAGGACATTGAGGGGTTCATAAAAAGTAATCTACTTTCCGCGGAGGAAACCACATAATGGCGCCCATTCCAAAACTGCGGAGGAAGCCCATGCGCACGCGCCATCAGAACGGCTGGGTCGAGGAACGGGGCTCGCGTCACAAGCGTTGGTACGGGCACTACTACATCTACGAAGCCGACGCATCAGGAAAGGAGACCCGCCGGCATATCGGTGTCCAACTGGGTGAGAAAGCGAAACTCCGAAAGTGGGAGGCCGAAGACAAACTCCGGAAGATCATTGCCAGTGCAACGAAGGCACAGCCAAAGCCCAATAGCCTGACTCTGGACTGGTTCACGCGCGAAAGGTTTCTACCGATGCGTCAGCCACAGTGGGCGCTGTCAACGCGGGAAACAAATCTGTACAACCTGGAAAAACACATTCTCCCGGCACTTGGAAGTAAAGCTCTTTGTGAACTAGAGAAATTCCATTGTCAGGTGTTCCTAAACGGACTTGCGGAGAAGGCCTTCTCCTTCACCGTGGTGGACCATTGTCGGACCATGCTAAAGGCCATTCTCGAGGAGGCAGTCGACGCGGACCTAATCGGCAAAAATCCAGCGCGTAAACTTGTCAACCCAGAGACGAAAGAACCGGAGAAGCACGTGTTGCAAAAGGCGGACTCGAGGGTGCTGCTCGATTCCCTGCCCTTGCGCGACCGCCTCATTGCAATGATTGCGGCGTTCTGTGCGATGCGTCCGGGAGAGATCTTTGGGCTTCGGTGGTCTTCGTGGCGTGGGGATCACTTCCACGTCGAAGGTACTGCTTGGCGTGGTACGTTGCGCCCTGGCAAAGCGAAAACGAAGGGCAGTAAGGCTCCAGTGGCTGTTCCGGATGTTCTCATGCCGCTGCTGAACACATGGCAGACCGAAAGCCAGAACGCGCCTGACGATGCGCTGATATTCCCGAGTGAAAAGGGCACGCCCATGCGGCCAGAGAACTGGCTTCGTCGGCGGATCAAGCCGGTCGCCGCCGCGCTCGGAATCGCTTCGCCGGTCAACTTCCAGGTATTAAGACGCACTTTTGCGACAAACGCACAGGGGCACGGAAACGCAAAGGATGTGCAGACTCACCTGCGTCATACCGACATTGCTACGACGCTCGGTATCTACACGCAGCCGATCGATGAAAACGTGCGCAAGCTCGTCAACGCGGTTGCCGATGAAGTCATGACTGCCGAGAAGCCACAACCGCGCGTGGTGACGACACGCATTCAGTGACGAAAGGTCAGAAGGTTTTGAACACAACTGAACACACAGGAAGAATCTGGACGCCGCCAAGTGATTGCAAGAATGGAGCGGGAGACGGGGATCGAACCCGTGACATCCAGCTTGGGAAGCTGGCGTTCTACCGCTGAACTACTCCCGCTCACGACGGTAGCTGAGCCGAGACTACCACCGATCCAAGGCCAACTGCAATGTCGCGCGATTATGAAGCACGCAGGAATTACGCGAGCTAGTACCAACAAATTGGTTTGCTTCGGCGAGCGCCGCTTTGATCGATTGCGAACTGCGCATGGCAAAACCGTCGCACGCTCTGGGCCTGCAAGAACAAAAACCCGAAGCACAAGTTCAGGCGCGTCGCCAAACCTGCTGCCATTGCGGGGAGTTCATAGGGGCGCCCTGCGCGAGATCTCGCGGTGCAGCCACACCCGCGCGGTCGTCCACTCGCGGACAACCGTCGCCGGGGAAATCCCCAGAACTTCGGAAGTGTCGTCGATGGTAAGGCCGGCGAAGAAGCGTAACTCGACGATCCGGCTCTGTTGGGGATCAAGCTTGGCGAGATCCTGAAGCGCATCGTCGAGCATGATCACATCCAGGTCGGTTGTCTGAGGCGCGAGAGTGCTCTCCTCTAGCGTTACCTTGCAGG